>Ga0335083_10002350_pt1 | contig 24990 bp, 18 predicted proteins | sample Lox_Sample_42_FD_206716 | JGI IMG/M metagenome (GOLD analysis project Ga0335083, IMG submission 206716) | Soil microbial communities from Loxahatchee National Wildlife Refuge, Florida, United States - Lox_Sample_4.2 | ecosystem: Environmental > Terrestrial > Soil > Wetlands | place: USA...
TCAGCGTCAGCGACGACCCCTTCCGGCCCCAGGTCCGCCTGGACCGCGACGCCGAGGGCGGCATGTCGACGGTGGTCGGCCGCCTGCGCACCGACCCGGTGCTGGCCAACGGCATCAAGTACCTGCTGGTCTCCCACAACACCCGGATGGGCGCGGCTCGCGGCGCCATCCTGGTGGGCGAGTACCTGACGCAGAAGGGGTACATCAAGTAAGAAAGAGCAGACGGCCTCGGGCCTCGGGCCTCGGGGTTCAGATCCGGACCTCCCTCTCCCGCTTGTCCCGCTTGCGGGAGAGGGTCGGGGTGAGGGCGCGCTGTCGCTAGCGCGCCGCCTTCTCCAGCGCCAGCTCGCGCCGGCGTCTCGCGCTGCTGTCGCCGGGATCCAGCGCCAGCGCCGCGTCGTATTCGCGGAGCGCGTCCTGGTAGCGTTCCAGCTGCAGGTAGGCGTCGCCGATCAAGAGCCGGCCGCCGACCTCGGCGCCGGCGCTGATCGCGTCGCGGCCGCGGCGGATGGCTTCCTTGTAGTCGCCGCGGTCGAAGGCGGTCTGCCCGCGGCTGAGCAGGGTGGCCGGATCGGCGTTGGGGTCGGGCAGGCGCGCGGCGCTGGCGACCTTGATCGGCGGCGGGTCGCCGTTGGTCCGGCGCGCGGCTGCGGTGCGCAGCGTCGACGGCACCGAGTCGGCGGTGACAGCGCGGCGGGTCCCGGCGGTCACGACCCGCCCGCGCAGCGGCTCGGGCGCCGGCGCGACCAAGGCCTCGGCGGCCGGTGGCGGCGGGGGCAGGGGAGCCGGTGGGCGCGCCGCAGGCGCAGGCGCAGGCGCCGGCGCTTGAACGGCGACGGCCGGCTCCTCGGCTGCCGTCGCGCGCACGGCCTCGCCGCTTCCCGAGCTACGCGCGAAGCGCAGCCCCAGCAGCGCAATCGCGATCACAGCGGCGCCGCCGATCAGCACGATCGGCCGGACCTGGATCCGCCGCACGCCCTGGCGCGTGCGGCCAGTCGACACGAGTCCCGCGGGCAGGCGGGGCGTGGTCAAACCGCTGGCCGGCAGCCGCACGGGGGCGGGCGCCCCTTCGGCCGCCGCCAGGCAGGCCAGGATGTGCTCTTTCAGGGCCGTCATGTTCGGGTGCCGCTCGGCCGGGTTGCGGGCCAGGGTCCGGTTCACCAGGTTCTGGACGTCCTTGGGCAGGTTGGGGCGAACGTCGCCGACCGGCTTGGGGTCCTCGTTGGCCTTGCGCTGGAGCACCTCGATGGCGTCCTCGCCCGAGCAGGGCGCGGTCCCGGTCAGCATCTCGTAGAGCAGGCCGCCCACGCCGTAGACGTCGGTGAGCACGTCGGCCGTCCGGCCGGCCGCCTGCTCGGGGGCCATGTAGGCCGGCGTGCCGATCGCGACGTCCGGGCGGGTCAGCGCTGCCCCCACCGCCAGGTCCAGGTCCTTCGAGATGCCGAAGTCCAGCACCTTGACGAAATCGTCCTCGTCGCTGCGGTTGACCAGCATGATGTTGGCCGGCTTCAGATCGCGGTGGATGATCTCGGCGCCGTGCGCCGCCTCCAGCGCCCGGGCGATCTGCGCCGCCACCAGCAGCGCCCGCTCGACCGGCAGCGCCCCCTTGTTGGCGATCAGCTCTTCCAGGTTGATGCCGTCCAGGTACTCCATCACGAAGTAGAACGCGCCGTCGGGCGTGGTCCCGGAGTCCGTGACGTCGACGATGTTCGGGTGGCCGATCTTCGAGGCGGCGCGCGCCTCGCGCCGGAACCGCTCGACTAGATCGGCGCTGTGGTGGAAGCGGGCGTGCAGGACCTTGATGGCGACCCGGCGGCCGATGTCGATGTGCTGCGCCTCGTAGACGCGGCCCATCGCCCCCTCACCGCAAAGCCGCCGGACGTGGTAGCGCCCGCCCAACGTCGTCCCGATGCGCGGGTCCGCGCCGCCGGGGGGGCGTGCCGTCTCGTCGGTGGGCATCGCCGAGGTCACGGACTCCGAGTTGATTCCGCCCGAGAGCAGCAGCCGGGCCGCCGCGATCAGCCGCTCGCGCTCGTTGCGCTCGGCGCGCGCGTCCTCGGCGAACAGCGAGCGCAGGAAGCCGGCCAGCCGGTCCGCGTCGGTCTTGGGCGCCGTCTCGGCCAGGAACGCCGCCAGATCGGCCCGCAGCAGCTCGGCCGTCGGGTAGCGGTCCTCGCGTTCGGTCGCCAGCGCGCGCAACACGATCCGATCCAGCTCGGGCGGGACGCGGCCGGCGATGGTCGACGGCGCCGCGATCTTCGGCTCGCGCGCGCGCGCCATCGCGTCGGCGCCGGGCGGCGCCTCGTTCTCGCTCGCCACCGGAAACAGCTGGCGGCCGGTCAGCAGCTCCCACAGCAGGATGCCGGCCGCGTAGATGTCGACCCGCCCATCCAGGGGCTGCCGGCGCGCCTGCTCGGGCGCCAGGTAGCTCAGCTTGCCGTACACCACACCCGGCGTGGTTCGCTCCATCTTCAGGATCGACATCGCCAGGCCGAAGTCGGTCAGCTTCACCTCGCCGGTGTAGGAGAGCAGCACGTTGGCTGGCGACACGTCGCGATGGACCAGCTTCAGGTCCTCGAAAGCGTGCGCGTAGACCAGGGCGCGGGCCACCTCCTTGACGATGTAGACCGAGATGTCGACGGGGAAGGGGACCCGCCGCTCCGCGCACCGGTTCCAGGTGGCCAGCAGATCCTTTCCGTCGACGTGATCCATGGCGAGGAAGATCTGCCCCCCCTCGATCCCGGCGTCGAAGACCGACACCATGTTGCCGTGCGCCAGGCGCAGCGCCACCATCGCCTCGTCCCGGAATCTGCGGGCGTTTTCCGGCGCGACCAGGTCGGGAATGACCTGCTTGATGACGCACATCTTCTCGAGGCCGGGCGTCCCTGACAGCGCCAGATACAGCTGTCCCATCCCGCCCCGCGCCAACGGCTTCAGCAGCACGTAGGAATCAAACCGCCGTGGATACCCACCAAGACCCGTCACGGGCGGGCATTTTACATGGCAAGCACGTTAGAAAGGTAGGACGTGACATATTCGGGGCCGATGGGGGACATGAGCACAGGTGAGGCCGTGGCTGGGCTGTCCGGCCGTCGCATCGTTCTGGGCATCACGGGCGGTATCGCCGCGTACAAGGGCGCCGAGCTCTGCCGTCTGTTCGTGAAGTCCGGCGCCTCGGTCCGCGTGGTCATGACCGAGGCGGCGACCCGGTTCATCACCCCGCTCACCCTGCAGGCCCTTTCAGGTCAGCCGGTGTCGGTCGACCTGTTCGACCCGGGCACCGAGGCCGAGATTGGCCACATCCGCCTGGCTGACGAGGCCGACCTCATCGTGGTCGCGCCCGCCACCGCCGACAGCATCGCGCGCCTGGCGGCCGGCATGGCCAACGACCTGCTGGCCGCGGTCGTGCTGGCCGGGCGCGGCCCGGTCCTGCTGGCGCCCGCGATGAACGTGAACATGTGGCAGAACCCGCTGACCCAGGCGAACCTGGCGCGCCTGCTGGGCCCCGGCGGGGGCGGCCGGTTCGCCACGGTGGGGCCCGATCGCGGTCCGCTGGCCTGCGGCTGGGTCGGGGCCGGCCGCCTGATCGAGCCGCCCGAGATCGCCGCGGCGGCCGCGCGGCTGCTGGCGCCGGGTGACCTGACGGGGCGGCGGGTGGTGATCACGGCCGGACCCACCCGCGAGCCGATCGACGACGTGCGTTTCATCGGTAACCGATCGTCCGGGAAGATGGGGGCGGCGCTGGCGGCCGCGGCGCTGGCGCGCGGGGCCGACGTGACGCTGCTGGCGGGGCCGGGGACGCCGGAGGTTCCGGGCGGGCCGGCGCGCCTGACGCGCGTCGACTTCGAATCGGCGGCCGACCTCGAGCGTGCGCTGGCGGCGGCCGCGTCGCAGGCCGACGCGGTGGTGATGGCCGCCGCGGTGGCCGACTTCCGCCCGCGCGAGCGGATCGCCGGGAAGCTGTCGCGACGGAAGGAGCCGGGCGTCAGCCTGGAGCTGGCGGCGGTGCCCGACCTGCTGGCCGGTCTGGGGCGGGCCCGCCACGACGGACGGCCCTACCTGGTCGGGTTCGCGGCCGAGGTGTCGCCCGGAGCGGGCTCGGACGCGGGGCTGGATGGGCGCGCGACCGCCAAGCTCCGCGAGAAGGGTTGCGACGCCATCGTGGCGAACGACGTCAGCGCGCCCGGGATCGGGTTCGACGCCGACGAAAATGCCGTGACGGTGCTGTTCGCCGACGGCGCCCGGTTCGACGTTCCCCGGGCGCCCAAGCGGGCCGTCGCGGACCGGCTCTGGGACCTGTTCACGCCGCGGTTTGGCCATGGCTGACCCGCGGCTCAAGACGTCGGTGCCGCAGGCGGCCCGTCACTTCGCGGCGGCGGGCACCGTGCTGGTGGCGCGCCAGGCCTCGGCCGGCGTCCACACCGGATACGTGCCTCCCTGGCCGGGGGCGGTCGAGCCCGACTTCCACGCGACGGCGGCGGCTGTCTGGGTCTGGGCCCGGCACCAGAAGCTCACCCGCAGCGAGAAGTTCGCGGCGGCACGCAACACCGCCTGGACCTACCTGACCGAGGCGGCGGTCCGGTTCATCCCGAACGTGATCGACGCCGACGCCAGCGACGAGGCGGCGTTCGACTGCGCGATGCTGCTGCGGGCAGTCACGGCGGAATTGCCGCTGGGGCGCATGGATCCGACCCGCCAGGCGCTGGCGGCGCGCGCGGCGCGGGTGCTGTCGGCCCACCTGGGCGCGCTGGATGACCTGGCCGGACGCGACTTCCGCGACCCGGGCTTCCTGGCGCTGGCGGTGCTGGAGTATGCGCGGACCGTCGAGGACCGCGGGCTGCTGGCGGCCGGGCAGAAGTTCGTCGAGCGCGCCTTCGGGATGCGCAACCCCGGGACGTTCGCGCGCGAACCCGAGCCGCCCGGCGGCCTGTTCGATTTCTCGTCGACGACCGCCACGCGTATCCTGGCCGTGATGGCCGCCGAGGGGAGCACGCCGTTCGTGGGCGCCTGGCTGCGCGAGCGAATCGCGGCCGGCGCGCCCCGCAGCTTCACCGCGCGGAGGCTCGACGAGAACGGCTGGAACGCCTGCGTGGCCTGGGCGCTCGGGCGTGCCTACGTCGTCTCGACAGATCCGGCGCTGCTCCAGGGGTACACCGCCATCCTGGACGAGATCGAGCGGCGGGACGCCGACCGGGACGGCGCGATCGGCCGCGACGCCACGGTGCGCGTCGCCGAGGTGATGCCGACGCTCTACTACGCCCTGGCCGTCGATGCCCTGGTGACGCATGTCTGACGAGCGCGATGAGCTCCGCGCGCTGGTCGGACAGTTCCGCACGCATCTGGCGATGCGCGGGCGGTCGGGGCTGTTGGGCGTCGTGGCCAGAACAGAGGGGCCTCCGGCTTCCGACCTCCGGCCTCCGGGTCGGATCAAAGCGGAAGCCGCTAGCCGGAAGCCGGAAGCCTTGACGGCTCGAGAGCCGGAAGCCGGTGGTCTGCCTCGGGGCGCCGAAGGGCTGAAAGTCGTGCGCGACGATCTCGGCGATTGTCAGCGGTGCAAGCTGGCGCCCAGCCGCACCAAGCTGGTGTTCGGGGTCGGCAACCCGAACGCCGACCTGCTGTTCGTGGGCGAGGCGCCCGGGGCCGACGAGGACGCGCAGGGGGAGCCGTTCGTCGGCAAGGCCGGACAGCTCCTCACCAAGATGATCGAGGCGATGGGCTACCGGCGCGAGGACGTCTACATCTGCAACGTGCTCAAGTGTCGGCCGCCGGGCAACCGGAACCCCGAGCCCGACGAGGTCGCTTCCTGCGAGCCGTTCCTGAAGCGGCAGCTGGGCGCGATCCGGCCGCGCATGATCGTCGCGCTCGGCAAGTTCGCGGTGCAGTGCCTGCTGCGCGACGACTCTCCCATCAGCCGGCTGCGTGGAAACTTCCGCACGTACGAGGGGATCCCGCTGATGCCGACCTTCCACCCGGCCTACCTGCTGCGCGATCCGTCCAAGAAGAAGCTGGCCTGGCAGGACCTGAAGGACGTGAACGCCGCGCTGGCCCGCGTCGGCCTCATGCCTCCCAATCCGCCCGCACCCTGAACGGATCCCCTCGCGGGTATACTGCCCACATGTTCGCGGATAGGGGCCAAAACGGGAGCCGCGCCGGCTATGAATCGGCGCGCCTCGCTCTCGCGCGCCTCCGCCTCAGCGGCGCCGAAGCCCGCGCGACCGCCGTGAGGCAGATCGCCGAGACGGGCGCGCGGGCTCTCGAAGTGACGCGCGCCAGCGTCTGGAGGACCAGCGCCGCAGCCGAGGGATCCGCGCGGTGCGAGCACGTCTTCGAGCTCGGAGAGGCCGCCCCGGCCGGCGTGACGGCCGTCGAGGAGCTGCGCGTGCCTGCCTTCCTCGGCGCGCTGGCGGCACGGCGCGTGCTGTCCATCCCCGACGTGGCCGCCGATCCGCGGGCCGTCGACCTGCGCGGTCGCGGGATGCGCGGCAGCCCGCTGCGCTCGCTGCTGGCGGCGCCCGTCATCCGCGGCGGCGCCACGCAGGGCTTCGTCTGCTTCGAGCAGATGGAGACGTCGCGCGCCTGGACGCAGGGCGAGCGTGATTTCGCGGCCTCGGTGGCCGATATGATGGCGCTCTTCCTGGAGCAGGCCGAGCGTCTGGAGATCGAAGCCTCGCTGCACGCGCGACGGGAGCTCGAGCTGGAGGGCGAGAAGATGACCGCCCTGGCGCAGCTCGCCCGGTTCGTGGGTCACGACATCCGGAACGTCCTGGGGGCGCTCGATCTCATCGGGACCACGCTCGAGGGCGACGCCGACGGCGAGGTGGTCCAGCAGGGCGCGGCCGTCAGGCGCGCCGTGCGCATGGGCGCGCGCATCGCCGAGCAGCTGGCGCTGTTCGCCGGGGGCGAAGCGGTCCCCCGGGAGACCCTGGATCTCGGGGCCCTGGTGCGCGAGGCGGCGCCGATGCTGGCACGGCTGGTGGGCGGCGCGCGACTCGAGCTGGATCTGGCCGTCGAGGCGGCCGTGACGCTGCCGAGCAGCGAGCTGCAGCAGGTGCTGCTCAACCTGTGCGTGAACGCCGGCGAGGCCGTGGCCGAGCGCGGCCTGGTGCGCATCGGCCTGCGCGATCCCAGCGCAGACGAGCCGCTGAGCCCGACGACCGTCGTGCTCACGGTGTCCGACGACGGTCAGGGCATGGACACCGACACGCAAGCCCACATGTTCGAGCCGTATTTCTCGCGCAAGCGGCCGGGCCGCGGCCTGGGCCTGGCGATCGTCTACGGCGTCGTCGAGCGGGCAGGGGGCACGATCCTGGTGGAGAGCACTCCCGGACGCGGCACCACCTTCAAGATCGCGCTTCCTCGCTCGTTCGATCCTCCTCCGCGGCCGCCGGAAAGACGGTGACGGCCCGATGGGCGGCCCTCCACCAGACAAGCGGCGTGCCCTCTCGCTTTCGTTCGTGCCGGACGATCGCGGGCGCACGGCGCGCCTCGGCTTTCTGCTGGGGGTCGGGACGCTGCTGCTGGTGGGCGGGAGCGCCGCCTGGGCGCAACGCCGCCTGCGCCTCGAGGTGCGTCGCCAGACGGCCGACGACCTGAGAGCCGTCCTCGACACCGCGGTGCGCGGCGTGAGCGCGTTCCTGGACGGCGCCGAGGGTCTCGCCAGCGTGGTCGCGGGGACGCGCGAGGTACGCGCGGCGGCGCGCGGGGACGGGACGTTCGCCGGCGCGCTGGACCCCGTCCTGCACGGCGGACAAGTGACTGGCTACCTGGTGGTCGATGCGCGCGGCATCGTCGTCGAGGCCAGCGCCGGGTTGCCCGCTGCGGGACGCCCCGCGCCCGACGGCGTGTTGCCCTTCGACCCGCGGGCCGCCACGCGCAAGCTGCCGGCCACCGGTCCGCCCTTCCGCGATGGGGCCGGACGCCTCCGGCTGGTGGTCGCGGCGGCCGTGCCGCAGAGCCCGCTCGTGCTCGGTCTCGCGCTCGACGCGAACCGCCTGTCGGCGCCGCTGCTGGCCGCGCGCGCCGGCGCGACCGGTGAAACCTACGGTGTCGACGGCGCGGGCGTCATGATCTCGAGCAGCCGCTTCCCCGCCCAGTTGAAGGAGGTCGGTCTGCTCGGCCCGGGCGAGGACGACTCCGCGCTCCGACTGGAGCTCCGCGATCCCGGCGGGGACCTCCTGCGCGGCTTCCGCTCGCAGGGCGTGCGCCGGGAACAGCCCCTGACGCACGCGGCGGCGCGCGTCTCCAGCGGGTTGGACGGCCTGTCGGTCGAACCCTACCGCGACTACCGAGGCGTCGACGTCGTGGGCGCCTGGACCTGGCTGCCGGCGCGCGGCTTCGGCGTCATCACCGAGGTGGACGCCGCCGAGGCCTTCCAGCCCCTCGACGTCCTCGAGCGCGTCTTCGGCGCCCTGATCGCGCTGCTGGCGCTGGCCGTGGCGGGCACGGCGGCGGGGATCCTGTCCGTCTCGCGCGCCCACCGGCGCGCGGTTCACGCCGAGCGCGACGTGCGGCGTCTCGGGGAGTATGTCATCGAACGCAAGATCGGCTCGGGCGCGATGGGGGATGTCTACCTGGCCAGTCACGCCTTCTTGCGCCGGCCCACGGCGCTCAAGCTGCTCCGTTCCGGGGATCGCGTGGCCCTCGAGCGCTTCGAGCGAGAGGTGCAGGTCACGGCGTCCCTCACCCACCCCAACACCGTCGCGATCTACGACTACGGCAGAAGCGTCGACGGCACCTTCTATTACGCGATGGAGTTCCTGGACGGCGTCGATCTCGAACGCTTCCTGCAGCGGTTCGGGCCCATCTCCGATGCGCGCGCGGTCCACATCCTTCGCCAGATCTACGGGGCGCTGACCGAGGCGCACGCCCGGAACCTGGTGCACCGGGACATCAAGCCCGCCAACGTCATCCTGTGCCGGCGCGGCGGCGTGCCCGACCTGGTGAAGGTGGTCGACTTTGGCCTGGCGCGCGTATCGGGCAGCGCGACGCGCGGGAGCGTCGTGGTGGGCACGCCCGAGAACATGGCGCCCGAGCTGTTCGAGTCCGCCGAGAAGGCCACGCCGGCCAGCGACCTGTACGCCGTCGGCTGCGTCGGCTACGCCCTCATCACGGGCCGGCCGGTCTTCGACGGCGTCTCGCTGGCGGAGCTCTGCAACGCCCACCTCTCGCGCACCCCCGTCCCGCCGTCTGAACGGGCCGGTCGGCCGGTCGACAGCCTCCTCGAGCGCCTGATCCTCGCCAGCCTGGCCAAGGACCCAAGCCGCCGCCCGCGCTCGGCGCGCGACATCCTGGCCATGCTCGAACGTTCGCCCCTCGCCAACGCCTGGACGGCCGCCCAGGCCAACGCCTTCTGGGACGAGCGCGGTGACCACGTGGCCCCGGACCCGGAGCCTGCCGGCGGCGCCGAACCCATCGGGTCCCTGGCCGTGGGGCCTCGCTGACCCGGGGCGGGATCCCCGGTCAAGGCGACCGGCCGTCGTCGCAGCTGGCGGGCGCCACCGGCTCCGGCGCCGGCGGCGGGACGCGGCACCCTTCCACGTCGTCGATGACGCGCGCGTGTGGGAGGCGCGCCGGGCGCGGAGTCGCCGGTCGCATGGGCTCGAGACCAGCGGTCGACGAAAGGAGGAGCAGGGTCAGGGTCGCCAGGGTTCGGGTCAGCATGTCCGCCTCGCTTTCGTGAGGGAGGCGTGACCTTCGACGGAACGGGCCGTTCCAACCGGGACGCACGACCAGAACCTGAATCTGGATGATCTGAGGTACCATCCAGCCTGTATGCCCCCCCGCTGCGGCGCAAGGGTTGCCTTCGCCGGTCTGATTGGTTTCGTACTGAGCGTCGCCGCCGGCTGCAGCCCGTCGCCCGACGAGCTCTACAGCCGGGGCATGGCGGACTTCAAGGGGGGGAAGACGGAGTCTGGCACCGCCGACCTGGAGGCGTTCGTCGGGAAGAGGTGTGTGGGGGGCGAGCAACAGCCGCGCTGCCGTCATGCCCAGCTCACGCTGGCACACACGTACGAGAAGCAGGGGGCGCTGGCGAAGGCCTGGGCGGCCTATGACCAGGCGCTGACTTACCCGCCGCACGCGACCGACGCCACGCTGGCGGCCGACCGCGATCGCGTGCGCGACGGGCTGGCCTCGAAGCAGAGCGACGAGACGGGCCGGGCGCCGGTGATCATCCGCTACCGCGACGAGGTGACCGACGACTTCACGCCAAAGTCGGTGGTGATCTCGCTGGACTTCGCGCCGGTGGCGACGCGGGACAAGGGCGTCTCGGAGCTCCGGTCGCCGGAGTTCAGCAAGCTCTACAGCGGCTCGGTGGCAGCCGGGGACCACGTGCTGGTCGTCGACGTGGCCCACACCTGCGCGCCGTCCGCCCGCAAGTGCGCCCGCTCGAACCTGCACCGCGCCTGGCCCTTCACCAGCGCCGCCCGCACCCCGACCCAGCTCGAGCTGCGCGCCTACACCGAGCCGGAGGACGGCGACACCCCGGCGCACCCCGCGCTGGAGCTCATTTCCCGATAGGTTTGCTCTCGACGACCTGGATGGGCGCGCCGTCGTCGGCCGCGCCGCCCAGGTCCAGCGCCACCCTGTCGCCCGGCTTCAGGCCGCCGGCCAGGTGAACGAGCTGGCCGTCGTCATCGGCCACCACCACGGGCTGGTAGTGGACGTGCTGGCTGGCATCGACCACCGGCACGACGGTCTTGTCGTTGCGGGTCACCAAGGCCTCGGCCGGGATCTCGAGCAGCGGCGGGACCTTCACGTCCAGCGTCACGTCGACGAAGCTCCCCGGGATGATGGCGCCGTCCGCGTTCGGGATGTCGACCTCGGTCAGCATCGTGCGGGTCCTGGGCGAAAGCTCGCCGCTGGTCCGGGTGACCGAGCCCTGGCGCGACCACCCGGGCCGCTCCGCGACGCGAACGGTGGCCGGGTCGCCCGCGTGCATGAAGGGCGCGCTCGACTGATCGACGTAGACGTAGACGCGCAGCTGGTCGCCCTTGGCGACCGACACGATCGGCACGGCGCCCGACTGCGCGTTGGCGGCGTTCTGGATCAGCGTCCCCGGGTCGGCGAAGCGCGCGGTGACGACGCCGTCGAAGGGCGCCCGGATCACGCGGTAGTCGCGCTGGGTCGCCAGCGCCGCCGTCGTCGCGTCGGCGACGTCCGCGCTGGCCTGCCCCTGTTCCAGCTCCTGGGCGGAGACGCCCCCCTCGGGCGCCAGCGCCGACAGCCGCTTGGCGTTGACGCGCTTGTTGCGGGCGTCGGCCGCGGCGGCCACGTACTGCGCGTCCAGCTCGGGCGCCAGCACCGTCGCCAGCAGCTGGTTCTTCTTCACGTGGTCGCCCTTGTCGACCTTGAGCTCGCGCAGGAAGCCCGCGACCTTGGCGTACAGCGTCACCTCGAAGAACGGTCGGGCCTCGCCCTGGAGCGTCAGGTGACGAACGCCGGGGGCGGTCTTGGCGGCCGCGACGCGCACGCGCGGACCGCGCCGCACCTCGGACTCGCGGTCCTGCGCCTCGGCCTGCGCCGCTTGCCGGCGGCGCGCGCCCAGCCCCACCACACCCAGCGCCGTGGCGACGAGCACCGCGATTCCGACCACGTACACGGCCGTCGAGCGCATCAGGTCTCCCGCTCCTCGGCCAGGAAGGTCTGCTCGATGACGTGCTTGGTGGGCAACTTCACCCGCAGCGACGCATATACCACGGGGACCACGAACAGCGTCGTGATGGTCGCGAGCCCCAGGCCGCCGATGACCGCCCGACCCAGCGGCGCGTTCTGCTCGCCCGCCTCGCCCAGCCCCAGCGCCATGGGCACCATGCCGATGATCATGGCCAGCGCGGTCATGATCACCGGCCGCAGCCGCGTCCGCCCGGCCTCCAGCGCCGCCTGTACGGGCGTGATGCCCACCTGCTCCACCCGGAGATCGTTGGCGAAGCTGACCAGCAGGATCGAGTTCGACACCGCGATGCCGACCGCCATGATCGCCCCCATCAGCGACTCCACGTTGATGGTCGTGTGGGTGACGGCCAGCATCCAGAGGATCCCGACCAGCGCGCCCGGCACCGCCACCATGATGATGAACGGGTCCAGCCACGACTGGAACAGGATGACCATCAGGCAGTAGACCAGCAGCGCGGCCAGGATCAGCCCCAATCCCAGGCTGCGGAACGACTGGGTCATGACCTGGTTCTGCCCGCGCACGGTCACGCGCATCCCGGGCGGCAGCTTCCCCAGCCCGTCGATCTTCTTCTGGATGTCGGTGGCGACCGAGCCCAGGTCCCGCCCCTCGACGTTGGCGCCCACGTCGATGACTCGCTGGACGGTGTAGTGGTTGATCTGCTCCGGACTGCCGCCGGGGTGGACGGTGGCGATGCCGCTCAGCACCTGGGTCGGCGCCTCGGGGAGCGCGGCCGGCGAACCGCCGCCGCTGGTGCTGGCCAGCGGTGCCCCGGCCGTCAACGGCGTCGCCATCACCTGCGAGACCGACGCCAGCTGCTTGAGCGGCGTCTTGACCACCACGGTGTAGTTGACGTTGTTGTGCGGGTTCAGGAAATAGGACGGCGCGACCAGGCCGCTGGACGAGAGCGACACCAGCAGGTTGTCGGCCACGTCGCGCTCGGCGATGCCGGCCTGCGCCGCGCGCAGCCGGTCGACGTCGACCTTCAGCGCCGGGTAGTCGATCACCTGCACGATGTGCGCGTCGGCGGTTCCGGGCACCTCGGCGATGCCGTCGCGCAGCTTGCGCGCGACCTCGTAGGCCTTCTGCAGGTCGGCGTGCTCGACCTGAACGTCGATGGGGGCCGACAGCCCGAAGTTCAACACCTGGCTGACGATGTCTGCCGGCTGGAAGTAGGAGGTCGACCCGGGGAACCGCTCGGCCAGCATGCGGCGGATGCGGCGCATGTAGCCCTCGGTCGGGGCGTGCTCGGGTTTGAGCGCGATCAGGATCTCCGCGTCCATCGGGCTCACGTTGTCCGTCTGGACGAACGCCAGGTTGTACGAGACGGGCACGCCGAGCATCGCGTTGATCGTCGAGATCTCCCGGGAGGGAACGATCTGGCGGATGCCGTCCTCGACCTGGCCGACCAGCTCCTCGGTCTTCTCGATGCGCGAGCCGACCGGCGCGCGGAAGTGCAGCTTCATGAGCCCGGTGTCGACCGAGGGGAAAAAGTCGGTGCCGACCACCAGAACCAGCCCGAAGCTGGCCAGCGCGACCGCGCCCGCGATCCCGACGGTGAACCGCCGGTGAGCCAGGGCCGCCCCCAGCAACGCGGCGTAGCGGTCCTGGAAGCGGTCGAACTTCTGGTCGCGCCAGCTGTTGAAGCGATGGGCCAGCCGGGACCAACCGCCGGTCGGGGGCGTCTCGCCCGGTGCAGCGTGGTGCTCGCTCCGCATGAGCATCCGCGCCAGCGCCGGCACCAGGGTCCGCGACAGCAGGTACGACGCCAGCATCGCCAGCACCACCGCGATGGCCAGCGGCGTGAACAGGAAGCGGGCCGGACCGACCAGCAGCACCACCGGGAAGAAGACGATGCAGATCGACAGGGTGGCGACGATGGCCGGGACCGCGATCTGCTGGGCGCCGTCCAGGATGGCCCGGGTCAGCGGCTTGCCCATGTTCCGGTTGCGGTGGATGTTCTCCACCTCGACCGTGGCGTCATCGACCAGCATGCCGATGGCCAGCGCCAGCCCCCCCAGCGTCATGATGTTGATGGTGTGGCCGGTCAGCTTCAGCCCGACGATGGCCGAGAAGATCGCCAGCGGGATCGAGGTGCAGACGATCACCATGCTGCGCCAGCTGCCCAGGAACAGGCCGACCATCAGCGACACCAGGATCGACGAGATGACGGCCTCGCGCACCACGCCGCCGATGGCGCCGCGCACGAACACCGACTGGTCGAAGTCGATCTTCAGCTCCAGCCCGTTGGGGGCGGCGGCCTTGATCTGGGGGAGCGCCTCGCGCACGGCGTCGACCACCGCCAGCGTCGACGCGTCCGAGTGCTTGAGGATCGCCAGGTAGGTCGCCCGGCGGCTGTTGATGCGCACCAGGTTGGTCTGGTCGGCGAACGAATCGGAGATCCGCGCCACGTCGCCCAGCATCACGGGGGCGCCGTCCACGATCTTGACCGGGATGCGCCCGAACTCGGCCACCTCGCCGGGGCTCGAGTTCATGAGGACGTTGTATTCACGGCTGCCGATGCGGGCGGTGCCGGCGGGCAGGATGACGTTCGAGACGTTCAGCGCGTTGACCACGTCGTACGGCGACAGCCCCTTGGCGGCGAGCTGTCGCGGGTCGATGTCGACGTTGATCTGCCGGAACTTCCCCCCGAACGGCGCCGGCGTCGAGAGGCCCGGGATGGTGAACAGCTTGACCCGGATGAAGTTGAGGCCGTAGTCGAAGATCTGCTGCTCGGGCAGCGTCGCGCTGGACAGCGTGACCTGCGCGACCGGGACATTGGAGGCGTTGAACTGGACGATGGTCGGCGGGGTCATGCCGGGCGGCGTGATGCGCAGGATCCCGTTTGTCAGGGCCGATATTTGTGCAATAGCGGCGCCGATATCGGCGCCAGGCTGAAAGTAAATCTTGAGCATCCCGATGCCCGGGATCGACTCGGACTCGATCCGCTCGATGCCGTTCACCGTGGTCGAGAAGCCGCGCTCGCTGATGAGCACGACCCGGCGCTCCATGTCCTGGGCCGAAAGCCCGGGATAGTTCCAGATGACCCCCACGACCGGGATGTCGATGGCCGGGAAGATGTCGACGATCATCCGGGTCAGGGACAGCACGCCCATGACCAGGATGAGGACGCACATGACCGCGACGGTGTAGGGTCGTCGCAGCGCCAGTCGGACAATCCACATCGGTCGAGCCGGTGGAGCCTAGTCGACCGGGCGTCGACGTCAAGGCGCCTTTCGAGGCTGGTTCAGCGCCCGTGGGGCGGCCCCAGGTAGGGGAAGTCCGCCAGCAGATCCTTGTGGGGACCCACCTTGTCCCCTTGGACCTTTCCGTTGGTCAGGATCGGCAGGAAGACGTCGATCACGTCGTCCGTGAGCAGACGGCCGTTGCCGGGGTAGGAGGCTGGACGCCCCGGGTCATAGGTCAGGATGTCGGGGAGCAGCTTCTCGGCGGCGCGCTTGGCATCCGCGGAGAGGTATCCACCCGCGTGCTCCAGCTCGTGCGCGAACACGGCGACGAAGCGCGCGTCGTCCTTGGGCTCCGCGGCCAGGTAGGCGTCACGGGCCTCGCCGGCCAGGAAGACCGTCTGGGTCGGTCGCGCGCCCCGCTCGACCTGAACCCACTCTCCGCCCGGGCCGCCCACCTGCACGACGACGCGCATCCACAGGCCCACCGGCCCGCCGCCCAGGGCTGCGTTGGGCAGGTCCAGCACCAGGCTGTAGACGTTCTTGTCCGCGAAGTAGTCGTCGCCGGTGAAGGCAAGGTCGCGCAGGGCGCCCTGCACGTCGAAGAAGAACGGATCGCTGCGCCTGCCGACGAAGACGCGGTGGCCGGCGGCCTCGGTGGCGCGCGCTTCCGGGCCGGTCGAGACCACGATCCCCTCGGCGATGAGGCGGCCCTCGTCGCCCATTCGGGCGGCCTGCGCCCCCTCGGCCCGGCGCAGCGTCGCCGTCTGGGACCCTCCCTGGGACCGCGAGACGCGCAGGCGGTAGGCGATGTCCGCGACGGCGTCGCCGTTGGTGTCGATGCGCAGCTCGTACACCGCCTCGGGCGCGTACGGCTCGGCGACGGTGGCCGCCGGCGTCTTCACCTCATGGGACGGATGGGCGTCCATGACCAGGATCGACCGGCTCGCATCGCCGGGCTTGGGGAACGCGAACAGATCGGTGAGGTCCAGGCGCGCGTCTCCGCGCGGGAACCCGACGTTGGGACCCGAGTAGTGGTGCGACATGGGAGTACCCAGATGGCCACGCCCGCTGCTCCGGTCAATGCGTCAGCGGCTGATTGCGGGCCGTTCAGGCGCCCGACGTGGCGGTCGTGAACAGCACGGGGGCGCCGGTCGCGGCGATGATGGCCTGGCGGTTGACGCCGGTGGCTTTGGCGACGCAGACGAAGCAGTCGCCGCCCACATCGAAGATGCCCAGCTCGGTGATGACCCGGTGGACGCAGCCGAGCGCGGTGGCCGGCAGCGTCAGGCGCGGCACCAGCTTGGACTTGCCGTCCTTGGAGGCGTGGCTCTGCAGGACCACCAAGCGGCGCGCGCCGGCGGCCAGGTCCATGGCGCCGCCCATTCCGGTGATCAGCTTGCCGGGAACGGTCCAGTTGGCCAGGTCGCCGTTGCAAGCCACCTCGAGCCCGCCCAGGATGGCCAGGTCGATGTGGCCGCCCCGGATCATCGCGAACGAGGCCGCCGAGTCGAACAGGCTGGCGCCCGGGACCGCGGTGACCGTCTCCTTGCCGGCGTTGATCAGCCGGGCGTCGACCTGTTCCTCGGTCGGGTAGGGGCCCATGCCCAGGAGTCCGTTCTCCGACTGCAGCATCACCCCCTGGTCGGCCGCTATGTAGTTGGCCACCTCGGTCGGCATGCCGATCCCCAGGTTCACGATCTGCCCCGGCTGCACCTCGGCGGCGGCCCGCAGCAGCATCTGCTCCTTGGTCCAGCTCATGCCCGGCCCGGCCGCGTCCGCTCGGCCTCGGAGATCGGCTTGGGGGTCGCGCCCGTGCGCGTCTTGCGGTACTCGATGACGTCGCGGTGCTCGGGCACCACGACGATCCGCTTCACGTAGAGGCCGGGCAGGTGCACGTCGTCGGGATCGATGGCTCCCTTGGGGAAGATCTTGTCGGCCTCGACGACCGTCACCTCGGCCGCCGTGGCCATCAGCGGGTTGAAGTTCCGCGCCGTCCGGTAGAAGCGCAGGTTGCCGAAGCGATCGGTCAGGGCGGCCCGGACGATCGCCAGATCGGCCCGCAGCGGTCGCTCGAGCAGGTAGCGCTTGCCTTCGATCTCGCGCACCTCCTTGCCCTCGGCGACCACGGTGCCGACGCCGGTCGGGGTGTAGAACCCGGCGATCCCGGCGCCGCCGGCGCGGATCCGCTCGGCGAACGTCCCCTGGGGGACCAGCTCGACCTTCACCTTGCCCGACAGGTACTGCTCGGCCAGGTCGGGGTTGCCGCCCACGAAGCTGCAGATCACCTTGGCGACCTGGCGGTTCTTCAGCAGCACCGCCAGCCCTTGCCCCTGGTTGCCGCAGTTGTTGCTGATGATGGTCAGCTCCTTGACGCGGCTGTCGGCGATGGCCTCGATGCAGGCCTCGGCGTTGCCACACAGGCCGAACCCGCCCGACATGATCGACATCCCGTCGCGCAGCAGGCCGGCCAGCGCCTCGGTCACGCTGCCGTACAGCTTGTCGCCGGCGGCGCGCGCGTCGCTCACGACAGCGCCTCGTCGATGGCGGCGCCGACCTCGCCGATGGCTTCGTCCAGCTCGCGCTCGTCGATCACCAGCGGCGGGGCCAGGTAGACCAGGTTCTCGCGCTTGTGCAGGTGAACGTGACGCCGCCGCAGTGCGCCCGCGATCTTGCCCATGGCCAGCGCCGGCAGCGGGTCGCGCCCACGCGCGCCGGCCGCGCTGGGCACGCACAGCTCCAGCGCCCAGAGCAGCCCCAGGCCCCGGACCTCGGCGATCACGGGGCGCGTGCGGGCCAGCTCGCCCAGCCGGGCCCGCATGACCGGCTCCAGCGCCGCCGCCCGCTCGACCAGCCCCTCGTCCCGCAGGGTCTGGATGGCGGCGACGATGGCCGCGCAGACCAGCGGGTGCGCGTAGCTGGTCAGCCCGCAGACCAGCACCTGCTGGTCGAAGTGGCGGGCGATCCGGTCGGTCACGATGACGGCGCCGCCGGGCGCGTAGCCGGCGGTGATCCCCTTGGCCATGGTCATCAGGTCAGGCGTGACGCCGTCGTGGTCGACGGCGAACCAGCGGCCGGTGCGGCCGAAGCCGGACAGCACCTCGTCGGCGATCAGCAAGATGCCGTGACGATCGCAGATGTCGCGCACCTTGCGCCAGTAGCCAGGCGGCGGCGTGAACACGCCGTTGGCCCCGACGATGCCCTCCAGGATGACGGCGGCGATGGTGTCGGCCCCCTCGCGCGCGATCACCACCTCCAGATCGCCGGCGCACTCGTGGGCGCAGCTCTGCGGCACCTTGCCCCAGGCACAGCGGAAACAATAGGGGTCGCCCATCCGGACGACGCCGGGCAGTCCGGGCTCGAACGGCTCGCGCCGCGGGTCGCCCGACAGCGACAGCATCGCCAGCGTCGCGCCGTGATAGCTGCGGGTCCGCGAGACCACCTTCTGGCGACCGGTGTAGAGGCGCGCCATCTTGATGGCGTTCTCGTTGGCCTCGGCGCCCGACAAGCAGAAGAAGGTCTTCTCCAGACCCGCCGGCGTGACCTGGGCCAGTAGCTCTCCGGCGCGCAGCTTGTCCGGGAAAACCCCCGACGGCGTCACCAGCAGCCCGCGCCCGGCGGCCTCGGCCAGGGCCGCCTTCATCCGCGGGTGCCCGTGCCCCAGCGGGGCGTTCCAGGTCATGCTCCCCAGGTCCCACCACCGCGCCCCGTCGGCCGTGGTGAAGCGCGCCCCCTCGCCCCCGACGATCTCCATCGGGGTGGCGGCGGCCTGGGCGGTCCAGGTGTAGAAGACGCGGGCGGCTTGGTCCTGGGCGAGGTTGGTCATGCGGATGCGGAGGCGGCCGGCACGTCGGCGACGGCGCGCGCGAACACCTCCGCGATGGTATCGGCCTGTCCCTCGCTCAAGATGAGGGGGGGCGAGATGCGGATGGCCTTCTGGCCGCACTCCAGCACCAGCAGGCCGCGCCGGAAGCAGAGCTGGGCGACGGCCTCGGACAGGGCGTGGGAGGCCAGCTCGATGCCGATCATCAGGCCGACCCCGCGCACCTCGGTCACGGCCGGCAGGCCCGCCAGCCGCTCCGCCAGCCGCTCCTTGCAGCGCGCGCCGACCCGGGCCGAGCTGTCGACCAGGCTCTTTTCCAGCAGGTCGAGCGTCGCCATGCCGGCCGCGATGGCCACCGGGTTGCCGGCGATGGTCGAGCCGTGCGTTCCGGGACCCCAGGTCATGACCTCGCGGCGCGCCATCATGGCTCCCAGCGGCATGCCGGACGCGATCCCCTTGGCGCACAGGATGATGTCGGGGACGACGCCGGTGTGCTCGGCGGCGAACATCCTTCCGGTCCGACCCATCCCGCTCTGGACCTCATCGAACACCAGCAGGATGCCGTGCCGGTCGCAGAGCGCGCGCAGCCCCGGCAGGAACTCGGGCGGCGGCACGATGTAGCCCCCTTCGCCCAGCACCGGCTCGACCACGATGGCGGCCACGTCCTCGGGCGGGCAGATGGTGCCGAACAGCTCGGCGACGCTGGCCGCCTCGCCGTAGCTGGCGTGGTACACGCCGGGCAGCAGCGGGCCGAAGCCCCGGCGGTACTTGGCCTTGCTGGCGGTCAGCGACAGCGCGCCCATCGTGCGCCCGTGGAACCCGCCCCGGAAGGCGATGACGTTCGGCCGCTTGGTGTGCTGGCGGGCCAGCTTCAGGGCCGCCTCGACCGCCTCGGTCCCCGAGTTGGTCAGGAACGTCTGCCAGTGGTGGGCGTTGGGGCCGATCCGCTGCGCGAAGGTCCCCAGCCGCTCGCAGATGGCGCCGTAGCCCGGGTAGTGGAAGTCGGTGCCGCAGATGTGGATCAGCGTCTCGGCCTGCGCTGCGATGGCCGCCGCGACGGCCGGGTGGCAGTGGCCCGTCGAGGCCGTCGCGACGCCCGCCTCCGCGTCCAGGTAGATGTTTCCGTCGACGTCCTCGACCATGCAGCCGGCCGCGCGCCGGACCATCAGCGGGTAGCAGTGGATCAGCGACGGCGACATGTGGGGCATCGCGCGCGCGATCATCTCCCTGGCGCGCGGGCCGGGAGGCTCGGTCACGATCTGGATCGGATGCCCCGCCAGCGACGCGAAATCCGACGCGAACGTCTTCGAGCTGGCGGCCGTCACGCGCACACCGTCCGGCTCTGCTCGCGCAGGTAGCAGGGCAGGGTGTAGAGCCCGCCGATGTTCTTGCCGGTCGACCCGCTCCCTTTCCAGCCGCCGAACGGCTGCACGCCCGGCCAGGCCCCGGTCGTCGCGCCCGCCGCGCGGTTCACGTAGACGACGCCGGCCTGGATGCCGTCGAAGAACGCGTCGATCTCGCGGTGATCGCGCGAGAAGCAGCCCGCCGTCAGCCCGAACTTGGTGTCGTTGGCGCGCTCGAGCGCCTCGGCCATGCTCCCGACCGACTCGACGGCGACGATGGGGACGAACAGCTCGTCGGTCAGCAGCTGGTGACCGCGCGACAGGCCGGCCAGCACCGTCGGGCGGACGAAGTAGCCGTGCGCCCGCGCGCCGTCGGCCAGCACGGCGCCCCCCGCGCGGACCACGTTCGGGCCCGCGGCGCGCGCCATCTCGATGTAGCGCTGGTAGTCCTCGTAGCTGGCCTTGGTGGCCACCGGGCCGACGAACACTCCCTTGTCCAGGGGGTCGGCGGGGTTCACGGCGTCGGCCAGGCGGGCCAGCTCCGCCAGCAGGCGGTCGGCGACGTCGCGGTGGACGTAGACGCGCGAGCAGGCCGAGCACTTGTGCCCGTTCATCCCGAAGGCGGATCGGTAGATCCCCTGCGCCGCCTGAGCCAGGTCGGCGCTGGGCATCACGATGGCCGGGTTCTTGCCGCCCATCTCGACGATGGCCGGCTTGGGGAACGCCCCGGCGAACCGCTGGTAGATGCGCTTGAAGCCGACGTCGTAGGACCCGGTGAACGTGACGCCGTCGACGTCCGGGTGCTCGACCAGCCCGTCGCCGATCACCCGGCCGCTGCCGGGCAGGCAGGAGAGGGCGCCCGCCGGCACGCCGGCGGCCTCGAAGATCTCGGTCAGCTTCAGGGCCGACAGCGGCGTCTCGGACGACGGCTTGCAGACCACGGTGTTGCCGGTGACCAGCGCGGCGGCGACCGGCGCGCCCAGGAGCGCGTACGGGAAGTTCCAGGGGGCGATGACCGCCCAGACGCCGTAGGGGCGCAGCACGCTGGTGTTCTGGTCGGTCGGCGCCAGCCGCCCCATCTCGCGCACATAGCCGTGGTTCTCGCGCATCTGACCGGCGTAATAGGCCAAGAGGTCGGCGGTCTCCTCGATCTCGCCCAGCGCCTCGACCCGGTTCTTCCCCATCTCGAGGATCATCCAGACCGACAGCTCGAACCGGCGCGCGCGCACGATCTCGCCGGCGCGCTCGATGATGGCGACGCGCTCTTGCCAGGGGCGCGCGCTCCAGGCCGGGTAGGCGGCGCGGGCGGCCGTCACGGCGTCACGGAGATCCGCGGCGCTCGCGCTGGCGACGCGCGCCACGACCTGCCGCGCGTCGGCGGGGTTGCGGCTGTCGATCGCGCCGTCGCCCGGCCGATCCTGGCCGGCCACGCGCGCTGGATGCGTCCGCCCGAGGGTCGCGCGGGCTTCCGCGATGGCCGTCTGGAACCCGGCGTCGATCTCCGGGTCGTCGGCCGAGAGGCTGACATATGTGACCTTGGGCGCCGTCGTCATGGAAAGATCACCCTGTCCCCATAGTTAGGATAAACCAAGAAACAACTCGTGCGAACCTCGTGCGTCATGCGTTGACACGCCAATTTCGAATCCGTACTCTGACCGCCCCCGTGAGCTGGGGAACGGGAGCGAGAAAGAAATGACGAAGGCGGAGCTCATCGAACGCGTGTACGCGGGCAAGAACCTACCCCGCGGGTTGACGAAGAAGACCGTGGCTCAGATCGTCGACGCCGTGTTCACCGAGATGGGCGACTACTTCATCCGCGCGAGACTCACCCGGAACCAGCAGGCGCGGTTGACCTACCCTGGATTCGGGACCTTCTCCAAGCGGCGGCGCCCGCCGCGCATGGTGAAGAACCCGGCGACCGGCGCGCCCATCACCATCCCGCAGCAAGAGACCATCACGTTCTCGCCCGGCACCGAGCTGCGGTCTTTGCTGAACCGAAACGGGATTGCCAAGACCGGGTCGCACCCGGTCCCACCTGCTCCGCCGATCAAGAACGCGGCGACGCGCTGATCCGCCGCTGACGAACGGCCTCGGCCCCGCTAGAATAGGGCGAGACGACATGCTCGATCCCGGCCTCGAGCTCTGCGATCTGCACATCCACGTGGGTGGCGCGGTCGCGCCCCACGTCCTCTGGTCGATCGCGCACGAGCAGGGGTTCAAGCTGCCGGTGTCGACCTACTGGGAGTTCCGGGACCTGGTCACCGCCAAGCCCGAGAACGTCTCGTCGCTGGACGAGTACCTGGCGATCCTCCACCACTGGACCGAGAAGATTCAGTCGTCCCCGGCCGCCATCGAGCGATCGGTGTACGAGATCATCGGCAAGGAGTTCCGCTCGAGCGGCGTATCGCTGATCGAGCTGCGCTTCAACCCGATGAAGCGCAACCTGGGCGGCGAGCGCGACCTGGACCACATCATCCACGCGGCGCTGCGGGGGATGGACCGCGCCTGCCTCGAGTACAACGTGCGGGCCGGACTGATCTTCTGCCTGGCGCGCGAGTTCCCGCTGGAGCTGAACGAGATCCTGGTCAAGAAGGCGGTGAAGTACAAATCGCGCGGCGTGGTCGGCATCGATCTCGCGGGGCCCGAGGTCCACACCACGGAGCTGGGACAAGAGGTGGCCGGCTACCGCGATCTGTTCGCCCGGGCGCGGGCCGCCGCGCTGGGGACGACGGTGCACACCGGAGAGACGCCCTACACGGCGGTCCCCGGCGTGCTGGCGGTGATGAAAGAGCTGGCGCCCGCCCGCATCGGCCACGGCGTGGCCGCGGCCAAGAGCGAGGAGGCGGTCCGGAAGCTGGCCGAGTCGGGGACGGTGCTGGAGATCTGCCCCAGCTCGAACCTGCGCACGCACGCCGTCGAGGGTCTGCAGGAGCTGGGGGACGCGCTGCGGGCGTTCGAGGAAGCCGGGGTGCGCTACACGATCAACACCGACGGGCCGTACCTGCTGAACACCCACCTGAGACGCGAGTACCAGATGCTGCTCGAGGCTCAGCTGATCACCGAGGCAGAGGCCGAGCGCAGCGTCGCCGTCGCCCGCCAGGCGACGTTCGTCAGATAGGGTCCCGAGAGAAGGTTCTTTCGCGCGCGCCCCAGGTTGTTGGTACTTTCGCGGCCGTGAGAGGCGCGACTCTCGCGGCGGCGGTCGCCGTCGCCCTGGCGATGTGCGCGGATCGGGCGGCCCTGGGGGCTCCCGATCCGTTCGCCTGGGCGCCGCCGCGCGCGCCCGCCGTGGTGCGCGGGCGCGAGACCGGCGCTCGCTTCGGCGTGCCCGGTCTGACGGAAATCGAGGTCGAGGTGGACGACGTCTACGACGCCGCCAACCGGCACGCCGTCGCGGTCGCCGAGCAGCGGCTGGCGGCGGTTCATGGCGTGCGCGCCGTGTTCGGTCCCGCCGAGCTGCTGGACATCACCGTCGATCCAGGCGGCAGGCCCAGCGCCCGGCGCGCGCTGGGGCGCGGCCGCGGCGCGATCATCGACCTGGGCCGGATCGCGCGCGGCCCGGGCGCGGTGCGGACGCTGGCCGGCGCGGCGGCCCAGGAGGAGCGCGAGAACGAGGAGGCTCGCCAGCGGATCGTCCGCCGCGCCGACGCGCTCGGCTGGTTCCTGACCGAGAACGGCCGGCGCGTCCGATTCCTGGTGGACGTCGCGGACTGGGAGGCGAACGAGCCGGCGCTGGTCGCCGCCATCCAGGAGTCGGGGCTGTCCATCGTGCCGTCGTCGTCGGCGCTCGAGGCGCGGCCGCTGTGGCCCGATCCGCGCAACCACCGCGCCCGCCTGCTTCCGCCGGTGTTCGCGGCGGCCTGGGTGTTCTTCGTCCTGGTCGCGGTCCGGCGCGCGCGCTTTCCGCTGGTGCGCCGGCGCGTGACCCGCGCGATCGCCGCCGCCGCGGGCGCCGCCGCGCCGTTCGGGCTGGTGCCGGTGGCCGGTGTCCGGTGGATGGGGGCCACCGCCGCGCTGGCCGCGGCCGGCATCGCGCTGTTGGGACCTCGCCGCCACGACGCGGACGACCGGTTGCCGGGCCGTCCCGCCGGCTTCGGCTGGCTGCTCGCTTTCTCGGCCGTGCTGGTCCTGGAGGTCGGGGCGCTATCCAAGCGGGTCCGGGTGGAGACGCGGCAGTGGAGCGCGGCCCCGATGTTCTTCGTGAGCGTGCGCGGCGACCTGGACGAGCCGGTGGTCCTGCGCGAGCTGCGCCGCATGACCGACGACCTGCGCGCCCAGCCCGGCGTCGCCAACGCCTGGTCGGTCGCGGATCTGTTCCCGGGTGTGATCTTCGAGGGGAAGGAGGCGAACGGGATCCCCGACGACCCCGAGGAGCTGCGCCGGATCCTGGTCCAGGCCCGCACCGACCCCGCGGTGCGGCTGGAGCTGTCGGCCGATCACCGCGAGGCGCTGGTGGCGGTGCGGTTCGACGACGATCCGACCATCGACCACGCCGCGCTGGTGGCCCACGTGCAGCGCTACATCGACCGGGACATGCGGCAGGCCATCGCCCGCGTCGATCTGACCGCGCCGGCGACCGATCCGTCGGCGCGTCTGTTGGGCGAGGGGCTGCTGGCAGGGGACCTGGCGCAGCGGGTGGCGCGCATCTGCGCGAGGTCCGGCCGCCCGCTCAGCGCGACCGAGCGCGTCTCGGTCGAGCGCACGGCGCGCGCGGTGGCGCTGATCCCGGCGGCCGACCCGCAGCGCCTGGACAGCGAGATCGCCGACGCGGTCCGGGACTTCGCGGCGCACCATCCATTCCCGCTGACGCCGGGGGCGATCGAGCGGCTCATTCTGGGGGCGCGCGCCCTGGAGGCCGGCGCCACACAGGATGACGTCAGGGCGGTGGTCGAGGCGGTATACGGTCCTCGTATGCCGCAACCGGTGGTCAACGCCACGGCCTCGTCGCTGTCGCGCCGGCTGACCGCG
>Ga0335083_10002352_pt1 | contig 24967 bp, 21 predicted proteins | sample Lox_Sample_42_FD_206716 | JGI IMG/M metagenome (GOLD analysis project Ga0335083, IMG submission 206716) | Soil microbial communities from Loxahatchee National Wildlife Refuge, Florida, United States - Lox_Sample_4.2 | ecosystem: Environmental > Terrestrial > Soil > Wetlands | place: USA...
CATGAGCAAAATCCGCCTCGCATAATGGTTCCCGTCCAGCTTTTTTCCCAACACCCGCACATCCACCGGGCCTTCGTAAAATTCTTCCATGGCCACGGTCATGTGATGGCAATGATCCAGTAATTTGCGATAAGGTCCCGGCACTTCTTCTGGGAGCGATTTTTCAAAGTGCCCCAGGCCATCGGGCAAGCCGTAAAACAGCCCGACAAGACTCGATAACTCAGCGTTGACGGGGCGAGATGGCACAGGCGGTTGGCACAGGGCAGGAGGCAGCGGGCGGGACTGCAAGCGCAAGGCAAGTCCAAAGGGATCCAGGTAGCAATACAATGTCGCTGGGACCAATCTTAGGGCGGCGGTGGTCAAGAGTCCAATCCGGAATTCCGGCCTACACTTGCCGACGCTCCAACACCATGTCGATCAAGTGGAAAAACAATCGCCGTAGCGGTTCGGGCTGAATGTCCGCGGCCAAAGCTTCGGCCCGTTGCTGGTGCTTGTACACCCATCGATCAGCCGTTTGGAAAGCGCCCGCTTCATCGTACAGGCGCCGGATTTCACGCAGCTTTTCGTCCGACAAGGGTAGTTCGTTGGCCAACGATTCCAACTTGCCGCGCTTGTCCACCGGCAAACCATCCAGCGCCAAGGCCCACAGCAGCGTCGGGCGTCCGCCGCTAATATCTCCGGCGGCCAGCAGTTTATTGTGATTGTCGCCCAACCAATCGTTCATATCGTTGATAATTTGGAAGGCGATGCCCAGGTCGCGGGCGAACTGAGCAATGGGCTGCAAGTAATGTTCCGTCGGGCCGGCCAAACGCAAACCGGTGTGCAAAGCCGCCTCGAAGGCCGGAGCTGTTTTGAGCGCATAAATTCTGAGCGTATCTTGCGGCGTAAGTTGTTTGTTGTGCGAATCGCGCCAGATCAGTTCCGCGCCTTGTCCTTCGCTCAATTTCATGTGGGCATCGGCAATATGATCGAGAATGTCACTGACCACGTCGGGGCCCAGGGCTTTCGCTTCGCGGCTGACTAGGCGGTAGCCCAGACCGATTAAATAATCGCCCACGTTGATTGCCGTCGGTGTGCCGTATTTGCGATGCAGCGTGGCCGTGCCGTAGCGGAACTCGTCGTCATCTTCAATGTCGTCATGCACCAGCGAGGCCTTGTGAAACGTTTCGATCGACAAGGCGCAGCGCTTCACCGCATCGGGCAATTCCAGTTCCGTATGCGCTTCACCGTTTCGCGCGGAATTGGCGCGGACGGGTTCCTCCGTCCGCAACGCCTGATAAGCCGCCAGCGTAATGAATGGGCGTGAATGCTTGCCCCCCTTGGCTAAAAAATCGTAGGCCAGGGCTTCGGTGGCTGCCAGCGGAGTAAGACCTTGCAACCCTTGTCCGTTCAGCCGTTCGCCATGATCGCGATTTGCCGCAGACAATGGGCCATGCAACCGCGGCGCCAATCGCTCCAACTCTTGCGGTTGAAACATGACGGCCGCGGCCTGCATCAGGCGGGCGTAACCGTCGTCAATTTGTACACTGTGACGGCGATTGGAAGCGGACCCCGCCGACGAATTTCCATCACCTCGGACAGATTGGGGGAGTGCAGTTGCCAAAGTAGTGCCTTCCTAGAAAACCGCGACCGATCAATTGGCGTTCCGTCTAATGCTACACGTTTGAAGCCGCAAGAAAAGATGGTATTCGACAAGAACCGCATACTTTCCAGGATACGCTGCGAGAATATCCCCCTGGAAAAACTGTTTGCTGGCACTTAGGTGTAGCGCACTCCACGATGTTCGGGCTCGAAAAACGCCGGCAACAGTGCGTCGGCCTGCAACAAACCGGCGCGGCTAAGTTGAATATGGTCCCCCTCGATGGCCAGCAATTCATCGGCGGCGTATTCCTGCCAAACGTCGCGCCAGTGATCGAGAATTTCGACGCCGAATTTGCGGCGGAAATATCCGGCGTCGAGTTCGCCTGTTTTAAGTTGCAAAATCATTTCCCGCACCAGACGTTGATGCGCTGTCGGCTGCATGCCGCGCCACAGGGGTAATTCGCCGCGGTCCAAAGCACCCACATATTGCGGCCACTCCGCCAAATTTTGGTAATGCACTCCGGAAATATGGCCGAAGCTGGCCACGCCCGTGGCCAGCAAATCGCTGCCGCGCCACAGGTTGTCGCGGTAGCTAAAATTGACTTTGCGCTTGTCTTTCACCAACGTGTAAGCGCTGGAAACGCTGTAACCGGCGGCGCACAACTCGTCGAAAGCGTAATCGACCCAGGCCCGCTTCGTCGGCCAATCGGCCACCGGCGTTTCGAGGTGATTGCCCAAAATATCTTTCGAATACACCGTGTTGAACGGCAATTCCATTTGATAAATGGTCACGCTGTCGGGTGAACAATCGATGGTCTTGCGCACCGTATCGCGCCAGTTGTCCCACGATTCGCCGACCATGCCGGAGATCAAATCGATGTTCGTGTTAGGAAAGCCGGCGTCGACAATCCACTGCCAGGCCTTGGCGATTTCTGCCGACAAATGGGCCCGGCCGTTTTCTTCCAACACCGCATCGCTAAAGTTTTCCACGCCCAGGCTGATGCGCGTCACGCCCAATTCGCGGAGCGTTTGCACCTTCGGTTCAGAAAGCGTGCCCGGCTCGCATTCGAACGTGACTTCCTCAGCCTGGTCCCAACGGATGTTGGCTCGCAACCGATCGACCAGCGACGTGAGTTGCTTGGCGCTTAAAAACGAGGGGGTGCCGCCTCCGAAATAAACAAATCGAAAGGGCCGCCCACCCATCACCGGCAGCTTACTGACGAGTTCGATTTCCCGCGCCAAGGCCGCAACGTATTGCTCCACTTCCGCGGCGTTTTTGTCGGTGTAGACCCGAAAATAGCAAAACTTGCACCGCTTGCGGCAAAACGGAATGTGCAAATACAGTCCCAGCGGCACATCGGCCGGCGGGGCGTGCAGCGCCGCTTGCACTACGGGCAACGCTTCCGCCGTCCACTGCGAAAACGGCGGGTAATTGGCGATGAAGTAGCTGCCAACTTCGGTTTTTTTGGTCGTTCCGGTCGCCACGCTGTGTCAGCTCCTCTCGCTCTCCCGGCGCGTCGGGATTGCGGCTAAACATCACAACTTCACACAGCCAACATGGTCAGGCATCCACTTTTCGCAGCTTGATGACCCGGCCGTCGGTCAGCCACTCGGTAATGTAAATGTTGCCGGCCCGGTCCCACAGGCAGCCATGCGGCGAAACAAACACGCCCGGCTTGCGGTCGGCGGCCGGAATATTGTTTTTACCACGCTGCTGGGGATTGTCATTATCGCCCAAAATGACAATTTGCTGGTTGTCTTTGTCCAGAATACTTACGCGGCCATCCAGCCCCGGCAAGAGCAATTCGCTGCCGCGCTGGTCAAAGTGGCAGGGCCGGCGATAGGCTTTGTCCTCCGGCGGCCGTAACGTTTCCAGGTGCGAACCGTCCAGGTCGAACCATTGCAACCGCTCGTTCTTACGGTCGGCCACTAAAATCATAGGATTCGGCCCCCGTGTGTCGCACCAAATGCCGTGCGGTTCTTGCAGCACGCCGTCGTCCGTGCCCGGGCCGCCAAACGTGGAAATATACTTTCCGTCTTTGCCATAGCGATGGATGAAATACGAGCCGTAACCGTCGGCCACGTAAAAATCGCCGCCCGGCGCAAACGCGATGTTCGTGGGCAAATACTTTTGCTCGTTCTTATAGCAGCGGTCGCCGGCCGCGCCATCCGCATCCTTGGGATAATCGAGCACAAACAGTTGCTCGCCGTCGAGTGTGGTTTTTACCACCTGATGCTGCTTCGTCGTGGCCAGGTACAAAAACTCGTCGTTGCCTTCCCGACGCAGTTGCATGCCGTGAGCGCCTACGCGCCACTGGGCTCCCCACGATTTGATGAACTTGCCGTCAGGATCGAAAATGAAGACCGAGTCGGGCGCACCGTTTTGATGATGGATGAAAATCCGCCCCTGCGAATCTTCTTGCACCATGTGCGTGTTGCCGAATCGCATGCCATCGGGAATCTGCGCCCAGCCGTGAAGGGCCTCGTACGTGTGGGGTCCGTTACCCAAAACTGGCGCTTTTCCGCCGGCTTTGTCGTCGGCGTGCAAAAACAGCGGGGCTCGGGCAAGGACGGCGCTTGCTCCCAATGCGCCGCCGGCGCATTTGACAAACTCTCGCCGGGAAATCCTCGGCGATAAATTACGTTTCTTCATCGTTCACCTGTGCGTCGCGATTCCCAACGGATGCAATATCGCCCCAGACGACCAGACACCAGACTACCATGCCCCTCTGCTACTTCTCTCCAAAGCAGTATACCACTCCGGCATCGCTGGCAATAACAAGATGCCGCTGGACCGCAGCCAAACTGCCGACCAGCGCGCCACCGCATTCGTACTCCCAAACATTTTCGCCGGAAGCCACGTCGAGGCCATAAATGCGCCCGTCAGCAGAACCGACAAACACGCGCCGCCCGACCACCACCGGCGAGCTATCGACCCGGCCCTTGGTGGGAAAATCCCATAATTTCTCGCCCGTTTTCGGATCGAGCGCATGCACGATTTTGTCGCGCCCGCCGAAAACAACCGCCTGCGGCGTCAGTGCGGCGCTGGAGCGAATCGGCAGGCCACGGAGTTTATCTTGCCAACTCCAAATTTCCTTGAGCTGCTTCCAATTGAGGCAAAAAAACGTGGCCCCTTCCGTGCCGAAATAAATCAACTCGCCCGTCGCGGCCGGCGTGCTGCCGGTGGGGGCCGCAATTTCCACCGCGCCGGTTTCTTTGCCGTCGTGCAAATCGATGACGTGCAGCTTGCCGTCGCACCCGGCCAAAAAACAACAATCGTCCACGACCGTGGGCGAGCAGCGAATTTGATCGCCAATTTGATGCGTCCACTGCTTCTGGCCGGTTTTCGCGTCGAAGCAATACAGCGTGGCATCTTGCGAACCGAACAGCACCTTGTCGTGATAGAAATTGGCCGCGGAATCAATTTCGGCCCCCGCGGTGGCAGTCCATTTTTTCTCGCCTGTCCGGGCATCCAGGCAGAAAAAATTTCCATCCATGTCGCCGATGTAAACCAAACCGTCGCGCACCGCGGCGGCGGCGGTAAAGCCGGCCTTGTCTTTGCCGATGTCGAATTTCCACCGCTCCTTGCCGGTTTGCAAATCGAGCGCGTAAAACGTGCCGTCCATGTCGCCGATGTAAACCACGCCGTCGACCACCACCGGCGTGGCCTCGAACGATCCCTTCTGGACCGCGTATTTCCACGCCAACTGCAACTGCGGTGGCAAATGGCTTTCCGCCACCCCCGTCGCCTGTGCATTGCCGCGAAACACCGGCCACTGGCCGCTGGTGGAACCATCGTCGTCACTGGCAGCCTTAAGCCCTGAATTATCGTTGGCTGTAGGAATAGTGTTCTGCGTTCCGCAGCCACACAAGAAAACAAGCAAAAGCACAATCGATATTGATCTGGTGCGCATCAATGGCTGAGCTCTGGTCAATTAATAAGCGGCTTGATACAGCGACAGCAATTGTTCCGCCTGCACTTTACGTGGATTGAAATCGGCCGTCCACTGCTTGGCGGCATCGGTGGCCAACGTTTCCAGCTTGTGGGCTGGAATCTCGAACTCACGCAAGCGGCTGATCAAGCCCGCCTGCTGGACCAAAGCGGCCACAAAATCGGCCAGACCCCGGTAACCCGCCGTGGGCTCGGGAAAGCCATTTCCGCCGGCAGTGCATTCCAACAGCTCGAAATATAAATGGCCGAACTCTTCGCCATTGAAGCGAATCACGTGCGGCAACATCATGCCGACTGCCTGGCCGTGCGCAATACCGAAGTGTGCCGTCAGTGGATTAGCCAATGCGTGGGCCGCGCCTAGCATGCTGTTTTCAATCGCCAGGCCTGAAAAGCAGGCGCCCAACTGCATGCCGCTGCGGGCTTCCAAATTCGTGGGAGCGGCCAGCACGTGTGCAAAGTTGGCGCCCAACAGCAACCACGCCTCGCGGCTGAAGGCCATCGAAGCCGGATTGCGCGTGCGGCACACATAACTTTCCAATGCATGAGCCACGGCGTCGATGCCCGTCAATGCCGTCACTCGCGACGGTTGGGTCACCGTCAATTCCGGATCAAGCAGCGCCACGCGGAAGCTAGCTTTTTTATCGCCGCAGGCCATTTTCATGTGCGTTTTGGCGTCGCTGATGAGCGCGAACGATTGCGTTTCGCTCCCGGTGCCGGCGGTGGTGGGCACGGCAATCATCGGCAGCATGGGCTGGGTGGCTTTGCCGATGCCCCAGTAATCTTGCATCGTGCCGCCGCCTGTGTACAGAAAGTTGATTCCCTTGGCGCAATCCATGCTGCTGCCGCCGCCGAGCCCGACAATCAACTGCGGCTGAAAGCGTTTTGCAACTTTCAATCCGGCATCGACATGTTCTGTGGTCGGATTTTCGCCCACGTTGTCGAACAACTGCGCTTCAATGCCGGCCTGCTGGAGCATTTCCATGCCCCGCGCCGTGTGGCCGGCTTTCACGATGCCCGGATCGCTCACCACCAGCACTCGCCGCGCGCCCAATTCCCCGGCCAACTCCCCCAGCGCAGCCAATTTGCCCGGGCCGAAGACGATGCGTGTTCGCGGATAAAAATCAAACGGCGTCATAATTCGATTGTAACCAAGGGGCGCGGAGACGGCAGGGAGCGGATGCCCAGGCCGTATGCTAGCATGAAATGCCCTTTGCGGGGTTCCACGGTTTTGAGATACTCCGCGGCCGGTTTTACTCGATTTTTCACGGGCATGCGAATTTCCCGCGGTTCGTTATCTCTGTGCCTTTGCGTCACTGCGGTTAGAAACGCCGGGGGAATTCGGTCGCAAGGAAGCGACGATGATTCGAAATTCTGTTATCATTCCGCAGCAGGATCGCGGGGACGAAGTCCGGCGGCAGTTGCCCGGACTGGCTGCGGTGCTCGATAAGCTGGGGGAGCCGTATGAAATTGTCGTCGTCGATGACGGCTCCAGCAGCGCCACGCAGCGGTTGCTGGAAAAGCTATTGATGGAATGCCGCGCATTGCGGGCGTTGCGGCTGGATCAGCCGGCCGGTGTAAGCGTGGCACTGGCGGCGGGAATTCGTGCTGCCCGGGGCGAAGTGCTGATTGCCCTTGAGCCAGGATTGACCTACCCGCCTGAGCAAATCCCCGCGCTGTTAAATTTGCTGCAGCGCGGCGATTTGGTGATGGGCCGCCGCCGCCACTTTGGCGCGGCCAAGCTGTGGCAGCGCATCGGCCGAGTTCCGAGGTGGTTGCTATTGGGACTCGATGGGCACGATCCTGATTGCTTGTTTTGGGCAGCGCGGCGCGAAGTGTTTAGCGACCTGAATCTTACGGCAGGCATGGCGCGGTATTTGCCTGCCCTGGTTCGACCACGGGGCTTTCGCGTCTGCGAAGCGTACGTGCAGCGGCAGGGTCCAGCCCAGCCGCTGCAAGACTTACGGGCCAATCCCGGCGATTTGCTGGCTGCCTGGTGGCATTGCCGACGCTGGCGGAGTCAAACCGTTTGCGAATTGTTTGCCGGTGGTATGGCCGAACGGCCCGCGCTGCGGATTGTCGGTGGCGGGGAAAATTCAATGCGCCATGATCACGCCGCCAGCGAAGTTGCTTTTCCGTCCGGGCAACATCCGCCGCTGGTGAAACGCGCATGAAAATTTTCTTTTCGGCCGGAGAACCCAGTGGCGACGTACACGGGGCGAATTTGATTCGCCAGTTGCGTCGGTTGCGCCCGAAAGTGCAGTGCGTCGGTTACGGCGGGCCGGAAATGGCCGCCGCCGGTTGCACGCTGCATGCCGATTTGACCGCCCTGGCGGTGATGTGGTTTTTGCGGGCGCTGCTGAACCTGCACAAGTTTCTGGCGCTGGCCAGCCGGGCCGATCGCTACTTTCGCCACCAGCGGCCCGATGCCGTGGTGCTGATCGATTACCCGGGCTTCAATTGGTGGATAGCCCGGCGGGCGAAGGCGCATGGCATTCCGGTGTTGTATTACTGCCCGCCGCAGATTTGGTCGTGGGGCAGTTGGCGGATCAAAAAAATGCGGCGGTTTGTCGATCACGTCTTGTGCGCGCTGCCGTTTGAAGAAACGTGGTTTCGCGAGCAAGGCTGCCGGGCGACGTTCGTGGGGCATCCGTTTTTCGACGAAGTGCGGGAGCACAAAGTTGACGAAGCGTTCATGGATGCCATGCGCCGCAAGCCAGGGCGCTTGATTACCATTCTGCCCGGATCGCGCACGCAGGAAGTGCAGCACAACTTGAAGTGGTTTTTGAAAGCGGCGGCGCTGGTGCAAGTGAGGTTTCCAAAAGTTCGCTTTGCCGTGGCGGCATTCAAGCCGCATCAGGCGCAAATCGCCCGGCGATTAATCGAACAGGCCAAGCTGCCGGCGGAAGTGTACGTTCGCAAAACGCCAGAGCTGATGCAGTTGGCCGAATGTTGCATGGCGTGCAGCGGCTCGGTTTCGCTGGAGCTGTTGTATCACAAAAAGCCCACCGTCGTGCTGTACTGGATCACACCGTTGGCCTATCGCGTGCAGCAAATGTTTCGCCGGGTCAAATACATTACGCTGGTGAATTTACTGACGGCCAAGGAATTGTTTCCGTCCGATACCACGCCGTATAGTCCCACCGATCCGGATGCCGACCGGGTGTTGTTCCCCGAGTATTTAACCTACGAAGATAAGTCGCTGCAAATCGCCGCGCATGTAACTCAGTGGTTGGCCAGCGACGAGCGGCGCGATGGGTTGATTGCGCAGTTGGCGGAATTGAAGGCGAAAGTGGGGCATGGCGGCGCCTCGCAAATGGCCGCCGAATTGATTTTGGCCGAGGCCGAGCATCATGCCCGTCTGCATTCCCAGCCGCCCAGGCCGCATTTCACGCCGGGCATGATCGTGGCCAGCAGCGGCGGAGCGGAGAAGGCAATACTCAAGGCACAGGCACGCAGCAAATCGAAAACGGCGCCCAACAACGATGGTCCGCGACGCATGGATAAGGCGGCCTGAGACGCCGCTTCCGCCGTATTCGTTTTGCTTCACACTTCTGCAGCCGAGTCTCTTTCGGCGCGTGCTAAAGGCAAGTATCTTGTAAACCATGCGGGCTTGTGTTCCAGGCATTGCACCGTCCTATTTTCGATCATTGCTTGCATGTCGTACCATTCATTGGCCAGCGATCTGCCCGAGGCAAATTTGCCGCCGTGCCATGTGGGCCTGGTGTTTGCCATGGGCTTGGAAGCCGGCGCGCTGGAGGACAAATTGGCTGGCAAAATTGCCGTCCGCGGCAGCCGGTACACCGCCTGGCAGGGTGGTTTGAAAGGGCGCGGCGTGGTGATTGTCCACTCCGGAGTGGGACAAAAAAATGCTGCCATGGCCACGGCCGCGCTCATCGTCGGGCACAAACCGCGCTGGGTGATCTCTGCGGGCTTGGCCGGGGGGCTTCAGGCCGATGTGAATCGTGGCGACATCGTCATGCCCGATTGCATCTTGGGCGAAGATGGCCGGCGCTTGGCGATCGATTTTCACATTTCGCCGCAGCAACAAGCAGCGACTCCCGGCCTGCACGTGGGGCCGCTGTTGACGATTGATCGGGTGGCTTTCAAAGCCGCGGAGAAGCTGCAATTGGGTCAGCGGCACGGCGCCTTGGCCGTCGATATGGAAACGCTGGCCGTGGCCGAGGAATGTCGCCGCGAAAAGCAGCGTTTTTTGGCCGTGCGGGTCGTGAGCGATCCGGTCGACGAGGAATTACCGGCCGACATCGAGCGGTTGGTTACTCGCCCCACATGGATGCGGCGGATTGGCGCCACGGCCGGCTCGATCATTCGCCGGCCGTCAACGGTGAAAGATTTGTGGCGCTTCCGCGAGGCTGCGCTGGTCTGCTCGAAAAAATTGGCCGCTTTCTTGGAAGGCATTATCGAGCAGTTGGGGTAGCGGACAAGCTGTTGTCGCGCAGGAAAGTGATGAATCCATCCGCTGGCGGTTTAGCTTGTCAGCCACCGCGCCAGCCACGGCCGGGGTAAATCGGGCGACAGGATTTTCGTGGGGCGATTGAGGCGCAAAAGAACCGCTTCTGCGGCCAGATATCCGCTGCGCACGGCTCCTTCCATCGTGGCTGGCCAGCCAGTGGCAGTCCAATCGCCCGCCAAAAACAAATTCGGCACCGCGGTTTGTTGGCGTGGACGTAAGTGTTCGCTACCCGGCAGCGGCGAAAACACCGCATGCTGCTGCGTAATGAGCCGCGCTTGCAGCAGCTTCGCCTGTGCTGCTTCCGGCAACACCTCGACCAGCTCTTGCCGCACTTGTGCGATAATTGCTTCGCGTGACTGCGAGGCCAGACCGCGCGAAGCGCTGATGACGATTTGAATATAATGCGCGTCCGCCGGCGGATCGTCAGCACCCGTCGAATTCGATTGCACGCCATGATTGAACACCCATTGGCTGGTGCGGCCCGGCAAAACCGCGTGCGGCAAATCAGTAATCGGCCGGTCAAACCACAGATGCACGGCGCTGATGGGGGCCGATTCCAAACCATCGGTCTGCTTTAATTCCGGCAGCGCGGCCCGCAGCCGGTCGGGCAATAATTCGCCCGCGCGCCGCCAGGGAACAGCCAACACGATATAGTCCACGGGCAGGCGCTGACCGTCGGCCAACTCAATTTCGTTCACGCCCTGGCTAGCGCCGATGATTTGTTTTGCCGCGCATTCCAGTCGCAGCGTTATGCCATGTTCGCGCAGCCATTGTTCCAAACGCCGGCCGTAGAATTCGCCCAATGGCACACGGGGAATCTGCAGCTGGCAGGCTTGCCGCGAGGCGAGGAAGGCATCGACAAACACTTTTCGCACCGGCGGCACGGCGGCGCGGTCCACCGTCTCGCTCAAGGCGCTAACGATGACAGGCGTCCAAAACAGATCAATCGCCCGCTGGGTTTGGCCGTGAGTCAGGAGCCAATGGCCAATCGTCGGTGAAGCCGCATCGTCTTTGATCGGCGTGCGTGCCAACTTTCGCAGCCCGGAAATAATGCCCAGCCTTTCTCGCCGAGAGAGATATTTCAACCGCAACAGCGACGGCAGCAAATGCAGCGGTGCGGGCAACCAGCGGCTGGGGGCGACATCGCAGCGGCGACCGTCTGGGCCAAAAAAATGGAGCGTTTGGTCGAGGCGGAGCAAATCGCTTAAGCCGGTTCGGCGGCAGAAATCGGTGAGATTTGTGCAGCAGCCGAGACTGACATGCTGGCAATGATCGACCCAGGCGTCGCTGGCCAAATCGCGGAACGATCCAGCCCGGCCGCCCAGTTGGCGACGTGCTTCGAACAGTGTGATGTTGAACTGGCCATCGGCCAACGCCACCGACGCGGCCAAGCCCGCCAATCCTCCGCCGACGATGGCTACTCGCGGGGCACCCGAGCGTTCTGACGACGTGCGGTCAACTGCTTCGTGTTCTGCCCCGTTCATGACGATACGGTTTCCCACTTCGATGCGGCGGATGGCGGTGTCGGTCGCGCCAGCAGTGCGCCGGCAGCGATGCGTGCTTTTTCCCACGGGCTAAGCCGAATGCGGCGGCGGAACACGTCGGCGGGGCGGCGCTTAATTTTCGCCAGCACGGCGCGGTAGGTGGCCGTCATCGCGCGGAACACGCGCTGGCCGTCGCGCTGGAGCAAGGGTTCGAGTTCAGCGGCCGCGGCATAAAATTGTTCAGCCCGAGTGATTTCGAATTGCATGAGATTAAAAAACGGGGAGTTATCGTTGGAGCCGCGGAGTTGTTGGGCAGTGTAACCGAAGCGGTGCAAATCTTCCTGCGGCAAATAGAGGCGGCCGCGCTGGGAGTCTTCGCGGAGGTCGCGCAGAATATTCGTGAGCTGGAATGCCACGCCGCAGCGGCGGGCCGGCTCCAGCGCCGCCGGACTGCGAAACCCCCAGATGTGAATGCACGCCAATCCGACGACTGACGCCACACAATAGCAGTATTGCTCCAAATCGGCGAAAGTTTCGTAACGGCGGCCGGCGAGGTCCATTTCGACGCCGTCGATGGCGGCGGTGAGATACTCCAACGGAATGCGGTAGCGAGCGGCGGTATCGACAAGCGCGGGAAGGATAAGATTGGCCGTGCAGTTGGAAGACGGCCGTTGCAGGCTTGCTCGTAATTCGATCAGTGCGGCGTGCCGGGCGGCAACGTCGCGGCGATCGTCGTCGGCCAGATCATCCACGTGGCGCAAATAGGCGTACAGGGCGCACATGGCCCGACGCTTGGCCCGCGGCAGCAGCAAAAACGAGTAATAAAAGTTCGAGGCAGACTTTCGCGCCAGCCGTTGGCAGAAGGCGTAACTGGCGGCAAGTGAGTTCACGGCCGCGCCTCCGACGATGGCGGATTTGCAATCCGCCGCCTTACAAGGCATGCGCCCAACAGCAGATTGAGCTTTTTCCACTTGCCTACTACCGGCCGGGTGTGCCACACGTTGTAATCAAGTTTTCGAATGGCCTGCAAAATCGCCCGCCCGCCATCGATGAACAATTGCACGCTGATTCGCAAACTGGGCGGAACCTGCGCCACCAGCGGCTGGCCGGCGTCGAAGAACGCTTCTGCCCGCGCAACCTCGCCGGCTAGCAACTCGCGAAATTGCGGATTGAACTCGCCGCGGGCGAACATAGCTTCTGGGTAACCCGCGCGGCGACAACTTTCTTGCGGCAGGTAAATGCGGCCGATGCGGTAATCGCGGGCCACGTCTTGCCAAAAATTCGCCAGTTGCAGGCCGGTGCAAATAGAATCGGCTAGCAGGCCGCGGGACTCGTCGTGGCAGCGGCCCAAATACAGCACCAGCCGGCCCACGGGATTGGCGGAATTGCGGCAGTAAGCCAGCAGATCGTCAAAAGTTTCGTATCGCGTGCAAGTTTGATCTTGCTTGAAGGCGATCAGCAAACTGCGAAACGGCTCAATGGGAATTTCAAACCCGCGAATAGTTTCCGCCAAGGCCACGAACACGGGATGGCTGGCCACGCCGCGATAACAATCGTCGAGTTGCGATTGCCACCAATCCAGCAGCAGCAAACTTTGCTGGCCGCCAGCGGTTTCATCGGCCAGGTCGTCCGACCAGCGGCAATAGGCGTAGATATTGCAAAAATGTTGGCGCAGTTGCGCCGGCAACAACCAACTGGCGACCGTGAAGTTTTCGTAATGACATCGGGCCAAGCGGCGGCAATACGTTTGCGCTGCGGCCAACGTGGGACACGGCTGCGCAGCGGGGCCCGGTCCGTAAAGCGCAAGTTCGTCAGGGAACGAAATTTGAGACATGCTGCGTGCTAGCGGTTTGCCGAAACTGCCTATCCGGGAAGTGGGCGGCACATTATGATAACGCATAGCGGCGTGGGAAGCATCGTTGTTCCAGACGAAAGAATCGTCATCTGATGAAAATTATTCTGGCCAGTCCGCGCGGGTTTTGTGCGGGCGTGAACATGGCGATCGACACGTTGGAAAAATCGCTGGGCATTTTTGGCGCGCCGGTGTACGTCTATCATGAAATTGTGCACAACAAGCACGTCGTGGAGCGGTTTCGCGCGGAAGGGGCCGTCTTCGTGGACGATTTGCACGAAGTGCCCGAGGGGGCGAATTTGCTGTTTTCGGCCCACGGTGTCTCGCCGGAAGTGCGGCGTGTGGCTCAGGAGCGGCGGCTGAATACCATCGACGCCACGTGCCCGCTAGTGACCAAAGTGCATTTGGAAGCGGTGCGGTATGCGAAGCAAGGTTACAAAATCATCTTGGTGGGCCATGCCGGGCATGACGAAGTGATCGGCACTATGGGGGAAGCGCCCGATGCGTTTTATTTGGTTGGGACGGCCGAGGAGGTCGACGGATTGGAATTTCCATCCAAAACCAAGCTGGCGTATCTCACGCAAACAACGCTCTCGGTCGACGACGCCAACCGCATCATTAAGCGGCTGAAGGAAAAGTTCCCGCACATCATTGGGCCGCCCAAGGAAGATATTTGCTACGCCACACAGAACCGGCAGGAGGCAGTGCGGCAGTTATCGTCCGAGGCCAACGTAGTGCTGGTAATTGGCAGCCAGAACAGCTCCAACAGCTTGCGGCTGGCGGAGCTGGCGTCCGAAACCGGCACGCCCGCTTATTTGATCGACGGCCCGCCGGACATCGAATTATCCTGGTTCCAGCCGGACTCGACGGTGCTCATTACCGCCGGCGCCAGCGCGCCGGAAACGGTGGTGCAGCAGTGCATCGAATTACTGAAACGGCACTTCGGCGCCACGGTGGAAGAACGCACGCTGCGCGAGGAGCAAGTGTTCTTTGCGCTACCGAAAGAATTGCGCGTACTGACGGGCGTAGAAAGATAATGACCAATGACCAAGTCGCAATGACCAGAAAATCATTGGTCATTGGTGCTTGTTGATTCGGGCTTTTCTTACCCGTGGATGTAGCTTTTCAGGTAATGGTTTTCCATCGTCAGTTGGTCATGCTGGTGTTTGACCAAGTCGCCGATGGACACAATGCCTGCCAGTTTTCCTTCGTCGTCGATGACCGGCAAGTGACGAATGCGGCGGTCGGTCATCACGCCCATGGCGTCTTGCACGCTGTCGTTGGGCGAGCAAGTGGCTAAATCAGCCGTCATTACGTCTTCCACACGAAGTTGCTCCAGCGGAGCCCGATGGATGGCGCAGGCTTTAAGGATATCGCGCTCGGTGATAATGCCCAGCAAGTGGCTGCAATCGTTTTCCTCGCAGACCACGAGTGAACCGCAATTGTTTTTGACCAGCTTTTGCACGACGTCGGCCAGCGTAGCATGGGGCGAAATGCTTAACACGCGGGAGCCTTTGTGCTGCAGAATTTGCGCAAGCGACATAACAATTCCTCGCTTTCCTGACCCAGATAAGAAATGCTGACCAGAAATGGCAGCCTCTTCTTTCAGCGCAGCCATGTTGAGTTGCCGCGCGCCGCTCCCATTACAAGCATAGAAGGAAAAGGAGCGGGCAGTCAAAGCGATTTTTTTGAAAATGGAAGTTTGTAGATGCAGGAATTGGAATGCGCTGAGACTGTGAAAAAAATCACGAACGGGAAGAGAATGACCAATGACCAAATCCCAATGACCAATATGCGGTTCAATCCAGCTAGGGCATTGCCGCTTAATCATTGGTCATTGGTGCTTGGGCATTGGTCATTGTGTTGTGCGGATCACCAATCGCACATCACCAATGGGGCTTCCCAGTGGTTCTTCAGGATCGATAATATAAACCGATGCAGATGGCGGCGGCTGCGCAACCGCAGAGTGCGGATCGACCGACACCATCAGCTCATTGGCGGGCTTTAGCAGCGGGGTAATGTCGGCCGAAAAGAATTGCCCCGGTTCAAGCCGGCCCAAATTCGTGCCGTTTAGCGAAATTTCGCCCAAAAAAATCCCCCGATCTACTTCCAGCGACACCCGCTCCCAGGTGTCCAAGCCCGTGGGGCATTTGAATCGCCGGCGATATGCCACTCGCCCCGGCGAGGCGTCAGGCAACTCTTCCCACGGCTGCCGCAGGCGAATCGGGTGGGGAATCATGGGGAAGACGGGAGGATGAAGGCAGAAGGCGGAAGGCGGAAGGGGGAACCCGGATAAGGCAGACGCAGGATTGAGGTGAAACACCTGGACGAAAACAGAACGCTATGCGTTTTACATTCTGCTTTCTGCCTTCTGCCTTTTCTACTGCGGCACGAACGATTCGACCACACTAATTTCGTGTGTCTGGCGGCTGTCAGGCTCGTAGCAACGGATGGTCACTTTGACGCCCCGCAGCGCAACAGGGTAGGGGGGCGAAGTTTCTGTGTTGTTGGCAAAATCTTGGAAGCCGGAGGCCGCCTGGTCGACGACGCCATTGCCGTCTTGATCCAGGCCATCGTGTTCGTAATAAGTCGACCAGGTGTCGAATGTGGCGGGCGTGTAGCCATACAATCCATAATCAGGCAGATTGCTGGTTAAATGATCGTCGAAGAGCCAGTTCTTGGTAAAGTCGGTCGGCGCTGCCGGTCCAGCGGATGGACTCGCGGCCACTAATTGCGACTTGGGATATCCGGTGGAGTAGAACGGGCTCATATTCTGCGTGCTGCAATCGGCCAGCGCCAAAAGCGGAATGGAGCCGTTGTTGACGCCCGCCACATTCTTCCCGCATGGTCCCACGGCATTCGCTGTCGTCGTTGTGGCGAGAGTAATGTACGAGCTATACAAATTGTTGGTTGCCGCCCAATTCAAATCGACAAAGGCGCCCGCGGCATCTGCAGTCGGATAAATATACAAGGACACTGGCGATATGGGCGTCGTCTTCAACTGCCCTGGTATTTTGGTAAACCCAAAATCGCCTGGCGCCACCGTTACCTGACTGGGCGATGTGCCCTGCAAATACACCGGCGCAGTGGGGTCCCACACTTGCACATCGAACGAAATGACATTTGTCAGCACGACATCTTGCCCAAAGCGGGCATTGCTTGTGTCAACGGTGTAAGTGCCGTTCGACAAACTGCCGCCTAGCGGAACCAAATAAGGCGGATAAACACGGTGCGGAAAACCGTTCGACGAAGCCGCGTTATTAACAAACGCATGGCCGAAGCGGCATTCGCGGTTCGTCAAATCGCCCAGGGTGTTGGCCACGGCGACGGGCGTGCCTGTGGATTCGTCGATGTGGGCTGAAATATCGTTGTTTTGATAGAACGTGCTCACGGGCATTTGCAGGCCGGCGGTTGTCGTCGGCGCGGCGCCGGTCAGCACGGTTTGATTGCCCTGATAGGTCGGCATCACCAAAAACACGCGGCGGTACAGCGTGAACATCGGCGGGTTGACTGGCGTGACGCCGTCGGACAGGAGCGTTGGCCGGAGGAACCAGACCACTTCGGCGACTTGCGATTGCACGGTTTGCGTTTTGCCGGTGGTGTCGGTATATAGTCCAGTAAATGGCACATCCTTGCTACGGACGGTGAACATTAGCACGTCGTCGGTGTCGCCCATCGGGTAGACGGTGTTCGGCGTGGCGGTGGTATCGGTCAGGTTGTAGGTGGCCGAGGCGGAATAGCCGGTGAGGCCCGGGTTCTGATCGCTGAGCGGGCCTTCGATAATTTCAAAATATCCGCCCCCGGCCGCCGGATCTTGCCAGGGAAGCATGTTGCACGTGTGGCCGGCTAAATCGGTCCGCAACCGCCCGGCCGCGCTTTGCATGCGGTTGGTCAGCTCGATCATCGAGCGGGCATCGCCGATGCGGCCGCCGACGTCGCTAAACAACTGCGTGTAAGCGAACATCAGCAAAATGACGCACACCAGCGAAATCAGCATTTCGACCAGCGTAAGGCCCTGACGACAACGGTGGCTTCGTTGTACTGGCATGGCGCGCAGAAAGCGGGCAAGGAAATTTGCGGGGGGGCAAGTGTGCATCGCTTCTCCAATCCGGCGGACCATAAGCCCCTATTGAATGGCCGAAAGTTCCGATTCATGGCCGCGTGCTGCCCTAGATCAATTCCACACCGAATCACGGCAAAAGTCAAGCAGGAAAGGGTTCAGGGTGTAGGACACAGGGGGCAGGGAAACCCCGCAACCATTCGCCGAACCCTGAACCCTAATCTATTGCCCGGCGGCCGGCGCCGGCTGCGTGGGCCGATTGGCCGGGACATTCGGAATTGGCCCGCCTGGATCGCCTTTCAATTGGAACCAGACGAGGGCCGCAACCGCCAATACGACCAGTGCAAAAAACCAATGCCGATGTTTGTGCAGAAAATGATACATGGGGTCCAGTGTGGATTGATGAGGGTGGTGAGACGGATTACATCTGAATGACCAATGTCCAAGCACCAATGACCAATCTGAAAATGCATCGCGCATTGGTCATTGTGGCTTGGTCATTGGTCATTTACCGCTTTCGGCTTTCCGACCGCCAGCGAAGCCACGATGGCAATTCCCAGCAGGGCGGCGATGACGGCCAACGAAATCCAAGGATAATCTTTGAACAAGTGTAGATCAAAAAAATACTCGGCCATCATCTTGCCGCCGACAAAAATCAACACCGCCGCCAGGCCGTAATGCAAATAGCGGAACAGGCCCATCACGCCGGCCAGCAAAAAGTATAACGCCCGCAGGCCCAAAATGGCGAAAATGTTCGAAGTGAACACAATGAACGGATCGCGCGTCACGCCGAAAATGGCCGGTACGCTGTCGACGGCAAACAGCACGTCGGTGCTTTCCACCACCAGCAGCACCAAAAACAGCGGGGTGATGCAGCGGCGGCTGTTCTCGCGCACAAAAAAACGGTTGCCGTGCGAACCACCGGCCACGGGCAAAAATCGCCGGGCTAACCGCATTATCAGATTGTTTTCCGGATGCGTCTCTTCGTGCTTCAAGGCCAACCGCAGCCCGGTGATAATCAACAGGCCACCGAATACCAGCAGCATCCATTCGAAGTATTCCAGCAAGGCGGCGCCCACCAGGATGAATGCCAGACGCATGAAAATCGCGCCCAAAATGCCCCAAAACAACACTCGATATTGATACTCCAGCGGTATCTGAAAAAACGTGAAGATGACGGCAAACACAAACACGTTATCCATCGACAGCGACCATTCGACGAGATAACCGGTCAGGAATTGCACGGCCGCGGTTGAGCCGCCCCAGCGCCACACCAAACCGTTGAAGGCCAACGCCAATGCCGTCCACACGGCGGTCCAAAAAGCGCTTTCTTTCAGCGTCGGTTCCCGCGAGTGGCGATGAAACACCCCCAAATCCAGCGCCAGCATCACCGCCACAAACACGCCAAACGCCACCCAATGCCACCACTGGGCCTGAATGCCGGAGGGGAGTGCGGCGGCGGTTTGCTCGGCCAACAGACGACCGATCGAAATTTGAAACGCAGCGTGCATGGTGGGCAGTGTTTACGGCGACCGGCGGGATGTAATCTCGATACGACAGATACCAAAATCGTGCAACCTCCGGCGAATCATAGGTTTAACCGACGGGGGCAACAAGGCGAAGCGAACCGCGGGAATCAGCCGATTGTCGCAGGTATTGGCGCATTGGCAGAGAGGCCAATCGCTTGACCCGCTACGGTCGATCATCTAAAGTTGCGGTAGAGAGATGGTCGAAAAGCAGTAGGCGGTTTTTTGGAGTTGGGGCAGGTTTCGGGCAGTTGTTTTTAGCAGGATTATACGACGATGTGCGAACCACGGCTGTTGTTGTCCAGCTTGTTGCTTACAGATTTATTGCTTACTGGGAGTAGGCCGTAGGGTTCGTGCATTCACACGATATCATCAGAACCCCAAGGCCACACCAAAGCCTTGGGGTTTTTTGTTGGATTTAGCGATTCGATTTCATAAAGCCGCGACCGGTGGTCGCGCGGAAGTGGAAAAGTTTAATGTGTGCCAAGCGCGACCAACGGTCGCGGCTTTATGGCGGAGATAAAATCAATGGTTGCATCGTGCTTCATTTGTGCATTTCGCACGCAGCCCAGTAGGGCGTGGTTGGTATTGCTCCGGCCCGGGTTGTGAACCCGGGCAGAAGCCCGGGGGTTGCAACCCCCGGGGCTTGAATGACGCAAAAACTCGTATCGACGTTTCTCCACTCCGCAATTCCAACGACACAAAGCCATAAATCATGACTGCACCATCAACTAAAACATCGGAACCGAAATCTGTTTCAGCCGAATCGTCCATCAAACCCGGCACGGTCATCGGCGGCTCGTCGGTGCCGCCACGGCCCATTCGCATTTTTGACACCACGCTGCGCGACGGCGAGCAATCGCCCGGCGCCAGCATGAACATTCACGAAAAAATGGAAATCGCCCAGGCGCTGGTCGACCTGGGCGTGGATATTATCGAAGCCGGCTTTCCCATTGCCTCGCCCGGCGATTTCGAAGCCGTGCGGCAAATTGGCGAGAACATTCGCGGCGCTACCATTTGCGGCCTGGCCCGCTGCAACGACGCCGACATCGACCGGGCCTGGGAATCGCTGAAAGGCGCGCCCGACGCCCGGATTCACGTGTTCCTGGCGACCAGCGCCATTCATCGTGAATTCAAACTGAAAATGGACAAGGACGAAATCATTCGCCGGGCCGTCGCCGGCGTGAAGCGGGCCGTAAGTTATTGCGACAACGTGGAGTTCTCGCCGGAAGATGCGGCCCGCACGGAAGTTGATTTTCTGTGCCAGGTGGTTGAAGCGGCAATTGCCGCCGGGGCCACCACGGTCAATATTCCCGATACCGTCGGTTACGCCACGCCGGCGCATTACGGCAACGTGATTCGGACGCTCAAAGAACGTGTGCCGAACATCGACAAGGCCGTCATCAGCGTGCATTGCCACAACGACCTTGGTCTGGCCGTGGCGAACAGTCTGGCCGGCGTGGAAAACGGCGCTGGGCAAGTCGAATGCACCATTAACGGCATCGGCGAGCGGGCCGGCAACTGCTCGCTGGAAGAAATCGTGATGGCCCTGCGCACCCGGCACGATTATTACCATGCCGGCACGCGCATCCACACGCAGCGGCTGGTGCCGACGAGCCGGCTGGTTTCCAACATCACAGGCATTCAGGTGCAGCGCAACAAAGCCATCGTCGGCCGCAACGCTTTTGCGCACGAGGCGGGCATTCACCAGGACGGCATGCTCAAAGAGCCGCGTACCTACGAAATTATGCGGCCGGAAGACGTAGGGCTTTCGAAAACCGACTTGGTCCTCGGCAAGCACAGCGGCCGGGCGGCGTTGGCCGATCGGGCCCGGGCGCTGGGTTTTCATCTCACCGGTGAGCAATTGCAAACCGTGTTCGACCAGTTCAAGCAACTGGCCGATAAGAAGAAAGAAATTTACGACGGCGACATTGCGGCTCTGTGCGAACAGCAAATTTTGGACGTCCCCGAAACGTGGACGCTGGTATCGTACAAAGTGAGTTGCGGCACCGTGGGCAAGCCGAGCGTGCAGTTGGTGCTAAAGCGCGGCGATCAGCAGTTCGTCGAAGAAATGACCGCCGGCGATGGGCCGGTGGACGCCATTTTTCTGGCGATCGAAAAAATTACCGGGCTGGCCGTCCGGTGCCGCGATTTCCGGGTGCATTCGGTCACCGTGGGCAAGGACGCTCAAGGCGAAGTGAATGTGGAGATTGAACACAACGGCCAAGTATACCGAGGCCGCGGCGTTTCGACCGACAGTGTGGAAGCCAGCGCCCTGGCGTTTTTGAACGCGGTGAACCGCGTGGCAGCCACCCCCGGTGGACGATTACATCCGCAGCACAGCGGCATGTGAATCGTCGCGCCGAAAGCGATTCTGCTAAACCGCTAGCGGTTTAGCAGAAATCACCGGTAAGCGATACTCGACTTTGATAAGCGACGAGTCGACATTCGGTCGCTTTACCCCAGCCACGCCGGGTTGCGCGCCGTGCCGTCGAAGCCGCTCGTGGTTTTGAAGCCCTCGAACCGGCCATGCTGGGCGGCGTCGTCGGTGCGGGCCAGCAGTGTTTGCAGCGCACCGGCATCCAACGGCTGAAATGTTTTCACGGCGTCCAGCGCTTGGTCAAGTAGTTTCATCGAGTCCATGCCGGTGATGACGACTGAAGTGGGCATGGCCATAGCGTAATGCAGACATTCCGTGGCGTTGACCGTGTTGCTGCGCAGAATGGCGCCGCCGGCGAGCGGCTTCATTCCCAGCAGGGCGATTTCTTGCTCCATGAGTTCGGGCACCACATGCTGCACGAAGCTGCGAAAATGGGCGTCCATTACATTGATGGGCATTTGCGCCGTGTCGAAATGAAAATCGTGCTCTTGGGCGACTTCCAGCATGCGTAAATGCACCAGCGGGTCTTTGTGGCCGGTAAAGCCGATGAATCGAATCTTGCCGGCTTTCTTGGCTTCGTCGAAGGCATCACGCGTGCCGCCGTCGGCAAAAAAACGGTCTGGATCTTCCAGGCGAATGTTTTCGTGGAATTGCAGCAGATCAATGTGATCAGTCTGCAGCCGTTGCAGGCTTTCGTCCAGTTGTTGGGCGGCGGCTTTTTTTGTGCGCCCGTCGATTTTTGTCATCAGGAATACTTTGTCGCGGTAACCGTCTTTCAAAGCGTTGCCCATGCGGCGTTCGCTGTCGCCATCGTGATAATCCCAGCAGTTGTCCATGAAGTTGACGCCGCGGTCAATGGCCGTGCGAATCAGCTTGGTGGAATCACTTTCATCCTTGAAGTTGCCAATGTGATAGCCTCCCACGCCAATGAGCGAAACTTCTTCCCCTGTGCGGCCCAATTTGCGATATCGCATCTCGCCCCGCACGGTTTCCGGCGGCCGCTTTTGCGCGATGGCAGAAATGGTAGCGGCAACAGATCCAGTCGGCGCAGTTTCCGCGGCGGCAGCGACATCGCCTGCGGCCAGCGATTCGACGAAAGCCAATACAGAGCCCGATCCGGCGGCGGCCACGCTGATGCCTTTGAGTACGGTGCGGCGCTGCATAGTGACCTCCCCATCAATTCAAAGCGACCGGAGTTATTTCAAACCAGCTACAAGATAGCAATTCCGAAGCAGGTTTGTCAGGCGGGGCAATTTTCGTGCCCAGGATGCAGTTGGTTTACGCTACAAACGCCAGCCAGTAAAAAATCCAGCCGGTAACGGCCGTCAACAGCAAGTCGATCGCCGCCAGTCGGGCCCAAAAAATGTGCCGGCCGCTGTACGGCGACGGCCCCGGCGGCTGCGGCACATTGCGCAGCGCGCCGATCACTACGTACAGCCAGAGAAAAAACGTCGAGATGGAAAAAATCAGATGGACGTACAGGCTCGTTTTTACTTCGCCGGGCCAATACGGCGAGGGCATGGCCCGAGTTTGCCAGCCGCTGATGAACTGCATGTCGATTTCAAACGCCGCCACCGCCGCGAGCAGGATGATGGCCAGCGTCAATTGAATCCGCTTGTGCCAGGCGTATTGCTTGCGAAATCGGGCCAGCCCGATGCTGACACCCAGCACGGGAAGCACAAGGAACATGGCCAGAAACACCACGTCGAGCATAATGGACGCGCGGGTCCCCAAAAAACCGTTGATGCCGGCGAAATCGGCCAGTACGGCGGGCCAACATAATAAAACGAAGGTGTTCAAGGCCTGGCACGTGCTCCCGTCTACGGCATTTGCGCGGTCTGCACCAGCGTTAATAAACCCTGCTGTCCGGCGTCGTTAAGACTTTCGCCGTGATTGCAGGCGACAAATACACGCTCGCCGACTTTGAACACAATCACGTCCGCTTTGCCCGGATCGCCATCGTCGGCTTCTTCGCCGACGCCGACCATCCGTTTGGCGGGCGAGCGGGCGATAGTTAATTCAGTCGTCTGATCAGGCTTGAAATTCTTAAACTCACTCACGATTTGCGAGCTGACGTTTTCCACCGCCTCCTCCACCGATTTCGCTCCGCTCGCCAGCCAGACCTCGACATAAAATTTTGGAGCGTCGAATTTAAGCTCGCCGTCCTCCGCCACGCATTTGGTGCCGCCCGGCGCTGTTAGCTTCAGCACATTGGCTCCGCCAGATTGCATCACAAAATCTTTCGTGTCTGCAGCGTTCTCTGCTTGTGGTGCTGCGGATGGTGGTGTTGCTGACGCGGCGGGTTTTGTATCCGTGTTCGAACCACACCCACTGAGCATGCCGGTCACGACGATGAACCACACTCCATAGATGAAAGCTCGCATAAATCCTCTCCGGTTGAATTCAGTTGAGCGGGCAGCGACCGTTCACTGTATCTGAGCAAATTTTGGCCAACGCCGCCAGAGCCAAGTCCGAAAGCATCGCATGGCCTGGTGAGTTGCGAAGCCGAGCACCGGCCGCGTGTTGACATGTTTCCAGAAGTTGTCAGCAAGTCGCATTGGCGATAACATGCGGATACGAAATTTACGGCCGAGTGGCGGAATGGCAGACGCAAAGGACTTAAAATTCAGACGAGAAAATCGCCTTCCTCGTATTCTTCGAATAAACCGTGGTTCTACCTTCCAGCGTTTCCAGCGTTTTATTCCCTTTGCGGCCAATTCTGTGATGGAATTGTGTGATGGCCGAACCCATCCGGTGTCCACTGCAAGTGCCTCCAGATGTATTTGGTGAACCAGCCGCACGGCTGCCTTGCCATCCGGCTGGCCTCCGTTGCGGGAATGAGGGTGTTGAATCGTAGGAAGCGACGGTGCCTGTCGCCGACCGGCACGAATGCAACACAAACCCAATCCTGCCCCGGATTTTCCCCGGAATACTCGAAGCCCAATGAAAAAGGGACTCACGTTCTTACGTCGCAAGACCTTTTCGTTTCAACAGTATCGGAGAGAGGACTTGAACTTCCACACCCTTACTGGCACTGGATTTTGAGGCCGCTCGAACAACGTTACATCTGCATCGCTACTGCATTGCTTTAACTGCCTTATCTGGGCACTCATCCCAGTAGTGAGACGGGCAATGTCAAGCGGCCTTCCGCTCTACTCGTGCTGACTGCCGGCTTCAGACACCTCGGCCGAATCGATTGGCCCTTGCACGCTGATCGTCGCGGGCGTTTCTGAGGGACCAAGGGTATCCTGGCAATGGTTTGGGGCGCTTTCCATTTTGGCCAACCATTCGCCAGCCAGCCGGCCGATCGACTCCGCCAACCGCATGAAAAATAAGTTGTGACAATCAGGGACAGTGGATTTTGCTTCGTCGTCATCTTTCTGCACAGTGGTGACCTCCGGATATTCTATAAATTTTTGATAATTGGCGCGACTTTAAACCTGCGAACCATCGGCGATTCAACGCCTGCATCGGCACCATGGCCGCCTTCGAGTGCGGCGTTTGCAATGTGGACCAGGACCGACGCCACCGGTGTGACCCCCTTCCCGAAAACTGATCCAGGGAATATGAGAGAATCCAGCCGGCCCATTGGGCCGGAAAGGATTCGCGATGAAGAAGCGACATGGTGCGGAGCAGATCGTAGGTCTTTTGCGTCAAGCGG
>Ga0335083_10002353_pt1 | contig 24964 bp, 22 predicted proteins | sample Lox_Sample_42_FD_206716 | JGI IMG/M metagenome (GOLD analysis project Ga0335083, IMG submission 206716) | Soil microbial communities from Loxahatchee National Wildlife Refuge, Florida, United States - Lox_Sample_4.2 | ecosystem: Environmental > Terrestrial > Soil > Wetlands | place: USA...
CGCCTTCCGTCGGCAAGAAGTTATATGCGGGGCGAGTGTCCGATGTTGCCGGCTCGCGCGCACCGAGCGGATAGCGCACATCCCAAAAGCCGAGATCGAGCCAGGGTCGTAGATCCGGCGCGCCGACGGGCTGCAAACCGTAGAGGCTGTGAACGGCACGTTCGGGGCGGATGGCCGGCGGATGCAGCGCGCCGACTGACGGGAATGTTCCGTCCGGGCATTCGAGGCTTGCGACCGCGATGTCATTTGCAGTTTCGCCGCTGACCGCCATGTGTACGGCGAGCGATGCGTCGGCGTCGCCCCACAGCCCAAGCAGCGTCGCGCGGCCGGCGGCCATTGCACGGGCAACGTCGCGCCACGTATCGGTCGTTACGATGACGCGCGGCCACGGGCGGTGATCGTCGACCCGCTTGCCCCGAAGGATGTCAGTCAGCGCGGGCATCGGTCTAACCGAGCAATCCAGCGACGTTCTGAAACCAGGCCACCAGCGCCGGCGGCATGTAGATGCCGGCGGCGAGCACCAGCGCCAGATGCGCGAACATCGGCACATACGAGGCTTGGGTCTTTCCGACAGCGCCGCGCGGCTCGCCGAAGGCGATGCTGTTGAGCCGCAGCAACAACGCGCCGAAGGCGACCAGAATGCCGAACACGAGAACGAGCGCCAACAGCGGAGCGCGCGCGAATGTCGAACTGACGACCAGAAACTCGCTCATGAAGATGCCGAGCGGCGGCAGCCCGGCAATGGCCGCGACGCCGAGGATTAGCCCCCAACCGAGCACCGGATTGGTCTCCGTAAGACCGCTCATGTCGCTAATCCGCTGGGTGCCCTTGACCTGTGCGACATGGCCGACGGCGAAAAAGATCGCCGACTTGGTGAGCGAGTGCATGGTCATGTGCAGGAGCCCGGCAAAGTTGGCGAGCGGCCCGCCCATGCCGAAGGCGAAGGTGATGATGCCCATGTGCTCGATCGACGAGTAGGCGAACAGCCGCTTGATGTCGCGGCGGCGGTACAGCATGAACGCCGCGAACACGAGCGACAGCAATCCAAGCGCCACCATCAGCGGTCCGGGGGCGAGCGCGGCGGTGTTCACCGCCAGCAGCATCTTGAAACGCAGCAGCGCGTACAGCGCGACGTTAAGGAGCAAACCCGACAGCACCGCCGAGATCGGCGTCGGGCCCTCGGCGTGGGCGTCGGGCAGCCAGGCGTGCAACGGGGCGAGGCCGACCTTGGTGCCGTAGCCAAGGAGCAGAAAGACGAACGCAACATCCAGCAATGCCGGGTCGAAGGCGCTTGCCCGGGTGACCAGCACGGACCACACCATCGCGTTGAGACCTTCGCCGACAACCGGCCGTGCCGCCATGTACACCAGGATGGTGCCGAACAACGCCAGCGCAATGCCGACGCTGCCGAGGATGAAATATTTCCACGCTGCTTCCAGCGCCTCGTGGGTGCGGTAAATGCCGACCATCATCACGGTGGTCAGCGTGGCGAGTTCGATCGCCACCCACATCAGGCCGATATTGTTGGCGATGAGCGCGAGATTCATCGCGAACATCAGGACCTGATACATGGCATGGTAGAAACGCACGGAGCGCGGCGTCAGCCGGCCGATCTCAAGCTCGTGGCCGATATAGCTGGCGCTGAAAATGCTCGTGGTCCAGCCCACGAAGGTCGTCAGCACGATGAACGTGTTGTTGAGATCGTCGACCAAAAAGTAAGAGCCAGGCGCCGGCTTGGCGAAAAACAGCGACAGCGCACAAACCAGCGTCAGCGTCGTCGCCACGACGTTGAGCCGTGCCGTCGCCCGGTAATTGGGAAGTGCGGCAAGGAGCACGGCGGCTACCGCCGGGATAACGAGCACGCCCAGAAGCGCGTTCATCGCCATGCCGTCGAGCGTCATCGGCGCTCTCCGCGGAAGCGGTCGAGCGCCTGGACGTCGATGGTGTCGAAGCGCTCGCGGATACGGAACAGAAAGATTCCGATCACGATGAAAGCGATGAGAATGGAAAACGCGACGCTGATCTCGACCACGAGCGGCATGCCCTTGGCGCCGGTCGCCGCCAGCACCAGGCCGTTTTCGAGCGACATGAAGCCGACCACCTGGCTCACTGCGTTACGCCGCGTCACCATCATCAGCAGTCCGAGCAGCACCACCGAGAGCGCGAAAGCGAGGTCTTCGCGCGCCAACGGATCGGCGTTTTGCGTCACCCGCAGCATCACCACCATGGACAGTGCGACGAGACCCATGCCGGCGAGCATCGCGGTACCGACGCCCACCACCTTTTCGATCTCGCGATGAATGCCGAGCCGCACGATCACACGGTGCAGCGTCACCGGGATGATGATCGCTTTGAAGACCAGCGCGATGACGGCGGTCACGTAAAGATGCGGGGCGTCCTGGACGAAGGCTTGCCACGCAACGGAAGCCGCGAGCACCAAAGCGTGCGCGGCGTAAACGTTGAGCAGCGCATAGAGCCGGTCCTGATAAAGCTCAAGGAAGCTGACCAGCACCAGGGTGCCGGCGAGGAAATGCGCGATATCGAAATTGATTCCGCTCATCAGAAGCTCGCCGATACGAAGCGCAGGAGTGTTGCAAGGAGGCCGAGCATCAGCGCCGCGCCGAGGAATTCCGCGACCCGAAACACACGCATCTTTGCAATCGATGTCTCGAACACGCCAAGCAGGAAGCCGCCGACGGCGAGCTTGCCGATATAGGCGGCAACGCCGATCGCGAGCGTCGGCACCGCAGCGCCGGCAGATTCGATCCCCCACGGCGCAAACAGACAGGCGATCAGTGAAACGTACAGAATGAGTTTCAGCGAACCCGAAAGCTCGATCAGCGCCAGATGCCGGCCCGAATATTCGAGCACCATCGCCTCATGCACCATCGTCAGTTCAAGATGCGTCGCCGGATTGTCGATCGGGATGCGGCCATTTTCGGCGATCGCCACCATCATGAGCGCGAACAGTGCGAGGCCGAGCGAGACCCGCAGGCCCACGGCCGAAGACGCCATGAAAGCGGCCATGGTGGAAAGCTGGGTCGACCCGGCGATCAGCGCCAGCGAGAACACGATCATGATCATCGCCGGCTCGGCCAGCGAGGCGATCATCACTTCGCGGCTCGAACCGATGCCGCCGAAGCTGGTGCCAACGTCCATTCCGGCAAGTGCGAGAAAGAAACGTCCGCTGCCCAGAAGCGCGATGATGGCGATGAAATCGGCCGACCAGGAGAACATCAGGCCGGTGCGGAATGTCGGCACCAGCGAGGCTGCAACCCAGATCGCGGCGAAGACGAGGTAGGGTATGATGCGAAACAGCCACGACGCGCTGTCCGCCAGCACTACCTCTTTGCGCGCCAGCCGGGCAAGATCGCGATAAGGCTGGAACAGCGGCGGTCCTTGCCGGCGCAACAGCCGGGCCTTGACCTTGCGCACATAGCCGGTGAACAGCGGCGCCAATAACAGCACCAGCAGCATCTGCGCGCCCTGAATGGCAAAATTGCTGATCAGGACCATATCGCCAGCACCAGCAGCAGAACGATGAGCGTGCAGAACACCAGCGTCAAAAATTGGCGGATGGTCAGGAACTGAAAGCGATTGAGGCGGTCAGCGGCGAAGCTGGTTCCGGCGGCAATCGGCGCGTAGATCGCCTCCCAGATCAGATCATGCAGCTCCACTTTGAGCCGCGCCGGGCGGGTGTCGCCGGGCGGCGGCATCTCGACCTGCTCGCGGGCGCGAAACACAATGGTGCCGAATACGCGCCGGATCGGCTGCGCAAAGCTCGTCGCCGAGTATTGCGTGGCGGGGCTGGCATCGGGATAGCCGCAGTCCCAGGCCGGCGCGCGGCGAAGCCGGTCCGAGGCCAGTCGATGAATGGCCCATGCGGCGAGCGTTCCCGATAGCGTCATGAACACAAAGACGAGCAGTCCGTCGTAGGAGCTGCGGCTGGCCGCGATCGGAACGATCGAAAGCCATTGCGCGCCGATCTGCGTCGGCATGTGTTCGCCGATCAAAGCGGAACTGACCGGCGCCAGCGCATCAATGAACGCGCCAGGCAGAATCCCGACCAGCAGGCACAACGCCGCCAGCACAAACATCGCCGCCAGCGAATAGGAATCGGTTTCCGTCGCGGCTTCGGCCGCCCGGGTGCGCGGGCGGCCCAGAAATGTAACGCCGTAAGCTTTGACGAAACAGGCGGCCGCAAGCGCGGCAGCAAGCGCCAGCAGCGCGCCGACCGACGGCACCAGGAGCTTCAGTCCCCAGGACGGCAGCTGCGGGCTCAGCAGAATAGCCTGGAACGTCAGCCACTCGGAAACAAAGCCGTTGAGCGGCGGCAGCGCCGAGATCGCCACGCAACCGATGAGAACGAGGAACGCCGTTCGTGGCATGCGATGGATCAGGCCGCCGAGATGCTCCATGTCACGCTCGCCAGTCGCGGTGAGCACGGCGCCGGCGCCGAAGAACAACAGGCTTTTGAACAGAGAGTGGTTGAACACGTGCAGCAATGCGGCGGTGAACGCCAGCGCCGCGGCGAACAACATGCCGTGCGCCTTGAACGCGAGCGCAAGTCCGAGGCCGATGAAAATGATGCCGATGTTCTCTACGGTATGATAGGCAAGCAGCCGCTTGAGATCGTGCTGCATCAGCGCATAAAGCACGCCCATCACGGTTGTCGCTCCGGCAAGTGCGAGCACGACAATGCTCCACCACCACGCCGGGCCGCCGGCAAGATCGAACACGATGCGAACGAAACCGTAGACTGCGACCTTCGTCATCACCCCGCTCATCAAAGCGGACACGTGGCTTGGAGCAGCCGGGTGGGCGAGCGGCAACCAGACATGAAGCGGCACCAGGCCGGCCTTCGAACCGGCCCCGATCAAAGCAAGGACGAGCGCCAGCGCGCCAAGTACCGCCGAGGGATGTGCCGCGCGCATCTGCGCAAACGTGTAGAGGCCGTCGGGTCCGGCAAGCAGGCCGAACGCGAGCAGCAAAGCCAGCGTCCCGAAGCTTGCCATGACCAGGTAGACGTACCCGGCACGCACGTTCTCCGGTACGCGATGATGCGACATCACCATCGCCCACGAGGTGAGCGACATGAATTCCCACGACAGCAGAAACGTGAATGCGTCGTCGGCGACCAGAACGAGCGTCATGGCGGCGAGAAACGCGGGATAAAACGGCAGCACGCGCTCTGGCGCCGTCTCATGCCGTCCGTACCCGAGAGCAAACAAGCTTGCGGTCATCGCGCCGAGATCGATAACGACAATGAAGAAAGCGGATAGCGCGTCGAGCCGCAGATGCGAGCCAAGCCACGGTACGCCGATAGGCAATACGATGTTTTCAGGTGAGGCTGCGGCGACGAGATGCGTCAGCGCGGCGATCAGCGAAATCGCTGTCGCGATCATGCTGACGCCGTAAACGAATTGCGTAGCCGCAGCTCTGTGGGCGAGGGCGACAGCGAGCGGGGCGAGGACCAGCAACACCGCGGCACACAGGAGAACGATCGTGAGCATCACGACGATCCCCGCTTGAGCCGCACGCCGCGGCCGCCGCTTTGGCTCGCGATATTGTCGGAAATCAGTTCGATGCCGAGCGCGTCGAGCGCCGCAACAAGCTTCATCAGCGAATCGACGTTGCCGCGAACGACACCGTCGCTTGCCTCCATGCGCTGGATGGTCGGCAATGACAGTCCGGCCGATTCCGCAAGCGTGCGCTGATCAATCCCGAGGAGGGCGCGCGACGCCTTGAGTTGGCCTGCGGTGATCATGCTGCGATATTGGAGGTGATGTTCTATCCCTCTGTTTTGATAGAAATCAACTCCGTTGTGATGTTTTCAATACGTATGTATGCTGACCTGGTCACCTGGTTCGGTTGCCCGGCGATTGGGAATGGACCTGAGGTTGAGCGATGACTGTCGCGTGGCGCTCGGCAATGATAGAAATCCGCGCGCGCTCAAACCGCCACACGGATGATGCGCAGCCCCTCAGCAAGCCAGCCACCACCGCCGCCGGCGATCCGCGCGGCGGCTGCAGATTAAAATGGAGTCGCTAGTGCGTGGGGTTACTTGCCCTTACGCCGCAGCCGAACCACGACGTCGATGCGGGCGATCTCGTAACCCTCCGGCGGGACCGGCGCCTTGCCGACGACGACGTCGGATGAGGGGATATCCATCAGATCGTCTTGGTCTTCGATGAAGAAGTGATGGTGTTCCGAATTGTTGGTATCGAAATAGGCCTTCGAACCATCAACTGCGACCTGGCGCAGGAGCCCTACCTCGGTGAACTGATGCAGCGTGTTGTAGACCGTGGCGAGCGACACCGGCACCTTGGCGTGGTTGGCTTCGTCATAAAGCATCTCGGCCGTGACATGCCGGTCGCCCTTGGCGAACAGAATCCAGCCAAGCGCCATGCGCTGTCGCGTTGGACGCAAGCCCACCTCGCGCAGCTTGGCTTTGACGTCGTGCCACGGGCATCCGGTCAGGTCGCCGGCGGCACGCGGCTGGCTGGCGGCCGAAACGAAGGCGGCGGTGGCGGGAAGACGCGGTTCTGTCATTGCTTCACCTAACGGCCCCGCGAAGGGGCCGAGCATGATCGTTACAAGTGAAATCATTATACGCCGCCCTGCGTATGCTGCAACTGCTTAAGACGCGCCGGGACCGCATTTTGCGGCGCCGCATCAAGGGGCCGGGAGGGGTGCGGCTTTGCCGCGAGAGTCCCATATGTTAGGGAATCGGCCACGCAGTCGGCGGGGGCGGACATGGAAGGCATGCAGGAGCGACGTTCCAACTTCGAGTATGAGGACCTGCTGGCGTGCGGGCGCGGAGAGCTGTTCGACAAGGGCCCGCAATTGCCGATGCCGCCGATGTTGATGTTCGATCGGATTTCGGAAATTGCCGAAGTTGGCGGCGAATACGGCAAAGGGCTGGTGCGCGCGGTACTCGATCTCAAGCCCGACCTCTGGTTCTTCCCCTGCCACTTCAAGGGCGATCCGGTGATGCCGGGTTGTCTGGGTCTTGATGCGCTGTGGCAATTGCTCGGCTTCTTTCTCGGCTGGTTGGGCGCACCGGGCAAGGGCCGCGCGCTCGGCATGGGCGAGATCAAGTTCTCGGGCCAGGTGCTTCCGACCATGAGGAATGTCGTATACGGCATCGACATCAAGCGCGTTATGCGCTCGAAACTCGTACTCGGCATTGCCGATGGCTGGCTCTCCGCGGATGGCTCGATCATCTACCGGGCGCTCGATCTCAAGGTTGGGCTGTTCCACGATGCGGCGCCCCAGGCGAGCGGCGCCTGATCCAGCGGCGGCTGCCGGTGGCAAGAGGCTGACGAGGCGAATATGAGACGGGTCGTCGTCACCGGAATGGGCATCGTCTCGTCCATCGGCAACAATACGCAAGAGGTGCTTGCTTCGTTGCGCGAAGCGAAGTCGGGCGTCGTACGCGCCGACAAATACGCCGAGCTTGGCTTCCGCTCTCAGGTGCACGGTGCGCCGACGCTCGACGCCAGCGAGGCGGTCGACCGCCGCGCCATGCGCTTTCTCGGCGGCGGTGCGGCCTGGAACCACGTCGCCATGGAGCAGGCGATCCGCGACGCCGGGCTCGAACCACACGAAATCTCCAACGAACGCACCGGGATCGTGATGGGCTCCGGTGGCGCATCGACGCGGGCTATCGTCGAGAGCGCCGATATCGCACGGACCAAGGGACCAAAGCGCGTCGGCCCGTTCGCGGTGCCAAAGGCCATGTCATCGACCGCTTCGGCGACGCTCGGGACCTGGTTCAAGATCAAGGGTGTCAGCTATTCGATCTCGTCGGCTTGCGCGACGTCCAATCACTGCATCGGCAACGCCTACGAGCTTATTCAAAACAGCAAGCAGGACATGATATTTGCCGGCGGCTGCGAAGAGCTGGATTGGACGCTGACGGTGCTGTTCGACGGGATGGGGGCGCTGTCGTCGAAGTTCAACGACACGCCGGCCAAAGCTTCGCGCGCCTACGATGCCGATCGCGACGGCTTCGTCATCAGCGGCGGCGGCGGCGTGCTTGTGCTCGAGGAGCTTGAGCACGCCAAGGCGCGGGGCGCCCGAATTTATGGCGAGATTGCCGGCTACGGCGCGACCTCGGACGGCGCCGACATGGTGGCGCCTTCGGGCGAAGGCGCAGCGCGCTGCATGCGCATGGCAATCAAGGACATCAAGCTGCCGGTCAACTACATCAATCCGCACGCCACCTCGACGCCGATCGGCGATCTCAAGGAAATCGAAGCGATCCGGGAAGTGTTCGGCTCCGGCGAGAAATGCCCGCCGATTTCGGCGACCAAGTCGTTGACCGGGCACTCCCAGGGCGCCACCGGTGTGCACGAGGCGATCTATTCGCTGTTGATGATGAATAACGGCTTCATCTGCGAAAGCGCCAACATCGAAAATCTCGATCCCGCATTTGCCGACATGCCGATCGTACGCGAACGGCGTGACAACGTGCGGCTTGACTGCGTCCTGTCCAATTCGTTCGGCTTCGGCGGCACCAATGCCTGCATTGTGCTCAAGCGGCTGGACGCGTAGGCCGCATGCTCTTCATGGTCATTGAGCGATTTCGCAATCGCGATGCTGCGCCGGTCTACCGGCGGTTTCGCGAGCGCGGGCGCATGATGCCCGAGGGTCTGCATTATCGGGGAAGCTGGATCGAAACGAATTTCGACCGTTGTTTTCAGCTCATGGAATGTGATGATGAGAACTTGTTTGCCGACTGGATAGCGAACTGGAATGATCTCGCGGATTTCGAAGTCGTGCCGGTTGCGACCTCGGAAGCAATACAGAAGATATCTCCTCAAACCTGAGTGGCACAATGTCCGGGCTGATGGACGGCAAGCGCGGCCTCGTTATGGGGGTCGCCAACGATCACTCGATTGCCTGGGGCATCGCCAAGGCGCTTGGCGCGCAGGGCGCGCAGCTCGCATTCACCTATCAGGTCGAGGCGCTTGCCCGGCGCGTCAAACCGCTCGCGGCGTCGGTCGGGTCCGAATTCGTGCTGCCGTGCGACGTCGAGGATATCGCGTCGGTCGATGCGGTATTCGCTGAAATTGGCCGGCAGTGGGGAAAGCTCGATTTTTTGGTCCACGCCATCGGCTTTTCCGACCGGACGCAGCTCCTCGGCCGTTATGCCGATACCACGCGCGAAAATTTCGTGCGCACCATGGTGATCTCGTGTTTCTCCTTTACCGAAGCCGCGAAGCGGGCTGCCGCGCTGATGCCGAACGGCGGCGCCATGCTGACGCTTACGTATAATGGCGGCGACCGCGCGATGCCGAACTACAACGTCATGGGACCGGCCAAGGCGGCGCTGGAATCCTCGGTGCGTTATCTTGCGGTCGACTTCGGTCCGCAGGCGATCCGGGTCAACGCCATTTCATCAGGTCCGATCCGCACGCTCGCCGGCGCCGGGATCGGCGACGCACGCGCAATGTTCGCGTTCCAGCAGCGGCACTCGCCGCTGCACCGTGGCGTGACGCTCGACGAACTCGGCGGTGCCGGACTTTATCTGCTGTCAGACCTCTCCACCGGCGTCACCGGCGAGATCCACTTCGTCGATTCCGGCTACAACATCATAGCCATGCCGCACCCGGACGCGCTGCGCGCCGATCGCCTGCGCAAAGAGGATTAGCGGTCGAGATGCTGAGGCCCATCGCCGTTCGACGGCGGCTGCGCCGCGCCTCAGGGTGATGGACAACTGAACTATAGCTTTGCCAGATGCGGCATGACCTCGGTGCTGAACAGCGCCAGCGAGCGCAGCGCTTCGGGCAGCGTCATGCTGCCGAGAAAGAGGTAGCTGAGCAGATAGTTGATGCCGAGCTCGCCAACCTGCCGTTCGATCTCCGCGCGTACGTTCTGCGGGGTGCCGGCGATGACCAGGCCCTGCTTGCGGGCGTCTTCGTAGCTGGAGCCAAATGAGGTGTTCAGGCGTGAGGTGAAGGTCGTGTCACCGTGCTTGGTGCCCAGCCATTTCACGTGGGCGACGTGCCGCTCCAATGCCGGCTCGCCGAAGCGGCGCGCCTCGGCGTCGGTGTCGGCGACGAAAATGTAGCGCGATACGCCGATGGCGACGCCGCCGGAAAACTCCGCTTTGGGCTGCGCCGGCGCACCGCGTTTGGCCAGCGCTGCACGGAAGGCGCCGATACTGGCTTTTGCCGACACCGTCGGCCCCAGCGTCACGAAATGGAGGCCCTGTTCGCCGCCCCAGGTCGCGCCGATCGGACTGGATGACGCGTACCAGAACGGCGGATGCGGCTGCTGCAGCGGCCGGAGCACGATCGGCACATTCTCGTAGTTGAAGTATTTGCCGGTGTGGGTCAGCCAGTCGGTGGTCAGGCCGGCGCTGACGCAATTGAACGCGTCGATGAAGATATCGCGCGATTCGTCGTGGTCGACCTTGTGGAATTTGAGTTCGAAGGGCGACACGCCGCGGCCAACACCCGGCTCAAAACGGCCGTGGCTGAGATGGTCGAGCATGCAGATTTCCTCGATCATCCGCAGCGGCGAATAGAGCGGCAGCAGATAGACCAGCGGACCGAGCCGCATCCGTTTGGTCGCGCGCGCGACGGCGCTGAGATAGACCCCCGGAGCCGGCACCATGTTTAGCGGACTGGCGTGATGCTCGGCGACATGCAGGCAATAGATCCCGGCGTCGTCGGCGGCTTGCGCAAATGTCAGGCGTTCGTCGAACAGCGTCGCCAGCGGCCGCTCGCCGTACTCAACATGGTCGAAAAGTCCGACTTTCATGATCTATTTCCGCCCTTGTGGCACGATCGTCGCGCGCTCGTTAGCCCCAAGGATCGTTTTGCCATCTTCCACAAAACGCTTCCATCCCGGCGGCGGCTGGGCAGCCATGTGTTCTCCCCCTGTCCAATGTGTTCTCCCCTTGCCTCTATCGTCCCCGCACGCCACATCTGCGCGGCGATGCCCGTTTCCCCCGCCATAAAAGTCGAGCGCCTCGTCAAAATCTATAAGCAGGTGCCGGCCGTGGACGACATCTCATTTGAGATTGCGACCGGCTCGATCACGGCGTTGTTGGGCGGCAACGGCGCCGGCAAGACCACCACCATCGCGATGATTATGGGTCTGATCACGCCGACCTCCGGCCGTGTGACAGTCCTTGGGGCGGAGATGCCGCAACAGCGTTATCGGGTCCTCCACCGGATGAATTTCGAAAGTCCCTATGTGGAAATGCCGATGCGCCTCACCATCCGCCAGAACCTGACCGTGTTCGGCATGCTCTATGGTGTGGCGAACCTTGCCGATCGCATCAAAGAACTGTGCGAGGCGCTCGACCTTACCCATTTGCTCGATCGGCCGACGGGCAAGCTTTCAGCCGGGCAGAAGACCCGGGTTTCGCTTGCCAAGTCGCTGCTCAACTCGCCCGAATTGCTGCTCCTCGATGAACCGACTGCGTCGCTCGATCCCGACACCGCCGACTGGGTCCGTGCGCACCTTGAGCGTTACTGCCATGAGCGCGGCGCCACGGTGCTGCTGGCTTCGCACAATATGGCGGAGGTTGAGCGGCTCTGCGGACGCGTCATCATCATGAAGCAGGGGCACATCGAAGACGACGACGCGCCGGCGCGGCTTCTCGCCCGTTACGGCCGCCGCACACTGGAAGAAGTGTTCCTCGACGTTGCTCGCGGGCGCGATGAGATGAGCGAGGCCGCGCAGTGAGTGCGTCCGTGGAAGGTGCGCTCGATTTCTCGCCGCGGCGGGTAGCGGCGATGATCCTGCGCTATTGGTACCTGCTGCGCTCGTCGTGGCCGCGGCTTCTCGATCTCATGTACTGGCCGCTGGTCCAGATGATCACCTGGGGCTTTATCCAATACTACGTGATGCAAAACGCCGGGTTCTTTGCCCGCGCCGGCGGCACGCTGATCGGCGCGTTATTGCTTTGGGATATTCTGTTTCGTGGCCAGCTCGGTTTTTCGATCGCGTTCCTCGAAGAAATGTGGGCGCGCAACATCGGCAATCTGATGATGAGCCCGTTGCGGCCGGTGGAGTTCATCACCGCGCTCATGGTCATGAGCATCGTTCGGTTGTCGATCGGTGCGGTGCCGGTGACCTTGCTTGCTATTCTGTTCTTCGGTTTCAACCTCTATGGGCTGGGCTTTGCCCTGGTGGCGTTCTTCATCAATTTGATGCTGACGAGCTGGGCTGTCGGGATTTTTGTTTCCGGCCTGGTGCTGCGTAACGGACTGGGCGCGGAGAATTTCGCCTGGTCGATCATGTTCGTGTTCATGCCGCTGGCCTGCGTGTACTACCCGGTCACCACCCTGCCGGTGTGGCTGCAACCGGCCGCATGGGTGCTGCCGCCAACATACGTGTTTGAAGGGATGCGGGCGCTGCTGATCGAGCACACATTCCGGTCCGACCTCATGCTCGACGCGCTGGGGCTCAATGTGCTGTTTTTCGCAGCCGGCGTGTTCGGATTTCTCAAGCTATTACAAGCAGCCCGCCGCAACGGCTCATTAATGCAGACGGGCGAATAGCCGCAGCGCAGAACCCGCCGCGAGCCGGTTGATCTGCTTACATAAGAAGTTTCGCGAAAGTATCGCAGACGTAACGAATGCGGAAAAAATTGCTTTTACCATGCTGATATGACAGATCAGTCTCGCGTTGCTGCAGTGCAGCAGACCGGGCAAGGATCAGCGATGGCCATCGGTGAGTTCGGCGGCGCGCCTGCCGTGCCGGCTGGCGCCTCGACGCCGGTTTACTGGCTCTATGAGATGACCCACGCGGCGCTCAATCCGGCGCGGGCATGGGCCGACGCGGTGCGCCTGTCGCTCAAGAATCCGATCAACCCATTTTATCACACCACCTTCGGCAAATCGATTGCCGCGGCCGCCGAGCTGTTCGAGCGATCGACGCGGCGCTATGCCCAACCGGAATGGCGGATCCCTTCGACGTTGGTCGGTGGTGAGCGTGTGCCTGTGCACATCACCCCCGTGTGGGAGCGGCCGTTCTGCCGTCTGCTGCGTTTCGAGCGCGCTTTCGAACATCGCCCGCGTCGGCCGCAGCCGCGGCTGCTCATCGTTGCGCCGTTGTCGGGTCATTACGCAACGCTGCTGCGCGGTACGGTCGAGGCGTTTCTCCCCAACCACGACGTCTACATCACCGAGTGGCGCGATGCGCGCACGGTGCCGGTGTCGGAAGGACGCTTCGACCTCGACGATTACATCGACTACCTGATCTCGATCTTGCACGCGCTCGGCGGCGACACGCATGTTGTCGCGGTCTGCCAGCCGGCCGTATTTGCCGGTTTCCATGACTTTGATGGGCGGCCCGATCGACACCAGGGTCAACCCGACCGCTGTCAACAAGCTCGCCGAACGCCGCGGCATCGATTGGTTCCGGCGCAACGTCATTTCCAAGGTGCCGTTTCCGAATCCCGGTTTCATGCGCGATGTCTATCCGGGCTTTCTGCAGCTCTACGGCTTCATGAGCATGAACCTTGATCGGCACATCGAAGCGCACCGGCAGCTGTTCGCCAATCTCGTCAAGGGCGACGGCGACTCGGCGCAGAAGCACAAGGAATTCTACGACGAATATCTCGCGGTAATGGATCTTTCGGCCGAATACTATTTGCAGACGGTCGACACGGTGTTTGTTCGCCACGCGCTACCGAAGGGCGAAATGATGCATCGCGACCGGCCGGTCGATCCAAGCCGGATCAAGCGCGTTGCGCTCCTCACCATCGAAGGCGAGCACGACGATATTTCCGGTGTTGGCCAGACCGAGGCGGCGCATCGGCTGTGCGTCAACATTCCGGCGGATCGGAAATCGCATTGGCTGCAGCCCGGTGTCGGACATTACGGCGTGTTCAACGGGTCGCGGTTTCGCGCCGAAATCGCGCCGCGCATTTCCGACTTCGTGCTGTCGATGGGGGAAGGTATCCGCCCCCGGCGTGGCGACGGCGGTCCGGTTCGCAAAGCGGCCAACGGCAAGACCGAGAATGGCGCGCCGCAGCGGCAAAGCGATCGGGCGGCTGCAACCGCCGGCTTTGCCCCGGCCAAAAGCGGCCACCAACCGCACTGATTTGCAGGATTATCGCGGAAAACCAGTCTTCTTCCGCGTGTGTGCCGCTAACCGGCTGAGAAAGCTGGCGTATTTCGAATCAAGCGCTATCAAATTTCGGCCGACCTCTCGAGCCAAAATCTGAACCAAAATTCAATCCATTAATTACATTAGCTGGGACTGGTAGGACCGCTTAAGCCCTAGATGTTGTATGCTTCAAGCATCGCCATCAAAGGCACTGTACGGTCGATTGAATATGGCACTATCCGACGCTGGGTTGGGTTCGGGATTGCCAGTTATGTCGCACCGTGCGTTGCTCTATCGTCGGCCGAGCGAGCCTCAGGCCATCGAGGTCATTTTCGACCGATCCATTTATCTCGTCCGCATGCGGCGGCATCGTCAGGCGCGCCGCTACACGTTGCGGATCGCTGCCGCGACCCGGGAGGTGATCCTCACTATTCCGCCGCGCGGGACGGTGAAAGAGGCGCGCGCGTTCGCGCAGAAGCACGGCGGCTGGATTGCGGCGCGTTTGGGCCGTTTGCCGGAAGCGGTGCGCTTTGCGCACGGGATCATGGTGCCGTTGCGCGGCATCCCGCATCGCATAACCCACCGGCGTGGCATGCGCGGTACCGTCTGGACCGAGACTGACGCTGCCGGTCAACGGCTTCTCTGTGTGGCCGGCGATGCGCCGCACATCGACCGCCGCATCGGCGATTTCATGCGACGCGAAGCCAGGCGCGAACTCGAGACCGCGAGCCTTCGCTACGCGTCGGAACTTGGCGTCAGTATCCGACGTGTCTCGGTGCGCGATCAGGCCAGCCGCTGGGGCTCCTGCTCGACGACCGGGGTATTATCATATTCGTGGCGGCTCATTCTCGCGCCGAACTTCGTCTTGAACTATCTGGCGGCGCACGAAGTCGCGCATCTGGTTGAGATGAATCATTCCGTCAGGTTCTGGCGCCTGGTCCGGCGGCTGTTCCCGGATCACGAACGGGCCAAAACCTGGCTCGACGTCCACGGCAGCGATTTGCACCGCTACGGTCTTCCGGAGCGCGAGCCCGCGAGCTGAGGAGGCTTATCGCCCGGCGGGCGCACAAGGTGATGCCGCTGCTTAGTTGCTCAGTGATGCTGCGTCGTCTGCGCCACCACGTCTGACGACGACGGCAACAGGCCAAACGAGAGCTTTGTCGCTACCGCAAGCAGGGTAACCGCCAGCACGACGCGCAACGCCGTCTCGTTAAAGCGGGAGGCGGCATAGCTGCCGATCAGAATTCCCGGCACCGATCCAAATATCAGCGCTGCGAACACCTGCCAGTCGATCGAGCCCAGGATCCAGTGGCCAATTCCGCCAACCAGGGTCAGCGGGACAGCGTGCACGATGTCGGAGCCGACAATCCGCGCCGTCGGCAGGTTTGGGTAAAGTAGCACCAGCGCCGTAACGCCGATGGCGCCGGCGCCGACCGAAGAGATTGAAACCAGGATTCCCAGAACACCGCCGACGATAACGGTCAGCAGCGCAATGCGGCGCGGCGAAAGCGCGCTGAGGCTCGGCGCGTACCGCGCCACGATCCTGTTGCGGAACACCAGGGTGATGGCGGTAAGCAACAAGGCAAACGACAGCACCGCTCCGATGAGCTGCCGTACCCCTTCGCTCCTCACGTCGAAATAGCTCAGCGCGGCGATCGTAATGATGGTCATCGGCACGCTGCCGGTAGCCAGACGCCGAACCAGGCGCCAATCGACAGTGCGGTTGAGGCCGTGCACCACGCTGCCGGCAGACTTTGTCGCCGCTGCATACAAAAGGTCCGTGCCGACGGCGGTCGCGGGATGGATGCCGAACAGCAGGATCAGCAGGGGAGTCATCAACGAGCCGCCGCCAACTCCGGTCAACCCGACCAGGAGCCCAACGACAAACCCGGATATCGGATATAGAAACTGAGTTGCGTGAATCGCGTCCATCCCGGTACTCGCGTCGTTCAGTGCTGTCGGCTCCGTGTGAAGAGCCCGCCCCAACGGCATGAGTAATTCTAGAATATTTCCAGTGCCTGCGCACGGCCCGAGATGACTTCGGCAGTTAAATAAAATTATTACATTGCGCCGCGAGAGCTTAGGTGAAACTTGTTCCATCGCAAAGCTTCAGACTGGTGCAATCGCATTGCAATTACGCAACAAATTCAGCTGGCGGCAATTACTGCACCGCGGAAATCCGATCCTGGCTCGACCAACGAAGGCGATGGGAACAAACACTCAAAGGCGCGTGCAACTTATTGCGACTTTGTAATATTGCGGCATGTGGTTCGTTGACGGTGACCCGCGTCACACTTGCGCCTGCAAACCGGGCGTTTTGCCGCAGCGGGTAACACTAACGCGTGATCTGTGTTGCATCTCCGAAGCGCGTACCTATTTTTTTATCATTAGGCCGACCGGACGGTTTCCCCATCCCCCGACACCCCGCCGTCCGGCCCAATAAGCCTAAAGTTGAGGCAACAACCTAAGAGCCCCAAGCGCGTAATTTGCTTGGGGCTCTTTTTTGTGTGCGGGGCGCCGCTAATTCTTCACCAGGTCTCCGAGCAGGCTGGCAGCGACTGAAAGCTTCGACAAGGTAAGCCCCGAACCAGCGATTTCGTGGATTGCTCCGCGGATCCGCTCGACCTCGGTTTTGCGCAGCGCCACCCACGCCTCAACGGCGCCGGCGCCTGCGGCGCCATTGCCAACCATCGCGGCGGTCAGCCGCCGCTCGGCATCGCCGATGGAATCGCGCGCCCGATCGAGCGCCAGCCTATCGAAGTAATCCGCGATCGGAATGGCGCGAGCTGCGGTCGCAATAAGATCGAGCCGGAAGAACGAGCCGGTAGCGAAGTAGGTAGCGGCAACTTCGCCGATCGGCTTGCCGGTTCGGTCGGCGACCAGGACGATGTCAGGCGCCGCCCCGATCGGACCAAGATCGGCGATACTGGCGGCGAGGTCCGGGGGCACGCCGGCTTCGGTCAGTTCCTGTTTGCGTGCGGCGCGCGCAGTCAACGCCTCGTCGGACAGCGCATGATCGAGCACGGCCGCGACCGCGGCAATGCCATCACGATAATGCGCCACGAGATCGGCAAGCCCTTTGGTGAGATCAACGTTTCGCAAGAACCAGATGATGCGGTCGAGCAACAGGTCTTGTACCGCCGCGTAGAGATCGAGTTGCAGTTTCCCGTCAATCCGATTGTCGAGCGCATCGATTGCACCGTTAAGTGCGGTCATGCGGTAGCTGTCGCGTACCGCGGCAAAGGCTGAAGCGACGGCAGCGGGGGCGGCCCCGGTCTGATCGGCGATGCGCACGATCAACGAGGGTCCGCCGCGATTGATCATCGAGTTGGCGAGCTGGGTGGCGATGATTTCGCGGCGCAACCGGTGATGTTCGAGCGCATCGGGGAACTGCGCGGCAATCTCTTTCGGGAAATAGCGGCTCAATTCGCGGGCGAGGTAACGATCGTCCGGCACCGCGGATTCGAGAAGTTCCTCGTACAGCGTGAGCTTGGCGTAAGCGAGCAACACCGAAAGTTCCGGCCGCGTGAACGGCTGCATGCGGCGCCGGCGCTCGGCGAGCGCCATGTCGTCCGCCAGGTACTCGACGGCGCGATCGAGCAGACCTCGCCCCTCCAGCGTCTGGATAAGCCGCTGCAGGAAGCCGAAATCCTCCATGCCGCGCCGTTGCGACAGCGACAGCGCCAGTGTCTGCAGATAATTGTTGCGCAGAACGAGCTTGGCAATTTCATCGGTCATCTGCGGGAGCAGGGCATTGCGGGCGCTCATCTGCAGGCGGCCATCGCGCAGCGGGATGCTCAAAGCGATCTTGATGTTGACCTCCATGTCGGAGGTGTTCACGCCGGCTGAATTGTCGATCGCGTCGGTGTTGAGCCGCACCCCGCGCAACGCCGCTTCGATCCGGCCGCGTTGTGTCATGCCGAGATTGGCGCCCTCGCCGATTACCTTGCAGCGCAGATCCGATCCGGCGATTCGGATTGGATCGTTGGTGCGGTCACCGGCTGCCTCGTCGGTTTCATCGGCGGCGCGGACGTAGGTGCCGATGCCGCCGAAGAACAGGAGATCGACCTGCGCTTTAAGGATGGCCCGGATCAGTTCCTGCGGGGTGAGCTTCTCCGGGACACCGAGGAGCTTCTGCGCCTGCTCTGCAAGCCTGATCTCCTTGGCGGAGCGCGCATAGACGCCACCGCCTTCGGAGATCAGCGCTTTGTCAAAATCCTGCCAGCTGGAACGTGGCAGATCGAACAACCGCTTCCGCTCGGCGAAAGTGCGCTCGAGATCAGGTTCAGGATCGATGAAAATGTCGCGATGATCGAATGCGGCGACGAGCTTGGTGGTCTTTTCGCGCAGCATGCCATTGCCAAACACGTCGCCGGACATGTCGCCCACGCCGACGGTCGTGAAAGCGGTCTTGCCGATATCGATATCCATCTCGCGGAAGTGGCGCTTGACCGATTCCCAGGCGCCGCGGGCGGTAATGCCCATCTTCTTGTGGTCGTAGCCGGCGGAGCCGCCGGACGCGAAGGCATCGCCCAGCCAGAAGCCGTGGGATATGGCGATGTCGTTGGCGATATCCGAGAACGTCGCCGTGCCTTTGTCGGCGGCGACAACGAGATACGGATCGTCGCCATCGTAGCGTACGACATCCGCCGGCGGAACGACGCCGGTCGTTCCCGTTCCAATGTTGTCGGTGATGTCGAGGAGCGTCGAGATGAACAGTTTGTAGGAGGCGGTGCCCTCGGCCTGGATCGCTTCGCGCGCGCCGCTCCGCGGCAACCGCTTTGGCACGAAGCCGCCCTTGGCGCCGACCGGCACGATGACCGCGTTTTTCACGTTCTGCGCTTTGACCAGCCCGAGGATTTCGGTGCGGAAATCCTGTGGCCGGTCGGACCAGCGAATGCCGCCGCGCGCCACTTTACCGAAGCGGAGATGCACGCCTTCGACACGCGGCGAATAGACGAAAATCTCATAAAGCGGCCGCGGCAGCGGCATATCGTCGAGCTTGCGGCTCGAGAACTTGACCGCGATCAGCTCCTTGGGCTGGCCATGGTGATCAAGCTGATAGAAGTTGGTGCGGATCGCCGCCTCGACCGCGTTGACGAAGCGGCGCAGAATGCGATCTTCATCGAGGCTGTCGACCGCTTGCAGCGCGGTCTCGATCACAGCGGCGATGGCGGCCTCGTGCGCCGCACGCTCGTCAGTCGAGATGCCGAGCTTCGGGTCGAAGCGGTTGTGAAACAGAGCAACGATCTGCGCCGCGATGCCGGCGTGCTTGCGCAACGTCGTCCACATATAATCTTGCGAAAATGGCACGCGGACCTGGCGCAGAAAGCGCGACAGCGTGCGGATCAGGGCGACGTCGCGCCAGACCAGCCCGGTCGCGAGCACCAGCGCGTTGTAGCCGTCATTCTCGGCGCGGCCGCCCATGACGGCAAGGAAGCAGGCTTCGATGTTTTCCCGGAGCGCGTTCAGATCGAACGGCTGGCCCAGGGTGCTTTCCAGCGTCATGTCATGGAACCAGACGTCGGCGGCGTCCTGCGGTTCGATGTGATAGGTGCGCTCGTCGACGACGCGGAAGCCCATGTTTTCCAGCACGGGTACACGCTCGGACAGCGCGATGGGGCGGCTGTGGCTGAAGACTTTGAGGCCAGCGCTACCCGGTTCGGCACCGAAACTGCGGTAAAGTTCGACACCGAGCGGATGCTCGGCAGTCAGCGTTTCGACCACTTCGATGTCGGCGACGGCGATCGGCGGCGGATAGACCTCGCGGTAATCGACCGGGAAAGCTTCGCGGTACTTCGCCAGCAGCGTGCGCCCCTTGCCTGAGGCATGCGTGGTGACGAGCGCTTCGTCGAGGCCATCGGTCCAGTTTCGCACGATCGCTTCGACCGCGCGATCAAGCACGGCCTGATCCACGACCGGAGTCTCGCCCTCGTAGCGTCCGATGATGAAGTGGACGCGGACCAGCGGCCCTTCCGGGAAAAACGGATAGAAGGCGCGCACCCGGCCTTTGAAAGTCGCGGCGAGATACTCGCCAATCCGCGATCTGATCCGGCTGTCGTAACGATCGCGCGGAATGTAGACCAGAATCGATACGAAGCGGTCGAAACGGTCGCGTCGCGGCAGGACCCGAACCCGCGGACGTTCGTCAAGCTGAAGAATGGCGAGGGCGAACTGATAGAGCGTTCCTTCGTCGATCTGGAACAATTCATCGCGCGGATAGTGTTCGAGCACGTTGACCAGCGCCTTGCCGGAATGGCTTGAGGGATCGAAGCCGGCGCCGCTGATGATTTTATCGATCTTGCGCCGCAGATACGGGATAGCGCGCACCGAGCGGGTGTAGGCGGTCGAGGTGAGCAGCCCGCAGAACACGCATTCGCCGACCAGGTTGCCGTCGCGGTCGAAGCGCTTGACCCCGATATAGTCCAGATGGACGCGGCGATGGACGCGCGAGCGCACCGCGGCCTTAGTCATAATGAGCAGTTTCGGCTCGCGCAGGAACTCGCGGATTTCCGGCGTGATGGTCACGAGCTGGTTGCCGCGGCGCAACAGCCGCATGTCGTGCGACCGCAACAGACCGAGTCCGGTCTCGAATTTCGGTTCGAGCGCGTGCTCGCTGTCGCTGAAGGCGTAGTTGCGGGCGCCGAGCAGGGTAAAATTGTCGGCGGCGATCCATTGCAGGAACTGGATCGCTTCGGCGATTTCGTCGGCGGGCAGCGGCGGCGGCGTAGTCTTGAGGTCCGCGGTGACCTCTTGCACACGGGCCAGCATCGCCCGCCAATCCTGAACACTGACGCGGACATCGGCGAGGACGTCTTCCAGCGCGTGGACGATGTCGGCTCGCTGCGCCGCATCTTCGATGCCCCGGACGTGAACGTGAATAAAGCTTTCGCGCCGGCCGTCGCCTTTGCGCACGCCCCTGAAGGCGGTGAGCCTGCCCGCCTCATCACGCTCAACGGTGAACACCGGATGGACAAGAAGGCGAATGTCCACCGCGCGCTCGCTCAGTTCGCCCAGAACCGAATCGACCAGGAACGGCATATCGTCATTGAGGATTTCAAGAACTGCGATGTCGGGCGTGAGCCGGGCGGGCGTAAACGCGATCTTGGCGGTGCCGGGCTTGCGCTCGGCGAGGAACGTCCAGGCTTGCTCGCCGATGGCGGCCAATTCCTCAGGCTGGTAGTGCTCGAGATCGTCAGGCGCGGCGCGTTCGTAAAGCGCGGAAAAAAAGTCCGGCGGGAATTCGCGCCAGCGTCCGGCCACCAGCGCAGCTGCTTCGTTGATCAGCGTCTGGCTCGCGCCCTGATCCTCCGGGCGTGGAATGTTCACGACGGCCATAGTTTCCCCCTGTCGAGGCTTCCCCTGTCGGGCCCGGGCGCTATTTTCTATGATACTACCTGCGCGACTCATACGTGCGCTACGGCAACAACCTATAACCTATCATGTCATCCTATTCACTGCCGCCGACAACGGCATGACTGAACGACCCCCTGAAGGGACTAACTATGGCTAAACGCAACAACAAAACCGCCGCTCGGGCGCCTGTACCAAAATCTCGCGCGCCGGCCGTCGAAGGCGACGATACGGTCATCACGGCGCTCAAACTTCCGCCCGGACAACTTTCCCCGGAAATGGCTGCGTATTTCGCCAAGTGTGAGGAAAAGCTCGGCTTCGTGCCGAATGTGTTGCAGGCCTACGCCTTCGATGGCGCGAAGCTTTCCGCGTTCGTTGCCTTGTACAATGATTTGATGCTGGCGCCGTCGGGCTTGAGCAAGCTCGAGCGCGAAATGATCGCGGTCGCGGTATCGTCGTACAACCAATGCTACTATTGCCTGGTCGCCCATGGGGCTGCGGTGCGGCAGCTTTCCGGCGATCCTCCGCTGGGCGAACTGATGGCGATGAACTATCGCGCCGCCCGCCTGTCGCGGCGCGAGCGCGCCATGCTCGACTTTGCCGTCAAGCTGACCGCGGAGCCCTGGCTGATCGAGGAAGAAGACCGCGAAGCGTTACGCCTGGTGGGCTTCACCGACCGCGATATCTGGGACATTGGCGCAGTCGCCGGCTTCTTCAACATGTCCAATCGAGTCGCTTCAGCCACCGACATGCGGCCGAACAGCGTCTATCACCGGCAAGCAAGATGAAGCTTTGCTGTTTTGGCACGGTTGTTTTGTCTTGCGGCCGCTGCAACACGTTCGGCCATGACGGCGCGGGCGCGGTCAAGTATCATGACGCCGTCGATCAAATGCTCCGGAGGGTTGCGATGCGAATAGGGTTTGTGCGCGCGATCACAGCCAGCATCCTCAGCGTGTTCTTGGCCGCGTCGGCGCTGGCCGCATCGCCGGCCGCAAAACCTGCTCCTGCCGCCAAACCTGCCCCTGCGGCAAAGCTTGCGCCAGCCGATATTCAGACCGCGTTCTTCAACGGCCAGCCATTCACCGCCTCAAGCCCATCCAATGTCAGATTCAAGATGACGTTTTCGCCTGACGGTAAGATCAAACGCGTGCCGATCGGCAAGGGCAATAGAGGCGAGGGGACCTGGAGGCTTTCGAAGGACGGCTTCTGCACCGCCTGGAACGGCGGCAAGGACAGTTGTTTCACTCTGGTCAGCGTCGGACCCAAGAAATGGTCGGTTCTCAAAGGCTCGACCATCATGGCGACCTGGAGCAAATAGCCGAAGAACTTGATTGCCGGAGTGAGCGCGCGAGGCTTGCCGAATCCTACGCGCCGTTTTCGATTGCTTCGTCGTCCGGCTCGGTCGGCGAAATAAATTCGGCTGGCAAAGTGAAGGCGAGGCTGAGCAAGCTGAGGCCCCATATCGCAGCTATGGCCGCCACTATGATCACGTCCAACCGCTCCAACGCCGACGTTGATGCACATTGCAGCGGCTCCGTGACGACCACATGACCGCCTATGCCAGAAATCCCCGCAGACTGGCGGCCGCGATACTGCCGGTTTATCTAGTTCGGGGCGAACGACCGCTTTTAACAGCACAGTGCCCACTGAGCGACTTCACTCCGGTTTATGTTTCTTGGTTTCGCGCCTCTTGGCCCTGCGTTCTTCCCGAAGCTTATGCTCATGACCTTCGAGGACCTTGAGCGCGCTCATATACAATTGGAGGGTCTGTTCGGCTTCGAGAGTGGGCTGTCCCGAGGCTTTGAGGACGGCAATAAGCTGTTCTTGACGCGCCACTATTCGCCGCGCCTCAACCGCACGTTCAGCGGCCAAAATCAACTTTGGACTTTTCCTGGGCATACGATCACAAGTCGCCGCTTGCGCGATGCCCTAAATTGCCTCGGCTGATGTATTGGCTTTATGACTAAAGGGTATGACGAGGGCCTGGACTCATCAGCGCGAAAGCCACAGCCGTATTGATGCGAGCCGGATGAAGGCCGGATAGTTGGCCGCGAGTTTGTCGTAGCGCTCCGCGACTCGCCGGCACCGTTTGATCTTATTGAAGAACCGTTCGACGAGGTTGCGCGCAACGGGCGGGATACGGGCGGAAGTCGACCGGGGCGAAACCGGCTGAACCGGTCGAAAAAGGACCTATCTCGGAAATTCGATCGCCGGTCGGCACGGCAAAGGCAGGCCGCGTAAGATCGTCTGCTAAGCCGGTGAAAGTATTGCCGACCGGCTGTCGTTTATCTGCGCGCGATGAGGTAGCGGAATTTGTTGTTCAAGTGATATTCGCCCGAAGGTTTACGATAGGGCGCGATCGAGGACGCGACGGCGTCACGCGCGCGTTCCACGCTGCTGTTTCGAATGGCCCGTTCCGCAGGCCCGGCGGACAGCATGCCGCGCAGCGCGGTTTCGAGATCCGGGTAAATCCACGGGCAAGCGACATCGACCACGGCGATCGGCGTGAAATCAGCCTCGGCCGCCAGGGCCTTGAGCTTGGATTCATCTGAGAGAGCAAATGGACCGGGTGCGCCGGGCGGCGGGGGCGGCATCAGCGCGCCGAGCGCCTTGAGGTGGCCTGCTGCCTCACAATCCTCGGGCAGACCCCAGGTCGCAATCACCATTGCGCCCCCCGGCCGCAGAACACGGCGGGCCTCGCCAAGCGCGTTGCTGGGCGAAGCCGCATACTGAAAGGCGTTGAATCCGGTCACCACATCGAAGCTGTTGTCCGGGTGAGGCAGGGCTTCCATCTCGCCCACACGAAAATCCCGCCCGGGCAAGCGCTGATGTGCGATGTCAATGAACGCGGCCGACGCGTCGACGCCGCTCACATTGGCAATCTTTTGGACAAATACTTGTGCGGCGAGACCCGGCCCGCAGCCAACATCGAGGCTGGAGCGCGCACCGGCGATCTCGGGCCGTTGCAGTACACTTTCGTAGAGCGGGCTGAACTGCGGTTCCTGCAGGTCTGCGTAGTCGCGGGCGCGAACGCTCCACAAATCTCCCTGCGTTTGCGCGGAACCGGGGCGTGAGATGGTGGCGGTCTCGTTCATCGTTTCCTCCTGCTGGTCCAAAGGCGTTTGACCAACGAATCCTACCAGCGGGCGGCGATCCGAACTTCCAGACTACCTTGATTTCAGGTCAAGGCAGCCTCGATTTTGCGTTCTTCTGGCGCGCGCAAGGGTTTATCCTCTCGCAAAGGTCTGAGGGAGACGGAGTTGCAGTTTCGTTTTGGAGGCTACGCGCTCGACCCCGGCCGGCGTGAATTGCGGCGCGGGGTGGAATTGATCGCGGTCGAGCCGCAGGTTTTCGATCTTCTGGATTACCTCATCCGTCATCGCGAACACGTCGTCACCAAAGACGAGCTCATGGCTGCGGTCTGGAACCGGCGCATCGTTTCAGAATCGGCGCTGGCCTCCCGCGTTAATTCAGCTCGCACTGCGATCGGTGACAACGGCGAGGATCAGCGCCTGATCAAGACCTTGCGCGGCAA
>Ga0335083_10002356_pt1 | contig 24951 bp, 20 predicted proteins | sample Lox_Sample_42_FD_206716 | JGI IMG/M metagenome (GOLD analysis project Ga0335083, IMG submission 206716) | Soil microbial communities from Loxahatchee National Wildlife Refuge, Florida, United States - Lox_Sample_4.2 | ecosystem: Environmental > Terrestrial > Soil > Wetlands | place: USA...
CTGTTCACCCCAGTCCCCTTCGCACCACCCTCGCAAGCGGTCTACCGACAAGCGAAGGGTGGCGCTCGGCCTGCATGCCGTGAAGACCGGGGCGAACGGCATCCGCGCACTGGGTGCGCTCCTACACGTAGGTTCCCGTTGATGGGCGGCCTGGGCATCTCGGACAGGGGGGCAACTCCCACGGCCGGAATAACGCCTGACGCCAAGCCCTCCAGCCACTAGAATGGCGACCTGGCGCCAGGCGCCCTCCATTCCAGACAAGGCCTTCCCCATGCCCCAACTGTCCGTCGTCGTGCCGGTGTTCAACGAGCGCGACAACATTCCGCCGCTGCTCGCCGAGATTGCCACTGCCCTGCGGGGCAAGGCCGATTTCGAGATCGTGTACGTGGATGACGACTCGAGCGACGACAGCGTGGCCGTGCTTGCCGCGGAGAAGGCGAAGTATCCGGAGCTGCGCATCGTGCGGCACCTGACCCGCAGCGGGCAGAGCACGGCCGTGTGGAATGGCGTGCGCGCTGCGCGGTCGCCGTGGATCGCCACCCTGGACGGCGATGGCCAGAACGATCCGGCCGACATTCCCAAGCTGCTCGCCGAGCGCGACAAGGCGGCGGCCGACGTGCGCCTGTTCGCCGGCTGGCGCACTACGCGTCGCGACAGTTTCAACAAGCGCATCTCCTCCAAGGTCGCCAACGCGGTGCGCTCGCGCATGCTCAAGGATTCGACGCCCGACACCGGCTGCGGCCTGAAGCTGTTCGACCGCGAGGTGTTCCTGCGCCTGCCCTATTTCGACCACATGCACCGTTACCTGCCCGCGTTGGTGAAGCGTGCGGGTTTCCAGAGCACCAGCGTGCCGGTCGGCCATCGTCCGCGCACCGCGGGCACATCCAAGTACGGCATGCTCGATCGCCTGTGGGTGGGCGTCGCGGACTTGCGTGGCGTGGCGTGGCTGATGCGTCGCGGCAAGGTCACCCAGGTCGAAGAGATCTGAAGAGCTGCTCGTGGCCGCAGGAGCGCACCTCAGGCGCGACTTCGGCATGACGTAAAGGCAGCGGCGACCTGTTTTGCGGATCCTTCGCTTACGCGAAGGGTTTCTCGCGCACAGGCTGCGCTCCTAGAGAAAGGCGCTCAGGAAGAAAAATAACGCGCCGGCATGCCCATGGAAGTGCTGGGGCTTCGACGCATTCTTCATCGCGGGGCGCTGATGATCTTCGTTCCGGGAGGTCGCCTGTCCATGAGCATTGCCGTGAAGCGCGTCTACGACCCTGCCGCCGCAACGGACGGCTATCGGGTGCTGGTTGATCGCCTGTGGCCACGCGGACTCAAGAAGGAAGACGCGGGGCTGGACGCATGGACCAAGGAGCTCGCGCCGTCTTCCATGCTGCGTAAATGGTTCGGGCACGATCCTGCGCGCTGGGAGAGTTTCCGGCATCGCTATGCCAGTGAACTGGATGCGGCGGCTGAATTCTGGCAACCGCTGGTGACCAAGGCATCGCGGCGACGCATCACCCTGCTCTACGGCGCGCGCGATGAGGACCACAACAACGCGGTGGCGCTGAAAAACTATCTCGACGCGCAGCTCAAGGCTCGCGAAGGCCATTGACCCGGTAGTTCGGACGCCATTCGGCGAGCGCCTTGCGCGCCTGCAGGCGACCCTGCTCGATCAGTTCGCGCGCGCGATAGAACTCGTAGATGGTCGCCACGTTGCGCGGCAGGCGGATCAACAAGTCCGGCTCGTACGCCGCCAGGCGCAGGCGGGAAAGATTGGCTTGCATCAGGTCCATCGACTGCGTGAGCAGTTCGAGCATGCCCGGCTCGCGCGGCTTGTCGCCACCAAGCGGCATCAGGCGCCCGATGAAGTCGCCGATGCGCGCGCGATAACTGTCCGGATCTCCCGTGGGCGTGGCAGGTACTTCCTCGGGTGTAACCACATCCGGCGGACCGTCCACGCTTATCGCGAACAGGTAATCCGCCGGCTCGCGGATCAGCGGCGTGACCGGCACCGGATTGAGCAGGCCGCCATCGACGAGCCGGCGCTCGGACAGCGTATGCGGGCGGAACACGGTGGGGATGGCGATGGATGCGCGGATCGCATCGAACAGCGGGCCGCGCGTGAGCCATACCTCGCGCTCGCGATCGAGATCGGTGGCCACCGCCGTGAATGCCAGCGGCAGGTCTTCGATGCGCGCATCGCCGATGAGTTCGCGCAGCGTTTCGATGATGCGCTCGCCCTTGATCAGGCCGCCGCCGGAGAACGTCCAGTCCACCAGCTTGAGGACGTCCATCTTGGCCAGCGCCGACACCCAGTCGCGATACGTATCGAGCTTGCCCATGGCATAGACGCCACCGATGAGGGCGCCCATCGAGGTACCGGCGATGGCGACGATGTCGTAGCCCTGCGCCACGATCTCTTCGATGGCGCCGATGTGCGCCAGGCCTTTCGCGCCACCGGAACCAAGTGCCAGCGCGATGGTCGGTTTGCGGATGGCGTTGGTTTCCGCGGGAAGAGCAGAGGATTCGGCGATGTTGGTAAGGCTCATGGACTGCAGGAAGTGGCCAGGGTCGTCGCTAGCCTCACGCCGTCATGGCGCAATGGCAAGCGCCGGAACTTTCGCAAGGCGATCGGCGAAACGATTCCGTCGCCCCGATGCGGGCCGGCATCCAGTGTCTTTTCGTTCGCAAGCGCCTCTGCGTTGCAGGCCAGGCCAGGCTGTCGTTATGCAACAACCCATCCCGACGCCATCGGATCCCGGCGTGAGCAGGGATGACGGATTCCATGAAGGCCGTGGCCACGCTTCAGCGTGGCGGCTGCTGGTAGCCGCCCAATGCCAGCTGCAGCTGGATCTTCATTTCCTCGCGCAGCGACAGCGGCGCGACCACTTCCGCATCCGGACCGTACTTGAGCACGTCCATCAGCAGTTCCTTGGAGTTGGAGTACGGCACCTGCAGTTCATAGCGGCCATCGGGCAGCCACTCGCCCTTCTGCTGCGAGTGCCAGTGCTCGTCGGCCACCCAGCGCGCCGCGTGCTGCGAGAAGCGCAAGGTGGCCCATGCTTTCGGCTTGCCGGCGAAGATGCCGTAGCTGGACGCCAGCGCGTCATTGAGTTCCTGCTCGGGAACATCGTGCGCCGGTTCGTCCAGCGCTTGTGGTTCGGCGATGCGGTCCACGGCGAAACTGCGCAGCGCTTCGCGATCGTGGTCCCACACGTCCAGGTACCAGTTGTCGCGATAGTGCGTGAGGCGTTGCGGCGACACCTTGCGATGGCTGTCCGCATTGGTGGTGCGTGCGCGATAACGGAAGCGCAGCTGCTTGCGCTCGAGCACCGAGCCGGCCACCACGCGGAACACTTGCTGGTCGAGCTTGCGCTCGCCCCATGCAATGACGCGGATGCGTTCGATCGGCAAGGTCTTGCCGGTGCCCTGGTCGGACAGCAGATGCTCGATGCGCGCCTTGAATGGCGCGAGCGCACCCGCAAGTACGCCAGGACCGCTGCGACCGATGAGTTCATTGAGCGCGAGCAGCGCGGCAAGTTCGTCGGAGGTCAGCCACAGGCCAGGCAACTCGAAGCGTTCGCCTTCGCCCACCGCATAGCGGAAGGCAGCATGTTCGCCACCCGCACTTTCGATGGGTGCGCCAAGCGCGTCGCGCAGGAACGCCACGTCGCGATACAGCGTGGCACGCGAGCATTCCAGCTCGTCCATCAGGCGCGGCAGGGGCACCGGATAATGCGCCGACTTCAGCAATCGGTGCAGGGTAAGAATGCGCTCGTAACGATCCATGAAATGCTTTTCGACGGCAGCCTCCGCGTAGCATGCGCACCGTCGGCCACTGCCGCAAGTACATTGGACGGCGGAAGTTCAGGGCATCACGCAGCAGTCATGCACCCATGATCCCGCCTTCACGCACAAAAGACAGAAAACTCATGAAGCAGCGCCGCGCCATCAAGCAGCACGCCGTCTTCGACCATGGCGGCGGGTCATCACCCGCCCGTCGGGCCGGACTGCTGGCGACCTTGCTGCAGGTCGCCGGATTTGACGGCTTTGGCCTCTGGATGTTGGGCGGCCTCGCGCTTGCCGTCGGCGCATTTCCCGAAGGCCGTGGCGACGTGCTGGTGCCGCTGGCCATGGGCGCAGCATTGGCGGGTGTGGGATTGATCGCTGCGTGCCTGCATTCGCGCTGGATGCCCCATTGGCATGGCTGGGTGATCCGCCATGGATCCTGGCCGACGGCGGATGCACTCGCGGCATTGGGCACCTTGTTGCCGGTGCTGGCACTCGCCGGGCTGGTGCGAGGCGACAACGCCTTCTGGGCCACGCGCCTGGCGGGCGCCTTGCTGGCGGTGTGCAGTCTGGGCAGCCTTATCCTGACCTCGCATGCCGACGCGCGGCGGCGTGCACCCGGGATGGACGTGAAGCTCGCCACGCAATTGCCGCTCAGCCGCGTGATCTCGGCCGCCTACGGTGGCGGCTTGTGGTTGTGGCTGTGCGTGGTGGGCCAGGATGTCGACGATGCGAACCGCCATCCCACGGCATGGATCGTCGGCTTGCTGATGCTGGCGCTGCTGCGTGGACTCATCGAGAACATGCGCTGGCAATCCGTACTGGTGCGCGCAGACGGGGCCGGTGCCCGCTACGAATTGCCGCCACGTCGATACCTGGCCGCCCTGCTGGGCTACGCCGTGCCCTGCCTTGCCCTGTTGCTTTCCAGCTACGGCGGCGGGCAGCTGATGATCGCGGCCGTGGCCGCCGTCAGCTGCCTGGTCGGCATGGGGATCGAGCTGACTTTGTATGATGGAGCCCTGGCGGCCCTTCCCCCATAGCCGCTAAATGGCTTCCTGGCGCCAATCTCAGAGACTTACGAGAGGCGTGGTTCACTGGCAGTTCAAACCACCTCGTTAAGGTGGCGCCCTGCTTTTATTTAACAAAAATGGAATGAATCTGATGAAAAAGACCCTGATGGCGGGCGCCTTGCTCGCAGCGCTGGTGAGTTTTGGCGCACAGGCCGACGACGCGCCGGCCAGCAATCCGGCAGACAACGGCGGATGGACGGGTTCGGGCGAATTCGGCTTCGCCTCCGCCCATGGCAATTCCCGTTCCGAGAACGCCAACGCCAAGCTCGGCCTGAGCCAGGAAAACGACCTGTGGAAGAACAACTTCTTCCTCAACGGCCTGCGCTCCAAGGGCGAAGTGGAAGTGGTGGACCAGCAGGGCAACTCGGTCGACCAACTCACCACCACCGCCAACCGTTACGACGCCGGCGCCTCGGTGGGCTACAAGCTCGACCCGCGCAGCTACATCGTGACCGCCGCGCGCTACGAGCATGACGACTTTGGCGCCAACATCTGGCAGGGCATCGTGTCGATCGGCTACGGCTACATCGCGCTGAAGACCGAGAGCACCGAGCTGTCCTTCGAAGCCGGCCCCGGTTACAAGGAATATCGCCCGGCCGATCTGGAAGAGACGGTCAATGGCGAGACGGTGAAGGTCAAGCAGGATTCGCAGAACGAAGTGGTCGGCCGCGGCCTGATCAACTACAAGTACCGCCTCACCGACAACACCTCGCTGGAAGACACGCTGCTGCTGGAAGCGGGTTCCAAGAACAAGTACTACCAGAACGACATCGGCTTGTCGGTGAGCATGACGCGCAAGATGGCGCTCAAGCTCGGCTACCAGATCCGCTACAACAGCGATGTGCAGCCGGGCACGCAGAACAGCGACACGCTGCTGACGACGAACCTGGTTTACAACTTCTAAGCAGCGCGCTCGTCTTTGTAGGAGCGCACCCGGCGCGCGAATGGCGGTGCGGCGTCATCGCTGCGCCGGATCTGCACAGGGATCGGTTTTTCGCACACTGGGTGCGCTCCTGCAGTTGCAGCCATTGCTTGGATCAGCGATCCAGCAGCGGGCCGGCGCCCTGCTCGAACAGCGCGGCGGCCACGCGCTCGCCGAGAGCTTCGGCCTGGTCGCCTTCGGCATCCGCCTCGGCCACCAGCAGGCGTCCGCTGCTGACATCGCCCACCATGCCGCGCAGATGCAGGCCATGTTCGGTGACCGTGCACCATGCGCCCACCGGCACCGTGCAGCTGCCGCCCAGGGCGTGGTTCATGGAGCGTTCGGCCGTCACGGCCAGGCGCGTCTGCGCATCGTCCAGCGCCGCCAGCAGGTCGAGCACGGCGGGTTGGTCGCTGCGTGCCTCGATGGCGATGGCGGCCTGGCCTGGTGCAGGCAGCCAATCGGGCGTGGCGAGGCGGCTGCGGATGCGGGAGGCCAGACCCAGGCGTTCGAGGCCGGCGCAGGCAAGCAGGATGGCGTCGTAGTGCCCAGCATCGAGCTTGGAAAGGCGCGTGCCCACGTTGCCGCGCAGGTCCAGCAGGGTCAGGTCCGGCCGCAACGCGCGCAGCTGCGCCTGGCGACGCAGCGACGAGGTACCCACGCGGGCACCCAGCGGCAGCGCGGCCAGGTCGGCGTAGTCATTGCTGACGAACGCATCGGCGGCGTCGGCGCGCGGCAGGATGGCAGGCAGCGTGAAGCCCGGTTCCAGTTCGGCCGGCACATCCTTCAGCGAATGCACGGCGAGGTCCGCGCGGTCTTCCAGCATGGCCACTTCCAGTTCCTTGAGGAACAGGCCCTTGCCGCCGATGGTGGCCAGCGGCTTGTCCAGGATCTCGTCGCCACGCGTGGACATCGGCACCAGCTCGACCATCAGCCCGGGATGCGCGGCGCGCAGTTCGGCGGCGACGTGCTCGGCCTGCCACAGGGCAAGCGCGCTTTTGCGGGTGGCGATGCGCAAGATGGATGGCGTCATGGTGGTCTCGTGAGGGCGGCGCTGGGCGTCGTCGGGGGCTCGCATTGTCGCGTAATTGCCCGGAGGACGCAGTGGGCGAGCTGAAGCGTGCCGTCGCAGGCCGCGTTGCGCTGGAGCAGGCGTCCATCCGCCGGCTGATCGAGGAGTCGGTACAGATCGATGGCGTACTGCCGGGCAATCCTGGTCGCGCGCTGATCATCGCGCGCGCCGCGTCAATTCATGCGCAGCAGCTTGCGCAGCGCCGGCAGGTTGCGCCGGCTGACTTCCGGCGTGATGTCGGTGCCGCTCAGGCGGGCCAGCACGCGGCCGTCGCTGAGTGTCCTGAGCCCTACCAGCCGTTGCGATGGCACCAGGCAATTACGGTGTAGCCGGACCAGCGTGTCGGGATGGGAGTCTTCCAGCTGCCGCAGCGATTCCTCCAGCAGCAGCTGACCGCCGCGATGCTGGACGAGGACGTATTTTTCCTCGGCGATCAGGCACACAACGTCGTTGAGCGCGACGCGCACCTGCTCGCCGCGCAGACGGCCGTGCAGGTAGCTGATGGCGTCGCGGGGTATTTCCGCCAGGCGCTGCCGCGCGCGCTGCAAGGCTTCGTTGAGCCGCTCCAAACGCACCGGCTTGAGCAGGTAATCGACGGCGCCAAGCTCGAAGGCGTGCAACGCGTGGGTTTCGTAGGCCGTGCAGAACACCACCAGCGGGCGTTTGCGACCGGACAGGCGTTGCGCCAAAGCGGTGCCGCTCAAGCCGGGCATGTTGATGTCCAGCAACAGAACGTCGGGCTGCAATTCGCCCAGCGCGCCGAGCGCCGCTTCGCCATCGCTGACGTTGCCAACGACTTCGACATCGCCGCATTCGCCCAGCAGCGCGGCGAGGCGTGCACGCGCAAGAGGTTCGTCATCAACGATCAGTACGCGCATCGGCCAATCCGGGAAGTTGCAGTCGCACCACGAAACGCTCACCTTCCGGGCCGGCGCTGACACGTGCCCGCGCGCCATAGCGATAGGCGACGCGCTGGCGCACGTTGTCCAGTCCATGGCCGTGGCCCGCGGGCGTGGGCTGCGTGGCGAGCGGGTTGTCGATCTCGATGACGATGCCTTCGCGCACGCAGTGGCCGCGCAGGATCACCTCGCCGCCTTCGCGCAACGGCTGGATGCCATGGCGCACGGCGTTCTCCACCAGTGGCTGCAGCAGCAGGCGCGGCAGCGGGTAGTCGGCGGGCAGGTCGTCCAGCTGGCGTTGCACGCGCAGTCGTTCGCCCAGGCGAAGCTGCTCGATGTCGAGGTATCGATCCACCAGGCCCAGTTCCTCGCCCAGCGTGCCGTCGCGCGTGCTGTGTTCGCCCAGCGCGGCCCGGAACAATTCGGAAAGATCTTCCACCGTGCGTTCCGCGGCGGCGGGATCGACGCGCACCAGCGCCGCCACGGTGTTCATGCTGTTGAACAGGAAGTGCGGTCGGATGCGTGCCTGCAGCGCCGCGACCTGCGCCTGCGATACGGCCGCCAGCCGTGTCTGCCACTGCCCCAGCAGGTAGAAGTAGCGCAGCATCGCGGCGCCGAGCAGCGCGGCGATCAGCGTATTGTTGCGCGCGAAATCGCCGGTGCTGTCGCGGAGCATTTCCATTTGCATGGCCTGGTCCATCCAGTGCACCAGCGCGCTGCTGCCGGCCACGATCAGCACCATCACCAGCCACACGCCGGCATAGGGCAGGTTGCCGGGCAGGCGTTGCAACACTGGGCGCAGCTTGCACAAGGCCACGCCGATCACCAGCGCCAGCCAGCAGGCGAACAGCATGCTCACGCTGAAGCCGCGCCAGCCGTGGCTGTTGTTGGGCGCCAGCCACATCACGGTGACGGTGAGCGCGCCCACGACCAGCAGCGCGAAGATCACCGGCAGGCTGCAGAAATCCGGCAGCGGGTGACGCTCGGCGCGGCGGGGCGCGTGCGGTTCGTGGGTGGACTCCCTCATGCGGCGGAGTATGCCGCAAGCGTGGAAGGGGTTCTGCGATCTGTCCCCGACGGTCATTGCGGCGCATCCCAAGGGGCAGGCGCCACAACGACGGAGGTGAAGGTGTTGCGAGGGATCGCTCAGCCAGCCAGTCGCGCCGTCATCCATGCGCGCAGGTCCGCCACTTCCTCGGCGCAGACCGAATGCGGCATCGGATAGGTATGCCAGGACACGCTGTAGCCCAGCGACTGCAGCAGGTCGCGCGAGGATACGCCACGCGTGAGCGGCACGATCGGGTCGCCGGTGCCATGGCCCCAGAAGATCGGCGTGGCGCCATTGGCGGCGCTGCGTTCCGTGGCGAAAGACGGCTGCAACGGCAGGTAGGTGGACAGCGCGATGATGCCGGCCAGCGCATCGGCATGGCGCATGCCGCCCGCCAGCGCGATGGCGCCGCCCTGCGAGAAGCCAGCCAGGAGGATGCGGTTGGTGGGTACGCCGCGCTCGTTTTCGCGGGCGATCAGCGACTCGACGCTGGCGATGGATGCGCGCATGCCGGTTTCGTCCTGACGGGATACCAGGTCCACCCCGACGATGTCGTACCACGCGCGCATCGGCATGCCGCCGTTGACCGTGACCGGGCGCACCGGTGCGTGCGGAAACACGAAGCGCAATGCCGGCCACGCGGGCGATACCAGCTCGGGAACGATGGGCGCGAAGTCGTTGCCGTCCGCGCCCAGGCCGTGCAGCCAGATCACGCTGTGGGTCGGCTTGGCGGAGGTTTCGATTTCTACGGTGGGAAGCGACATGAGGGGTTTCTGCCGGGGAAAAGGGGGTTTCCGGGGGAGGCCGCCTGTTGGCGCGCCACGAAACTCACACAACGCACAGCCCGTACCTCAGCCGACAGGACGCATGGCACCTGTCCATCCAAAGCCCGTGGTGATAGGCACGCGCGCTTTCCTGCGCCAGTGTTTGCCTGTGTATGACATGGGCACCGTGTTCCTTCCGTGGCGGATGCACAAGTTGCTTCGGGCGCCAGCGCTGCGCGCTCGGGGAAGCGCGGCGGCCAGGCCAAACCCCAAGACTAGCTGTCTAGGCGGCTACTTTGAACCCGTACCAACGGCGCTTGCCACGCGCGCTGTCGCCGCTATGCTGCGCCCTTTTGACTGTGGAGCCATCCATGCGCCGAATGCTGTTCGCCGGCCTTGCCGCCCTTGCTGCCCTGCCTGCGGCGGCGCTGTCGCCTCCGTCCACCGGGGCCCAGCTGGACATGGAAACCATCATGGCCAATCCGGAATGGATCGGCGCCGCGGTGGAATCGCCCTACTGGAGCGTGGACGGCCGCAGCCTGTACTACTCGCTCAAGCGCGACGGCAGCAAGGTGCGCGACCTGTATCGCGTTGATCCTGCCACTGGCCAGAGCGTCAAGCTCGATCCGGCCGCGATGGCGCAGGCCGAGGGCCCGGCGGTTTACGACCGTATGCATCGCCACGCCGCCTACATCTTCCACGGCGACGTGTTCCTGGTGGACCTCACCAGCGGGCGCCGCGTGCAGGTCACGCAGACCACCGAAAGCGAATCCTCGCCGCGCTTCTCGACGGACGGTCGCGGCCTGCAGTATCGCCAGGGCAACAACTGGTTCGTATACGACATGACCAGCGGCGTGAGCGCGCCGGCCGCGGTGCTGCGCTTCGTGGACGACCCGCAAGCCAAGCAGCCTGATGCGCTGGGCCGCGAGCAGCTGGCCATGTTCAAGTCGCTGCGCGAGAACAAGTCGGACAAGGATGCCCAGCGCGCCAATGACGACGCCTTGATCGCCGCCGATCCGGGTCGCGCCCCCAAGCCCGTGTATCTGGGCGAAGGCGGCGAGCCGGCCGACACCGAGCTGTCGCCCGACGGCCGCTGGATGCTGGTGGTCACCAAGCCCAAGGGCGCCAAGGGCGGCAAGCGCCCGGAGCTCACCCACTACGTCACCGAATCGGGTTATGCCGAGCAGCAGGAAACGCGCAGCTATGTGGGTCGCGACGATCCCGAGCCGCAATCGCTGGTGCTGGTGGACCTGAAAGCCGCCAAGTTCTATCCGCTCAAGACCGACAGCCTGCCGGGCATCAAGGACGACCCGCTCAAGGACATCCGCGCCAGGACCATCGCCGCGTTGCAGAAGGACGGCAAGGGTGACGAGGCCAAGGCGTTGAAGGCGCCGGACGTGCGCGCGGTGCGCATTGTCTCCAGCGCCGACGACGGCGGTGGCGGTGGCATCGTGTGGAGCGAGGACGGCCAGAACCTCGCCATCCAGATGCGCGCCATCGACAACAAGGATCGCTGGATCGCCAGCGTCGATTTCGACAAGCACGCGCTGGTGCCACAGCACCGCCTCACCGACAACGCGTGGATCAATTGGAACTTCAACGATTTCGGCTGGCTCAAGGACGGTCGCACGCTGTGGTATCTGAGCGAAGAAACCGGCTACTCGCAGCTCTATGCGAAATCACCTGGCGGCAAGGCGAAGGCGCTGACCAATGGCAAGTTCGAAGTGAGCCATCCGGTGCTCAGCGAAGACGGCCAGTGGTTCTACCTGCGCACCAACCAGGTCGCGCCGTACAGCTATGACGTCTATCGCGTGCCCAGCGCGGGCGGTGAGCTGACCCGCCTCACGCAGTACCAGGGCATGGACGACTTCGCGCTTTCGCCTGATGGCCGCCAGCTCGCCGTGCTGCATTCCTCGCCCTATGTGCTGGCGCAGCTGGCCGTGCAGGATGCCGCTGGTGGCACGCCGCGCGAACTCACCAACACCATGAAGCCGGAATTCACCGCGCGTCAGTGGCTGCAGCCGCAGATCGTGCCCGTGGCGTCCACGCATGGTGCGGGCACCATCTGGTCGAAGTACTACGGCCCGACCGATGCCGGTGTCGCCGCTTCGCGTCCTGCCGTGATCTTCGTGCACGGCGCGGGCTACCTGCAGAACGTCACGCTGAGCTATTCCAACTACTTCCGCGAACAGATGTTCCACAACCTGCTGGTGCAGCAAGGCTATGTGGTGCTGGATATGGACTATCGCGCGTCCGAAGGCTACGGCCGCGACTGGCGCACAGCGATCTATCGCCAGATGGGCCATCCGGAACTGGAAGACCTGCTCGACGGCAAGGCCTGGCTGGTGAAGAACCGCGGCGTCGATCCCAAGCGCGTGGGCATCTACGGCGGCAGCTACGGCGGTTTCATGACGCTGATCGCATTGCTGCGCGCGCCGGGTGAATTCGCGGCAGGCTCCGCGCTGCGTCCGGTCACCGACTGGACCAGCTACAACCACGAATACACCTCCAACATCCTCAACGACCCGCAGCTCGATCCGGAGGCTTACGCGGCCAGTTCGCCGATCCAGTACGCCGACAAGCTGCAGGATCCGCTGCTGATGCAGCACGGCCTGATCGATGACAACGTGCTGGCCAGCGACACCGTGCGCATGTATCAGCGCTTCATCGAGCTGCACAAGAGCAACTTCTGGATCTCGCTGTATCCGATGGAACGGCATGGCTTCGTGCATCCCGATTCGTGGCATGACGAATACCGACGCATTGACGAATTGTTCAATACGTATGTGAAGCCGGTGAAGCAGTAATTTGATTTGACCCTCTCCCCAAGCGTGGGGAGAGGGTTGTGAGGCGCGGGCGGTGAAATCGTGCCGCTCGCGCGTTCTTCTGTAGGAGCGCACCCCGTGCGCGAACGCCTTTCGCCCCGGTTCCTGCGCACTAATGTCGGCAAGGCGAGTGCTGGCAACCGAAGCCTGGCGCAGTGTCTTTTGCTCCTGGTCCAGCGGAGCGTTTTACGCAGACAAGCGCTCGGCCAGCATTCCATGAAGACCGAGGCCCAAGGCGATCGCGCACAGGGTACGCTCCTACACCTGAGAGCGAGAGGCTACGCAGCCGTTTGCGTCGCGAAGTAACGCGCAGGTGGTTGTCCGAAGCTCCTGCGGAACATGGCCACGAAGGCGCTGACGCTGGCGTAGCCGAGCGCATCGGCCACCGCGGAGACCGCTTCGCCATCGGCCAGTCGTTCCAGGCCTCGTGACAACCTCGCCAGTTGTCGCCACTGCGCAAAGCTCAACGCGGTTTCGCTGCGGAACAGGCGGCTGAGGCTGCGTGGCGAGAGTCCTGCCCAGACGGCCCATTCCTCCAGGCTGCGGTTGTCTTCCGGACGTTCGAGCAGAGATACGGCGATGCGCAGCGCGCGGCGGTCCACTGGCATTGGCAGGTGCAGCGGTTCGCGCTGGGCGCGGCAGATTTCCTCCAGCAGCACGGCGGTGATCCGTTCCTGGCTTTCGTCCAGCTCGGTGGCCCATAGCCAGGAACTGGCCCGGCGCACCAACGCGCGCATCAGCTCGGTGACGCCGATGACGCAAGGCTCGGTGGGCAGGCAGCCGCATTCGGGCGGGGTCACGAAGACGCCCCATCCGCTCATCGCGCCGCTGAGGGTGACGGTGTGCTCCACGCCGGGCGGCATCCAGCCGGCGCGGTGCGGTGGCAGCAGCCAGGAGCCCTGCGCGGTGCGCACGTGCACCAGCCCGCTTTCCACGCAGTACAGCTGCCCGCGCAAGTGCGTATGCCAGCCGTATTCGCGGGTGGTTTCGTTGTATTCGCTGGCCGCTTCGCCCTCGGTCCAGTAGGCAATCAACGAAGGTCCATCGACGCGCTCGATCAGCGCATGGAACTGGAGTTCGTCCTTTTCCGCGATATGGCCCATGGCCGGTTCTCGACAAAGTTTGACCAAATAACGCTAACAGCATTTCCCAGCCGTGCCTAACATGCTCGCCTGTCCCCCACCGCTGCCGCCGCTCGCGGTGTCGAAAAACATTCGCTCCACGCGTCGTTCTCGTGCCCGCCGTCCGAGATTTCTCTACCCGTGACCTCTGGCCGGTTGATCTGGCGCTGTCACGCCCGCACGCCTGAACGCGTCCTTATTTCAGCAAGCGGAGCACGCAAGTGTTCCCAGGGAGAGAGCCTGACCATGTCGACGATCTTTGCTCGTGTGCCCGGCGCGGATAACCATGCGGCCCCATTGGAGGCCTTCGTGGCCTGCGCCCACCAGATGCTGGACCCAAGCACCCCGGAAGCGGCCCGGCAGGCCATGGAGCCAAGACTGCTGGCGTTATTGCCCACCCTGCATGCCCTGGGCGTGTTCGAGCTGTTCGAGCTTCGCAACCCGGCCCTGCGCAACTGGCTGGAGGACGAGCTGGCGACCCTGCCGCGATAACGGGATATTTTTGCCTGGACAAAATAGGCCTGTCATATATTTGCCTTGACAAATATTTTTCCGGCAATAGAATGCGCGTCCTATGAGCCCCTCCCACGCCTCCATTTCCTACCAGCAGGACAGCATCGGCGTCCTGATCGGCCTGGTCCGCGGCGAGCTGGTCCGCGCCATGGAAGCCGAGCTGCAGGCGTCCGGCGTGGATCTGCGCTTCACCCAGTTCCTCATCCTCAAGCGCCTGGCCTTGATCGGGCCCATGTCGGCCAGCGAACTGGCCCGTGCGGTGGAGCTGGATGGTGGCGCCATGACCCGCCAGCTGGACCAGCTGGAAGGCCGTGGCCTGCTTCGGCGCCAACCGCATGAACAGGATCGCCGTGCCCTGCGCATCGAGCTGACGGAGCTGGGCGACGCCACCTGGCGGCAGATGACGCCGTGCAACGACCGTGTATTGGAAGCCGCGCAGCGGGCGCTGGATGCGACCGAACGCGAGCAGCTTCGCGATTACCTGGAGCGCGTGCTGAAAGCGCTCCGCGACAAGCCCTGAACCCGTTTCACTTTCTGGAATCCACGCCCATGCGTCTGCAACTCCTTGCGGCAGCCACCGGCCTTTCCCTCGCGCTGGCCGGATGCGTCAGCAGCGGTGGCCTTCACCCGGAAGGCGCGCTGACCGATGCGTCCACGCTCAAGAGCGATCGCAGCCTGTCCGGCGCCACGCTCTCCCCCGCCGCCTGGCCCGCCAACGATTGGTGGACCGGTCTGGGCGATCCCCAGCTCAGCGCGCTGATTGCCGAAGCGCTGAAGGACAATCCGTCGCTCGCCGTGGCCGACGCGCGTGCCCGCGAAGCGCAGGCGCAAGCCGGTGCCACCGATGCGGAGCGCGGGCCGAGCGTCAACGCCGGCGCCAACGTGATCGGCCAGCGCCTGCCGCTGACGGCCGCACCGCCGGAACTGGGCGGTGGCCACTTCACCTGGTTCAAGGACGCCCGCGTCGGCCTCAGCTGGGGCCTGGACCTGTGGGGTGGCAAGCGCGCCGCATGGGAAGCCGCGGTCGGCCAGCAGTATGCGGCCGAGATCGAGCAGCAGGCGGCGCGCATCGAACTGTCCGCCAATGTGGCCCGTGCCTATGTGCAGCTCTCTTATGCGTACGCGCAGCAGGATGTCGCCAAGGCCGAGCATGAGCGCGCCAGCACCGCGCGCCAGCTGACCCAGCAGCGCGTAGCCGCCGGTGTCGACAACCAGCTGCAGTTGAAGCAGAGCGAGACTGAGGTGGCCAACGCCGACCAGCGCCTCGCCGCTTCCAACCGCGCCATCGATGCCGCGCGCTCGTCGCTGTCGGTGCTGCTGGGCAAGGGCCCGGATCGCGGCATGGACATCACCCGTCCGCAGGCGCTGGAGCCGGCGGCGCTGGCGGTGCCCGCGGACCTGCCGTCCGAATTGCTCGGCCACCGCGCCGACCTGGTTGCCGCGCGCTGGCGCGTCGAGTCGGCCGGCAAGGAGATCAAGGTCGCCAAGACCCAGTTCATGCCGAACGTCAGCATCAGTGCGATGGCGGGCGTGGCCGCGTTCGGCAGCATCAATCCGCTGCAGTTGCCGGCACGCTTCTACACCTTCGGTCCGTCACTGAGCCTGCCGATCTTTGACGGCGGCCGCCTGCGTTCGAACCTCGCCGGCAAGGACGCGCAGTACGACGAAGCCGTGGCCCAGTACAACCAGACGCTGGTGCGCGCGGTGAACGAAGTGGCCGACGACTACGACGCCGTGCAGTCCGCGCAGGAACAGGTCGACGCGCAGCAGCGTGCGGTCGATGCCGCCACGCAGGCATGGCAGTTATCCGAGCAGCGTTACAAGGCCGGTGTCGGCAGCTATCTCGAAGCGCTGATCGTGCGCCAGCAATTGCTGGGCGCGCAGCAGCACATGGCCGAACTCAAGGCGCAGCAGGTCGACTACGCCGTGCAACTGATCCAGGCGCTCGGCGGCGGTTTCCGTCCGCAGGGCGACGCGGCCAACGTCGCCGCCCAATCTTCCCCCGAACATTCGCTCTGAAGGCTATCCCCCATGTCTAGCCCAACCCCGAACGCGGCCGACAACGTGGCCGTCCAACCTCCGAAGAACCGCCGCGGGTTCCTGCTGCGCGCGCTGGTCGTGGTCCTGGTGATCGCCGCCATCGGCTGGGGACTGTGGTACTTCCTCGAAGGCCGTTGGTACGAAGAGACCGACGACGCCTACATCAATGGCAACGTCGTGCAGATCACGCCGCAGGTGCCCGGCTCGGTGGTCACCATCGGCGCCGATGACGGCGACCTGGTGCATGCCGGCGACGTGCTGGTGAAGCTGGACCCGGCCGATGCCGAGGTCGCGCTGCAGCAGGCCAAGGCCAACCTCGCCAGCACCGTGCGCAAGGTGCGCGGCCTGTACAGCAACGTGAGCGGTGCGCAGGCCGAAGTGGCCGTGCGCAAAGTGGCGGTGGACAAGGCGCAGGCCGACTACAACCGTCGCCGCGACCTCGCCAAGACCGGTGCGATTTCCGCCGAAGAGCTGTCGCATGCGCTGGATGCGCTGACCACCGCGCAGAGCGCTCTCACCACCGCGCAGCAGCAGCTGCAGACGAACAAGGTGCTGGTGGACGACACCGTCGTCGCTTCGCATCCGGACGTCCAGACGGCTGCCGCCCGACTGCGTGCCGCCTACCTCGACGACTTGCGCACCTCGATTGTCGCGCCGGTGGACGGCTACGTCGCCAAGCGCTCGGTGCAGCTTGGTCAGCGCGTGGCCCCGGGCGCACCGCTGATGGCCGTGGTGCCGCTGCACGAGGTATGGATCGACGCCAACTTCAAGGAAACCCAGCTCAACAGCATGCGCATCGGCCAGCCGGTCGAAATCCGCGCGGACGTGTATGGCGGCAAGGTTACCTACAAGGGAAAGGTCGGGAGTCTGGGTGTGGGCACGGGCAGCGCGTTCTCGCTGCTGCCCGCGCAGAACGCGACGGGCAACTGGATCAAGATCGTGCAGCGCGTGCCGGTGCGCGTGTTCTTCACCGATCCCAAGCAGCTGGAGGAACATCCGCTGCGCATTGGCCTGTCGACCCGGGTGGAGGTGAACCTGCATGACCAGAGCGGTCTGCTGCTCGCCAAGCAGGCGCCCACCCAGCCTGCCTTCAACACCGATGTCTACAAGCAGCAGCTGGCCAAGGCCGATGGGCTTATCGCCGAGATCATCCACGCCAACATGGCGGGCGAAGGTCACGAGAAGCAGTAAGTGCTTTGCGCGACGCGTGGATGCCAAGTGGCCTCCACGTCGTCGTGGCGTTGATACGAAGCGTCATTCCGGCCTGCGCCGGAATGACGGGCAAAAGCTAGTGGCTGCTCCGGAATTTTCCCTGAGCGCTGAACCCCTATTCCGCAGGTAACCCGTGCGATGAGCAGCGAATTCCGTCCACCCAATCTGGCGCTGACCACGGTCGGCCTCTCGTTGGCGACCTTCATGCAAGTGCTCGACACCACGATCGCCAACGTGTCGTTGCCCACGATCGCCGGCAACCTGGGCGTGAGCGTCAACCAGAGCACCTGGGTGATCACCTCCTTCGCGGTGAGCATGGCCATCTCGCTGCCGCTCACCGGCTTCCTCACGCGCCGCTTCGGCGAGGTGAAGCTGTTCATCCTGTCGACGCTGCTGTTCTCGATCGCCTCGTTCCTTTGCGGCATCGCGCAGAGCATGCCGATGCTGATCCTGTTTCGCGCGATCCAGGGCGCGGTGGCCGGCCCGATGTATCCAGTCACACAGAGCCTGCTCATCTCGATCTATCCACCGGCCAAGCGCGGCATGGCGCTGGCCTTGCTGGCGATGGTGACGGTGGTGGCCCCGATTGCAGGCCCGATCCTGGGCGGCTGGATCACCGACAACTATTCCTGGCCGTGGATCTTCTTCATCAACGTGCCGATCGGCATCTTCGCCAGCATGGTGGTGGGCAACCAGATGCGTGGGCGCGTGGACAAGATCATGCGGCCGAAGATGGATTACGTGGGACTGATCACGCTGATCGTCGGTGTGGGTGCGCTGCAGATCGTGCTCGACAAGGGCAACGACGAGGATTGGTTCAATTCCTCGTTCATCATCATCACCAGCATCATCTCGGCCATCTCGCTGGCGGTGTTCCTGATCTGGGAGCTCACCGACGACGAGCCCATCGTCAACCTGCGCCTGCTGCGCCACCACAACTTCCGCGTGGGCACCATTGCGCTGGTGCTTGCCTATGCCGCGTTCTTCGCCATCGGCCTGCTGGTGCCGCAGTGGCTGCAGCGGAACATGGGCTACACCTCGACGTGGGCAGGTTTTGCCGCGGCGCCGCTGGGCATCCTGCCGGTGATGCTGACCTTCATCGTGGGCAAGTACGCCGGCCGCACCGACATGCGCCTGCTCGCCTCGTGCGCGTTCCTGGTGATGGGTGCGACGTGTTTCATGCGCTCGGACTTCTTCCTGCAGGTGGATTTCTGGCACATCGCGGGCGTGCAGTTGTTCCAGGGTCTGGGCGTGGCGCTGTTCTTCATGCCGGTGACCACGATCTTGCTGTCGGATCTGCAGCCGCATGAGATCGCCTCGGGCGGTGGCCTTGCGACGTTCCTGCGCACGCTGGGCGCGAGCTTCTCCGCCTCGCTCACCACCTTTCTGTGGGATCACCGCGCGATCGTGCACCACGCGCATCTGGCCGAGCACATCACGCCGTACGACAGCTCGGCACAGGCCACGCTGCAATCGGCTGGCGTCACCGGCCAGGCGGGCAATGCCTTGCTGGAGCAGATGATCACGCAGCAGGGCTTCCAGATCTCGTTCAACGAGGTGTTCCACATGCTGGGCTGGGTGTTCCTGAGCCTCATCGTGGTGGTGTGGATGGCACGGCCGCCGTTCACGGCCAAGGCGGGGCGAGGCGGCGACCACTGATCGAAGGCGTGGCGGTACGCGTCGCCTTTTGGAAAGGGGTTTAAGCCGTCCAGACGTCCAAACGAAAACGGCCCCGTGCGGGGCCGTTTTTCATTCATCGCAAAGGCGGGTTCAGAGATCGAGGGCCAGGCCAATCAGAGCCATCGTCTCGCCGCGGTTGGCGCCATCGAGGCCGGCGTTGGAGACATGGCGCAGCTGGAAGGTCCACTGTTTGCCCTGCCAGCCGATGGAGTTGACGAACTCGCCCGCACTGCTCAGCGCCAGCGTGCGGCCCTTTTGCGCGGCGACCTGGGCTGTCCAGAACAGGTGGTGGTACCAGTCGCCCTCGGTGCCCATGCGCAGGCGCGCACCGCCGGACAGCAGCCAGACGTTGTCGGACGCTGCATTGCCGTAACGGGCCACGTTGCGGCCATCCAGGTAGCCGACGGAAACATCCGGCGCCCAGCTGAAGCGGCTGCTTCCGATGCGGCGTTCGTCGAAGACGCCCTCGATGAAGGCGCTGTTGGTTCCGTGCCCATCGGAATAGCTGCGGCCGCCGCTGATTTCGATGCGGGTTGCGGCCATGGACGTGGCGGAAATGCCCGTGAGGGCAAGCGCGGCCACGGTGCGAAAAAGGGGAAATCGCATGTGGTGGTGTTCTTGATTCTTGGAGGGGGGTTTTATTGCACCGCGTAGTTTATTAACTTAGTAGACCGACCGGTACTAGAAATAGGTCGAATCGAGGCAACGATGCGTTGCCTGGGCGGTGACTTCATCTACGGGTGATGTTGTCTCAGGGCGCGTGAACTCCACGCCTATACAGCCGTAAGCGAGTGGATACGGCTTGACGCGCGATATTTCATCCGGGCACTATTTGCCCATAACATCCGGGTAATAACCATGCTTCGCTTCCAGATGCCCAACAGCACGGCTTTCGATGGTCTTCGGCTGATCGCGTCCGGCGATCTGGCCACGGTCGCCCTTGCCGCCCGTCAGGCCATCGACGCCGGCGCAGCCGGACCGGTGCTGGTATTCGACGACGGCACGGGCCGTCAGATCGATGTGGATTTCCGCGGCACGCCGGAGGAGATGCTGGCCCGGCTGCCATGGGCGCCCGAGGCCGAACCGGCTCCCGCGCCCCGCGGACCAGGCCGGCCGAAGCTGGGTGTGGTGGCTCGCGAAGTTACCCTGCTTCCCCGCCATTGGGACTGGCTGGCTGCGCAGCCGGGCGGCGCATCGGCCGTGCTGCGCCGGCTGGTGGAAGAGGCGCGTCGTGCCGGTGGCGACCGTGACCGCGTGCGGGAGGCCGGCGAGGCCTTGGACCGGTTCATGCTGGCCATGGCCGGCAACCTGCCCGACTACGAAGAAGCCACCCGCGCCTTCTGGCGTGGCGAGCGAGGACGTTTCACGGCGCTCACCGATGCGTGGCCGGATGATGTACGCGAACATGTGCGCCGGTTGGCATCGCGGGCGTGGGACGATGCATCCGTCAGCGCCTGATCCCCGACAGCCGACAACACCTCACCCCCAGCGGAAAACTTCTCGATGTCATCCCTTGCCGCCAGGCAACCCCTGCTGACCGAAGGCCCGATCGCGCGCACGCTGCTGCTGTTTGCGTTGCCGATCCTCGGCAGCACCGTGCTGCAATCGCTCAACGGCTCGGTCAACGCCATGTGGATCGGCCACTACCTCGGCGAAGCGGCGCTTACCGCGGTGAGCAACGCCAACCTGATCCTGTTCCTGCTGCTGGGCGCGGTATTCGGCCTGAGCATGGCCTGCACCATCCTGATCGGCCAGAGCCTGGGCGCGCGCAACATGCTGGAGGCCAAGCGCGTAGTTGGCACCGGCGTGACCTTCTTCGTGATGGTGTCGATCCTGGTCGCCATCGCGGGCTGTCTCGGCACGCCATGGATGCTCGCCGCGCTCAACACGCCGGTCGACGCGCAGGCGTTTGCCGTGCCATACCTGCGCATCATCTTCATCGCCGTGCCGTCGATGTACTTCTACGCCTTCCTGATGATGACGCTGCGCGGCGCGGGCGATTCGCGCACGCCGTTCTTCTTCATGGGACTGTCGGTGCTGATGGACATCGTGCTGAACCCGCTGCTGATCTTCGGCGTGGGTCCGTTTCCGAAGATGGGCATCGCCGGTTCGGCCACGTCCACGCTGATCGCGCAGTCGGTGGCGCTGGTCGCGTTGTTGGTGACGCTGTATCGGCGCAAGCATTTCCTGCGCCTCACCAGCCATGAACTGGGCTATCTCAAGCCGGACATGGAGATCCTGCGCTCGCTGGTCTTCAAGGGCCTGCCGATGGGCCTGCAGATGATCGTCATCTCCAGCTCCGCGATGATCATGATCCACATGGTCAACGAATACGGCTCCAAGACCACGGCGGCCTATGGCGCGGCCACGCAGCTGTGGACCTACGTGCAGATGCCGGCGATGGCCATCGGCGCGGCAGTGTCTTCCATGGCCGCGCAGAACGTCGGCGCGCACCTGTGGGATCGCGTCAGCCGCATCACCAAGGTGGGCGTGCTCTACAACTTCCTGCTCAGCGGCATGCTGATCGCGTTGATCTACGTGTTCAACGGCGTCGCGCTCAACCTGTTCCTGCCCAATGACGGTGAAGCGCTGGCGCAGGCCGTGCACCTCAACAGCATCGCGGTGTGGTCGTTCATGTTCTTCGGCGTCACCTTCGTGCTGTTCGGCGTGGTGCGCTCGACCGGCGCCGTGGTGCCGCCGCTAGTGATCCTGTTCATCTCGATGTGGCTGATCCGCCCGCCGTTCGCGCTGGCGCTGACGCACCGATTGGGCGTCGATGCCATCTGGTGGAGCTTTCCGCTCGGCTCGCTGGCGTCGATGCTGATGGCGATGGGTTACTACAAATGGGGCGGCTGGCGTCGCGCCCGCATGCTCTCCAAGCCCATCGAGACCGCCGACGAGCTGGCCGCCGTGGCCGGCCAGCAGGCGCCGACCACCGGCCAGGGCGTGCCTGCGTCCGCCGAATGAGGTTGAACACCGGGGCGTCCTGGGTAGACGGTGCATGGCGGGTTTCCATGCATCGTTGGTCATGTGTCTCGGGAGCGCACCGGTGAGCGGCAAGTCCGCCGTCCAGGGAGGCCGTGCGGGACATTGATCTGGCTGGCTGCGGTCGCGCACAGGGTGCGCTCCCACAACCGTCACCATGCAATCAACCCATCGCCGTTTGCGCCTTTAACGCCCGCTTCGCTGCGCGACGCGCCTGGCGTGCCGCCTTGCGGATCTTGCGGTCGTAATTCCACAGATAGATCGCAGGCGTGCTCAACAAGGTCAGCAGCTGCGATACCAGCAGACCGCCGACGATCGCCACGCCCAGCGGCTGGCGCATCTCCGAACCTACGCCGAAACCGATCGCCAGCGGCAACGCGGCACCCATCGCCACCAGCGTGGTCATGGTGATCGGACGGAAGCGCACCAATGCGGCCTCGCGGATCGCATCCGGTGGCGACAGGCCGTGTTCGCGTTGCGCCACCAGGGCGAAGTCCACCATCAGGATGGCGTTCTTCTTCACGATGCCGATCAGCATCAGGATCGCGATGATCGCCATCAGCGTGAGCTGTGTCTGGGTGACGAACATGGCGAGGAAGGCACCGGCGCCCGCGGCGGGCAGGGTGGAGAGAATGGTCAGCGGGTGGCCGAGGCTTTCGTAGAGGATGCCCAGCACGATGTACATCGCCACGATCGCGCCGATCAGCAGCACCATGCCGTTGGACTTGGCCTGCTGCAGGCGCTGGTTCTGGCCGGTGAACTCGATTCGCACGCCTTCGGGCAGGCCCACGGCGATGCCGGCGTTCTCCACCAGTTTCACGCCGACATCCTGGGTCACGTCCTTGGCCAGGTTGTAGCTGATGGTCGAGGCCTCCAGCTGGTTGTGATGGCGAATGCGCATCGGGCTCATGTTTGGTTCGATGTGTGCGAGCGCCGAGATCGGGATCATCTCGCCCTTGGCATTGCGCACGCGGATGTTGAGCAGCGAGTCCGGGCTCAGCGACGTCGCGGAACTGGATGTGAGCACCACCCAGTACTGGTTGATGTCCGAATAGATCACCGACACCTGGCGCTGGCCGAACGAGTTCAGCAGCGCGGTGTCCACATCGCCCATGCTCACCAGCAGGCGGCTGGCGGACTCGCGGTTCACCTTCAGCATCTGCTGCTTGCCGACCAGATCGAAGTTGCTGCCGACGTCGCGCATCTCCTTCATCTTGCGCAGCTGCTGCACCATCTTCAGCGTCCACGGCTGCAAGTCCTCGCCGTTGGTGCCGATCAGCTGGAATTCGTAGCTCGTGCCCTTGTCGCCGCTGCCGCCGCCACCGAGGAACTGCATGGGGCTCAGCGAGACGCGGACGCCGGGCATGGCGTTGTACTGCTTGGACAGGCGATCGACCACCACCTTCACCGGGTCGTGGCGATCCTGTGGGCCGCTGCCACGCGGCTTGAGGTCGACGAACATGGTGCCCATGTTCCCGACGGCACCGTTGCTGTCGTTGCCGCCGAGGATGGTGAGCACGTCAAGCACCGCCGGATCCTTCTCCATGATCTTGGAGACGTTCTGCACCTGCGTGGCCATCATGGTGGGCGAGATGTTGGCGTCGGCGCGGATGTCGGCCTGCACCATGCCGATGTCTTCCTCGGGCATGAAGTTGCCGCCCGCGGTGGCGACCACGGCGGCGCCCAGGCCGAACGTTGCCACCAGCAGGATGATCGGTGTCCAGCGCATCAGGCGACGCCAACGCATGGCCCAGTCCAGGGCGCGCTCATACGCACGAAGGAAGCCGCGATCCATGCGTTCCACCGCGCGCTCCAGGCGCCCCGGCACATGTTCGCCCGGCTCCTCATGCTTGAGGAACTTGCCGCATAGCGCAGGCGTGAGCGTGAGCGAGACGATGGCTGAGATCACCACGGCCACTGCCAGCGTCACCGAGAACTCGCGCAGCAGCATGATCAGCATGTTGTTGCCGAACAGCAGAGGCGCGAACACCGCCACCAGCGACAGCGTGATCGACACCACGGTGAAGCCGATCTCGCGCACGCCGATCAGCGCCGCCTCCAGCGGTGGCGTGCCCTTTTCCATGTGGCGCACGATGTTCTCGATCACCACGATGGCATCGTCGACCACGAAGCCGATGCACAGCACCAGCGCCACCAGCGACAACGTATTGAGCGTGTAGCCCAGCGCGAGCATCACCACGAAGGCACCGGCCAGCGACAGTGGCACGCTGAGCGAGGCGATCAGCGTGGGGCGCAGGCGGCGCAGGAACACCATCATCACCATCACCACCATCACGATGCTGATGAGCAGGGCGACCTGCACCTCATGCAGCGCGGACTTGGTGGTTTGGGTGAGATCGAAGATCGGCGTGATCTGCACGTCGGCCGGCATCCACGCGCGCAGCTCCGGCAATCGCTTGCGGATCTCGTCGACCGTTTCGACGGCATTGGCCTCGGGGCGCTTGCTGATCTGCATTGCCACGGTGCTTTGGCCGTTGAACCAGGCACCCTGGTAGATGTCCTGCTGGCCGCTGGTGACCTTGGCCACGTCGGACAAGCGTACCGGCGCGCCGTTCCTGGTGGCGACGAGCAGGTTGGCGAAGTCGGACGCCTCGGTCAGGCCGTCGTTCGCCGTCACCGTCATTTGGGTACGGCCATCGGTGAGCACGCCTTGCGGCGAGGTGACGTTGGCTGCGATCAGCGCGTTGCGCACGTCATTGGCGGTGAGACCCTTGGCGGCGAGCGCGTTGATGTCCAGCTCCACGCGCACGGCATGCGGCGTGCCACCGAACACCTGCACCTGGGCGACGCCGGGGATCTGCGCCACGGCGGGCTTGAGCAGCGTGTCGGTGAGATCGTAGAGCTTGTCCTGCGGCAGGCCGGTGGAAGTCAGCGAGACCAGCAGGATGGGGAATTGCGACGTATCGAACTTGAAGTACTGCGGCGGGCTAGGCATCTCCGGCAGGTCGGCCTGCGCGGCGTTGATGGCCGCCTGCACATCACGCGCGGCCTTGTCGGCGGTG
>Ga0335083_10002357_pt1 | contig 24945 bp, 21 predicted proteins | sample Lox_Sample_42_FD_206716 | JGI IMG/M metagenome (GOLD analysis project Ga0335083, IMG submission 206716) | Soil microbial communities from Loxahatchee National Wildlife Refuge, Florida, United States - Lox_Sample_4.2 | ecosystem: Environmental > Terrestrial > Soil > Wetlands | place: USA...
GCGGGTTGGTGAGGCGATCCTTAAAGCGGCGGACTTGCTCGGCGGGCGTAATGTGGAGAAAGCATTTGACGATGCGAACGCCGTCGGCAGCCATCATGCGTTCGAATTGATTGATTTCGTCATAGCCTCGCTTCCACTCGCCCTTGGTAGCGAACTTTTCCACCCGCTCGACGAGGACACGCCCATACCACGAACGGTCGAACAAAACGATCTGACCCGGTTCGGGAAGCTTTTCCCAGAAGCGCTGCAGGTAGTGTTTGCCCTGCTCATGCGATTTTGGCGCGGCAATCGGATAAACCTTGAAGCTTCGCGGATCCAACGCCCAGCCGAGCCTGCGGACGATTCCGCCCTTGCCGGCGGTATCCCATCCTTCAAGGACGACGACGGCCCTCTCCGGTGTCCCCAGATAGGCTTGCTGGATCGCTTGCATCGTGGACTGAAGGGCCAGCAATCGGCGCTCGTAATCGGCAAACCCGACCTTTGGATGCTTGCCGATTGCGGCCAGCGCCGGCCGATCGGAAACGATAAAGTCTTTGGCTTTCATGGCAGCCAAGAACGGCCAAGATTGTCGCCGCGCTTTGATCAAGATCAAAGCGGCTCACCACCGCAACCGTGGCGGTCTTTATCGGACCTGAAAAATCAGCTTGCCGCGGAAATGGCGGCCTTCACTGAGCCGATGGGCTTCGATAGCTTGCGACAGACGAAAAAGCCTGACCTCGGGCGGGCGCACGGCGCCGGCCGCAACCAGTTGTCCGATCCGCTCGAGCGGCTCGCGGGCGCGGATCACGTTTGGCCGCAGCGACGTCACATCGCTATGTGTCGGCTGTGGCGCCTTCCAGCCGGAGGCGATGAAGGCGGCACGGCCGCCCGGCTTGAGCACATCGAACGATTTGATCGCAACCTCGCCGCCGACGGTGTCGAACACCGCGTCACAATTACTGACCGCTTTGGTGAAATCGGTCGCGTTGTAATCGATGACTTCGTCGGCGCCGAGGCCACGCACATAAGCGAGGTTCGCAGCACTGGTGGTGGTGATCACGCGGGCGCCGAGATGCCTGGCAAGCTGAATGGCAAAGCTCGCCACGCCGCCGGCGCCGCCCTGGATGAGGATGGTTTCGCCACGCTGAAGCTTCAGGGTGTCTTCGATGCTCCTGATCGCGGTCAGACCGGCAAGCGCCAGCGCGGCCGCATCGATATGCGAAAGCGTCTCAGGCTTTTTGGCGATGATTGCGGACTTGATCGCAACTTTTTCGGCATAGGCGCCCTCCTTGCCGACATCGAAGACACCGAACACCGCGTCGCCGATTTTCAGATCGCCGACACCGGCGCCGGTCGCGGCTACCGTGCCGGAGAAATCGCGTCCGAGAATGAGAGGAAACGTCGCTTGCGCGTATTCGCCCGCCCGCACCTTCCAATCGGCGGCATTGACGCTCGCGGCGACCACGTCGACGACAAGTTCACCCGGCCCCGCAACCGGATCCGGCATGTCGCCGTATTGCAGAACCTCGGGGCCGCCGAATTTTTCAATGTAAACCGCTTTCATGGATGTCACCTCGTAGCCGCATGATCCTATAGACTGGGCTCGACACGGGCTACGTCTTCGGACGGAGGAATGGGTATGGCGCACGGGCTTTATGTCGACGGCGTATGGCGCAGTGAATGGTACGACACCGGCACGACCGGCGGACGGTTCGTGCCGACCGAGCCGGTATTTCGCAATTGGGTGACGCCGGACGGCAGCGCCGGCCCTTCCGGCGAGGGCGGTTTTCCGGCCGAGCGCGGCCGTTACCACCTTTATGTCTCGCTCGCCTGCCCCTATGCCCACCGCACCGTGATCTTCCGCAAACTCAAGGAACTCGAGAGCGTGATCTCGATGTCGGTCCTTGACCCGGTGATGGGCGACCAGGGCTGGCAGTTCGGCGACGGGCAGCTCGCCGATGCGGTCAACGGCAAGCACCGCCTCGGCGAGATTTATCTGCTCGCCGATCCGCGCTATACCGGCCGCGTGTCGGTCCCGGTGCTGTGGGACAAAGAACGCCGCACCATCGTCAACAACGAATCGCCCGAGATCATCCGCATGCTCAATGCGGCGTTTGCAGGTCTGACCAACGACCGCACTGACTATTATCCGCAAGAGCTGCGTGCCGAGATCGATCGCATCAATGCGCGCGTCTATAACGACGTGAATATCGGCGTCTATCGCGCCGGCTTCGCAACGATGCAGCCGGCGTATGAAGACGGCTGCCGCGCGGTCTTCGCCGCGCTCGATTGGATCGAGGAGCTACTTTCGCGGCAACGCTATCTGGTCGGAGCGCGGCTGACCGAAGCCGACTGGCGGTTGTTCACGACGCTCGTTCGCTTCGACGCGGTCTACTACAGCCACTTCAAATGCAATCTGCGCCGGATCGTGGATTATCCGAACTTGTCGAATTATCTGCGCGATCTTTATCAGGTGCCCGGCATTGCCGACACGGTGAATTTGGATCACATCAAGCGGCACTACTACATGAGCATGACGGCGATCAATCCGACCCGTATCGTGCCGCTCGGGCCAAAGCTCGACTTTTCAGCCCCGCATGATCGTGGGAAATTCGAGCGGCACGCTTAGTGCGCGGCGGAGCAGCTCCGACGTCAGATCCCGACGATTGCCTGGCCGCAATTGGGGCTAATATTCTGGCCAGTCACCGCATCGGCCTCGCGGCTGGCGAGCCAGGCGATCGCATAGGAAATCTCCTCCGGCAGCACCTGCCGCTTTAACGCCATGCCCTCGACGATCTCCTTGAATATTTCGGGCGTCGCGTCGGCGCGGGTCATCGGCGTATCGGTAAAGCCGGGAGACACGGTGTTGACGGTGATCTTGAACGGGGCGAACTCGCGCGCCCAGGACCGCGCCAGAGCCGTCAGCGCACCCTTGGCGCCGGTGTAATGGCTCATGGCCGGCGACCCGGTCATCGCAAATGTCGACCCGGTATTGATGATGCGGCCGAACTGCCGCCGCTTCATTCCGGGCGCCACGGCCTGGACGGCAAAGAACGCGCCCTTGACATGGGTGTCGAACAGGCTGTCGAAAAATGCTTCATCGACCTCATCGACATGGGCCATCATGCCGCTGATGCCGGCGTTATTGACGAGAACGTCCAGCTTGCCGAACTCGGCCTCTGCCGTCGCCACGGCGGCCTTCACCTCGGCGACGACGCGGTTGTCGGCCTTCAGGCAAAGCGCCGCGACCCCGTCACCCTTCAGCGTGGCTTTCGCCTGATCGAGATTGTTCTGATTAATGTCGGTAACGGCTACCTTGGCCCCGCGCGTGCCAAGTACCCGCGCATGCGACAGCCCCAATCCAGTGGTGCCCCCGGTGATGAAAACGGCGTAACCATCGAGGCTGTTGTTCGGCATGCGTCCCTCCCGCTTAAGCATTATGGACGCAATGACTACCCATTCAATGTCGCGCCGCCAAGCGGGCTTCGCTGTTGCAGTCCGAATTTTACAGATGTCGGATTAGGCCGGCCATCCGGCGGCGTGAGTGCAGGCGCTCTTTGTTTCAGCCAGCGCTTGCCGACAGTACCAGCGATTCATCGGCCGGATCGATGATGCCGCTCAGCGGCATTCTGCACTCTTTGCATTTGAGGCTGTAGCTTTCGAACCCGCATTCGTCGATATGCGGCGCATCGCTCCGGCGGAACATGAACCGAGCACTGCATGTCGGGCACGCGACGAGTTGCGTACCCGATGGCGCGACCGTCTGTTCCAGAATAAACACGCGCGACAATGCCTGCTCGGAAGGATCGTTCAACTCGACGTCGGTACGCTACGCGTACGCCCGGAGCGGACAAGATAACTGATGGCTGACAATCGCGCGTAAAGTTGGAACGTCGCATTTGATGGTGCGGATTTAGTGTTGGGCAACCGTCGCGCGCTACGCGTGGGCAGGTGCGGGTGGCGCGGCTATCGCTCAGGAAGTTGGCCGCTTTGGTCAAAGAGTCGAAAAAAGGCGGAACGGACAGCGCGTGCGCCGAGCGTCATCCGGCCAGGCGGACGTCACCCGATGGAACGACGGGAAGGTCCGCTTGCTTCCGCCCCATCGGCCCCGGCGTGTCTGCGGATTCGTCGTTCAAATGGAGCGTCGCATGCCGCGGCCGCTCAAACAACTTACGCTGCTCGAAAGATGTCGATCGGTAAAACGGATAGCGGCGGTACAATTCGGCACCTTGAGTGGGGAAATAGACCGTCGTCAGGCTGATCGGCTTCAACAGCGGAGGGTAGGGGCGCGATTTGCAAAGGACTTGGCTGCCGAAGGAGCGGATGTAAAACGCCCGATGCTCGTCTCTCACCGCAGCGAGGAGATGATGCCCGCCGAAGTACTCTCCCGCTGCCACACAGAGGCGAATTGTTACCAGCGGCAGGCCGCGATACAGGCGAGAAAGTCTTTCGTCTGCGACGAACCTGGTCGTATCGACCAGAACCTTGCCGTCATCGAGCAGCGGCTGCAGGATGTCGGAGAAGACGTGGAGCGAGGGACAATCAGGAATGCCCCGATTGGAAGCGATGTGCAGCCGCAGAGAGGTTGCCAACTCACCGTCGATATACAGACCTATCAGGTGGGCGTTGTCGGCTTCATCGTCATCGTCGGCAAATCGCCCAGACGGATTTTCAGCAATAGCGCCTTCGCGGCGATAGGCTTCATAACGGAGGCGAAATATCGCTTCACGCTCAGCGTCGGAGTCTGCACGCCGGAACTCAATTCGGGCCGCCAGTTGCGCAAGCCGGGCGGAGAAGCTCCCTTCCGGATTTGCATGAGCAGCGTTGGCCGATTGCGTTTGACGCGAAGTTTCTGCTACTGGACCCATCACGACCCATTTGGCACCACTGGCGCCAGCAGCAGATAGGTTAACACTTTCTTAACGCAATTACAATTTAGGTCGTTAATTTAAGCCTATATTAGGGTTAATCAGCCGCACCCGCCGGTTTCGACCGGCGGCAAGAAGCTCATATAAAGAACCAGGGGTTATGCCGCGTCGCTGCGGATTCCAGCGGGCCAGGCCGCCGGGGGAGTGGGCGCGACATAGAATGCGTAGAGCAGCTTTCGCAGATCAGCCGCTGGCATAGGTCGACCAAGCAGGTAACCCTGCACCTCGTCGATGCTGTCCTCCGCAGCAAGAAGCTCAAGCTGTTCCTGCGTCTCCACACCTTCGACGACCACACGCAAACCCAATTGCGCGCTCAAACGCGTCATGCCCCGTAACAAGGTCACTCTGCGTTCGTCGTCGCCGAGACCCTGCAGGAACGATTGATCGATTTTCACTTTGTGAAACGGGAAGCTGTGCAAATAGCTGAGGCCGGAGTAAGCGGTACCAAAGTCATCCAAAGACACCTTCACGCCCAACTCGGCAAGCTGATCAAGGTCGGCCCGCGTCCGTTTGGTGTTCTGCAGCAAAGTTGATTCGGTAATCTCGACCTCGAGCCGACGCGCCGGCAGATTGGTGGCGGCGAGCGTTTCGCGAACCAGCGCCGGAACATTGGAGCGATCGAACTGTATCGACGAAAGATTGACCGCTACAGCGATATCGCCCGGCCAGCGCCGACATTCCAGACATGCATTATACAAAACCTGATTACCGATCTCGACGATGAGGCCCATTTCCTCGGCAACCGGAATGAACTCGGCGGGCGAGACCATTCCACGCTCGCGATGCGGCCATCGCAGCAGTGCTTCGCAGGCTTCTATGCGCCTGGTTTTCAAGTTGAAGATCGGCTGATAGTAGAGTTCAAACGCCTCGCTCTCGGTCGCGCTGCGCAGATCAAATTCGAGCGCCCTGCGCGCCTGCGCGTTGGCTTCCATTTTGGCTTCGAACCAGCGCCACGTCCCACGGCCGTCGGACTTCGCCTGGTACAGCGCAATGTCGGCGTTACGCAGAAATTGCTCCGGATCGATCGGGGTCGTTGCAAGAGCAATCCCGATACTGGCGGTCACGACGACTTTGTGGCCGTCGAGATCATAAGTGCCGCCCACAGCGTTGAGGACGCGCGTCGCAAGAGCCTCGCCTTGCTCGATTGACTTAACCGGCGCCTGCAGGATCACAAACTCGTCGCCGCCGAAGCGCGAGATGACGGAGGCATCGCCAACCTGTTCGCGCAGGCGATGCGCAACAGCCTGCAGGAGCATGTCGCCCCGCGTATGCCCGAGCGTGTCGTTCACCTGTTTGAACTGGTCGAGATCAATAAAGTGAATGGCGCACATATTGTCCGGTCGCCATGCGGCAATCGCCTGCTCCATGCGGTCGCGCAGAACATTGCGATTGGGCAAGCCGGTCAGGGCATCAAAGCGCGCCAGATGGTTGATTTTGGCCTCGGCGATCCTCCGCTCGGTGATGTCCTCTGCCAGAACGACCATGCCGCCGTTTTCCATCGGTTGGACCGCGAAATCGATCGTTCGGCCGTTCACCAGATCGACGACAAACGGAGCTTCTTGCCCGCCCGAAAGCTGTGCGTGCAGGTGGGCAATCAAACTCTGCGCAGGGGAATCCGCAAGCGAACCGGTCTTCACAATCCGGTCCACCAGTTCATCGATGGTCAAGCCCCTTAATTCAAATCCCGGCTCCAACCCCAACAGCTCATTGAACTTGTGATTGACGACGACGATGTGGCGCTTGGAGTCGAACATGCACAAGCCGTGCGGCATGTTGTTCAAGGCGGTATCGAAACGTTTTGCCAGCAACGACATGTCGTGCGTGGTGACCACGGCATCGAGCAGCGTACGACGCAATCTATCCGCTATCAGTTTTGTTCCGAGGAAAGTGGGAACAAGCAGGACGGCGAAAATCCAGTAAAATACATTTCCATAAAGGATCAGCGCCGCTGTCATCGGCGCCCAGGTGCATAGAATTTGGATCACCACAAACCGCGGATTCGCAAAGTTGCGACCGAAAATTCCCGCCGCGTAAGTCAGCGTCATCGCGAAGCTGACCAGGTCGGCAAACGGATCGTTGGTGCGTGAGAAGGCGACAAAACACCAGATGCTGAGCAGCGCAAGGATCACAGCCGCCCCGACGCTGTAGCGGTATTCCCAGCGTCTGGCGGCTTCGATGGTCGTGACCGTTGTACGAACGCGGGCGTACGCGTTCATCATGAGCCCGCGCGCGCAGGCAACAATCGAGATCGCTACTGCGCAAACCAGGATCAGCGGATCGCCGGTCTTCCAGTAAGTGCTAAGAACCGAGCCGACGACGAAGATCACGCCCATGAAAAGGGCGGTGCCTTCCTTGAACAGCGAGTCGACCAGCGGAATATAAATTTCCGGCGGAAGCGCGCCGTGCGCAGATTGACGAGGCCGAAGCTCGGGACCCATACTGCTTTGTACCGCTGACAATCGACACAACTTTAAATGGTACTAATAAGTATCGCTTAAAGGTATCTCCACCGGGTAAATGGGGATGGCGATATTTTGCGCAGCACAGAAATGCGGCGATCGCCCGATTAATAAAATTTGCAGCCCGCGATTAGGATAGAATTATCCATCCAGGCTCGCCCAATCGCTCAAGGATGACCAACGCCGCGCGGTAGCCGGAAGGAACTGCAATTCCGGCTGTTTTGCGGTTAGGTTTGCGGGCGTATTCAGCGAATTTGTTGGAAGTCACCGTGACGGCCAAGACCGTCCTTGAAGCGTGTGGCACCGGCAACTCCATCGGCGATCAGCGCCTCCCGCCCGTTGTACCATTCTTGGATTAGCGCCTCGCGCACACTGAGCCCATGGCTTTTGATCGCGGAACGGCGGTCCGCGCGCGCGCAGACCTGTGGGAACCGCGCGATTTCCTGGGCCAGTTCCTCCGCCTTCTGGCGGGCACCGCCCTTCGGCGTAACGTATTCGCACAGGCCGATACCAAGGCATTCCTCCGCGGGAACCTTGCGACCGGTGAGGATGATCTCAAGCGCGCGCCCCTGACCGACGATTCGCGGCAAACGCACGGTACCGCCATCGATCAGCGGGACGCCCCAACGCCGGCAGTAGACACCGAAATAGGATTCCTGTGCCATCACTCGAAAATCGCACCACAGTCCGAGTTCCATGCCGCCCGCGACGGCAGGACCTTCGATCGCTGCGATGACCGGCTTGTCTAATTCGAGCCGCGAAGGCCCCAGCGGTCCGCGCGGAATTTCGCCGCCATTGCCCCGCGGTCCCGCAGGCGGGATATCGAGTTCGCCAAGCGGATACGCAGCATTCAGCGTGCTGACATATTTGAGATCCCAGCCGGCGCAAAACGAGCCGCCGGCGCCATAGAAGACCGCCACGGAAGCATTCTTGTCAGCGTCGAACTCCAGAAACGCTGCGGTCAAGGCGTCAGCGCTCGCCGGGTCCATCGCATTGCGGGCCTCGGGCCGATCGTGAATAACGGTCCACACTGCTCCGTTCTTCTCCACTCTGACTGCCATATTCGATTTCCTCTCCCTGACTAGTCTTTGGTAATTTTGCGCGACCGTCTCGCTGGCTATCGGTTTCTGAAAATTGGCACGCGCCGTTCGGCCATCGCTTTCACGCCTTCCTTGAAATCGTCGGTATTGCGCAGCCGGGTTTGTTCGGCGAGTTCATGTTCGGTAGCCGCACGCACGCGATCGGCCTGATCGCCGCGCAAGGTAGTGCGCGTCGCGATCAGGCCAAGCGGCGAATTCTCGGCGATCTCGGCGGCAAACGACAGCGCCGCGGCACGCACTTGATCCTGCGGTACCAAGAGGTCAGCCAGTCCCATGGCGTGAGCCTCGTCGCCCGGAACGCGGCGACTGGTGTAGAACAGCATCGCCGCTTTGGTTTGGCCGATCACCTCCGGCAGCGTCACCGTCAATCCGAAGCCCGGATGAAAACCAAGCCGGGTGAAGTTGGCGCAGAAGCGCGCCTCGGGACACGTCACACGGAAATCGGCCACCATCGCCAGACCCAGACCGCCGCCGACGGCGGCGCCGTGAACTGCGGCGACGATGGGCTTTTTGGTTCGAAACAGACGATTGCCTTCAATGTAAAGAGGCGCAGCGCCGGGCCTCGGCCCGCTGAGAAGTTCGCCACCGCCATCGTCATCGCCGCCGAAATTCGCCCCGGCACAAAATGATTTTCCTTGGGCTGCCAGTACCAACGCCCGGCAATCGGGATCGGCGTCGAGTTCCTCGAAGGCGGTGGCGATTTCCCTGATTAGCGCGACGTCGAAATAATTATTTGGCGGCCGCCTGATCTCGACGAGCGCAACGTGGCCCGTTTTCTCCACACCGATATCCTTGAAGGGGCCCATTGCACCTTAACCTTGCCAACTATTATTCGGCCGCGCCGCGGCGTTCCGCCAATTGCGCATTACGCTTGATGATCAGGGCGTCGACAACGGAAACACCCTCGCCCTCGCCGTGCACGATGACGGGATTAAGATCGATAGAGTCAATCTCGTCGGCATGATCGGCCGAAAACCGTGACAAGCGCACCATCAGATCGGCGAGCGCATTGGTATCCGCAGGCTGCAGTCCGCGATAGCGCCCGAATACCGCGGCGGCCTTGAGCCGGCCGATGAGCGCGCGGGCACCAACTTCGTCGAGTGGCACCGGGGCAAGCACAACATCGTCGAGCGCCTCAACCAGGACGCCGCCGAGACCGACCATCAGCAATAATCCCCACGTCGGGTCGCGATTGACGCCGAGAATGACCTCGCGCCCGGCCGGCACCATCGGTTGCACGAGGACGCCGTCGATCCTGGCCGTTGGCACGTACCGTTTCGCCGCGGCGAGCATCCGATCGTAAGCGGCGCGCACGTCGTCGGTACCGATGAGATTCAAAGCGACGCCGCCGACTTCGGTCTTGTGCGGAATGTCGGCGGATTGCACCTTGAGCGCGACAGGCCGTCCAATCGCCAACGCCTTGGCTGCGGCCTCATCGCGCGAGTGCACGAGCTCACCAGCATTGTCAGCGCCGATCCCGTAGGCCGCCAGCAAAGTACGCGCCTTATGCTCGCTCAGCACTGATGGCGAGGCCGCAAGCAGTGCAGCTACTTTCGTCCGAACGTACGTGTCGGAGGTAGCATTGTCGCCCGGCCGCAACGAACGTTCGCGTAGCGCGCGGTAGTCGGCCATTGCACGCATGGTGCGGGCGCAACCGTGCGCGCCGGTGAACAACGGATTGCCGGCCTCGTTGAGAATCTCGATAGTGCGCTCGGCCGGCAGCGTGTACGTCCACATAAAAACCGGCTTGTCGCATTCACGCGCCAGGTCTTTGAGCTTCGGCAGATCGGCTTCGAGAAAGGCTGAACGGCGCGCGGTAATCACCACGATGATGCCATCGACCGAAGGCGACTGAGCGACCAATCGCGCGAACTGCGCATAGCCGAGCTTCTGCACCCCCTGGGCCGTGGAATCGACCGGGTTCTGCGTCGTGCCGTAAGAGGGCACATAAGCATCAAGGGCCGCGCGCGTCGTGTCATCGAGCACCGGCACTTCGAGCCCCGTCGCCGCACAGGCGTCGGCCATCCAAATGCCCGCGCCGCCCGAAGCCGTACAGATGCCAACGCGGCGCCCTGCAGGCAGGCGGTCGCCGGAGGCCAAAAAGGCAACCGCCAAATCCAGCATCTCGTCGAAATCGCGCCCCTCGATCAATCCGTAGCGATCGAAAATGGCGCGATAGGCGGCCTGCGAACCGGCGAGCACGGCGGTGTGGGAAGCAGCAGCGCGGCGGCCCGGATCGGTCTGGCCGATCTTGCCGACGATCAGCGGCTTGCCGGCTTTGAGCGCCTTCTCGGCGACACGCGTAAATTTCTCTGGCGTCTTTACGGCTTCGACCAGTAGCAGAAAGACGTCAGTCCCGCCTTCGTCGAGCATGTAGTCGACGAAGTCCGCGATCTCGAGCGCAGCCTCATTGCCGGTCGTGGCGATATAGCGAAACCGGATGTTGCGCGGGCGCGCCCGGTCGAGAAACGCAAAGCCGAGACCACCGCTTTGCGAGATCACCGACACCTGGCCGCGCCCCAGCGGTTTCGCGGGCGTAAGCGGTCCGGCGCCCTTGTCCGATGCGGGGCTGAAGTTCGCGCACAGCGCAGCCGCGATGTTGGCGAAGCCTTCGGAGTTTGGCCCGCTCACCGCCATATCGTAGCGCATGGCGGTCGCGGCGATCTCGCGTTGCATGCGGGTACCGGTCTCGCCCTCCTCTGCAAAGCCCGAACTGAGAATGGCCGCGGCCTTGATACCGGCGCGACCGCAGCGTTCAAGCTCGGCCGGCACGTAAGTGGCAGGAACAATCAGGATCGCCAGATCGACGAGCTCCGGAAGGGCGTCAACGGACGGATAGGCTTTTACGCCCTGCACTTCCGTGGCGCTGCGGCTCACCGGATAAATATTCCCGGCAAACGGATGGCTGCGAACGATCTCAAAAATTCGTCCGCGCAGCCCGCGCGTATCCGACGACGCGCCGACGATCGCCACCGACTTGGGCCACAGCAACTTGCCAATGTCAGGCACCGCCGGTCAGCCTTTCAACGCAAGCCGAGCCCACGCGCGATGATGCCGCGCAGGATTTCGGTGGTGCCGCCCTGAATCGTGAGCTTGGGTGCAATCATGGTGGCGAAGGTGAGCTGATCCTCAAGCGTAGCGCGGTTCAAAACTTCCGGCTCGATGAACGCAGCCAGCTCGCGCACGCGGCCAGGCAATTTCTGCTCCCAGATCGTACCGAGGTCCTTCACGATCGAGCCCTCCACTACCGGCTCTTTGCCGGCCTGCAGCATGCCGGCGACCGAAACTGACATTCGCCGCAGCGTATGCAGTTGCGCGACCAGGCGGCCGAGCCCCTCGGCGCTGCGCAAATCGGGCTCCGGGCCAAGCACGCGGATCAGTTCCAGCAAAACGTAGAACGTTTCCAGAAAGCGCTCCGGGCCGCTGCGTTCGTAAGCGAGTTCGCTGGTCGCCTGTTTCCAGGCACCGTCGATCTCACCCATGACATGATCGTCGGGCACCAAAGCATCGTCGAACACCACTTCATTGAAGCCGGGTTTGCCGGTCATCTGATTGATCGGGTTTACGGTGATGCCCGGCGTCTTCATGTCGACCAAAAACTGCGTTAGCCCGTGGCGGCGGTTCTCTTTGGTCGGCGGCGAGGTGCGAAACAGCGCGAGCATGTAATCTGCGACCTGAGCGCTGGTCGTCCAGATCTTGCTGCCGTTGATCCGCCACCCACCGTCGGTTTTGGTCGCTTTGGTCTTGGCCGCGAACAGATCGGATCCCGAACCCGGTTCGCTCATGCCGATCGAGAAACACACTTCGCCACGGCAGATGCGCGGCAGCACGTCATTTTTGACATGCTCGGGAGCATATTTCAGCAGGATCGGACCACTCTGGCGGTCGGCAACAAAATGCAGGTGTGATGGCGCATTGGCGACGCGAAACTCTTCCGTGACGACGTAGCGCTCTAGTTGGGTGCGTTCGTGTCCGCCATATCGCTTTGGCCAAGTCATGCCGATCCAGCCTTTTGCGCCGACACGCCGGCTGAAGCCGCGATTGTATAATTCGCCGTGCGCGGCCTGATGTGGATCGAACGTGCCAGCCGCGATCTCTTCGGTGAGGAAGGCGCGCACGTCTGCGCGGAGCGCCTCGCATTGCGGCGGCAGGCGGATCGGATCGAACTGCAGGTTGGCGGTCATCGCGACGCAACCAAGGGCCAGAATTCGTCAGCGCCGCCGCGAGCCACCTGTTTGCCGAGCTCGGCCGCCCAATAGCTTTCGTTGCCGAAATCATCCCTCCAGGACAGCATGCGCAGCGTAAAGCGGTGCAAGATGTGTTCCTGCGTAAAACCGATGGCGCCCAAAACCTGATGCGCAATCGCAGCGCCCTCTGTGGCGGCCTCGGCGGTGCGAATCTTCGCGGACGCTGCTTCAAAGAACACAGCAGCATCGAACTTGTCGGCTTGGGCGACGGTGTCCGCAGCCGAACCGGCAACCGCGAGCGCAGCGGCGACTTCGCCGGCGAGCCGCGCGAGATTCTGTTGCACTGCCTGAAATTTGCCGATTGGTCGTTCGAACGCCACGCGCTCATTGGCGTAGGCGACGCTGAGCGACAAAATCGCCTCCAGCGCGCCCGCGGTCTCGACGCTCCGGATGGTCGAGCCCATCAGCATCAAAGATGATTGGTCAAATCCGTCTGGCGCCGGAGCGCTAGCGAGCGGCTTAACGTGATCGAACACGATGACATTGGTGGCGTCGCCGGCGAGATTGCGGCCTTCACCAATCCTGCAGTCTGTGGCGTCCACGAGTGCGACCAGCTGCTGCCGACCGCCGTCGGCAAGCACCGCTACGTGCGGAACATCGCGCGCGAACGGAATACCGGCCGCGCGGCCATTCAGCGTGCCATCCGCGACGATGGTGATGCGGTCATGCGGCCGAGCGGGAGCGAGCGTCATCGGCGTCGCCGGCGCTTCTATGCCGGCGCGCGCAAGCAGCCAGCCAGCCGCCAGCGTCTCCGCCAACGGCACCGACAGGGCAAATCGTCCGGCAACGCCAAGAATAGCGAACCCCTCAGCCAAACCAGCGCCGGAACCGCCGAGTTCTTCAGGTACCCAGGCAAGCGGCAGGCCCGCGTCACTGAGCGCACGCCACAGCGGTTCCTTCCATGCGCCGTTTGCTGCTTTGTTGATCGTTTGCGGATCCGCGAGATCGGCGAGAATGCGCGCCGCCGCATCGGCTACGATATGTTCTCTTTCATCAGGCACGATTTACTGAATCCCGGCCCTAAGCCTGCGAAAACGGTTGGTGCATCAGTCGCAGATGATTGCCACGCTATGGTGAGCGGAAGCGCAACACTTGGCAAGTTGGTTCGTTTGCACGTTCGTTGTGTAAACTGGACAGGTGGCGCAAAATGCCCGGGCGTAGCGTCAGCGAAGCTGGAGAGCCCAATTGGTGAAGCGAAACGCGACCGTAGCGGTTATCGGTGCGGGCGATTTCATCGGCGCGGCGATCGCCAAGAAATTCGCAACCGAGGGCTTTGCAGTCTTCGCGGGCCGCCGTAATGCCGACAAGCTCCTGCCGCTGGTCGCCGACGTCGAGGCGAACGGCGGCGAGATCGTGGCGCGCAGTCTCGATGCGCGAAAAGAGGACGATGTAGCCGCGTTCCTTCGCGCCGCCGATGCGCACGCTCCGCTAGAGGTCTGCGTCTTCAACATCGGCGCCAACGTCAACGTCCCGCTGCTGGAGACGACCGAGCGTGTGTTCCGCAAGGTCTGGGAGTTGGCCTGCTATGCCGGTTTCCTGAGCGGCCGCGAAGCGGCACGCCTGATGCTGGCGCACGGCAAGGGCTGCATCTTCTTCACCGGCGCCACCGCGAGCGTCCGTGGCGGTATTGGCTACGCAGCGTTTGCGAGCGCGAAATTCGGACTGCGCGCCGTCGCGCAGAGTATGGCGCGGGAGCTTGGTCCGAAAAATATCCACGTCGCACATCTGATTATTGACGCCGGCGTCGACACCGCTTTCGTCCGCGACCGCATCAAACAGCGGGGCGGCGCCGAAGCGCTGGAGAATCTCGAGCCCGACCAGCTCATGAACCCCGCGTCAGTTGCGGAAGCCTATTGGCAACTCTACCAGCAACCGCGCGACGCCTGGACCTTCGAACTCGACGTGCGCCCCTATCGGGAGGTTTGGTGAGATGGCTCCCGGTGAGACGGCAAAGCTGGAATTTCATTTCGATTTCGGCAGCCCGAACGCCTATTTGGCGCATCAGATCATTCCACAGATCGAAGCCCGCACCGGCGCCAAATTCGAATACGTGCCGATCCTGCTTGGCGGCGTGTTCAAGCTGACCAACAATCGCTCGCCGGCCGAGAAGATGGTCGGTATCAAGAACCGGCTCGAATACGAGCGATTGGAGCTGCAGCGCTTCGTCCAGCGTCACGGCGTCGTATTCAACTGGAATCCGTTCTTTCCCGTCAACACGTTGTTGATCATGCGCGGAGCGGTCGCGACAAAACTCGACGGCGAATTCGAGCGCTATGTGAATGAAGTGTTTCGACATATGTGGGCGGAGCCGAAGGACATGGACGATCCCGACGTCATCGGCGCGGCACTCGCGGAATCCGGCTTCGATGCCGCCGCTCTCTTCACGCGGACTCAAGACGCCGAAGTCAAAGACCGGCTGCTAAAGAATACGGAGAGTTCGGTTGCGCGCGGCACTTTCGGGGCCCCGACATTTTTCGTTGGCGATCAAATTTATTTCGGCAAAGATCGGCTGCGCGACGTTGAAGAAGAGATCATGCGCACCAAATAGCGGGCGTGCGCCACTACCCGCGCGGTCGTGCCGATAGTCGCCTGAAGTGGAGCGGTATTAAATGACATCTCCCGCGAAACCGTCGATCCTCGACACGCGACACGACCAGATGTTTCCAGTTCTGGAAGCCGTGGAAATCGAGCGCGTTCGCCGGTTTGGATCGGTGTGTTCTTTCGCGATCGGCGAGGCATTGGAGCAGGCTGGCGCCGTCGGCAGGGGCTTGAGCATCATCCTGGAAGGGCAGGTCGAGGCCTTTCAGCAAGACACCGCGGGCCGCAAGGTGCCGATCGTCACCCAAGGACCGGGATCGTTCCTCGGCGAGCTTGCGCAACTGGCCGGGCGGACGGCACTGGTCAATGCATATGCCCGCGAACCGACCAAGGCTCTCATTATACCGCCGGACCGGCTGCGCGCCTTATTGATCGCCGAGGCGGAGCTCGGTGAACGGATCATGCGTGCCTTGATCCTCCGCCGGGTCGGCCTGCTTGAGAGCGGCACCACCGGACCGGTGATCGTCGGCCGCGCCGACAATGGCGATGTGCTCCGACTGGAAAACTTTCTGCGCCGCAACTCGCATCCGCGCCGGACCTTCGATCCCGATACCGACTCCGAGGCGAAAGCGTTGATCGAGCGCTTCCATGTCGATCCTGGCCAGTTGCCGATTGTGCTGTGTCCGCAGGGACAGTTGCTGCGCAATCCGAGCGAAGACGAACTTGCACGCTGCCTCGGTCTGGTCGGCCCGATCGATCCGGATCGCATTTATGATGTTGCTATCGTCGGCGCCGGGCCGGCGGGTCTGGCTGCTTCCGTTTACGCTGCATCCGAGGGACTTTCGGTTTTGGTTCTGGACTGTCGCTCAAGAGGCGGCCAAGCCGGCGCTTCCGCGAGGATTGAGAATTATCTTGGATTTCCGACTGGCATCAGCGGTCTTGCCCTGATGGCGCGAGCCGCCAACCAGGCGCAGAAGTTCGGGGTTGAGATGGCGATCCCGGACGAGGTGGCAAGCGTTCAGGCGTGGGATGGTTCGTCGGCTGGACAATTCATCCTGAAGTTATCCAACAATGAAACCGCGCGCGCTCGCGCGATCATTATTGCGAGTGGCGCGCGATATCGGCGGATTGCGCTGCCGAACCTGGACTCTTTCGAGAGTTCGAGCGTGCACTACTGGGCGTCTCCTCTGGAAGGAAAGCTTTGCGGCGGACAGGAGGTGGCCCTGGTGGGCGCTGGAAATTCGGCGGGCCAGGCGACTGTCTATTTGGCTAGTCAGGCGGCCAAGGTCTGGCTCATCGTTCGCGGCGCGGATTTGGGGGCGAGCATGTCGCGCTATCTGGTCGACCGCATCAGTGGACTTGCCAACGTCGAGGTGCTGCTGCGCACTGAAGTCACGGGCCTGGAAGGCACCGACGGCATGATGCAGTCGATCCGTTGGCGATCCGGGTCTTCAGGCAAGGAAGTCCGCCGCGATGTGCGTCACCTCTTCCTGTTCATCGGCGCCGAACCAAACACGGATTGGCTTGCCGGAGCCGGCGTGGCGCTCGATCCTCGGGGTTTCGTGCTGACCGGCCCGGACGCAGGCCCCAATCATCGGCAGCTGGAAACGACCCGCCCCGGCATATTTGCGATTGGTGACGTTCGCTCCGGCTCGACCAAACGGGTGGCGGCGGCGGTCGGCGAAGGCGCGCAGGTCGTGGCGGCTCTGCATCGTTATTTGGGTGTGGCCGCTGGTGAGCCAGCCGCAGCCGCCCAATAAGATTGTGGGTTAGCGCCGAGCAGCCACAGCACGCGTTGGCGGCGCATCGCCGGAGCGGGACACGACATGCCGAATGATGCACCGGCGGTTTGGGTAGCGGCCGGACTGCGTACACCGTTCGTCAACGTCGACGGTCCATTTGCCAATCGCGATTCCCTGGGTCTGTCGGTACCGGTGGTCCAGGCGATGGCGCGACAGGTCAACGGTTCGATCGACTTTGCAGTCTGGGGTTCCGTTGTCGTCAATCTCGCCTACGCCAATTTAGCGCGCGAGGTATGGCTCGACAGCAAACTCGATCCGCATGTCCCGACGTTCACGACCATCATGCAGTGCAGCACCAGCATGGTTGGCGTATTCGAAGCTGCCGGGATGCTCAAGGAGCGGCGCGCGGCTTTGGCCATGGTCGGCGGTGTCGAAAGCATGAGCCGCGTTCAGGTCGGCCTCGGACAAAATCTTTCGGTCTGGCTTCGCCGTATGTTCCAGGCGCGCAGCGCAGCCGAACGTCTCCACATCCTGCGCCGGCTGCGTCCATCCGACATTCGTTTGTTTGTGCCGGAAGTAAAGAACCGCGTCACCGGGCGCAGCATGGGTGAACACACCGAAGATATGGCCAAGGACTGGCGCATTGGCCGCAGCGAGCAGGATGAGCTTGCGCTTGAAGGTCATCAAAGGGCGATCGCGGCGCAAGATCGCGGCTTCTTTGCTGATCTGATCATGCCGCTCGATGGGATCGGCAAGGACCACTTCCCGCGCCGGGATACGTCGCTGGAGAAGCTTGCCAGACTAAAGCCCGTGTTTGACCGCACCAGCGGAGGGGGCACGCTCACAGCTGGCAACAGTTCGCCACTGACCGACGGCGCCGCTGCTATTTGGGTCGGCACTGAACAAGGCCTCGGTCGTTTGTCGGCGCAGCTGCTACGCGCGCGTCTGGTAGATTTCGAGATCGCGGCGGTCGATATCTTCCACGAAGGGCTGCTGATGGCGCCGGTCACTGCGATTCCGCGGCTGCTGGCGCGGCATGGGCTCACGTTCGACGATATCGCGCTGTGGGAAATCCACGAGGCATTTTCGGCGCAGGTGCTCTGCCACATCAAAGGACTTGAGGATGAGGACTTCGTCCGCGCCAAATCGGGCGTCGAGCATAATTTCGGGAGTTTTCCGCGCCAGCGGATGAACCCGAACGGCGGCAGTGTCGCGCTCGGCCATCCGTTCGCGGCGACCGGCGCGCGAATCTTGAGCCAAGCGATCAAAGAACTTGCGGCGTTGCCGCAAGGCAGCCGCGCAATTGTCAGTATCTGCTCTGACGGCGGCCTGGGCACGGTGGCGCTTCTGGAGCGCTGACCGCTCCATCAATCTGCCACGGCGATAGCGTGAAAGAACGTGCCGGTGACACGCCCGCGCCGGCCACCGGTTTTTTCCAGCGCGCGACCTTCGCCATCGGCAAGTTCGGCGAATGGCTCGTCGTCTCCGGCGCAGGTAAGCGAGGCGTAATGAAATTCATGGCCGCGAATGAGCGAGCCGCGGACGCCAAGGGGGTCATCGGCGAGCAGCCGTGCGGTGCGATAGCCGAGATGCAGCTTCCGCTTTGCAAAGCTGGTGGCATGACCAAGCAACCCGGTCATGGCAACGCGCCGTCCGCTCGCGTCTTCGAGGCCCTCCCCGAGCACCATGTAGCCGCCGCATTCGCCGTGGACCGGCCGCGTTTCGGCGAAGTGCCGTAATCCGTCGCCAAAACGGCGGGCGCCGCTGAGTACATCGGCATGCAGTTCCGGGTAGCCACCCGGCAGCCAGCAGCAATCGGCGCTGTCTGGCGGCGGCTCGTCGGCAAGTGGGGAGAATCGCAGGATTTCCGCGCCAGCCGCGCGCCAAGCGTCGATCACGTGCGGGTAGATGAAAGTGAAGGCGCGATCGTTGGCGAGCGCAATTCGCTGGCCCGGAGGTGGCAGCGCGCACGCTTTCCGAGGAGCGTCCGCAACCTTCAACGGCGCGGCACATGCCGTGATGGCGTCGAGATCAAAATAGCGCTCCGCCATTTCGGCGAGGCGGTCGAGCAGCGCAGCAAGATCGGGATGCTCCCCGGCCGCAACGAGACCGAGATGCCGTTCCGGCAGCGCGAGCGCCGCTTCGCGCGGCAGCGCACCGAGAACCGGAATATCGAGCGCGGCGATCGCGCCTGCGACTAACGTGCGGTGTCGTTCGCTGCCGACACGGTTCAGAATGACACCGGCGACGCGCACGGCGGGATCGTGCTCGGCAAAACCGCGCACCAGTGCCGCCGCCGATTGTGCCTGGCGTGCAACATCGACCACCAGCACAACCGGCACATGGAAGTGTGCGGCAAGATCGGCCGTTGCACCGCGCCTGCCGGACCTCCGGGCTCCGTCGGGCGCACCATCGAACAGACCCATGACACCTTCGATGACGAGGATGTCGGCGAGGTCAGCGGCTTGCGTCGCGAGCGTATCGAGAAGCCGCTGCGGCATCGCCCAGGAATCGAGATTGACGCTCACGCTGCCGCTCACCGCCGCGTGGAACGCCGGGTCGATGTAGTCGGGCCCCGCTTTTGCCGCCTGCACCGCGGTGCCGCGGCGCTTGAGCGCGGCGATGAGGGCAAGTGTCACTGTCGTTTTGCCGGCGCCGGAATGCGGCGCGGCGATGATGAGCCCGCGCGCCGTCATTACCGCCCGCTCCGATGGTGACGCTGGTGGCCGACGGGACTAAAGGAAGCGGCATGGAGCGGCAGGAACGTCCGTTGCGCCGGGGCTGGACCACCGGCACTTGCGCCGCCGCGGCGGCGAAGGCAGCGTTCACCGCGCTGATCACCGGAGAATTTCCCGATCCGGTGGAAGTAACGTTGCCGCGCGGGGAGCGTCCAAGCTTCGCCCTGGCGATGACGCGAAAAGATCGAGACACCGCGACCGCTGGCATCATCAAGGATGCCGGCGACGATCCGGACGTGACGCACGGTGCGCTGGTCATGGCCACGGTGCGTACGGGTGCGGCCGGCGCTGGTGTCACATTTCACGCAGGCGAAGGCGTCGGCACCATCACACGGCCTGGCCTTCCGCTTCCGCCAGGCGAACCGGCGATCAATCCGGTGCCGCGCCGGATGATCCGTGACGCCGTCAATGAAGTCGCCGCGGCTGCCGGATGCGCCGCCGATGCGGAGGTCGAGATTGCTATTCCCGGCGGAGCTGAACTGGCGGCAAAGACGCTCAACGGGCGGCTCGGCATCGTCGGCGGTTTGTCGATCCTCGGCACCACGGGAATCGTCGTGCCGTATTCCTGCTCGGCCTGGATCCATTCGATCCATCGCGGCATCGACGTCGCCCGCGCCGCGGGTCTCACGCACATTGCCGGGGCAACCGGCGCCAGCTCTGAGGCCGCTGCACAAAGGCTTTACGGCCTCCCCGAAATTGCGCTGATCGACATGGGCGATTTCGTCGGCGGCATGCTCAAATATCTGCGCCACCATCCGGTGCCGCGCGTCACTATCGCCGGTGGCGTCGGCAAGATGACCAAGCTCGCTCAGGGTCTCACCGACCTTCACTCCAAGCGCGGGGAGGTCGATCGCGCGCGTCTGGCAAGCTTTGCTGAAGCCGCGAGCGGTTCCGCGCAACTTCGCACGCGCATCCTGGCGGCCAACAATGCCGCCGAAGCTTTTACGCTTGCACAGTCGGAAGGCATTGGGCTCGGCGACGAGGTTGCGCGCGCCGCTCAAGCGACTGCAGAACGCCTTGTAGAAGGCCGCAACGTTGCTATCGAGGTCGTGCTGTTCGACCGCGATGGCGCGCTGGTCGGCCGCGCGCCATTCAAGAACGTTTAGCAAACCGCTCACGCTGCGCCTCCCCGGAACCGGCGGCGATAATCAGGATCGTAGAGCGCGCTGTCGCGAAAATCGTCCGCCGCAATCGCGCGGCCGACCAGAATGAGCGCAGTGCGCTCGATATGCGCGGCGGCAACCTTTGCGGCGATGTCGGCGAGTGTGCCGCGCAGGACGCGTTCTGCCGGCGAGCTTGCCTGGACGACGACCGCGGCGGGGCAATCAGCGCCGTAGAACGGCATCAATTCCTCGACGATCTTCTCGATCGCGTGAATCGCGAGATGGATAACGAGGGTGGCGCCGCTTGCGGCGAAGTTCGCCAGATTTTCAGATTCCGGCATGCGCGAGGCCCGGCCGGACATGCGGGTGAGCACCACGCTTTGTGCGACTTCCGGCACGGTTAGCTCGCACTGCAAGGCCGCCGCGGCGGCGGCGAACGCCGGCACGCCGGGCGTGAGCGTGTAGGGTATGCCGCGCCGAGCGAGGCGGCGCAGCTGTTCGGCGAGCGCTGAGTAGATCGAGAGATCGCCGGAATGTAGCCGCGCGACGTCGCGACCGGCAGCATGAGCCGCGGCGAACTCGACCTCGATTTCGTCGAGCGACATCGGAGCGGTGTCGACAATCCGGGCGCCGGTCGGGCAAAAGCCCAGCAATTCGCGCGGCACGATCGAACCGGCATAAAGGCAGACCGGACAGCGCGCGATCAGATCGCGGCCGCGCAGTGTAATGAGGTCCGCCGCGCCCGGGCCAGCACCGATGAAGTGCACGGTCACGGCACCGACTCCGAGGCGGCGAGCGCACAGGTCGCGGCGCCGATCGCGAGGCGGGAACCGATGAGGCGCGCCGATGGTCCCGCGGCGGCAAGTGCAGCAGCCTCGGCGACTGACGACACGCCGGCAAGCGCGCGCACGCGCTCGGACCGCGTTTGTGTGCGAGGCTCCGCCGCCTGCAAGTCAGCATCGGAAACCAGGACAATCGACACACCGAAATTTTTTGCTGCCGTTTGAATGCCGATCTCGGCGTTCTTGGCGGCTATGGTGGCAATGCCGTCCAGCGCGTCGGCGGCGAGAGCCGCGCGAGAGAGCGCGGCGCGGATCGCGGCTTCGATGTCAGAAGCGGGCGCGCCCCGTCTGCAGCCGACGCCGGCGACGATCATGGTTTGGTCCAGACCCATTGTGTGACCGGCATCGCTGGTCGCCAGCTGGACTTTTCACCGACAGCGCCGGCCCGCGCGATGGCGACGCGAATAAGTTCGCCGCCAAGCGTCGCGTGACGCTCGATCAGCAGCGCCTCGGTCGCAAGCGTCACCGCGTTGACCACCAACCGTCCGCCGGAGCGAAGGGAAGCGATGGCGGTTTCGAGCACTCTGTGCTCGCTCGCGCCACCGCCGATGAAAACGGCATCGGGCGGCGCAAGGCCCGCGAGCGCGGCCGGCGCGGCGGCTTCCACGATCTCGAGCCCCGGCACGCCGAAGGCTGCGGCGTTGCGGCGGATGCGCGCGGCGCGGTCTGTGCGTTGCTCGATTGCGACGGCCCGCATCGACGGGTCGGCGAGCATCCATTCGATGGCCACCGATCCGGCGCCGGCGCCGATATCCCACAATAGCTCGCCGCGCCGCGGCGCCAGCGACGACATCGTGATCGCGCGAATCTCGCGCTTGGTAATCTGGCCGTCGTGCTCGAAAAGATCGTCGCGAAGACCGGCCGCACGTGCAATCACGCGAGCGTCCGACGCAACCTCGACCTCGATTGCAATCGTGTTGAGTGAATCAACGGCATCAAAAGCGTACGCGGCCGCGATCGTCGTACGAACCCGCTCGCGCGGGCCGCCGAGACACTCAAGCACCGTCAGCCGTGATGCGCCGAAGCCTGTTCCCGCGAGCAACCGCGCCAGCGCCGCCGGGCTGTCACTGTCAGACGTCAACGCCAAAATGCGCGCGCCAGGTTGCAAATGAGGGCGCACCAGATCCAGCGCGCGGCCGTGCACCGAGAGCAGCACCGTTTCGGGCAACGACCAGCCGAGCCGGGCCGCTGCCAGGCTGAAAGCCGAGGGCCCCGGCACCACCATCATCTGGCGGGCATCGATCGTTCGCGCCAGGACGGCGCCGACGCCATAATGAAACGGGTCGCCCGACGCGAGCACGCAGATTTGCCGGCCGCGGTGATGCAGCACCTCGTCGGCGGCGCGGTCGAACGGGGTGGGCCATGGCCGCGCCGCGCCGCGGATAAGTGCCGCAGCGAGGCTGAGGTGACGCTGGCCGCCGAACACGATCTCGGCCGCACCGATCAAGCCGCGCGCCACCGCGCTCAAGCCATCGACACCGTCTTCGCCGATCCCGACGATGGACAGCCAGCGCGGCGATGCGGCAGTGTCACGCACGATCGCATTAGGAAGCGGCATGAAGCGCGTCCTCATTCTCGGCGGCACCACAGAAGCACGATTGCTGGCGGAGCGGCTTGCAGGCCGTGCGGACCTCAACGTGATGCTTTCGCTCGCCGGTCGCACTGCCTCGCCGGCGCGGCAGCCGGTACCGGTTCGAAGCGGCGGCTTTGGCGGCGCTGCCGGGCTCGCGCGTTATTTGGTGAGCGAGCGCATCGGCGCACTGATCGACGCCACCCATCCCTATGCCAGTGTCATTTCGGACAATGCGGTGGCGGCCACCCGCCAACTCGGCGTCCCTTCCCTGGTGCTGCGGCGTGCGCCATGGATCGCGATCGCCGGCGACCGCTGGACCGAAGTCGCCGACGTGCGTGACGCAGTGCGAGCGCTCGGAGAATTGCCGCGCCGCGTTTTTGTTGCGCTCGGCCGCAAGGAGCTCGCGCCATTCAATGAAGCCGCGCAGCACTTTTATTTGATCCGGAGCGTTGATCCGCTCGATCCACCGCCGCCTTTGCCGCACGTCGCCTATGTGACCGGACGCGGCCCGTTCAGTGAGGCGAGCGACCGCGCGTTGATGACCGAGCAGCGCATCGAGGTTGTCGTCGCCAAGAACAGCGGCGGCAACGCCACCTACGGCAAGATTGCCGCCGCGCGTGCCTTGCAAATCGGCGTGATCATGCTGCGCCGGCCGCCCGCGCCTGCAGCCCCCAACGTTGAAACGGTAGAAGACGCGCTCGGCTGGCTCGATCATGCGCTCACCTTGGCTACCGCACGCCGCGTATAGACCAGCGGTGGGCGTCCAGGGCGATCAATCACTCGCGTTTCGCGCGAGCCGACGATGATCAGCGTCGCCATGTCCGCATCGGCCGCATCGGCCACATCCAGCGTCGCAATACTGACCCGTTCATCCGGCCGGCCAACGGCACGACCGAACATCACCGGCGTCGCCGCCGGCAAATAGCGCCTCAACCGCTCGATCGCGGCCGCGAATTGCCAAGGACGCGCGCGAGAGACCGGATTGTAGAGCGCGATCACAAAACCAGCGCCCGCCGCTGCGTCAAGCCGTTGCTCGACCAGTTCCCAGGGCTTGAGATTGTCGGAGAGCGAAAGTGCACAGAAATCGTGGCCCAAAGGAGCGCCAATCCGTGCCGCGACCGCGAGCATTGCAGTGATCCCCGGCACGATCGTGACCTCGAGCGAACGCCAAGCCTCCGGTCCGGTTTCAATCGCTTCACAGACCGCACTTGCCATCGCAAAGACCCCCGGGTCGCCACCAGAAACAACGGCAACGTGCGTGCCCGAAGCGGCCTCACGGAGCGCGTCGCAAGCCCGTGCACGTTCTTCGCGGTTATCTGATGCGTGACGACTTTGGCCGGCGCGCCAGGGCACGCGGTCAAGATAGGGCCCGTAGCCATAGAGCGCCTGCGCATCAGCGAGCGTAGCGTCGGCTTCGGGCGTGAGATAGCGCGCGCCGCCCGGCCCCAGACCGATCACGTCAAGACGTCCGCTCACCAGCGTCCCTCCCAGCCCGGCACCAGCACGATTGCGAAGTAGGGCGCGTGATCATCCACCTTCGCACTGAGCGAGATCATTTTCGCGTCGGCCATCGTGCCGCGCTCGACATACAGAGCGCGCGGCAAGCGGCCACTGGCTGCGAGTGCGCGGCGTACTTTCGGCAAATGGCGTCCGACCTTCATCACCACTGCGGCGTCCGCGTTGCCAAGCCGGCGCG
>Ga0335083_10002358_pt1 | contig 24944 bp, 23 predicted proteins | sample Lox_Sample_42_FD_206716 | JGI IMG/M metagenome (GOLD analysis project Ga0335083, IMG submission 206716) | Soil microbial communities from Loxahatchee National Wildlife Refuge, Florida, United States - Lox_Sample_4.2 | ecosystem: Environmental > Terrestrial > Soil > Wetlands | place: USA...
GCGGGTGGGCGGCGACGAATTCATGGTCGTGTTCGTCGGGGCCGATGCCGCCGAACTCTCAGGCCGCGTGGCATCGCTCGATTGGAAGGTTCGGGAGGCAGGCCGGGAGATGTTGGGCGATGAAACCATCGGCATCGATGTCGGTCTCGCATGCTTTCCGGAAAACGGCGCCGACGCCGATTCTTTATTGGCCTATGTCGAGCAGGACCTGGAGCGGTCTAAGCGGACACGTAAGAGCGGCGAGGGCAACGTGCTGCAACTGGCACGGTCGCTCAAGTAACCAACACCTGTAGTCCGTGTGGGCAATTTCGTTCCTTCCGTATTTCTGCTATAGTCGAACTATGGCTGCCGTGGCCCAGACCGAACTTCGGGCCGGAAACGTAACGACACATGCGGACCGATTGTCCGCCCTGGGCGCGGAACCCTCTTGCTCACGGCTCATCCCGAGAGCCTCGTGGTGGAAATAGGAGAGAACGAATGAGTACTTCAGATATCAAGGAAGCGGTCAAGGAAAAGTACGGCCAGGCTGCTTTGCGGGTGCAAACCGGCGGAAGCACGTGCTGCGGAGGGCGGCGCGCGGTGGAAGGCGAGTGCGATCCGATCACTTCGAACCTCTACGCCGCCGACCAGACCACCGAGCTTCCCGATGACGCGGTCCGAGCGTCGCTCGGCTGCGGAAATCCCACCGCTTTGGCCGAATTGAAAGCCGGCGAAGTGGTGCTCGATCTGGGCTCGGGAGGAGGCATCGACGTATTGCTCTCCGCCCGGCGTGTGGGCGCGACCGGTAAGGCTTATGGCCTGGACATGACCGACGAAATGCTGGAGCTGGCGCGAGAGAACCAGCGCAAGGCGGGCGTTTCCAATGTCGAATTTCTGAAGGGCGAGATCGAAAACATCCCGCTTCCGGACAATACCGTCGATGTCGTGATCTCAAACTGCGTGGTGAACCTGTCGGCCGATAAGGACCGCGTTTTGCGCGAAGCTTTTCGCGTTCTGAAGCCGGGTGGGCGATTCGCGGTGTCGGATGTGGTGGTGCGCGGTTCGGTGCCGGATCAGATCCGCAAGAATGTAGAACTGTGGATTGGCTGCATTGCCGGCGCTCTCCAGGATGAGGACTACGCGAGCAAGCTGGCGCGGGCCGGCTTCGAGAGCGTCAGCATCGAACCCACGCGCGTCTATGAGGTCGAGGACGCGCGGCAGTTCCTGGCCGGCCAGGGCGTCGATGTGGACGCGATTGCGCCGCAAGTGGCCGGGAAATTCATGAGCGCGTTCATCCGTGCCCAAAAGCCCTCGACTTGCTGTGGACCGGGCTGCTGCGGCTCGGCATGAGTTCCATTCTTCAGATCAACATCTCACCCGGCGGGATTCCCAAGCGTCCGATCGCGGAGGCCATCGTGACGGCGGAGTGCATTCGCGGGGATGCCTGGGCGCATCCGCAGTTTCATGGCGGCCCTAACCAGGCCCTGCTGCTGATTACCTCGGAAGGAATCGCCGAGCTGGTGGCGCAGGGTTTTCCGCTGTACTACGGGGCGCTGGGCGAGAATCTCACTACCAGCGGCCTGGATCGGCGGCAAATGCGTCTGGGGCAGCGCTACCGGGCCGGAGAAGTGCTGCTGGAACTCACCAAGCTGCGCGTACCTTGCAGCACGCTGGATCAATATGGGCCCGGCATCAAGGAAGCCATCTACGATCTGCAAGTCAAGGCCGGCGACCCTGCGAGTCCATGCTGGGGCCTGAGCGGCTTCTATGCGCGGGTGATCCGGCCGGGTGTGATCCGCCCACACGATATAATCACGCTAGTGGACCAAGTCGTCTAGCGAGGATGCCCTCTAATCTGGAAGCCATCGCGCCCCGCCGCAAGGCGCGCCAATTTGCGCACGCAATTCTCTCCGCGCCGGACGCCTAGCCGCTCGCCAAATCATGCCGACTCTACTCGAGACGATACCGTTCCGCCAAAGGGGGCGCGCGCAAAGCGAACTGGCGGCCATCGGCGGCGGACTTCCGGAGGGGATTCAAAGTCAGATCGAGACGCTGCTGGTTGCGGCTGCCGATCCCGACGCGGCGCTGCATTATCTGCTAAGTCTCAAACAGCAGAAACCAGCCGCTTTCGAAAAGCTGGCGCTGGCTCCGCACTGTCTGCAATATCTGGCCGCAGTTTTTTCCTACAGCCAGTTCCTTTCCGAAGAGGTCCTGCAAAACCCGCAATGGGTGGAGCAACTGGGGGATCTCGAGCGTTCCTTCTCGGGCGGCGAATACCGGAAACGTCTGGCTGCCTTTCTCAAACACCAGCCTCGCAAGATGCCGGAAGCCCTGTCGCTGGCTTTGTTCCGCCGGCAGCAAATCCTGCGCATCCTGCTGCGCGACGTTCTGGGCTTTGGTCCGCTGTCGGAAACCACCGAAGAGCTGTCGCATCTGGCCGACGCCATCCTGGATGTCAGCTACAAACGCATCCGGGAAGAGTTTGTGGCGCGGCACGGCGTGCCTCACTACGCTGACGAACACGGGCAGTCTCAGGAGTGCGGCATGTCGGTGATCGCGCTCGGCAAGCTGGGCGGGAACGAGCTGAACTACAGCTCCGACATCGACCTCATGTTCGTCTACACCGCTAACGGCGAAACCGATGGTCCCAGCCCCATTTCGAACAAGGAGTTTTACAAGAAAGTCGCCAACCAGCTCACCGAACTGCTTTCTACCTACACGGCGGAGGGCCTGTGCTATCGCGTGGACTTGCGTCTCCGGCCGGATGGGAGCCTGGGCGAGGTCTGCATTTCGCTCGACGGCGCGAAGAGTTATTACCAGACGCGCGCGCGCGACTGGGAGCTGCAGATGCTGATCAAAGCCCGTGTCGCGGCTGGAGATCCGGAGCCGGGCCGCGAGTTGTTGCGCAGCGTTGAATCGCAGATCTATTCCACCACGCTCGATTTTTCGGCGGTGGAGGCGGTGTCGGTTACGCGCGAGCGCATCAGCGAAAAGTTGAACCGGCGGCGCTTGCACAAAGATGCTTTCGATATCAAGCTGGCGCCGGGCGGCATTCGCGATATCGAGTTCCTGGTGCAGTGCTTGCAGCGCTTGCATGGCGGCCAGGTTCCCTGGGTGCGGCACGGCGGCACCATGCTGGCGCTGGCGCGTTTGAGCGACAAGGATCTGCTTTCCGCCGCCGAATACGCCCGGCTGGTTTCGGCCTACCGCTTCCTGCGCAATCTCGAGCACCGGCTCCAATTTGCCGAAGACCGTCAGACGCACACCATGCCCACCGCGCCGCGCGAGCTGGACATTCTGGCTCGCAAAATGCCCGTAGCGCAGCTGGGCAGCGCCCCTTCGGGCGAAAAGCTGCTGCACGAATTGAACGCGCATCTGGAAGCGGTGCAGGAAATCTACGAGCGCGTAATTCACAGCCAGCGGCCCAGCTATTACAATCTGTCGCCCGCATCTCCGGCGGAAGTGGAGGAGGCCCCGCCGCTGCTCGAGCCGGTTTCGAGCAATCTGCTCCGGTTCCTGGATCAATGCGCGCCCGTGCTTGCCCAGGTGGTTTCGCGCACCGAGCTGCGGCGCGGCGCGGGCGCCTTCGAGCATTTTCTGGAAAAGGCCGTGAAGAATCCGGCCTGGCTTGGGCTGCTCAACACCGATGGTCCAGCGCCGCGGCACACGCTGGATATTTTCGAACACAGCCCGTACTTCGCCGAAGAGCTGATCCGTTTGCCGGAACTCATCGAGGAGCTGAACCGATTGCCCACAGGGAGCGCGAACACGTACGCGGAATCCGCTTCCCAGTTTGACGACATCTCCGCTCTACGGCGTTTTTTCCGCCGCGAGATGTTTCGCATTCAGGCCGCCAGCATATGCCTGCGCGTCCCTGTTTTCCAGACGCTGGAGATGACCTCGGACCTGGCCGATGCCGCCATCGCCGCCTGCTATCGCATGGCGCTGGAACAAGTGCTGGCCACGCATCCGCCGCCCAGCGCCGGGTATGAAGCGCGGCAGCAGCTGATGGTAGTGGCGCTGGGACGGCTGGGAATGCGCGAATTCGATCTGGCTTCGGACGCCGACCTGGTGTTTGTACTTCCGGACGCCGATCAGCACGAGCATCTTTTCTGGACGCGCGTGGCCGAGCGCTTGATCGACCTGGTGACTGCTTATACCGGCACCGGCTTGATGTTCGCGGTGGATACTCGCTTGCGGCCCAACGGGGGCGCCGGCGCGCTGGTGCAGACCGAGGCGTCTCAGCTGGACTACTTCGCCAAGAACGCCGCGGCCTGGGAAGGTCTGGCGTACATGAAGGCCCGAGCGGTCACGGGCGATCTGGAACGCGCCACCAAATTTCTAAACGAGCTGCAGCAAGTGGATTGGCGGCGCTATGGCCAGAGCGGACGGTCCAAGAAAGACCTGCGGCAGATGCGCATGCGCCTGGAAAAAGAGCAGGGCGCCGGACATCCTTTGAAAGCCGGCCTGGGCGGATTCTACGACATCGATTTCTCGCTGCTGTACTTGCGGCTGAAAAGCGCCGGGATCTTTTTCAAGGTTCTGAACACTCCCGCGCGCATCGACATCATCGAAGCCATGGGCCACCTGGATCGCGCCGATTCGGAATTTCTGCGCGACGCGGCCACGTTTTACCGCGCCGTGGACCATGGGCTGCGCGTGTACTCGGGCCACACTGAAGGCAGCTTGCCGAACGCCGAATCGCAGCTTTCGGTTCTGACGGCGCTGGTGCGGCGCTGGACTCCTGAACATCTCAACCGGCAGCCGCTCAAGGTGGAGTTGTCGAAAATTCAAAACCGCACGCGCGAGATTTTTGAGCGGCTGTTTTCCTAACAGCCTGCCTAAACCGCCACCGACTCCTCGTCCAGCAGCGCGACGATGCGGCTGCGGATCTCGGCGGTTAGGCGCGCGCGGTCGCGGTCCGTCGCCCCCGCGGTAGAAATCGGATCCCCGATCCGCATGGTCACCGTGCCGCTGCGTATGTGCCCGGAGCCGAACGGCAGAACTTCGCGAGTCCCCTTGAGGCACATCGGCACCAGTGGAACGCCCGCGCGGACGGCAATGAACGCGGCGCCTTCCTTGAATTCGCCCAGCGATCCTTCTCGCGAACGTCCGCCTTCCGGAAAAATGAGCAGCGAAATTCCGCAGTCGCGAACCACTTGCGCGGCGAGATTCATGGTCTTCACCGCGGCACGCGCGTCTCCGCGCGGAACCCGGATGTGTCCCGCGCGCGCCAGGTGCCATCCCAGGAACGGAATCTGGAACAGCCCGCGCTTGGCCAAAAACCGAAACTGAACCGGGATGTTGGCCAGCACCACCGGCGTATCCATGTAGCTCAGGTGGTTGGAAACGAATATGTAGCTGCCGTCACGCGAAATTTTTTCGAGCCCTTCCACTTTGACTTTCACGCCGCTAACCCACAGAAGAACGCGAGCCCAGCCGCGCGCAATGGCCGCCTGCCGCCGCTTTTGAGGATCGTAGATCGACGCCGCCAGGCTGATCGACGCAAACACAATGGTGGCAATGACGATGAGCGGATCGGTCACAAAGATCGCGCGCAGCTTCGACATTCGTCTCTATTGTACGAGGAGCGCGCGCGCTTCGCCGACCACAAACAACGAACCAGTAACGAACACAACATCGTCCGGCTCGGCGCTGCGTGCGGCTTCCAAGGCTTCACTGACCGTGTGCGTGATCACGGCCTCCGGTGCCGAAATGCTTTCAGGCGGCAGCGCGCGAGAGTTGTGGGGGGCCGTCAAAATAATTCGATGCGCCAGCGGAAAAAGCAGAGAAGTCATGGCGCCGGCGTCCTTGTCGCGCATCACGCCGTAGACAATCCAGATCCTCCGGCCCGAATAGAAGCGCTGGATGTACGCTACCAAGGCGCGCGTTCCAGCGAGGTTGTGTGCGCCATCGAGAATGATCTCTGGGCGTTCGGAAACGTGCTCCAGTCTTCCGGGCCAGCGCGTCAGCGCGATGCCGCCGGGCGTTGCACCCAGTTCGTGCAGCGCGATGGCGGCCACGCGCGCGTTTTCCACCTGATGCTCACCGGCCAATGGGCAAATCACGTCCTGGTCGCGCAGGCGGAAGCGGCTGCCGCGCGCATCCAGCGAGAGATCAGTGATGGCCCAATCGCGTGACAAAGTGTAGGGCCCTTTGGCGTGCGCGCGCAAGACCATTTCCGCTGCTTGCGGTTGTTCGGCGAAGACGGCCGGAACCTCGGGTTTCAAGATCCCCGCCTTTTCGGCTGCGATCTGCGCCAGCGTGTGGCCGAGGAAGGTCTGATGATCGAAATCGATGGGCGTGATCACGCACAGCGCGGGCGACACGACATTGGTTGCGTCCAGGCGGCCTCCCATGCCCACTTCCAGAACCACGGTTTCCAATTCGTTTCGCGCGAATGCGAGAAAGGCCATGGCCGTGACCGTTTCGAAATAGGTGGGATGCAAATCCAGGCTGCCTTCTTCGAGCATTCGTTCCGCGGTCTGGTGGACTTCGTCGAAAATCTCGGCGAACTGGCCCTGGCTCAAAGGGTCGCCCGCGATCTGAATGCGCTCGGTGGGTTCAACCAGGTGCGGCGAAGTATAGAGGCCCGTGCGGAGGCCGGCCGCGCGAAGTCCAGCTTCGATCATGGCGCTAGTCGAGCCTTTTCCATTGGTGCCGGCGACATGCACCCAGCGGCAGGCTCGCTGCGGATTACCGAGTGCGTCCAACAATTGGGTGATGCGTTCCAAACCAAACTTCGCGGTTTGGACTTCGTTGCCGAGCGAATAGAGAAAGCGGACGGCCTGCGTGTAGTTCATGCCCGGGCGGCCTTGCTGCGCAGAAAGATGGCTCGGCCGGCGAACGCCAGCAGGATCGTTCCTCCCACCACTTTCAGTTCGAACAACCACACCGACGCCACGTCGCCCGGCGGCACGATGGACAGAATTACGCCGATCACGCCGATTAGCCCGCCCGCCGTGGCCGCCCAGCGGTGGCCGATCTTAAAGCCGGCGCCGAAGATGTAGATCAGCGGAATCAGAGTTGCGATTACATCCATGTCCACCAGGATCTGGTATGCGGCGCGGAGGTTTTCGCCTAACTGGGCGAATAGCAGTAGAAGTGTGGCGATGCCGGCCTGCGTGAGGATTGAAATGTGTGGCGTCTTCCAGCGCGGGTGCAGCTTGGCGAAGGCGGGCGGCAGGTAATGATCGATGCCTAACGCGAATGGCAGGCGAGTGCTGCCCGCAATGTAAGTGCTCAATTGGCCGACGAAGCCCACGGTGATCAGCAAGGCGAAGCAAGGCGCAAGCCAGGTTGCGCCGAACCGCTGGCCCGCGACATCACCGGCTTGAGCAAGACCAGTCAGCGCGCTGATGGTCTGGGGTGGAAGAAGAATCAGCAGCGCGGCCGTTCCGGCCATGTAGTAGGCGGCGCAGGCTCCGCAACTGATCCAGGCCGCCCGCGGAACATTCTTGGCGGTGTTGTAGATCTCGCCGCCCAGAATTGGCGCTAATTCCAGGCCGGTCATACCTAGCGCGATCTGCGACCAAAAATTCAGATTGCCCCAACTGGCTTGCGGAACGAAGTGAAACTGCGTGGCCGATCCGAATCGCCTTGCGACCAGAACGGCGAAGGCGCATAAGAAAAGCACGATGGCGTAAGTGGTGAAGCCGCCCAGCAAGGTCGGCCATTTGCCCACGCGAAGCCCGACCAGGTGAGCGAAAAATGCGAGCCACAGGGCGCCGAGCGTAAAGGGGATCGCGTAGGATGCATTTTCAGAGTATTTGATGCCATTGGAGCCGAACATGTAGCTCGCCATGGAGACGCCGGAGAGCAGAAGCGTCGGAAGGAAGATGAGAATGCTGACGAAATAGATCCAGGCGCATAGGAATCCATTCCAGTCGCCAAACGCGTGTTTGGTCCAAACGTAGAGACCGCCTTCCTGGGGAAACTTGGCGGAGAGCGATGCGACCACCAGCGCGGAAGGCAGCAGGAAAGCGAGCGAGGCCAGCAGCCAAAGCGTCAGGGATCCGGGGCCGGTGTGGGCGGCCGGTGCCAGCCAGCGCACGCCCGCGACCGAGGAAATGTTGAATAAAACGAGATGCCAGAGCCGAAGCTCCCGCCGCAGTGCGGGTTGACTTTCAGCCATGTTGCAGGCGCGCGATGCAGCGTCTCATCTTTCACGCCCATCGTACACTATGGACAAGGACGATTTATGGCGACCACTCCCAAACTGCTGACGTATGAGGAATGGCTCAAACTCCCGGAGGTGGAAGGCATTGAGGAAGTCGTAAACGGCGAAATTCGAAAAATGCCTCCCAATAAATGGAATCATGCCTGGGTAGTGGAACAACTTGCGCGCCGCCTTCGAGCAAAGCTCGATCCGGATTTAGTTTACGTTGTCACCTCGGTTTTCGGATTAGTCATCCGGCGGGACCCTCTAACCACGCGGGTTCCTGACCTGGCGGTGTTCGTGGCGGCCGAAATCGTGGAGCAGGATGGTTATATACACTCCGCGCCCGAGCTGGTTGTGGAGGTGCTATCGCCCGCCAATACGCGAGCCGAACGCGCCGAGAAACTCCGCGATTACGAAAGCCTGGGTGTTCCCGAGGTGTGGGTACTCTCGCCCGAGGCCGAAACCGTAGAGGTACTTCAACTCCGCGATGGCCATTTTGCCGCGGCCGCTGTGCTTAGAGAAGGTCCCATAGCGCCGCTGCGCTTCCCAGAGGCTTCCATCGATATCGCCGCCATCTGGCCGGCCCGCAAATAGAAAGGGCGCCGGATGCGCGAGGCACCCGGCGCCGGAATTACTTCAGACCCTTATTTCGGGCAGCCGATCCGGTTCATCTCGGCGGCCGGCAGTTCCTGAGCACCGCTTGCCGCGGGCGGCAGCGCCATGCCTCTGGGAACCAGCCAGATCTCGACGCGCCGGTTCTTGGCTTCGTTGACATCAACCTGAGCGCCCCGACGTTCTTTGGGCGCTGCGGTGGATATCGCGCAGGAGGTAGGCAGCATCTCGCTTTCCTGCGTCGCGCCAACCCACGATCCCCTGATACGGCCGCGATCCAGCGCCGCGCAGGTGCCTGTGCCGCCGCTCAAAACGCCGGCGGTATTGAGGACGCGGTTGCGATCCAGGTTGCGATTGCGGTTCGAGCCTGGCCGAGGCGCCTCGCCCGAATCGATATGGCCCACCAGCACCACGTCGTAGTTGGCGTTGGCGGTCAATTCGGGATAGAGCTGCTCGATCAAGATGCGTTTACCGCAATTATTCACTCGGGCGCTGTCCTTCGGGAACACGATGTCACCGAAATGCCGAGCTTGCGCGGAGAGGTTGACCGCGATCTCGGTGGATCCGGTGGCCGTTCCGCCCTTGCTATCGGTAACGGTTGCGGTCACACGGACCTGCTTGGACTGCGGCCGGCTGCGGTCGCCCTGGTTGAATGAAACGCCGTTGGAATTGAACTGCGCTGTAGCACCGCTGCCGGTAGCTGTTCCCTCCGCAGCAGCCCAACTGTATCGCAGCGAACCGCCGCACGGGGAAGAGTTGGCGTTCACCTGCAAGTTGGCGGTCTGCCCGTAGTCCACGCTGGACGGAGAAGCAGTTACGCCGCTCACGGTTGGAGGCGCGTATGGCCGCACCGTGACCGACACCGCACTTACATCCACCGCGGGCGCCGGATTTTCGGCCGAAGTATCGGAGACATGCAGCCCGATCTGGTAAGTACCAGAATTATTCGGAGTGAAGGAGTAAGTGGAGCTGTTCGGTCCCTGATTAGTGCCATTCACCGACCACTGGTAAGCCAAGCTATGGCCTGACGTAGTGGATGCGTTGGAGCTGAGGTTCACGGTTTCGCCCGGGCAAACCGAGGTGGGATTGGCCGAGATATTCCCGCCAGTTATCGTGGAAGGCGTTGGCGGCGGTGGTGGAGGTGGCGGAGGCGGTGGCGGTGGCGCAGGCTTTTCACCACGGTGTCCGAAGTAAATCGTCATACCGATGGTCGTTTCCAACCCCTGAATGAAACGATTGTTCGGGATGTATGCGCCCGTGGCGGAGTAGTTGGGCAACCCGAAGTTGGGGTTGCGTCCGAGGGAAGCCCGCAAGTCGGCGCGCACGCCGATACGCGGGCTAACTTGCCATTTCAGGCCCGCGCCGTAGGTGCCCTGAAGGCCATTAAACGAATTGAAGGTTTGCAGATTCAGCGACGGATCCAAGGCGCCAGCAACCTGGCGGGCATGGCGCGAGGGATCCCAAAAAGCGCCGCCCACGCCGATCGTAAAGAACGGGCGCAGCGCGTGGTCGCGCGGAGTCAGATACGCCAGGAAATTCATGCCGACTTCATGAACGTGAACGTCCAGTTCCGGAATTGTTAGCAGTGGATTGGGCTGGTGCTGAAAAATCAGGTCGTGGTTGGAATACGCTGTGAAGCTCTGCTCCAATCCGAAGTAATTCCAAATATTCTCGGTAGCGCGGACGCCCACCAGGCCGTCCGTGTTGAACTTGGTCCCCAGGCCGGCATCCACCGGCGCATAGTAAGCCACGCCTCCGAATACGTTGGCCTCGATGAAGTTGAAGTAGTCATTGGACGGCGAGGCGGCGTTCTGAGCCCGCGCCGAAGTAACCCAAGCGAGACCGAGAACGCACGCAACTAAGACCGAATACCTGCGAACTGCGGCTGAATACCTCCGAACTGCTGCTGTTTTTTTCATTTTCTCCCCTGCTTATCGATCGCCTCTTGTAACCACGGTATCCACATCAACCCGCGCACCGACAGCTTGTTGCGGCAAGTCGAAAACGAGCGCGCCACGGGCTGCGCTCAAAGCAATCATGCGCCCCGGAAGACCGGGAGCGAACCACAAGCGCCGGACCGAGGAGTTCTCCAGTCCGTCGCTCGGAAAAAGACTCCAGGACGCACCGCCGTCCAAGGATTGGTAGATCTTTCCATACTGAATAAGGAATGCCTCGAGCTTTTGCTCGGGATGAAAACGAATCGATTCCACGGTGGAGGCGGGCACGCCTTTCGTTACCAGCGTCCAGTTGCGGCCGCTATCCACGGATTGCAGGACGCCGCGCGAGGTGGCCGCCAGGATCGGAGCGTCGCGGTCGACCGGCAGCGCCAGGTCGTAGAGATAATAGCTTTCGTCAGGAAAAAAGGCGGTATGCCAGTTCACGCCGGAGTCCTCGGAGACGAACAAACCCGAGCGAGTGGCCACGGCCAAACGTGCCGCTCCCTTAGGCGGAGCGTAGATCGCCATAACGGGTACGCCGGCGATTCCGGGAGCCTTGGTTGCCTGCCAGGCCGCTCCCGCATTTGAACTGAGAAACAAACCGGAATCCGTTCCAGCCAGCAGCAGCGTCAGCTTTCCGCTTTCGACGACTCGCAGAGCATACACGCGCAGGCGTCCAGCTTGCACGCCGGGTCGAACCGCGGCTCTCGGCTGGCTCAGCAGGCGGATCCAGGTTTTTCCACCGTCCGACGATTTGATAACGCCGTCTTCGCTGGCGGCAAACAGCAGGTCCGTGCGCTCTGGCGCTACGGCCAAGCTGTTCAGATTACGGCCCGCCAGAGCCTCCTCATTAGCACGCAGGGCCCAGTTCAGCCCGCCGTCGCTGCTCGCGAACACGCCCCCAAAGCGGCCCTCATAGACGCTGCTCGCGAACAGACGCGTACCGGCGCCGGTGATCTGAGTGAGGCTGTGGTTGGTGAACCCGGCGTTGGCTGGCAGAAAGGTCTCCCCCGAATTAGTGCTCTTCTGGATGCCGGCATACTCGGTAGCCAGATATATCGTCCGCGGATCGAGGGGGTCGAAAACCATCCAATTTACCTGCTCGGCAGTTAGATGCCGCCAGGTCTTACCGGTGTCAGGGGATTTGAAAAGTCCCAGGGTGGTACCGGCATAAATCACGTCTGGAGCCGCTGGGTCCTCGGAGATGATGTGGGTGCGCCGGTGGGTCCCGGGTATGCCTTGCAGCTTGACCCAGGAGTCGCCGGCATTATTGCTGCGGTAAATGCCGCTGCAAGCGCTGGCAAAGACCAATTCCGGCCGCAACGGGTTGACGCGGATCGAAAATATGTCGGAATCGTCGATCAAACCGTCGTGAATCGATCGCCAGGTTTCGCCCCCGTCGATGGTTTTCCAGGGCAAATGCGGGGTGCCGGCGTAGATTATCTTGGAGTCGCGGGGATCAATGGCCAGGGCGGTAATATCTTGCATTTCGTTATCGTTTTCACGCGAAATGCGTCGCCAGGTGGCGCCCGCGTCCCCGCTTAAAAACACACCTTTGGCCGTGCCGGCCGCCAGAACGCTGGGATCGCGAGGCGACATCGCCAGCGACTCGATGCGCGCGCCGCGTAGACCCTCCATTGCCTTCCAAGTTTGGCCGCCATCCAAGCTTTCCCAAACCCCCGAATCAGGCGAATCCCCAGCATCCAAACCAGCGTAGAAATGCCCGGTCTGCAGCGGATGGATAATCAGCGCGTTGAAGGTGCCCGGAGTGCCGCGTGGGAACGGCAGCAGGCGCCAGGATGCAGCTCCGTCGTCTGAACGGAACAGCAGCGAATCGCGCGAACCCGCCAGCAGAAGATTACGATTCTGCGGATCGATGGCTAGCGCTCTGGCACTGCCTCCAAACGGACCGGATAACCGCCAAGCTGCCACGCCGGGAACCGAGAGCAACAGACTAACTATGAGGCATAATGAAGCTTGCCTCCCTGAAGTCGCAAGTTTCACTGCTTTCTAGCCTACCAGATATGGGGCCGGTTGGCGTACGGGGCGCTTGACTAAGCCCTAAGTCATCAGCGGGTTTCAGTTCAAACCCGTAGCTGTTGCATGACCTGCTAAGTCGGTGATCTGCTCGGCCAGCTGCTGGGGGTTGTCCAGATTCTCCACCACCAGCCGGCTGTGCTCGCCCGCCGTTTCAATCGACAGATCGCCGACGCCGAACATGCGCTGCCCGAGCGATTGGATGGCGCGCACGTCCTGCACCTTCGGAAGCTGAATAATACGCGTCGACTTGGAAACCAGGCCCGTTTCATAGCGCAGCTTCTCGCCGGCGATGGTCAGCTTGATCATCTGGCGCTGCATGTGGCGCTTGATTGGCCACAGCAACAACAGCAACGACGCCAGCGGCAGCCACGGGGTGGGGTACTGATCGGCCAGATATTTGTAATGGATGAACACCGCGACGCCCACTGCGATCAGCGCGAGCGCGTATCCCACTTTGATGAATTTCATGCTGGGACGGACCACGATGTCGGCCATACGCTGCTCGTAAATTGTACCGCGCCGCGCCGGGCCGCGCGACACTAAGAGAGAGCCATCCTTGGAAAAGCGAATGAAGATGCCCGGCCCGAAGCGGCGCAGGAAAACAACCGCCAGAATCAGTGTCTATCTGCTTTCTCTGCCGGAGCGGCTGGTGCGTTCCGGCGCTGCTCTGGCCGGGGGTTTGATGCGGGAAGTCAGCAGCGTCGCAATTCCCGCGGGCGTGCGCCGAACCAAAACCTATCAGACCATGGTCGAAATCGCGCTGCGTTTCATGATCGAACAAGTGGGCGAGGTTAAGGGTGTGTATCCATCCGAAGGCGAGCTGGCCGCTAACTTCCTGCTGCGGCGCACCGCCGGTCATGGGCTCGAGCTGGCGGGCTTGATCGCCTTCCGCGCTTCGCCGGTCTGGATCCTGGCGGCGCTGGCCGACATCTCCGGCGCCGGCCGGCAAATCGTGCAGGAGATCGCCGAGGCGATGAAGCAGGAAGGCCTGCTGGAGCGCGGCGCGAAGTTCGAAAACATCGATCAGATCCTGGATGGGTTGGAGCGCACCGCCGGCTGGGCCGCGGACGTTGTCAACGTCCCGCCGGTGGATGTGGCCGGGCTCCGCAAAGAATGGGCCATGTTTCGCGAGAGCGTGTCCCGGATTCCTCCGCGCAATCTGCCATCGGCGCAGCGCATCCGCCTGCAGTGGGAAGAATTGAAGCTGGAAGCGGCGGCGCAAGGCCGGACCGTTTTTCAACTGTCCTCGATCATGGCCGTGGCCGCGGTCTCGCGGACGCCGGAAACTCTGCTGCGCCTGGCTCGAGCCGCGAATCGAGCGGTGTGGCGGACGGGCCAGTTATTCGCCGGCAGTGTGCTCGAGCATTACAGCCAGACCTTGCGCGAGATCGGCGAGCGCGGCTACGCGGCCTATTGGGCGGAGGCGTTTCGCCCGTACCTGCATGCCGCCGCCGGCCATTTTTCGCCCAAGCACCGCTCGCTGACGGGACGGTTGTTGCGCTAGGTTCCCAATCCGGATGCGGCGGAAATTGAAAAAGGCAGAACACTCAAGCAGCCCATCATACTGTTCCGGGCCAGCGCTTCTTGAACGCGAATGAATCGTCGATTTTCATCACTAGGAGTTCACCGGACATCACACTTGCTGCGCTCAGGCCGTCTCTAGCTAGCTCTTCCTTGGCCGGGTTTTAGCTGATCGCCCTTCACTAAGCGCACGCGCAAGCAGCGTTTTGATTACTGCTTGGCGGCTGATATTGAGGCGCGCCGCGCGCTCGTCCAGCGCCCTCAACATGCCTTGAGTTAGATCGACATTGACGCGATGCAAGGGCCTCACAACCGTGAATCTGTTGGTGAAATAAGCGGAAATGTCCTCGCCACGAGTGGCCATGTCCGCGAGCTCGTCGGCGGTACGGCTTTTTCTAGACGTTTTCGGCATAGCTTTGCTCCTCTTCCTTTGTTGATTTCCAGGCTGTGATCAAACGGTAGTACTCGCCCTCCGAGTCGTGTCGAATCTCAAAGATCACCGAACAGAGGCGCCCGCCGCACCATCCGATTGCGCGAAACTGCTCCGGATCGTCGTTTTTCTGGTCGACGAGGTAAACCTGATCGAATATTTCCTGCGCCTCTTGCAGGCTAACGCCGTGTTTTTCCTTGGTCTCCCGACTTTTCCTCGGATCGAAATCGAAGCGCATGCCCTGCAATAACAGTATATAACTGTTATACCCTACGGCGGGTGCTCGACGTGAAGCTTTTGCTAGTGTTTAGCGCTGCTTCATCTCTCTTGCCAGATCTTCGTACTGATCCGTGGCGATAAAATCCACGCCGGCTGAGATCGCCGCACGCCATCGGATGCGCGCCGCCTCCAGCGATCCGAAATTGTAGCCCTGGTCCCAGCCGTGGTCGTCGCCGTCGGGAAAACCGTCCAAGGTATAAAAGCGGATCCAGTAGCCGAGCGAGTGCGCGCGGTCCACCAGCGCACGCAGGCGTTTCGCATCGGCCGCCGTCCAATCGCCCGCGCGCGGTTGGCCTCCCTCCTCCACTTCGTACCAGGAATTATTCCACCAGCGACGATAATTCGTAGGCCGCTCAGGTAACAACTTTTTTGGAGGCAATGTGGCGCGATAGTGCGCGCGTTCTTCGTCCGACGCGCCTGGGATCTTGCCCGTATGAGCCGATCCGAATACGCGCAGCCTGGCGCCCGCGGGAAGCTGCTTGAAGAAAACGTCCTCCTGAGCGTCGGAATCTTCCGTGATTACTAAAATCGGTTTGGCGTCCAACGGCGCAAGCTCGCTTGGATTCTTGGTTTGGGGCGCAGTCGTAATCCAGCTCTCGTATTGGCCGAGCAGGTCCCACACGGCGTGCAGGAGAGGAGGGTCCCAGCTCTTGAAATCGAAGTGCAGGATGATCAGCGGCCAACTCGCTCGATTGTTGTCCGCGAGCGCCTTCTCCACGATGGGCCGAACGCGCTCGAAGAAATAGTCGCGCAGCGTGGGCTCGGAGCCATTTGCCTCGGCCCGATGCGTCACCACCACGCGGCCGGCGCCGGTGGCCGGATCGGCATACCAGGTGAGGTCCTGCTCGATCGAAACCGGAAAACCGCTGGAGAGCGCGCGATCGATCCGGTCGCCCCAGCGGCCGTCGTAGGGATAGCAGTTGTGCGCATCCAGCACCGGCCGGTTGTGATTCAGAAACTCTAGCGGCGCCCGCTGCCCCAGAAGCGCGGCTGCAAATAACAAGCTGCTGAGAAGCTTCACAAGCCCATCATCGTAACACCCGCGTCATTGCTGCTTGATGAGAGAATAATGAACCAGGAGTCAAAGCGTCTGAAATCAGCCGACGTCATAATTATCGGCGGCGGGATCGTCGGGTCGAGCATCGCCTACCACCTGACCGAAGCCGGATGCCGCAGCATCATTGTGCTGGAACGCGAGTCGCACCAGGGCAAAGGGTCCACTGGAAAAAGCATGGGCGGCGTGCGCGCGCAGTTCGCGACGCCCGTAAACATCCAGATGTCGCTCTATTCCATTCCGTTCTTCGCGCGCTTTGACGAAGTGATCGGCTATCCGTCCGGCTACAAGCCGCAGGGCTATCTGTTCGTCGCCACCGAACAGCGCCATCTGAATTATCTGCGGACCAATTATGAGAAGCAGGCCGCGCTAGGACTAAAATCCGTGCAGCTTCTGGCTCGCGACGACGTGACGCGGCTCGCCCCCGAGATTCGACGCGACGACATCATCGGCGGAAGCTTCTGCGCGACCGACGGGTTCGTGGATCCCTACAGCGTCATGACCGGCTTTATGCAGAAGGCCATCGAGCGCGGCGTGGAATTGATGCGCGAGACGGAAGCAACGGGCATCCAGCGCGACGCGCGCGGCGTCTGTGCGGTTGAAACCACGCGCGGTCCGCTGGCAGCGCGGGTCGTGGTGAACGCGGCGGGACCGTGGGCCGGGCTCCTCGCAAAGCTGGCCGGCGTCGATCTGCCGATCGAACCGCTGCGCCGCATGCTGGTCCCCACCGAACCATTTGACAAGGTGTCGCAAAAGTCGCCCATGGTGATCGATATGGCGACCGGCTTTCATTACCGTCCGGAGGGGCTCGGGCTGCTGATGGCCTGGAACGACCCGGACGAAAAGCCCGGCTTCAATACCAACTTCGATCCGGCGTTCATCGAAAAGATCCTTACCCGAGGCGTGAAACGGTTGCCGTGTCTCGAAGAGGCTGAAGTGAATCCGCGCCGCGCCTGGGCCGGCCTGTACGCGATGACGCCGGATCATCACTCCGTGCTCGGCCCGGTCGAGGAGCTTCCCGGTTTTTTCGTCGCCAACGGCTTTAGCGGCCATGGTGTGATGCATTCTCCGGCTACCGGCCGGATTCTCGCGGATCTGATTCTCAAAGGGTCGACTAACATCGTAGACGCGCAATTGCTCGGCTTCGCTCGCTTCGCCGCAGGCCGACTGCTCGAAGAAACGGCCGTGCTCTAAGTCCGGCGCCGAGCGGTTCTGCTCCAACACGCGCGCAACGGAACAGCGCGGTAGCGCGTTTTCGTGCGACCAGACGGCGCCCACAGACTTCGATTTATCGGAGAACTGCTAGTGTCCCGAGAGCGCGGCTCGGCAGGCCTGATTTCCTGTTTGCCGCGATGCGCTCGAGGCCGAGCGCCGCACCTCGAACGACAGCGCGTTTTACGCCCAGCTAACGCGGCTACATGGCGCATGCCGACTTGTGGGTAGCCATCGGAATCGTGTAGCCTGCCCGATTGTCTGCGACACCCAGGTCGAACGATTCAGCCAACCAGGCCGAGCCGCACCAGGCTTTCGGCAGAAGCTAAGATCGCTTCCTCCGGCGAGCGCGGCGCCCAGCCGAGAACGCGCCTTGCCTTCTCGGCGGTCGCGTTCAGATTGACGCCGAGCAGCGGCACGAGCCCTTTCATTGTCATGCTCGTCAGGGCAGCAGCGCGGATGAATGTGTTCGGCAGCTCGCGCGTGGATACCTTCTCTGCGTGCTTGCCCATACGTCGCTTGAGCAGTTCCGCCACCTGAACCATCCATAGGCTTTCCCCGGAGGTCGCCAGAAAACGTTCGCCTGCGGCGGCCGGATCTCTCATCGCGCGCAGGTGGAGATCGGCCACGTCCCGCACATCGACGAAGCATGAGTTGATTTTCGGATTGCCCGGCTGACCGTCCAGCATGTTCTTGATCATTCGAATGGAGTGCGAGTAATCCGGCCCGAGCACCGGGCCCATGACGGCAACCGGGTTCACAGCCGAGAGTTCGAGCCCCCCGCCTTCACGCGCGACGAAGTCCCACGCGGCCCGCTCAGAGAGCGTCTTCGATCTCTGATACGGTGCGACATCGCCGTTCAGGTCGCTCCAGTCCGTCTCGTCGAACGGTTTCGTGCGCGGCTTGTGGCCGACCCCAATTGCACCGAAGGCGGAGGTCAGCACGACGCGCTTCACCTTCGCTTGGCGGGCGGCGCGCAGCACCCGCAGATTTCCATCCACAGCGGGCCTGATCCAATCTTCGTCGCTGGCGTAGGTGCCGGAGGGTGTCGGCGATGCGCCGTGCAGAACATAGGCGCAGCCGGCAACGGCTTCGGTCCAGCTGCTATCCGCGCCGAGGTCGGCGGTCGCGAACGAGAGCCGGTCGCCCGGCTCCGTCCCGCCGGTCCTGAGGTTGCTGCGGACTTCATCCTCACGTGAGATGGTGCGCACCGTGGTCCGCACACGGTAGCCGGCCCCGAGCACCGCCAGGATGCAGTGCTGGGCAATAAATCCCGTGCCGCCTGTTACAAGCACCAGTTCGTCGGTCATTTCAAATCTCATTCGCGGGAAACCCGCGCAGATCCCATCGTAAATATGCCGGTTCGGATTGTGAATGCTTGAAAGTGCGCCTTTCATGCGCCATAGTACGGATATGGGTGCTGATCCTTTCTCAGACATCCTGAAGCTGACCAGCGCCGAGACCGTCGTTACAGGCGCCTTCGCGGCAGGCGGTCCCTGGGCCATCGCCTTTCCAGCGCGAGACAAAATCAAGTTCTTTGCCGTAGTCAAGGGCGGATGCTGGGTCTTCCTCGACGGCGAGGCTGAGCCTTTTCGTTTCGCGACGGGAGACGTTGGCCTTCTCGTGGCGCCACGCTCTTATGTCCTGTCAAGCGATCCAGGCGTTCCGCCGCTCGACGCGATGGATCTGTTTTCCCGTGCGGGCCGTACCACCGTCCAGCTCGGCGACGGCGGCGAATTCGCCCATCTTGGCGGCCATGTTCTGCTTGATCCTGTGTCCGGCCGGCTGTTGCTGGATGTGCTGCCGCCCTGGATACACATCCGCGCGTCTTCTCCGCACGCGACGACCTTTCGCTGGCTGCTCGAACAGCTCGTCGGGGAACAGAGGGGTAATCTTCCCGGTGCGCAGTTGGCTTCCGGTCAGCTTGCCCAGTTGCTCTTCATCCAAATTCTGCGCGCGCATCTGGAAACAGCCGGACGGATGCCGGCAAACTGGTTACGCGCGCTCGGCGACCCCCGCATCGCGCCGGCGCTGCGTCTTATGCACGCCGAACCCGGACGTGCATGGGGCCTTGATGAGTTGGCGAAAGCGTGCGCCATGTCCCGGACGACATTTGCCGCACACTTCAAAGCAATTGCGGCTGTCCCGCCACTCACATACTTGACGGAGTGGCGCATGCGCCTCGCGGAGCGTGCCTTGCGTGGCGACGATATATCAATTGGATCTCTCGCTCAGTCACTTGGCTACGGATCAGAAAGCGCTTTCAGCAATGCTTTTAAACGTTGTGTCGGGGCTTCTCCGAAGAAGTACCGGTTAGCACAAGGTGTACCTGTTTGGGCAGCGAAAGTGGATTAGTACTGGAAAACGAGCTAGCATCAGGCGAACCATCCGGCCGTGTCGCCATCTCGCAGATGTGCAGGCCGGATCGCTCCCCCACCACGCGCCACCACATTTCCCAGGCCACGCGCGTCGAAGGCAACTTTAGGTACACTTTCCCCGCCGCACCGGCGGGTGCGATTCCCTCCACCGTCTTTAAAGACGAACACACTCTACATGCCAACGACACGACTCTGATGCTCAAGCACTACCAGCCTGCCCACACGGACTCTGATATCTCCGTGCACTTTGTTGAGGCCGGCATTCTCCACACAGGAGACACCTTCTGGAACCGCGATTACCCCTTTATCGACTACTGGACGGGAGGCAGCATCGACGGCCAGATACGCGCGGCAGAAGCGAACATCGCAAAAGTGACCGATAAAACGATCGTCATTCCCGGGCACGGAGCCGTGGGAAATAAAGCCGACCTGGTTCTATTCCGTGACGTGTTGGTTGAGTTCCGCGCTAAGGTTGCTGCCCTAAAAAAACAGGGGAACTCCTTGTCTGAAGTTGTCGTTGCTAAGCCTGGAGCGCCATATGACGCGGTATGGGGCAACCTGTTCCAGAACCCGAGTGATTTTGTTGCGCTCGTGTACCAGGGCGTTTGAGATCGTCTAAAAGCCTATATCTTCAGCTCTTGAGGAATGCCAGCAGGTCGGCGTTGATTTTCTCCGCCTGCGTAGTAGGCATGCCATGCGGGAAATCCTTATACGTAATCAGCGTTCCATTCTTCAGCAGCTTTGCCGACTTCGGTCCCGCCGCCACATACGGAACGATCTGGTCGTCCTCGCTATGCATCACTAGCACCGGAATCGTGATCTTCTTTAGGTCCTCCGTAAAGTCCGTCTGCGAGAAGGCCACAATCCCGTCATAGTGAGCCTTGGCGCCGCCCATCATCCCCTGCCGCCACCAATTTGCAATGGTGGCCTCAACGGATTTCACCCCTGGCCGGTTAAATCCATAGAAAGGCCCCTCCGGCACGTCGCGATAGAACTTCGACCGATTCGCCGCAAGCTGCGCCTGCAGATCGTCAAACACTGACTTCGGCAGGCCCTCCGGATTGGCATCCGTTTTCAACATCAGAGGCGGTACCGCGCTAATAATCGCAGCCTTGTATACGTCCTGTTGCCCACGCCGTGCCAGATAATGCACCACCTCACCACCGCCGGTCGAGTGCCCAACATGGATCGCATTTTTCAAATCCAGATGCGCCGTAAGGGCCGCCAGGTCATCCGCGTAATGGTCCATATCGTGCCCATCGGCCACCTGCGTCGAGCGCCCATGCCCACGTCGGTCATGCGCGATCACGCGATACCCCTTGCCCAGAAAGAACATCATCTGGTTATCCCAGTCATCCGCCGAAAGCGGCCAGCCATGGCTGAACACGATCGGCTGCCCCGATCCCCAGTCCTTGTAAAAGATCTCAACGCCGTCCCTGGTGGTAATAGTAGGCATACAGACTCCTTTGACAGTTGGAATAACACCTGCCAATTAGATCACACTCGCTTGCTTAGAGAGAAGAAGCCCCTGCCGATTCCAAAAGCGCACACCATGTCCGAAGTCACGGGGCCATCAAGACGCATGGTTAACAGGCCAATGCGCTCGTCGAGGATGAGCTGGGCGCTGAAAGGCGATTCGTACTGAAATACGGCGCGGCGTTTAGCAAAGCACTTGGACGTATATGCAGCCCGGATCGCTCCCCCACCACGCGCCACCCCAATGGCGGGACCGACACACGCAAGTTCCGATCCCGCCCGGAGAGCACGGCCAACGAAAGGAACCGAAATCGCTCACCTGGCACGTCCGGTCTCCACCTTGTTCGTCACTCGCCTCCGACACTTCACAACCCAATCTGCCGGTTCAGTGACTCGCCTCCCAAGATTCGATTTCCTTACCAGCCACGCGCTTGCCCTTCGCACCCCGCTCAAACCGCGCCATGCCCCGCTACCCTGATCCACCGAGGTGACTCAAATGCCTTCTATTCGCAAATCTCAATCCGCCCGCGAAAATGGCGCCAAATCCCGAGGCCCCAAAACCGACGCCGGAAAACAGCGCTCTTCTCAAAACGCCCTCCGCCACTGCCTCACCGCCCAAACCCTCGTCCCGGCCCGGTCGAGGAGCTTCCCGGTTTTTTCGTCGCCAACGGCTTTAGCGGCCATGGTGTGATGCATTCTCCGGCTACCGGCCGGATTCTCGCGGATCTGATTCTCAAAGGGTCGACTGACATCGTAGACGCGCAATTGCTCGGCTTCGCTCGCTTCGCTTCCGGCCGCTTGCTGGAAGAAACGGCCGTGCTCTAAGTCCGGCGCCGTGCGGTTCTGCTCCAACACGCGCGCAACGGAACAGCGCGGTACCGCGTTTTCGTGCGACCAGACGGCGCCCACAGACTTCGATTTATCGGAGAACTGCTAGTGTCCCGAGAGCCCGGCTCGGCAGGCCTGATTTCCTGTTTGCCGCGATGCGCTCGAGGCCGAGCGCCGCACCTCGAACGACAGCGCGTTTTCCGTCCAAGTAGCTTCCGGGTGCGCCAGAATAATGGCATGTGGCTTATGAGTTGAGCGACGGCGGCCCGAGAGGGGCCTCGCCACCGCAGTGCACGCGTGACGGATCCGGAGAGACGCTTATAAGGAGGATCTTATGTATCGGTGGCTGGAACAGAGTAGATTGCGGCCGTACCTTTGGATTGCCTTTGCGTGTTTGACCAGCGTTTGTGTTCTCAGCATGTCGAAGAACCTGGCCACGTTGAATCAGAACGATTTTTTTGAGGCGTTTGATTCACTGCTCGAGAAGAAGCCGCTGGACGTCGCGCCCTACAACGGCTTTACCACAGCAGCTTTTGTGTGGGCTTACAGTAATTCAAACAGCAAGCCGTTGAATGAGCGCAATCCTAGCTGGATCTACCTTTGGGCGCATACCAGGTTGCAGCGTCTGTTCAGCACGCACTTTGATGTGTTCTTCATGGCATTGATTTCGAAGATGATTGTGTTGGCATGTTGCTGCCGCCTTGCGACGGTTTGCATGCGGCATGTTGCGATCTCCCCCGCTTTCCAAGTACCTCTGTTTCTGCTCTTCGTTCTGGCCGTTTCCTTTGCACACAACATTGCGTTCTTGAATTCGTTTTACGGGGAGCATACATTTTTTGTCTTTCTGCCGGTGGCCCTTTTAGGACTGTTCGAACAGAAGCGCTGGGTTCGAGTGGTATTGGTTTCGGTGGGATTGCTCATGTGTAGCGGGGCCAAGCCGCAATATTTTTACCTGGCCGGGATGGCTGCCGGCGTCATGGCCCTGATGGCTCTTGTGGAACGGCGGAAAGTAGATCTCCCATTGATTGGATTGTTGCTGGTTGCGTTTGGTATTAGTTGGTTCTATGCGTTCAACGCTGACACGAATGCAGTGAACTACTACAATTCGACTTACTTTGGATCTTATCTGCTGCTTCCAGATGAGCAATTGAAGCAACTCGGAGTGAAAGAGGCCGACTTTGAATGCGTTGGGGTTGATCCCTGGGGAAATCGGATTGAGAGAAGGGACACCCTGAAGCTTAGCATGGGACCGATAGATTGCATGCAGCGAATTCCAATCAGCCTTAGGACTGTTCTGGCTCCGTATCTACGATATCCGGGCTTGCTGATACATATGTGGAGGTGGGCCGCGCCGGCGCATTTCACGGTGATGTATTTCCATGTTGGTCCGGGACTGAAGTACGTGATTCCGTCGGATGGGGAAAGCTTTCACGGAGGCCGGGCACTTATGCTGGCCTCCCGGCTCCGAGAACGGTTTGTTACTCCGCACTATCTGCCGATCATTATCCTGGGGCTTTTGCTTCCATTTGTCACTTACAAGTCGGCCGTAAGTGCCGAGATCAAGACCGCGACGCTCATGCTCGCGGTGTTCATCCCCTCTCAGTTTGCAGTTAGTTTGCTAGGAGAGGGCGTTCGAGATTTGAGCAAGCACTTGGCGGGAGCTCAATTCAGTTTGGATCTCTTGGGTGTGTTTCTAGTTTTGCAGTTGGCTGCGTACGCATATCGGGCGCCCAGGAGGAGCGCTCAGCGTTTAGTGCGGTCCGTGGATGTTGTGGCTACGTAATAGTTCTTCTATCTTCCTCAGCCACGGCAATCGGAATCCCTGCGCTCTGATATAGCTTTGCCGGAAGCGATCCGTCGAATCAAATTGCAGGAGGCCAGCCCACTGCTTCACTTGAGCGAGAAGTCGCCATCTTCCACATGTGCAGCCCGGATCGCTCCCCCGCCACGCGCCACCCCAATGGCGGGACCGACACACGCAAGTTCCAATTCCCCGCATGTCGCGCAAGGGGAATCCTTGGGATAACGCGGCTTGCGAGTCGTTCATGAAAACGGTGAAGTACGAGGAGATCCTTCGTAACGAGTACCGGGACTTGGCCGAGGCGCGCGCTTCGATCCGCCAGTTCCTGGAGAAAATCTACAATAACAAGCGGCTGCACTCAGCGCTCGGCTATCTACCGCCGGCTGAGTTCGAACAAAGGCTGCACACCAAAATGGATGCCGCTGCGCGGCAACTTCCTTTATGAGTTTTCTGAGGCATCTGGAAATCTATCGTCCGATGTGGGTTTTTCTCTGGCCAAGTTTTTGGGGCGACTACGGCTGTCGCCCCCACCCATCGTCTCGATGAGTTTCCGGCCGGCTATTCTTCCGCGGGTCGCTCTCCAGCGGAGCCCGCCTCTGCTTCACCAGCCGGATATGAGTATGCGGTACAGTCGTTTTGCCGGTCGAGGATTTTTCAGCGAACGGCCAACAGTGTCTTAACCGTTTGTGCCAGCTCAGGGGGCAAGCGCAGTGCCTGGCGAACGACCACATCGAGTAGCGGCACTCAATACTGGACGGATTGAGGTGTGAAACCAATACAAACACTTCAACGATTAGCAGCAAAGGAATCTGCGCGTGAGTCGGCGGAAGCAAATCTCGCAAGGCCTCTCGGAACCACGGTGAATTGGTTCCGGCCTGCCTTGCGGAACGCGAATTAATAGGCAAGGATACGTGATTGATTCTTGGACCTTCTGTTCATGGATAGTAACGTCCGTTCACTTCTTCACCCATGACAGCAAAATCCGCATGCGATGTGTCGATAGCATCAGACTTCCACGAAAATCCGATCGAAGGCACTTCTACCTGCGCCTCCAGTTGACACTCAGCCCGAGTACCAATGAACCGGAATTGTCTCGAGGCGTTCTCGTATCGCACTGGTTCGCCTGTCGATTTCCAAACCAACTTGAATGCCATCCGGGCGGGAGTGGCGATCGCATCCAGCGCCGGCCACTGCGGCTGATCAACCACTGGCACATCCTTCATCTCCAGCGTGATA
>Ga0335083_10002359_pt1 | contig 24938 bp, 22 predicted proteins | sample Lox_Sample_42_FD_206716 | JGI IMG/M metagenome (GOLD analysis project Ga0335083, IMG submission 206716) | Soil microbial communities from Loxahatchee National Wildlife Refuge, Florida, United States - Lox_Sample_4.2 | ecosystem: Environmental > Terrestrial > Soil > Wetlands | place: USA...
GCGGTAGGGCGGCAAAACCTGCGTGGCCACTTGCAGCGCCACGCGAGCTACAGGCAGGAGTCCGACTTCGGCCATCGTCCCTCCTGCCTCACTAGAAAACACCTACCGCCCCTTCTTGTCGACTCCTAGCAGCACAAACTGTGTCGACGATGTCAACAGAGCCAGTGCAGATGGCAAAGGGGTTATAAGTCCATTGTTTTCAGCAGATGCGGAGGGGGTGCGTAAGTGCAGATTACAAAGGGTTTGCACCAGAAGATGAGTGGCTGTAAGGCCTTTAGAATCCGCAGATGTGAGGGAGCTTGCATGTGCGGATTCTAAAGGATTTAGGGTGCTGCAAAATGTTGCAATTCGGGAGGACCGTGTACGTGACGATTCTGAGAGGTTTAGCGGATCGAGATTGCAGCCGGTTGATCTGCAGGCGAACGAGCAGGAGTGAGCCGCAGGTGGTACAGCAGCCTCGTCAAGATGAGTGCCCGCTGGAGGATGCGGCGGAGGGGTTGCGGAGCGAGATCGCGGCGCGATGATCACGCAGAAGGGTAGCAGGAGATTGGCGAAGAGGTAAAGTAAATTGCAGGGAATGGTCGAAATTCAGGGTTGAACGGTCGTTTTCTGGGGTCGAACGGCGGAGATGGGAGCGAAAGGCGAGGCTGTTTGGAGCCGGATTCGCGAGAAGTGTTTCGTCAGGTCAGATTTCGCCGAAGGGAGCAAGTCAGGTCCCGCACCCTTCGGTTTTAAGGTGACACCGAAGGGTGCGGCATTCACAAAAGTCAAAAGCGACAGCTAAGGCTGCCCCACCCGGCTACGAGCCCCACTACATCAGGGCGTAGATGTTGCCGTCGGCGCTGCTGACGTAGATGGTGCCGTTGGCGATTGCGGGCGAGGAGAGAATAGTGCCGACGGACATGAGTTTTTGGACCCCGGAAACCATATCATCGTAGAAGAAATCGAAAAAGGCGGCCTCGTATTTTGGCGTGCCATCCGGCTTCGTGTAGGTCGGGCCGTTCTGCTTGGAACCGTCGGTTTGAAAAGTCCAGGCGAATTGCCGGGTTTTGAGATCGACGGCGAGGAGCTTGCCTTCATGGGAGCCGATGTAAAGCAAGTCTCCGGAGATAGCGGGAGAAGAAAACATGGGCCAATGCTTGTTGTCGAGTGTGAAGAGAGAGGCACCGGATTTGGCGTCGAGGGCGTGGAGAAGGCCAGAGTCTGATGTGGCGAAATAGACTTTTCCGTCGAGAACGGCTGGAGAAGAGATGACCCAAGAACCTTGGTTGGGGAAGAACCAGAGTTGTTTGCCGGTCGCGGCATCGAGGGCGTAGAAGTTGGAATCGCGGCAACCGAAATAGACCACGCCGTCGGCCACCGCCGCAGAGGACTGAATGCCGACCTGATTGTGAATTTTCGGGTCTTCCCCAGTTTTGAAGCGCCACTTTTCGTTTCCGGTGGCGGCATCGAGCGCATAAAAATAGCTGTCCCAACTGCCGACGTACAAAGTGCCATCGGAAAGTGCGGGCGAGGCATGGACGACATTGCCTGTTTTGAATTTCCATTTCAGGGCGCCGGAGGCGGCGTCAAGGGCATAGATGTTGCTATCTCCGCTGCCGAAATAGACCACGCCGCCGCCGACGATGGGAGAGGAGAGATAAGAATCGAAGGGGTCTGGCATGATTTCGGCGGCAGGTTGCGCGCCGTGGAGATGCGGGGCGGAAAAGCGGCGCTCGCCGGCGGTCTCGAATTTCCATTTCAACTGACCGGTTGCGGCATCCACGGCGTAGAAATTACTGTCGTAACTGCCGAAGAAGACGAGGTCCCCGGAGACGGCGGGGGATGAAGTGATGCGACCGTCCGTCTTGAATTTCCACTTGAGAGCGCCGGAATCGGCGTCGAGAGCGTAAAGAAAATGATCGCCGCTCCCAACATATACGACGCCGGCCGCGACAGTCGGGGAGGAAATAACCTGGCCTTTGGTGTGAAACTGCCATTTGATCTTGGAGAATTGAGAGACAGCCGGGCCCTGATAGACGCCAGTGTGCTCCGGGTTGCCGCGAAACATGGGGCCCTTGGCAAGGAGTGGCGTGGCAATTGCGAGTGCGCATAGCAAGAACAGACGTTTCATGGACACAGCCTCCGTTGTGTAGATAGACGCAGCAAACGCGAAAGCGTTTTCGAGAGAAGCGGGTGCAGAGGAAGATCTCCGGAGGCGAGGCAGGCTGGGGAGTTGCCGGAGAGCACGCGGTGGGAAGGGCGCGGGGGAGTGTGTTAGTGTAATTTTCGAGAAAACGCGGGGGGCAAGAAGAGGAGAACGATGGCAAAACCGAAAGTACTTGCGACGCGACCGCTGTTTCCCGCAGCGCAGGAGATACTGAACGCCGGGTGCCAAGTTGAGTATTGGACAAAGCCGGAGCGAATTTCGAAGGAAGAGTTGTACCACAAGGTGAAGAACTCGGAAGGATTGGTGTGCCTGCTGACGGAGAAAGTGGATGTGCATTTGCTGAGCGCGGCACCGAAGCTGCGGATCGTATCGAACGTGGCGGTGGGATTCGACAATATCGACGTGGCGGCGTGCACGAAACGCGGGGTGGTGGCCACGAACACGCCGGGAGTGCTGGACGAAACGACGGCGGACTTTGCGTGGACGCTACTGATGGCGGTGGCGCGACGGCTGGGAGAAGGAGAGGCGCTGGCGCGAAGCGGAAACTGGAAAGGCTGGGACCTGGACCAGTTGGTCGGGACCGACGTGTGGGGGAAGACGCTCGGAATTGTGGGATTCGGAAGGATCGGGAAGGCGATGGCGCGGCGGGCGCTGGGATTTCAGATGAAGGTGGTGTACGCGGATGCGGTGCGGGCACCGGAACCCGTCGAGAGAGAGTTGAGGGCGACGTATCGCGGGATGAACGATCTTTGTGCGGAGTCTGATTTCATTAGCGTGCATGTGCCACTGCTGCCAGAGACGCGGGGATTGTTCGATGCTCCGAGATTTTCCCGGATGAAGCCGACGGCGTTTTTGATCAATACGTCGCGCGGGCCGGTGGTGGACGAAGCGGCGCTGGTACATGCGCTGGAAAGCGGAAAGATTGCAGGAGCGGCGCTGGATGTGTATGAGAACGAACCGTTCATCCACCCGGGGTTGAAGAGGGCGAACGTGGTGCTGGCGCCGCACATCGCGTCGGCGTCGATCGAGACGAGGACAAAGATGGCGTGCATGGCGGCGGAAAACGTGGTGGCGCTGTTCAAAGGGCAGAGGCCGCCGAATATGCTGAATCCCGAAGTGCTGAAAGCGAAATAAGAGAGCGGCGATATTTCTGATATGGCCGATTTGAAGCAACTTGCCTGCCAGATTTTTCACCAGACACTCGCGGCCATTGATATTCCGGCAACGATGCAACGCAAGCTGCAATTCGAAGGAATGCTGTTGCATTGCGGCGAAGCGGTGCTGGATTTGCGGAAGTTTGAGAGCGTGCGCGTTGTGGCGATGGGAAAGGCGTCGCACGCCATGCTGGAAGGGCTGAGAAGAATTCTGCCACCAGAGATTGCGATTCAAGGGATCGCGGTTGCGCCAACCCCGCCCGGTGAGAGGGTCGCGGGGATTGAGTGTTTCGTAGGAGGGCATCCCACGCCGAATGACCAGAGTGTAGCCGCGGCGAAAGCGATTCTTGGGCTGTTGCGACAATGCGACGAGAAGTCTCTTGTATTTTTTCTGCTGTCGGGAGGCGGATCGGCACTGGTGGAATTGCCACTGAATTCCGAGCAGACGCTGGCGGATACTCAACAATTGAATAAGGCGCTAGTGACGTGCGGAGCGCCAATTCATGCGATCAATTCCGTGAGAAAACATCTATCGGCCGTAAAAGGAGGAAGACTGACACTCGCTGCAGGGGCGGCGACGAAGGTGACACTGGCCGTGAGCGATGTGCCACCGGACTACGAGTCCGACCTGGCATCTGGCCCCACACTTCCCGATTATTCTTTAATCGTGCATGCCGAGGAGGTGATTGAGGAATACGAATTGAACGAGAAATTGCCCATGGCGGTGCGGCGCTGGGTTGAGGAAGGAAAAATGCCGGAAACACCTAAAGGAGATGAACGGGCCTTCGAAAACGCGCATTTCCTGCTGCTTCTGGGAATCGATGATTTGTTCCACCCAGCGCATCATGCGGCGGAATCCAAAGGATTTATCGTGCGATGCGACAACTCCACGGACGACTGGCCCGTGGATACAGCGGCAGAATTCCTGCTGGAGCAATTGGCGAAGTTTCGGAATGAGAATCCCGGAAAGCGGGTAGCAGTGATCGCGGATGGAGAGGTAAGTTCGCCTGTGAAGGGGCGCGGGATTGGCGGGAGAAATGCGGCTTTTGTGCTGGCTTGTGTGAAGAGAATTGCGGGGAAGAAGATTGCTGTTCTGAGCGCGGGGACGGATGGCGTGGATGGAAATAGTCCGGCGGCGGGAGCAGTGGCTGATGGGGAGACATTTGAACGCGGGCAAGCGATTGGATTAAACGCGCGGTATATGTTCCGGGAGAGCGATTCGTACAGTTATTTCGCGCGGCTGGGAGATGCGATTGTTACCGGACCTACGGGAAATAATTTGAGGGATTTGCGGATATTGCTGTCAGAGCCGGAAGAAGGAAAGCGGAAGAAAAACATTTAGCACAGCTGGCCAAGAGGAAGAGCACAAAGGGCACGGAGAGATTGGGGGGCGCCGGATGAGATCGGCGCCCGATTTTTTTAGAGTGATTTATTGTTTCGGAGGCGGCAAGCGCGTCTCGATGGTTTTGAGGCGATCGTTCATTTCCTGCATCAAGTGTTCGAGTCGGTCGAGACGTTTTGCGACGGTGCCTTGGTCATTGCCAGCGGCGGATTCCGCAGAACCTTCGCCTTCTTCAGCTTCTTCGCCGTGCGCGGCATTGGCGGGCTTTTTCAAGCTGGCGATCTGCCGCTTGATCATGGGCGCCATCTCGATGCTGAGATCACTTTGGTGCAAAAGAGCTTCGAGAGCAGGAATGGCGGATGCATCGCCGCGAGCGCCGAGAGCGAAAACGGCAGCGAAGCGAACGGGAAAATGAGGCTCGTTTAGATAGGCAGCGATTTGCTGCGTAATCTCTTTGTTGGCTTTATCGAGACGAGCGAGGCTGTAGATGGCGGCGGTGCGGGACTCGATGGGCTTGCCAATGGCGGACCACTCGCGAAGCAGCGGGACGGCTTTGTCGTCGCCAAGGGGACCCAGGGCTCGGAGAGCGGCGTTGCGCAGGAAGGCGTCGGGCGAGTCGGCTGCGACAGCGGCCTCGAGCATGGCGAGAGCGCCGGGAGCTTTGAGGCGGCCTAACGCCGCAAGAGCCGAGCCGCGGGCTCGATAGGAGCTATCGTCGCCTGCGATGGAATTCAATTCGGCGAGAACGGCGGTGTCATCTTTGAAACCACCGAGGGCAGCGACGATCTCAGCGCGCACCCACGGCTCTTTATCAGAGTCGAGCGCTTCAAGGAGTTGCTTGGAGGCTGCGGAGCCACCGATGAGGCCAAGAGCCGTTGCGGCGCGTGCACGCACGCCCCAAGCTTTGTCGTTGCGAAGAGAATCGCCCAGGGCGGCGACGACATCATCTCCTTTGATCTTTTCGAGCGCGGAGACCGCATCGGCGCGATCGGCAAGATCGGTGGCGCTCTTCAACTGGTAGAGCCACTCCTTTTTTTCTTTGTGGAAGTCGGCTGATTTCAGAACCTGGCCGCCTTTATCGAAAAGAACCACGAGCGGCGAGGAATCGACGGAGAAAGTGAAGATTTCGGATTCTTTGCTCACGGTGACGGGGAAAAGTTTTGGGCCGGAAGCGGTGGTGATTTCGACATCTGTGGGAATGCGGAAGAGGCCGACGCGGCCTTGTTTTTTTTGCGTTTGCTTGACGGTGAGGGCGACTTCATGTTTTGCGTCGTCATAGGTGTAACTCAGATCTAATTTGGGGGCGCCGGCGCCGTAAAGCCACTGGCTGAAGAACTGATCGACGTTGGTGTGCGTGGCTTCTTCGATAGCTTTGGAGAGATCGGCAGTGACCACATTCCTGCCGCGATTTACCTCGAGATAGTGCTTGAGGCCGCGGTAGAAAGCGTCCTCACCGAGCTTGTGGCGCAACATGTAGAGAACCCAGCCGCCTTTGGTATAGGCGTTGCCGTCGAATTCGCCGGAGTCGTTGAAATCGTGGCGGACGATCGGCTTGTCGTACAGATTTTGCTGAGCGAACCAACCGCGGGCGGCTTCCCAGCGCTCGTAGTCTGCCTGGTCCTTGCCAAAGTGTGCTTCGGTCCAGATAGTTTCCATGAATGTGGCAAAACCTTCGTTGAGCCAGATGTCGCCCCAATCCTTGCAGGTGACGAGATCGCCGAACCATTGGTGGCCGAGTTCGTGAGAGATCAAGCCATCTTCATCGGTGGGATATTCGGGGACGAGTTTGGCATTTCGGAGAGATGAACTTGTGTTGGTGGTGGCGCTGGAATTTTCCATGCCGCCGGCGACGAAATCATCGACCATAGATTGCGCGTACTTTTCCCAGGGATAGTCCACGCCGAGTTTTTTGCTGAAAAGCTCGATCATTTGGGGCGTGCGGCCGTAGTTGATGGAAAGGCGGTCGCCACGGCCTTTGGGGGCGTAGTAATCGACAGGGACGCCGCGCCAGGAATCTTTCACTTCGTCGAATTCGCCCGCGACTACGGTGATGAGGTAGGTTGAGCTTGGTTGAGACTCGCGCCAGGTCCAGGTCTTCATACCGTTGCGCTCCGGCGAGACACTGATGAGCTTGCCGTTGGCGACAGTGATCCAGGAGTCGGGGACAGTGAGGATTGTTTCGGTGGTGAGGCGGTCGTTTGGATAGTCGTAGGTTGGGAGATAATATCGCGTGTCCTCGGATTCGCCCTGCGTCCAAATCTGCTTGGGGCGATCTGGATAATCTTTGTCAGGAAGAATGAAATAGAGACCTTTGGTGGGCTTGGCTTCGTAACGAATGGTGACGTCAAACTTTTCGCCGACGTGAGCGGGAGAGGGGAGCGGAATGATCAGTTTGTCGTCCTTGGTTTCGAATTTTGAGCGGGATTTGTTGACGGTGACGCTTTGGACGTCGAGGCCGGCGGAGTCAAAGACGATTGCCGGAATGGCATCGCGAAGGATGGCGAGTGTGTGAGTGACGTCGCCGATGACTTTTTTCTGGTCGATATCGAAGCGGAGAGCAATGCGCGAATGCTGGAGGTCGTAGTCGCGGCTGCGGGCGTACGGTTCGTCGGCACGCGCGTGGAGGGCGCCGAGTAAAATGGCAAGCATACTCGCGAACGCGATGAGAGCTGTGTTGCGATGCGGGCGACGTGGATTTGCATGAGATGGGATATTCATTGAGCCTTGCTCCTTTGAAAGGAATGCCCTGCGTGCTCAAGTGTCGAGATAGCGGCCGAGAGATTTTCGGAAGCTACGAGCAGGTAATCCGTATCGAACGTGGAAAGGACAAACAAACTGATTCTAGCGGCGGCGAGAGGTCCGGCGAGGGAGGCCAGGACGCCGACTTCAGATAACACAAAAGGGCCGTGCACTTTGATAACGCGCCAGCCGGGCTGGTGTTGAATGCCGGCCGGGACCAAAGATTCTTCGACGACGACGGAGAGTTCGTCGTTGGTGCGCGTGATGGAGAAGAACGGCCCTTGGGTGGCCCACGGCGGAACTTCGGAGCGAGCCGACAAGCCGACGATGGCGTAGCTTTCCGGGAGCAAGGAAAGTTGAAAATGGCGGAGGGAAAGTGTCATCAAGTTAGGAGAAACGCCTCACCGTTGAATAACTAGCTGGGACGATGGCTATCGCGCTTTGTAACTTCAGTTCCATTCTTTAACCTCATTCAAAACTTCCATAATCTCGCGAAATTTGTGGAGCGTCAAACGCGACCGGGTGGTTGGTTTGGTGCCTGTTCGGGAAATTGTGAATTCTGCGGTGGAAATGTGCTGCGCTAGTCTGGCTTGCCGATAGTGCGTTCTCGATAGGCTTTCTGCAAGACATAGAAGGCCTGCTTCTGCACGCCCTGATCGGAGATTAAGCCCTTGCGATTAAAGTCATCCTGAAGTCCGGGGAGCAGGCGGCGCGGCGAACGGAAATCCATCAGAATCCATGGAGTCATCCCGCGCAACTGAGGAATGCGATTCAGCATGACCGACTGATGTTGATAAAGATGGGCCTGATATTCTTCGGTCCATTGCTGTTGGGGATCACCGTGAAGGCCGGCCTTCGCGCCTCCGCCGAATTCGCTCATGATCAGAGGCTTCTCGTAAGAAATTTTCCAAGTGGTGCTGTCGGCGCTCTCGGGCGTTTTCTCATACCAGCCGATGTATTCGTTTGTGCCCAGCACGTCGAGGTATTGGCCAAGAGGGTCGTCGACGACCTTTGCTGATCCTTCATTGCGAACCAGCAAGGCGGCCGTGACCAGCCGTGTCGGATCGAGATCATGCGCGTTTGCCACTAGAGTTTTGAGGAATTCGGTTCGAGCAGGAGTGTTGGGCGTTTCATTGGCAACGGACCAGAGAATTACGGAGGCTTTGTTGCGATCCCGGCGGATCATTTCGCGCAACTGTTGTTGAGCTTTAGCGAGCACCTGTGGGCTGTCGAAATCAATGGCCCAGTAGACAGGAATTTCGGACCAAACCAAGATTCCGCGCTTGTCGGCGGCGCGCGTCATGCGTTCGTCGTGAGGATAGTGTGCGAGACGCATATAATTCGCGCCCAGTTCCTGGACCCAGTTCAACAAAGTATCGACGTCTTGGCTGCTGTAGGCACGGCCGGTGCGGTAAGGCGCTTCTGCATGAACGCTTACACCGCGCAAAAAGATCGGCTGGCCGTTCAGCAGAATTTGAGTTCCACGCACTTCGATAGTGCGAAACCCGATCTCGTCGGCGAGGGAGTCACTGCCTGCGGTGAACTGTACGCGGTAAAGCTTTGGATGTTCGGGAGACCATAGCTGGAGATTCGCGGCGTGAAATTTGAACGTGGCGATCCCGTCCGCTTCGACGGTCGAAGTGGAATCCAAGTTGGCTTCCGGGATAGCCGCGCGAACTGTTGCGCCGGGAGCAGCACCTTCGACGTGAACCCGGCCGTCGATTTCTGATCGGTCCGAACGATTTACATGAAGGTCGTAGTCATCGATAAATTGTTCCGGGACTGCGACCAAGGAGACGTCGCGCGTCAGACCACCGTAATTCCACCAATCCGTTTGGAGGTTGGGCACATCCGCCTCGTGCCTGGTATTGTCGACGACGATGACCACGAAATTCTTTCCGGGCTGAAGCACATCCGTGACTTCGCAGTCGAATGGCGTGAAGCCGCCTTCGTGCTCGCAGACTTCTTTGGCGTTGACCCAGGCAATGGCACGGTAATTTGCGGCACCGACGTGCAGGAAAGTCCTCGTGTGCGGTTTTGTCGTGTAGTCGAAATCCTTTTCATACCAAAGCGGTCCCTCATAATAGTAAAGAGACGGACGCTGCGTATTCCAATCGCCCGGGACGCGGAGCGAGGGCGATTTGGCGAAATCATATTCGACCAGAGGACCGTTCGGTTCGTAGTGGCGATTCTGAAAAAAACCATCTGGACGCAATTGACCGTGGAAGGTGTAGAGACCGGTGCCATAGGGATCGACGATGGTCTGCCAATTCCCATCGAGGCTTATCGAGTCCCGGTGATCGACGTCTACCAGCAGAGTCGGCAGGGCCGTTTGAGAGACGGCTTGGCTTGCCGACGAGAGCCAGCACAGAAGCGCGAGAGCTGGAAAGAGTATTGGATTAATTTTTCGAAATAAGTAAGCAACCGGTGCTGGAAGCTTCGTGCGCATGAGGAACTCCTCCTTCTCGATAGAGAGCTTCTCTATACACTGATGCCGACAGGATAACAACGCGGTTCACGCCCGTTTTTTCAAAACTAATAACATCAAGTTCTCTGGGAAGATTTCAGTCCGGTGCACCGGCGGGTCAAGGTGGAGGGGAAGAGAGGGGCGGCTCCGGAAGCACCCAGAATTGGGAATGGGTAGATATCGTTCACCTCAATTTTCGGCGCATTCCTTCCTCACCGAGCGAAACTTCGCCATTCTGGACGAAAATGCCGCCGCGTGCTCCCTATATGCGGGGGGCAAACCGATTGAACTAAGTTTGCGCCGAGGGCTGAGCGGCGCTAAGATGCACTCAATTTCCTGCCCGTGGAGGTTGCTATGAAAAGAATCGTGCAATCATTTGGGTTGTTTGCTTTGCTCGTTTTTGGAGCTCGCCCCGCGAGTGGCCAGCAAATAGGCAAGTACGTGCCCATCCCGGCGGGGTCTGATGCGGACCACGCCTTGACGGAGATCAACGGGGCCGCCGACCCGACGCAGAAATTGGCACTCATCGATAAATTTTCGTCGACGCTCGGCCAGGGTGACATGGCAATTGTCGCAGACGATCTCTACGTGAACTACTACATTGCGCAAAAGAATTATGACAAAGCGTTTGAATACGGCGACAAACTCTTTGCGCTTGATCCCGGGAATCTCTCAAACGACGTGAATATGGTCCGAGCGGCAAACGAAAAAGGCGATAGCGAGAAAGTAGTCGCTTACGCAGAGAAGTTGCCGGACATTCTGAAACGCTTCAAGGAGTCGCCGCCGCCAGCGGGGATGCAGCCGGACGATTGGAAACGACAGCAGAGCGCTACACTAGAAAGCAACAAGGACAACATCAACTACATCGAGGAAGCGCTGTACATGGTGGATTTTCGAACACCGAGCCCGGCAAAACGAGCGGCGGAGTTGGCCCACTTCGCGCAGATCCTTCCAGAATCGCCGTATGCCAATCAGGCGCTTGGTGTGGCGGCGGCGTCCTATCAGCAGGCACAAAACATACCCAAAATGCTGGAGGTGGCGAACGGTTTGCTAGCCAAGGACCCGAACAACATAGGAATGCTGCTCCTGCTGTCGGATTATTACAGTGAGAAGGGGGACCAACTGGACAAGGCGGAAGCCTCGGCTAAGAAAGCGATAACGCTTTTGGGCAGCGCGCAGAAGCCAGAAGGTGTCACCGACGACCAGTGGCAGAAGGAGGTCTCCTTACAGAAGGGACTGGCGCTGAGCTCATTGGGGCAGGTTGGCATTCAAAAGAATGAGAACGCGCAGGCAGCGGCGAATTTCAAGGAGGCAGCGCCGCTCTTGAAGGCAGACGAGGGAAGTTATGGGCGCAATCAATACCGGCTGGGGTTCGCCTTGCTAAATTTAAAGAAGAATGCCGAGGCCAAGGAAGCCTTCACGCAGGCGGCGTCCGTAAATAGTCCTTACAAGGGGCTGGCGCAAGCAAAACTTAAGACATTCGTGGGCTCGTCGAGACATTAGGCTGGATCTTAGAATCGCCACTTAGGACGATTTGGAGTTTGCAAGAATCTTCGGGGACCGGCCGAGGAGCCAATCGGAGAAGAAAAGGTATTAGAGACTTCTCATTGGTCCGTATCGTGCAAGTTCTCTCTGCGCCAACTCTTACGGCTATAGGACCAATTTCGGGATCAATTCCAGGCGCAGAGGCTTAATGTCCAGAGTACTAACTCAGGAGGAGATTGACGCGCTTTTCAGCGCCGCCCAGCCTCGGGGAAACCTCGAAGCCGAGACGCCTAGGAAGACCGTGGAAAAGTGTGACCTGAGCAAGTCCAAGACGCTCTCGGTTGAGCAGGTACGGATCGTAAATACGCTCCACGAGTCTCTCGCCCGGCGGCTCGCCAATTCGTTAGGGACCTATCTGCGGGTTGGGTTCGAGATGAATTTGGTCTCTGTGGAGCAGCTGCGGTACGCGGAGTTCTTAGGAAGAATTCCCGAATTGACCTATGTTGCCACCTTTCACATCCAGCCGATCGACGCGCGCGCGTTGATTCAAGTGGACTTCACCCTCGTTTTTCCGATCGTGGACCTCGCTCTTGGAGGGTCGGGAGCTGATCCGACTGATCCACGAGAGCTGACCGAAATCGAAGAGCAGGTGGTCCAGACGGTAATAAGTCTGATTGCGCAGGATTTGCAAGTGACCTGGGCACCGATAGTCGCTTTCGAGATTCAATTCGAACAACGTCAACCGCTCGCTCAGATCCAGGCTTTGATGCTGCCGAGCGAGAGGATCCTGTCGCTAAATTTCGAAATTCGGCTTTTGGATCTGCACGGCACGCTAAGTATCGCGCTCCCAGCAGTCGTTGCGAATGCGCTTTTGCGCAAGCTTGCGGTGCATCGTTCTCTCACCGAACGTATCCCATCGCGAAATCTCCGGAGAAGGATTCGTGAGAGCCTTCTCGACAGTTATTTCGTGGCCGACTTGAGTCTTCCCCCGAGTCCTTTGCCGGTTCGCGAGCTTCTCAGCATCGCGCCGGGCTCCGTGCTTGCACTACCTAACCGTGCCGACAGACCAGTCCATCTAAACATCTCGGGAAAGCCGATGTTTGAAGCGCATGCGGTCCGTAAGGGAAGGCATAAAGGGGCGCGCATCGAGAAGCGAGTATCATTTCATCAACCATTTGCAAAGGAATAACTATGATGGGAGAAGACTCTCAAGGTCCAGAACAGGACTTTTGCGAGGTGTGGAGAAAAAGCTGGGAAGCTGTGCTTTCGAGGTTGGGAACGAACCCGCCGGGCGTTTCGTTCAGCGAAGCCGCAGCCGCTGCGTCTCCGCCGTCTGGAAAGGACGCGATGAAGGCCGCCATCCGATTCAGCGGCGGCGGAACTCTGAAGGGGGATCTGCTCTGGGTGGTGGAGAAACCGGTAGTGTTGCAACTGGGGCAGCTATTGGTGTCCGAACCCTTCGATCCAGCCGTTGAGGTAACGGAGAGGCACAGGGACGCATTAGCGGATCTACTGCGTCAAGTTGCGGATCACGCAGCAACTATGTGGAAGGAGAAGAACGGAGGCGGTACAGAACTCTCCTTCCAGCCTTATTCGGGAGTTGAGCCCGCGTCGCTGCACAGTTACGTTTTTAAGATGTATGCAGGGAACGCCTCCGAACTGTCGCTCCGACTCCACCTGACCGAGGAACTATATAAAGGGTTGGCGGTCGTGCAATCTGCTGCGGGAGAAACGGACGACCAAGCCGCGGGGCCAACTCCCGCGCTGCCCCACAACATTGGTCTTTTGCTTGACATTGAGATGGAAGCGGCAATTCGGATCGGAGAGAAGGAGATGCTTGTCCGCGACCTTCAAACATTGATGCCAGGAGCAGTTGTGGAACTTGAGCAGATGGTGAACGAACCGGCATCGTTGTATGTAGCGGGCCGAAAGGTGGCTCGAGGAGAGCTCGTCATAGTGGATGGTAACTTTGGCCTGCGGATTACGGAAGTCGCGAGCGTCAATCAACGAGTAGAACTCTTGAAATTCTGATCGCCAATCGTTCGATCATTATTTGTCCATGACGATCGTGCAGCTCTGGGTTTCCCTCGGTGCGAGCTTCCATAGTGAAACTCAAGAACTCACAATTCGCTCTCGAAACCGCTCTTCAAAAGCGCGGACGGAAGCTAACCCTTTGCTTGCGTGCTCATTTTATTATCACAAGTAATTTTTAACCCTAAGAATTGCGAAAAACGAAGATTGCGAGGTGCTGAAAGCATCCCCGTCCAGGCGGTTACGGGTTTCGTCAGCGTGCGCAACCGGTTTCTTCTGAAAGGGTGAGCGCAGGGTCCTAATTGAAGAATTAAGGCAGGAGAAGGATCCAGGGATTTCCTGGCGAGTGACAACGAGACTGCCTGGGCAGCCCGCAGCAGAAAGTTCGCAACTATGATGAACTGGAAATACAAAATATCGAATTCATTAGAGTCGAAAGAGATCTCAGCAGTCCCGGTCGTCATCCGAGCATGGAGACGACTGTACCCTTAGAGGCCAACTTTTCCTCGACATCAATCGCCTATTCTCGAGCTGAATGAGTCAAGGGGAGGCGCAAACCGGATACCAGGACAGACTCGAAGAGCTTCGAGGACAGAAGCAAAATGGCGGAGAGGGTGGGATTCGAATACCCTCCAGGCCTTGGAAACGCGTAACTTATTGATTCTAAGTTACCCGCAAAAGACCAAAAAGACCAAAAACGACTGAGCTAGGTACGCGGTAGATACACGGAAAGTACGCGGCTCCCCGAGCCGCTCTCCGCGTCTCTGCCGCGAGACCGGAGCCAGTCGATGTCTGAATTCCCTACTGATAAAGCCCTGACCAGTGTAGGTCTCACCCGCCGGGATTTCCTCGCCCGCTACGTTGATTCTCAGCGCAAGCGGGTGTGCGAGCCCCTCGAACGATTCCACGTCCGAATCCTTACACGCTTCTACATCGATTTCCCGGAGTTGCTCGCGGAACCATCCCGGACGCGGGCGGATGAGGAAGCCCATTTTTCCCAAGCTGACTATTTCAGCCGCGTCACCAACCGTGACGCACCGTGAAGGAGGAACCATGTCCAAAAGAGCGCAGGATCGGCGCTGGCAAACGAAATTTGGCACTTTCGTTTCGGAATTCGGCGCAGAGCGATTGGCCGAAAGTTTGGAGGTACGACCCCCGGCTGTCTACCAATGGGTGAAGGGTCTCACGGCGCCAACACCAGCCCGTGCCTGCGCCATTCTGCAAATTGCCGCGCAAAACGGTTTTGAAATCTCGCTGGACGACATCTACCAGCGATCTCGGAGGCCGACCCGATGAAATGGACCACCACGACTCTGTTCTGGCTGGCCAATTACCCTCGCGCATTCGAGCTCACCGACCGCAGCGAAAAGCTGCGACCCATCTTCACAGACACCCGCGGCCACGAAAATGAGGAACGACCAAGACGCTCAGTTGCGCAGTTTCGAAGAGCAAACCACGACCGAAACCGGGTGAGGAAACCCTGTGCAAATCCGTTGATAAAGAGTGGAAATCGCGGTGAAAGCGTCCGGCATTTTAGAGCGTTTGCGCTTTTTGCGCCTTTTATTACTTCTGTCTGCGGCGGCGCAAAATTCTCTCAAGCACTGATGTTCTCTAGTCCTCTCCTACTCCTAAGAAGAAAGAGAAAGACAAAGACAAAGAGAAAAAGAATTACAGATGTGAATGCTGTTGAAACGTGGAAAACACCACAAAAAACAACCAACAAACTCAAACAAAAAAACCAAAACCTTCCGGGCTAGGGAAAAGAAAGCAATGCAAGGGCCAGTCCACACGGCGGCAGAATGGGCACAGATCGCAAGAGAAAGCAAAGAGGAGGACTTGTGGTGCAGCTATCGACTGACGCGGCTCTCGACCAACCAAATCGTCCTACTAAACGAGCAGGGATTGCGTTGTCGCCGGGACTCATGCGGTCGTTACGTCGAATTCCAAGCCGAGAAGTGGAAACGCGGACACAAAGGCGTCAAGGGACATCATGCGACCGAGTATCAGTGCGCGCGCCACGCGAGGGATTTTGCCGAGGCGAACACCCTGGATTGGCCGTGCCGAAGCGAAGTACCCGATGAATTACCAGCAGAGGACATAATCGAATGGAACACAAACGGAAATCGTGGGTCATCTTGACCTCGGACATTTTTGCGGAATGGAGAAGGGGCGGCCAGATCAGGGATGAAGGCAACTGAAAAACGAAAGGAATGGGGGCGGAGTATGAATGACAACGAATTTAACAACATGGTGCAGAAAAGACGTGGTTATCAACTAGCGCTTTTATTAGTGCTCAGGTTGGTCCGCGCTTTGCGCCAAGTAGTCGAGATATGGGGCGAAGAGGGAGGCGCGGCGTTGGACGCGCACTGGAAAGAACAGGAGGAAATGGATCGCATCAAGAGTGGCGAATCCTTCACGAAGGAAGAGGCGGGGCGAGCGATGCAAGAGATCATGCGGCGGGGCTGGAGTAAACCAGTAGTGAATATACACGAATGGTGCATACGCAATCACCAGTGTTTATGCGGTTTCTTGGGTCCTCTCCGGGGGTATGGGCGTTCGCGGGTCACGGCGTGCGCGCCGTATGACTAGTGACTGGAAAAAGTCGCCAGACTTCACTTTACTTCGAGGCTTTGGAGTAATCAATGAGTGAACAGAACCAACGCAATAACTCGCGGCAGCAACTCTCGCCGGACGAACCGGAAGAAATGCTGCCAATGCGGATTTCTGTAGTCACGCTCTCGCTTGCATGGATCGGCGTAATTGGAAATCTACAAGTCGCTCTCCGTCAGGAGCCGGAAGTGATGACGCGGCCCGAAGAACCTTCTCGCGCCGCTTGTGTCGAGATGAAGGACAAAACGATGGCACTCGCGAAGTACCAAAGGATGTTTATGAGGGAGCGCTAGTTCAGATTGTTTCAGGGACACAAAGACCGCCATCGGTGCCTGGGACAGATCAAAATAATGGATGAGATACTCCAGCCAGAGATATAAGAAGTGGCAACCCAAAAGTCAACCCAGATCCAGGAAGCAAAGACCTCCCCAAACCTTGTTCTGGATAGTTGTCGCGTAGGGACGACCATGGCTGATCACCGGCCTTCTCATGGAAGGACTTGAGGTCAGTCCGGTTTATCCGACACGTTCGTTCAATTCGGAAGAATTGAACTTTGTTGAAATTGATTCCAGGCCACGCTTATGTCCTAATTCCCATCAATGATTGAGCGTGCAGAACATGGCGATGTGTCAGGCGCGGTCAGTCAAGCTTATTGCTGCATAATCAGTGGCGAGTAGTGGTTGAGGACCAACCGCCAGTGCCCTTGCTGCTTCACCCATACTCTCGTAAAGCGATTGTCACGGGGGACAGCTTTGCCTCTGTCTTGCCCATTCATTGTGGAGAGGCCAGTCTCGACAGCCGTGTTTCCGTAGATGCGCACCTGAACCTCATCGGTGGTGATGGACTGAAATTTCAATTCACCGGACGTAAAATCTGAAATCACTTGCGGCTTGGTTCTCACGGCGCCGCTTGGCCCTACGCCGATAAAATCAGCAGCATAGATGCGCTCAAGGGCCGCCGCATCAGCATCGATCTGCGCCTGAATGCGTTCATGATCCAATCGCCTTATGACCTGCTCAATGCTTCCTCTTCGGTCCCCGCTCGCGCTTGGTCTTTGCCCTGGGGCGATAGAGGCTGTCGTAAGGACTAGGACGGCTATGACAATTGTTTGTCTCATGGAGAGTTCACCTTTGCTAATTACTCACTGGCGCTCATCGTAACACCCAGAACCAATGAGGTCCTGGTAATTTGGATAATCGGAATCTTGAAATCAACATGCATGGTTTCGGCGTTTATCAGGGGGTTGGCTCGATTCCTCGCAAATTGTTAGTATTCGCGAATGACTATGGAACGTTGCGCAGCGTCCCTCAACCAAATTCGATCCGCAACTCGGTTCGTTCTGCCGATCATCCTGACAAGTGCTGTATTGGGCCTAGCGCAATCGCGAACTGCAAAAAGTAATCAGCACCCTTTCCGCATCACGATTAGAGCATCGAGCGAAGTTCTGGCCGGGACACAAGCAGATCTGGAAATCAAAGTCTTGAACACATCAGATGAAACGATTGTGGCCAGGTCGGGGTTTCAGGCGTACGACGGTGACCCCCACGTACGAGTATGTCTGTCACGACTCCGCAGGCAAATTAGTCTCGAAGGAAATAGCAATGGTCGGCAGCGTCCATGATCCGCCCTTGCTGAAACCAGGGGAGACCGGCCTTCTCATCCCAATCTGATTTGTCCGGTTTCCGGACAGGTTCCTCATAGTACCAGCCTGGGTCGTTCGAGCTTTCACGGTCACCGCTTAAATGCCCGGCTGGATATTCTGATTTACGCGGAAAAAATTAGCGGGATCGAATCTTTTCTTGATGCCGGCCAGGCGCGATAAGTTTGCACCAAACGCTCCCTTGATGACATCTTCTCCTTCGATGTCCAGCGCCGAGAGAAGGTGTGCGTTCTCCGAGAAGGGCCGCAGCAGTTCCTCACCGCATCTGGCCCAATTGCGGTGCGTGTTCGTCTGCAACGGATCGGTCCACTGCGCAATGAAGAGAATGTCCCAGGGCAAATCGCGATGGGGGAATGCCGTAGCCGCTTTTGAAACCCGGCCCGCCGCGCCGCCATAATATTCGAGAACCACACACGAGAGTGGGGAATGCAAGCTGTTCGCGTGCTCAACGATCGCAGAGATCGCCTCGTCCGATAATTCTCGTTGTAGCGTGGATTTCCAATAATTCTGATTTCCGTCCGGGAACGATGGCCCTAGCAGCGACTGCATCGCCGGAAATGGCATCACCTGAATGCCGTCAACAATCGGACTGCCGAACTTGCGCAGAGGTTGCAGGACACGCTCTCCATCGGATACATTGCCGCAATAGCAAGGAATCACTCCTACTAACGGAGAGCCATCTGGACCGTGAAGCAGAGCGGTGTACGCCGTAAGTTCATCAGGAGCGGACGCCATGAAATCACGAAAGTGCCGGATCACCTCGGTTGCCGCCGCCCGGGGATAGAGGAGAAGGCCACCTAAGATCGTCGCCACGGGATGAGCTTGGAACTCAAAAGACGTGACAATACCGAAATTGCCACCACCGCCACGAATCGCCCAGCAGAGATCGTCGTTTTCAGAACTGCTGGCGGTGAGCACTTTGCCGTTGGCCGTGACGATCTGGGCAGAAAGTAAATTATCGATTGTCATCCCGTACTTTCGGACCAGCCAGCCAACACCACCTCCGAGCGCCAGGCCACCAATTCCGGTCCTAGACACGATGCCGCACGGGATCGCCAGCCCGAAGATATGAGTTTCTCTGTCGATATCACCGAGGGTCGCGCCGCCTTGTACTCGAACTCTGCGAGTCGCACCGTTTACGAAAACGGAGCGCATTCGGGAGAGATCGATGACCAGACCATCGTCGCACAGCGCACGCCCCCCTACGTTGTGCCCGCCGCCGCGAATTGCAGTTAAGAGATTGTTGTTGCGTCCAAATTCAACAGCGGCAATCACGTCAGCAACTCCAGAACACTGCGCGATCACTCTGGGATGTTTATTGACGCTCGCGTTCCAGATCTGACGCGCCTTGTCGTAGCCGACGTCGACCGGTTCGAAGACGGGACCTGTGAATGTGGAGCGGAAGGATTTGATGTCAATGGCAGGCATGGGTTTGCACCGGATTGTACTCCAATTGGTCAACTGGCTGGCGAAGTAATCGATCGCGCCTTTTAGTCAGCCGGAAACCTGGCTACCGGAACCCCTCTATACTCTCGAACGGCTTTTGCTAGTTCACCCCCATGTGCTTGATGTTCTCAGAATTGGTCTTGACCTAATGTCGATATTTGACCTTCCGATTGAATCGCATATCGGCATAGATTCGCTAAGCATCCTCGACACAAGAACTCGCCCGCCGCGCAGAGAAACATCTCAGGAACAATCACCGCCGCCCTATATCCTTGCTTTAAACCTCAATCGCAAGTCCTAAATGTGGAAACCCTTGTTGTCGGTGCCTGAGTAGTCCGGTAACCGGACTCATGCCCGGCTAGCGCGTTCGCAGGAACTAAGCGTCGTGGAGAAGGACAGCTCGATGCCGCACTCGCCCTTCAGCCAGGCGAGCCAAAACGCTATTGATTTCATTCATTCGATAGGTTTCCAATTTGGGTTTTACTTTCCCAGCGGCAGCGAGATTCACCATGTCAATCAGGTCAGCGGTGTCGTTCTGTGCCGAGCCGAGAATCGCGGTTTGCTTGAATAACATCTGAACCGGGTCGGCTTGAATAGGCTCTGCACTGGGCGCCGTCGTAACGAGTCGTCCGCCAGCTCGCAGTCCGTCCATAGCCTGGCTGTTCTGCTTCATGGCCGGAGAAAATGACAAAATCACGTCGGCACCCCCCATGGCTTGCAACTCTTGGCCGACGTGGTTCTTTACGACGAGAACCTCGTCGGCGCCCAGTTCACGGGCGTCCGCCGCTTTGCCCGGGGTGTTGGTGATGGCGACAACTTCATGTCCCATGGATTTCGCGATTTGCAGAGCCAAATGACCCAGTCCACCGATGCCGATAACAGCAACGCGCTCTCCGGTCTGGGGCTTGGCGATTTTGTACGCGCTCATCGCAGAGAAGCCCCCGCAAAAAAGCGGCGCGGCACTGTCCCACTCTAGTTTCTCAGGCAGCAAGGCACAACCGTTGGCTTCCGCGACCATGTAATCGGCATAGCCGCCGCCGTTGGTAATCCACGTTTTCGGCTCCGCGCAGAACTTAAACCGTTTTTTTTGACAAGAGGAACACCTTCCACAGCCACCCTGAAACCAGGAAACGCCGACGCGGTCTCCAGGCTTGAGGGAAGCGGCCCCGGGTCCCACAGCATCGATGGTGCCTACCGGTTCGTGCCCGGGAACGATGGGCAATGGCACGGGCAATTCGCCGCGCCATATGTGAATGTCCGTTCCACAAACGCCGGTAGCATGCAGACGGATGCGCACCTGTCCTGGACCGGGTTGCGGGTCGGGGATATCGCGTGGCAAGAGTGGTTGGTTTACTGCTGTCATCAGCATCGCTTTCATCTCTTCCTCCATTAAAGACGGCACGTCGATTCGAGAAGGATCCAGTTTGAAGAATATTGCGGCTAGCGGCCTGCGAAAGAAGCCACAAATGTCTGCGGTAGAACCTCGCAAGCACTCGGCGTTCGTGCGAGCGAGATTACTGGACCCCAGCCAGGTAGTCAACGAAGGGAATAGGTCTTAACTCCCGATTAGTCGTGCATCGACTCGTCGCAACAGGTGGGCGTAGAAACCTAGGTTAACTCCAATGACGGCAACGAGAGGAATGACGAACAATACTACTATCAATCCCGGAGATACCTCGGAAGGCGCGGCTCCCCTTACGACTCTCGCCTCCTCCCACAAAAACATCACGAGCCACACCAGATATATGCCCAGATTGAAAATCGGACTGAGGATGCTTCGGAAGAAGTCGGCTACAATGGCCAGGGCTAGAATCGTCACTATCGTCGGCCTCCAAGGGTCTGAGAAAAATTCACGCAAATACGAGAACGTAGGGGGCGCTGTCCGCATAGCTTGATAAATCAATTCTTGTTCATGATGCGACCGAATTGGCGCACTCAAGAACAAAAGAATCACGAAACCGTTAGTGAGCAACACCCAGACGAACCGCCAATAACTCTCCTTCAATTTCCTCATGATTCAAGAATACTGCACAAAAAGTGTCCATGAATTGAATGACGGACTGCGGGTTACGTCGTGGTCACTCTCAACTCCCGATTAGTCGTTCATCGGCAGCAATCTGCCAACCAGGAGGCATCACTTCCGGTTTGCCCGTTACTCGATATGCAACGAGAAAAAACTTCAGGGACAGATTCCTAATCCCAATGTTTCAGACGGGGCCAAACCGTGGTTAGCGAAGCGAACTTCTTGCCACGGCACAGGAGGACTGTTTTGTGGGCCCATCCGTACGCTGTTCCCGTGTAAGGGTTGTGCAATTGTGCGATCACCGTGACCTCGTCGAACCACTTTCGCGCGTCGTCTGCTGACCCACCTATGACGATCATGGTGCTGCCGGTGTAGTTGCGCGGGCCCCATAACCAGTAACTCTGATGTCCGCCAATCGCCTTGGGCAACCCAAATTTTGGCCCGAGTAGGTCAATCGCACCCGCCGTAGCGAAATCGTCGGCATAGATGGCAGTGTCCACACGATCTTGTGCAGGAACGTCGTAGTACGCTTCCGCCACGGCTCGTACTAAATCGTGCCAGCCAAAGCATCCCGAATAGTAATGCGGCATCGGCTCTGCAAGCATGCTTTTCTCGTCGGGCTGAACCTTAAACGGAAGCCTGGCCTGATAAAGCAGAAAGCTATCGGGCGAGAGTACAGGTACAAACAAGGGCAGAAGTGCAACGGTTCCCAACAGGACCAGCGCGACCGAGAAAGGCTTGAGCCAGCCCAGCCGCTCGGCGGCGGAGATTTGCTCGATGGCAATAGCGCCGCCCGCAAACATCATCGGGTACACCGGTGTCGCATAGTAGTCCTTGCCGTGGAGCACGATGAATGCCACGAGCACGCTGATAAATGCCCAACCCAGCGCCCGGAAGGCATTACCTTTCGGAAAAAAGAAGAAGTACAAGCCACCGAGCAGCCATACAGGGAAAGTCACCGGGGTCATCAGCAGGATTTGTGCTCGAACGTAGCCCAGAGGAGTGAAAGGCAAGTCTCTTCCGCTCTCCCGGATGTTGTGCATGAGCTCCAGGAACGGGTAATTGTGCTGCACGTTCCAAATCAAGTTCGGCAGAAAAACAACAAACGCGATCAGTCCCCCGATCCAGATCCATTTGGTGGCGAAGGCCTTCCGTTCTCTGGTGAGCAGCAGGCCTACGACAATGCCGAACCCAAAGACCGCCATGGAGTATTTGTTTTCAAGGCCAATTCCTGCCAGGAGGCCCAACCACAACCACAACTTCTGATTTCCAGTTTTGATGATGCTGATGACCACGTATGCACAGCCCATCCAGAACAAAGGCTCGAAGACATTCATCGTGAACAGGTGACCGAGGATGAGGTAAACCCCTGCGCACGCGCTACACAGGGCTGCGAGTCCTTGGGCGAACCGTCCGCCGCCCAGCTCGCGCGCGATCCGGCCCGTAAGCCAGACGGTCAACAACCCAGCCAGGGCGGGTAGAAGCCGAATGGAGAACAGCGAAGTTCCGAAGAGGTGCCGTGTAAGCCAGGCAAACCAGGCGATCAGCGGCGGCTGGTCGACGTATCCCCAAGCCAAGTGCTCACCACAGGCGATGTGATAAAACTCGTCGCCAAAATACCCATAGCGGTTTGCAGTGAGCAGCTGTAATAGGGTCACCGAGCCGGCAATGTACGAAACAAGGGCAGGTCCACTCGTAAACCAAGACTGCCCTTCGGCCTGCTCATGAGAAATCACTGCACCTGCCGACATCCGTGCCTCCTGACGTGTACTCGGAGAGTATGGCGTTACCCGCGCACCGAGAGGAAGAGCAATTTTGGAAGCACTGTGGCCGTATCGTCGGCAACTCGGAAGTTATGGCAGAGGTCGCGCTGGGTCCTCGTAATCGGAAAAGTGAAGTCCTGGTACCTAAGTTACCGGTAACGCGACAAACAAGGTAATGGCACCCGGGAGTTTCACAAAACTCGATCCTAATCTGAACCCAACGCTCCCGATTTCTTGAAGTCTTTTCCTTAATGAACCCCGCTGGCATTGCGGCTAGGCGATGAGCAATTGAGTTGAGTTGGCCCGATCTTTCATACTAAACAAGGAAACAGCCGCTCGGGACGCATGAGTAGTACTTTGCCTCTGAGCTTTTTCACAATGTGGTTGCGCTGCCACTCATTCAACGCGCGGCTCACGGTAAACGGTGTGACGTTCGCTGCGCTCGCTAGCTCTTCATTTGTTACATCGATTTCAACGCCTTCGGGGACCTTTTGCCCGATAATTCGGCCTGCTGAAACCAAGATCTGGCCGAGTCTCTGACGAGCGGTATGGCAGCTCAAAGCCATGTAAGTCGCAATATACCAATCGAAATGGTTGTACGCGATCAAAAAGGCATTCTCTGCCAGTACCGGATGCTTGGCAACAAAGCCTCGGACAGTGTTTCGGTCCCATGCCAATACGCAACTATCCCGCACTGTCTCCGTACTGATGAGGTACAAAGAAGGTTTCGATACAAGCGCTGCGCCGCCGAACACCTCTCCAGGCATCTGCCAAAATAGCGAGAGCTTTTGACCCTGCTCTGTCACAGAGAAATATCTGACACGTCCCTGCGCCAATAAGTAAAAATGGTCAGCAGGGTCGCCTTGATTGACAACAACTGAATTGGCACGAAACTGGAGTTGCTTTGCCGCTGAGATGACGACCTGCAGGTCAGGCGGAGCTAATCCCTCCAGAAATCTCGACCTCAAAATTGGGCTTGTCACAGCAGTTCCAGAAGCGGACACAGATGAATCTCCTGCCACGGGTCCACACACACGTTTCCGATCACCCGAGTATACGAGAGAGATGTAACACTAAGTAGCATCGGCAATGAGTGGCTACTGCTTGAATACCAGCGGAGGTCCGCTTACTCGCTTCCCTTTGAGGTCGACTGTCACCTCGACCCGATCAGCGATCTTCATGAACGGAATTCCACTGTTCATGCCGTAGTCCTTGCGGTCGAAGGCCATCGTCCCTTTAATCTCGCCTGAACCCGTTCCCTTGCCGGAAAGCGTGAACGTGAGCTTCTCAGGCTTGGTCACTCCGCGTATCGTAAAGTCTCCGACGTAATCAAGTGTGTTGGGGCCGGTCTGTACAATCTTGGTCGAGTGGAACGTGATCAACGGATCGTGCTCGGCGTCAAAAAAGTTTTTGCCCTTCAATTTTCCGTCTTTCATACCGCTTCCGGTATTCACACTGGCTGCCTGAATCTTGATGTCCAGAACGCCTGTCTCCACGTCAGGGGAGGTCATGGTTGCTTTGGCGTCCCACTTATCAAATGTGCCATCTATCGCCACTGACGCCTTCACGTGGAACCTAATCGAGCTGTCTTCCTTCATAAACTTAATGACAGGAACCCCATCAGGAGCCTGTGCTCGGCTTACGGACGGGAGCACGACGGAGGCTAAGAAGCATACGACAGCTAATCGCATGAAATTCCTAACATGGCGACAAGACTTCACTCCTCTGGCGAGGCTGTCATGATGGGGCTGCCAAATCCCACTGTCAAAAGTTACAGGCCGTTGCGCCGGTTAAGAACACTGAAGCCGTTCACTCATCGGCGGGCAAATCACGACCTGGCGGTAACGCGAGATTGCCCACCATCTAAAACAAACCCAAGTCCCGATTAACGCGCTAACCGGTAAAGTCGAATCGGCAAAAGGAACTTTACCGGTAAGACGACTTACCAGATGGGATGAGAAGGCCGGTCTCCGCGGGATGCATTAAGCTCCCAAGGATCGACGTGCTCAAGGCACAATTAAAAGGAGACCGGCTTGAAAAAGACTAGCACTGTTCGGGTAAATGGAAAC
>Ga0335083_10002360_pt1 | contig 24926 bp, 13 predicted proteins | sample Lox_Sample_42_FD_206716 | JGI IMG/M metagenome (GOLD analysis project Ga0335083, IMG submission 206716) | Soil microbial communities from Loxahatchee National Wildlife Refuge, Florida, United States - Lox_Sample_4.2 | ecosystem: Environmental > Terrestrial > Soil > Wetlands | place: USA...
CAGAAAAACCAGTCAACCACGGATTGCCACGGATTTGCACCGATCATCAAGAGGTAGTACTCCTCTGCGAAACGCCGCCGATCTGAACGGCCCACTCCAATCCGATCCGTGTTCCTCCGTGCAAATCCGTGGTTGAAATGTCTTGCCTTCAGGCGGCAGCGGACTCGAAGTGTGCAGGGATAGAACGTCTCACTCATGCTGTGCGATACTGGATTTGCCACCGATGTACCCAACCCAAAGCCGGGATGGCGGAACTGGCAGACGCAGCGGACTCAAAATCCGCCGAGGTTCACCCCTCGTGGGGGTTCGACCCCCCCTCCCGGCACCAACGTAAATCTATAAGGATCCAACACTAGCTAACCGCTCGTGTCGGCCCCGGTGTGGCAGCTTGGCGCCGATCTTCCCTCCGATGCGGGAGTCTGCCCGAGACTGCCAGATTGCGGTCACACTGAGTGCCGCTATCGACCATTAGCCGAGTTTTGACCCGCCGCCGTTGTTGAATGTTCCCTTCGCACGTACACTCTTCATGCGCCATGAACAGCACTTTGTATGCTGAGCGAAACCCATCTGTTTGCATTACTGGGGGGCTTGTTGTTGCTGGCGTTCGTCAGCAACCGGCTATTTCGGCGCACCCGTGTGCCCGACCTGATCGTGCTCATGCTGGTGGGAGTTCTGCTGGGTCCCGTCTTTCACGCAATTAACGGCAAGAGCTTTCAAGTATTCAATCAGTACCTGGGAACGTTGGCGCTCATCCTTATCCTGTTCGAGGGTGGTGCCGAACTCCAGGTTCGACGCACCTTGCGGTATTTCCCGGCCGGAATTTTGCTTGCTCTGGCCGGCTACGCTCTTAGCTTCTTCGCCACTGCCGCCGCTTCGCTTATCACCCTGAAACTTCCGTTCTCCTCTGCCGTGCTGGTCGGCGCCGTCCTCGGCTGTACCAGCGGAACCATGGTGTTGCCGACGCTGCAGCAGCTTGAACCGGAGGAACATGTCCGAGTGATGCTGCTCATCGAAGCAGCGCTCGGAGATGTGATCGCGGTAATCGCCGTCGGCAGCCTGGTTTCGCTGGCCGAAGGCGAACCAATGCTACGGGGCATCGCCGCCAGTTTCCTGCTTCGTTGTGCTACATCCATTGCGGTGGCTTTGCTCGCAGCGTATGGCTGGAGCCGCTTAACTCCCAGTCTGTCGCACTTGCGTTTCGGCAACGCAGCCACATTAGGTGCGCTACTGGTGATCTTCTCAGCCACTCAGGCGCTTGGCGGTAGCGGGTTGTTGGCGGTCCTGATTTTCGGGCTGGGCTTGGCCAATTTCTTCCCAGAATCGGACGTGCCATCACGATTCCTATCGTTCCCGTCGGAACTGAGCTTTTTAATACGGTCGTTCTTCTTTGTCCTGCTTGGACTGCAACTGGGTCCGATTACGTCTCATTTCGTTTTAGCTTTGGCTTTCATTGTTGCTGCCTTGGTTGTGGCGCGGCTGGTCGCTGTCCAGGTCACCCGTATCACCACCATCGATCCAGCCGATCGAGAGCTGGTCTTCTGGATGCTGCCTCGCGGTTTGGTGACAGCGGTGTTAGCGCTCAAAGTCGTAGACGCAAAGGGAGCGCAGTTTGCTTTCCTGCCAGATATGGCGTTTGCCGTGATCCTCGTAACGAACGTGCTATTGCTCGTGGGGATTTGGCGCTATGGCAAACGCGGCAACGCCGAGGATGTGCAGCAACCGCTGACCTACAGGAAGCGAGCCAGTTGATGAACCATTGCAGCTCCGCGCATGTCTTGCGCCAGACCGCGAAGAATGCTTTGCGGTCCGCTATTGGCAGGCTACACATTTCTCCATTTCGAATGTGTGAAACTCATCCGGCACTATGAACCCACTTATGCGGCTGAAGTTTTCATTCAGAGAAGAATTCCCGCCGATCTTTCTCTCCTGATTTCCGTAGACAGTGAAGTTAACGTTTCCAACAGTGACGTTGCCGCAAATTGCCGTGACGATCGACTTGAAACAGAGTGCGAGTTCCATATGGCTCGTCACCAAACGAGAGTTGTAATTTTCCACAATCCATATCCGCGCACTTAGCTCCTGCCTGCAAACGAAAGTAAACACACGCAATCGCGATTGGTAAGACTCGTGCACTCCCAGTGACAGCGTTGTTTTTTGGTGTAAGTCGGCGCCGAACCATCAAGCGCGACGCAGAAAACTAACAATGGATCGGAGTGTGTGATGAATCGATTTACTTGCACGCTCATCATCCTGTTCAGCGTCGTCTTGCTACTGCCCGTACTCTCGTTCGGACAGGCAATCAGTGGCGACTTGACGGGCGTGGTGAAGGACGCAACCGGGGCCTACGTCCCCGATGCCGATGTCACGGTAACCAACCTGGGCACAGGCTTTAAGCAGAACCTCAAAACCAATGCGCAAGGTGAATATCACTTTGTCAATCTGCCGGCCGGACACTATTCCGTCGATGTGAATGCGCCGGGAATGAAGGGCGGCTATCGCGATGTCGAAGTGGTGCTCAACAAAATCGCAACTGCGAACATCACCGCAGCGGTGGTGAGCGGGAGTACCACGGTTGAAGTCAACGAACAGGCGGTCGCCATCGACACGACAACGCCAACCATCTCGACGACGTTCGAGGCCAAGCAGGTAGCCGACTCACCCATTACCGGGACCGGCGGTACCGGCAGCGGCGTGCTGAACCTCTCACTGCTCGACTCCGGCGTGGCCAGCTCAGGCGGCGTGGGTGTAGGCACGGGTCCCTCCGTGGGGGGACAGCGTCCCCGGAATAACAACTTCACGGTGGAAGGGGTCGACAACAACAGCCTCAGCACCACCGGTCCACTAATGGTAGTTCCCAACGACGCGGTGGATAGCTTCACCGTGTTGCAGAATCAATTTTCGGCGGAATTCGGTCACTCTTCCGGAGGCCAGTTCAACGAGACCATCAAAAGCGGCACCAACCAGTTTCATGGCCGCGCCTACGAGTACTTTCAGAATCGCAACCTGAACGCGATCGATTCGCAAACCGCGTTATCGCAGGTCAGCAATGGGTTGACGCCTTCCAATCCGCGGTTCGACAACAACCGTTACGGCGGCCAGATTGGTGGGCCGATCCTGAAGAACAAGCTGTTCTTCTTCACCGACTGGGAATACAACTCCATTGGCCAGACCGCGACTCCATCGACGGCCTGCGCGCCAACGGCTGCAGGTTATGCTGCACTCGCTGCGCTGTTTCCCAACAGCACAAACCTTCAGCAGTTTCAGAAATATGTTCCCGCCGCAACCTCGGCTCCTACGGTCTGCGGACTGGACGGTGCAGCCAACAACGTCTCGGTCGCTCCAGGGCTGGCAACTACCAATCCCAACTTCAACACTATGGCGGTCAACATCCCGGTCGGTGATGTGGGCTTCCTTGGTTCCAGCTACCAGAATTTCCTGAACACTGCCAACTCCATCGACTACAACATCTCGGAGAAGGATCAGGTTCGCGGACGTCTGGCCTACACCAAGAACCCTGCCTATGACACCACTGCCCAGATTCCCGCATTTTGGACGGTGAACCCAACCTACTTCTGGTTGGTCACGCTGAGTGAGTATCACAACTTCTCGCCCAATGTGAATAACGAATTCCGTTTTGGCTTCAACCGATTTAACACAGTGTTGACAAACGGTGACACGAGCTTCCCCGGACTGGGCGGCCCCGGCACCTTCCCCAACCTGCAGGTCTTCGAGTTGAACGGCGTTCAGCTTGGTCCCAACCCCAACGCTCCGCAGGAGACAATTCAGAACCTGTATCAGTTCGTGGATAACGTGAGTTGGGTGAAGGGCAAGCACAACATCCGCTTCGGTGGTGAGTTCCGCTGGATCATCAGCCCGCAGACCTTCACTCAGCGTCTGCGCGGTGATTATGAGTGGAGCTTCCTCTCCGATTACTTGAACAATGTTGCGCCGAATCCGAACCAGGGTGATTTCGGCGAACGCTCTTCCGGCAACGTCGTCTACTACGGCAACAAGAAGGCGGTGTACGGCTATATCAATGACGAGTGGCGCATCACTCCGACCATCACCATCAACGGCGGAGTGCGTTATGAGTACACGGGCGAGCCGGAAGCGGCAGGCCTGCAGTCGCTCAATTCGATCTCAAACGTGCCAGGTCTGATCACGTTCGGCAGTCCCGTCGCACAGAAGACAAACTTTATGCCGCGCGTGGGCGTTGCCTGGTCGCCTGATCCAAACACTTCCGTGAACGTCGGATTCGCCATGGCGAACGACGTTAGCTTCGACAACCTGAATATCCTGTCTCTGCCCCCGCAGGTGCAGCAGACGTGCGATACGACCGCCCCGGGCACGCCGCAAATTTGCCCCTATTCGGCGAACAACTTCCTGGCGGCCGGCGGCCTGCCTAACACGCCAGTGCCTATCACCGATCCGGCAACGGCCCGTGCCGCAACCAGTGCGTATATACCCAACCAGATGCTGCCCTATTCGGAGACGTTTACGGCCGGCGTGCAGCACATCTTCAACAACCAGTACACGCTGGAAGTGCGGTACGTGGGAACCCGAGGCATTCGGCTTCCGGTACAGACTCGCCTGAACGTGACGAGCCCAGTGACGGCCACCCAAAACCTGCCGACGTTCCTTTCCATGCCGAGCCAGGCCACACTCAATTCGTTGAGTACCACGCTCGACGGCTTGACTGCGATCGGCAGCCAGGTACCGGCATTCGCCAATGCCGGCTTCTTGAGCAACATCACGGCGTATGAGCCGTGGGGTGCCTCGAACTACAACGGCCTGCAGGTGTCGTTGAAACGCAACTTCACTCACGGGCTACAATTCCAGGCGGCTTACACCTGGAGCCACACATTCGACAATTCGACCGCCGAAGTGTTTTCGACGGTGCTGACGCCGCGGCGTCCGCAGGACTTCTCCTGCATCGCATGCGACTACAGCTCGTCGGCACTCGACCGCCGTCAGCGCGCCACCCTGGCCGTTACCTACGATGTGCCGTTCTTCAAGAACGACAACTGGTTCATGAAGAACATCGTGGGCAACTGGCAGGTGTCACCGATCTACACCTATCAATCGCCCGAGATGGTGACGGTGCAGAGTAACGCCGACGCAAACCTGAACGGCGACTCGGCCACCGATCGCTCTGTCTTCAACACCGCGGGTATTCCGGGGACTTCTTCGACCGTAACTCCCTTGCTGAACTCGGCTGGGGCGACGGTGGCCTACCTGGCGAACAATCCGGCCGCGCAATACATCCAGGCGGGGCCCGGCGCGTTGGCTACCGCTGCACGCAATTCGCTCTACGGGGACGTGATCAACAACTGGGACTTCGCTCTAATGAAGCGGGTGAACATTACCGAACGTCAGTCGGTCGAGTTCTCGTTCCAGGCAATCAACGTACTGAATCACGCGCAGTACGTGCCGGGAAATATCAGCGACGTCGCGCCCGTGAGCTTCACCAGCGGTGTGGTTCGCGGAGCGCTGCTCACTGGTTCTCCAACGTTTGCGCAATGGAACCAGGTGTTCACCAACCATCCACGTAATGTTGTGCTCGTGATGAAGTACAACTTCTAGCTCTCCACCGACGTTACCCGCTCTCGCGGAGTTTGTGACGGCTTGCGAGTAGCGGGTAACGGTTTTTTATATGGCATTCGGCTCAAACAGCGGGAAAAACGGGTTCCGGTTTGCCCTTCACGGCACCACCGGAACCCACTTAATAGCCTGAGCACGGGAGAAACCCGACACTCTGGTTATGCTGCTGCAATCCTCAACTACCAGGTTTAGTAGAAGAGGTACGTGTAGTCGGAGGAGTTATTCACGTACACCCAGTCGCTACAGCCAGACTGGTAGACGGCTCCGTAAAACGCTGGGGAAACGTAGTAGTAATAGGGATATCCGTGGTAGACATAGTTGGAATAGAAGTAGTTGTAACCACTCGACGGCAACTGCGAACAGTAGTTTACGCCGTAGACTTCGAGCACGCCTTCGTAGGCCCAGGTCCAGTGGAGACCCGAGGTCCATGCGTTGATGTACGAATACGCATTGGTAGTCAGGTCATAGGCTTCGGAGGTCCAATACAGCGTGCCGCCGCTCTTTCCCGTCTGTTCGGTATAGCCATACAGGCGGTCTCCGGGGTTCACTCTCTCCAGCGGACTATGCCAGGCCCCGCCGGTGCCGACTAGCCAGCTCGCGATTCCCCAGTAGTTGCCGCCACCGGCCGGACTGGAACCATACTGCAGCACGGGCTGCAGAATCCAATCCTGGCTTGAGGGCTCGATGCCATTGAACAGATAAATCAGCCCGCCATTGGTTGACGGATTGTTGGGCACATAGAAATATCCGCTCATCCAATCGATGTTGTCGTTCGAGCCCAGCGACACGTTCTCCTGCGAAGCTTCGACCCAGCCGTTCCAGCTGGGATTGTTGCTCAAGGTCTTGCTCGCATTCAGGTGCCGCGTAGGAACAGGAGCTTCGGAGCACGGATCGTAATGGGCGATGACCTGGCCGTTCAAGGTGACGTCGCCAGTTACCTTGCCGTCCTGCGCGATTTCGACTCGCGCGCCGTTGGGAATTTCGTGTACGCAGTCAGGCCGCATCAACTGCCCGGGAACTTGCACCCAACCCGGATGCGCGGCAGCGAGCTGTTCGTAGGTTTGTCCGGTGCTCGTCGAATTCTGCGCCGAGTTTTGAGCGTTAGCGGACTTCGGAAGGGTGAAGGCGCTCGCCAGGAGAAGTGTCAAAACCATCGTGCGGATAGCTCGATTTCCCTCGTTGCGAGATATAGACACACTGCAATTCATTGTCTTTTCCTTTCTCTCTCTCTAGAGGCTTACTCAGAACGAGCACTGGCAGACAGCCTTGGCGGGCATTGCCCTGGCCGGAATTTGGCCGACGTCCACTACTCTGTTTGTCCGGCGGGGTGTTGGTAGCCTTCGGTTTCGAGTGCGGGATACTCGGTTTCTGAAGCGCCGAACGGCTGTCTTTGCTATGGCAATCTGACAGCCAAGACAACGAACAACACTTGCGCAATCGCTAAGCTACTGCAAACAGGCGACAAGAAAGGACCAGCCTTCGCATCGCGCAGCGCCGATGCGCGCAAGCGATCTAGCTGATTGGATAGAGTTCCTATCGTCGTGGATAGAGTTCGCGCGATCCATGAACAAATTAGCTTTCTGTGATTGCCATCACCGACTTCCAGCGCGCCGCTCAATAAACTGGGCTCAACCTTACTTCGTAACCAACGACGCGCAGCTCGATGGCGAGTCGTTGATGGGCTCTATTAATTGTTTCGCCTTGATTACATCTCTTGCGCTCTTACGCTGCTCTCGACGTATCTGGTCGGCAGACATAAATGGCAGGGTTGGATTGTCGCCGGCGCCAACAGCGCCATCATCTGCGTCATCGGAATTCGCACCTCGCAGTTCGGCTTCGTTCCCGCCAATCTCTTTTGTCTGGGAATGTACGGCTACAACCTGCGCCACTGGCGCAACCACTGATTTGGCTGTGTGGACAGGTACAGAGCAAAAGTATTTGCCATTCAGCACTTGGCCAATTGCTCGTTGCTCCGAGTGTCGTCTCGTGCGGGCGGAGCCGAAGGACATGCAGGTCGTGCGCTCTGCTGCGCTGTGCGCGGGCTTTCGCTAGAGAGGAACGGCGCGCCTGTTTTCTCCTCCGACAACCGACAACTGGCCACTGTCAACTGCTCCGTGGCAGGCGAAGTGAGCGTTGCCCGGGCGACCCGCCGCCCGTTCTAATATCGAGAAACTCCGCGCAGAATGATCACCTGCGGACTGCCCGGATCGCTATCGCTGATGGAAGCGCCGGCCAATTTCGTTCCGGGCTTTGCCGGCTTGAACGTAAAGGTCAAGGCACAACTGCCATGAGCTGGAACAATGTTGCCGCAAGCGTTGGTTTGCGAGAAATCGGCGCTATCGCGTCCTGAGATTACGATCTTGCTGATCAAGATAGTCAGGCTGCTGCGGCTCGACAGCGTCACCCAACGCGAATGCGTCTTTCCCGGAGGCGCAACAAAGCTTAACGATGTGCTCGATAGCTTGAGTGCGCTGTTCGCCACCCCTGACAGGTGAATTACCTGCGTCCCGGCCAAGGCGTTGTCCTGAATCGTAATGCTGCCTGTGCGAAGCCCAAGATCGGTGGGCGTGAAGGTTGCGGTAATGGTACAGCTCGCGCCCACACCAAGCGTCTCTGGGCAGTTGTTGGTCTGCGCGAAGTCGCCGGCAATCACGATGATCGATATCTTCACCGGCGCGCTGCCCGGATTACTGATCAGAAACTGACCGGGCAAGCTGGTGTCGCCCAGCACCTGCGGCGCGAAGTTGAAGTTGCTGGGATATAGGGCGATGACGGGATAGCTCAACAGGATGGTGAGCTGGCTGGTGTAATCGCTCCCGTAGTTCCAGTTCTCGCGAGCGATATCAATCGCGCCATCGCCATTGAAATCAGCGGTAATTACATCGGAGTTTTCCTGCTCTCCATATCCGTAACCGGCGAAGGCATTAAATCCACCGGCGCCGCCGCCATACAGAATTCCTGCATTCCACAACACACCATCCACCAAATCCAGCTTGCCGTCGCCGTTCATGTCGGCAACGGAAATCGCACTTGGCGCTGACCCTCCCGGATAGGAAACCGGAGGTTGAAAAGTTCCATCTCCATTTCCGCGCAAGACCCAGACGACAGAAAAATCAGTTACAGTAAGATCGAGTTTGCCGTTACCATCCAAGTCCGCGAGCGTCGCTCGGTACGAATTGAATATGCTGTACGAAAGCATCGGCGGCTGGAACGTTCCATCGCCGTTTCCGAGTAACACGGCAATTGGTCCACTACCGACGATCACCAGGTCGAGTTTGCCGTCCCCGTTTACGTCTCCAGCCACGCCCGTGGCTGGGACGATGGGGCCTGAGAATTGCTGCGCCGGCTGAAATGAACCGTCACCATTGCCAAGCAGGATGGAGAGGTTTAGTTGATACGCAGGTATTGTGACGAGATCCAGTTTGCCGTCTCGGTTGAAGTCTCCGGCCACAATCGTCGCAGGCAGTGGTCCCGATGGATATTCCACATGCGGCCGCAACGTCCCCGTGCCGGTGCCCAACAAAATCGAAACGCTGTTCTCGTTGTTGAAAGCGCCTATATTTCCCACAGCAACGTCCAGCAGCCGATCGCCATTGAAATCACCGAGGACGACCGAAGTGGTTCCCGTGCCGGCAACGTAATCTACACGCGGTTGAAATGTTCCATCACCATTGTTGATCAGAACAGAAACTGTATTGCTGTCTTTTCCATTCTTATTCCCGACCACCACATCAGGCATGTGGTCGCCATTGAGGTCGCCGACTGCAACGGTCATTGCCTCGTCCGGCATCGCATAATTCGTTCCCTTGGGAAAGCTGCCGTCTCCTTTGCCCAGCCAAATCGTCAAGTCTCCGGTTACGCAGGCAGTGAGATAAGTAAGGCAGCCCTGAGCGGCGATGGCGAGGTCCGGCACACCGTCTCCATTGAAGTCCCGAGCCACCATCGTGGGAGAGGTTCCTACCCCGTAATTCGCGTTGGCCTGAAAGGTCCCGTCCCCGTTCCCAAGCAGCACCGAGACTGTGCCGTACTCGACTACGGCACCTCCGATGCCTGCGGTAATCACATCCAGCATGCCATCGCCGTTCACGTCGACGGTCGCGATATTGTGCGGTCCTGCGGCAACCCCGTATTCCGTGTGGGTAGGGAACGTTCCGTCTCCCGCGCCAAGCAGGATGGATACCGTGTCTGGGAAGAGGGAGTTTCGGGATAAAGCCAGGTCAAGCTTGTGGTCTCCGTTAAAGTCACCAATCGCTACTCCGTAAATGGAATAGTCGAATGTTCCGTATTCCGAACAAGGCTGAAAGCTTCGCGGTCCGTTGTTTAGCAGAACGCACACGAAGTTCTCCCTGGCGACTGTCATGTCCAGTTTGCCATCGCCATTGAGATCTCCCACCGCGACCGGGGCCGGCCCGTGAGTCCTGCCAAATGTCGCGTAACCCTTGTATGGATCAAACGTCCCGTCGCCATGGCCGTAGAAAACCAGCACTGAGAAGAAATTGCCTTCCGCAATCAGATCAAGGCTCCCGTCTCCGTCCAAGTCAGCCACCGTCAAATCCAAAAAGCCAGCCGGGATGCCGTATTCAATCGGCGCGCGGAATGTGCCGTAGCCATCACTCAGGTAAATATCGAGGAAGCCTTCGTTGCTGACGACGGCAAGGTCCGCAAGACCATCTTCGTTGAAGTCTCCACAGCCGAGGTACAGAAACTTGTGTCCCACATCGAACGAGGGAGCCGGAGTCATGGTCGCATCAGGCTTGCCCAGAAAAACGGTAATGGTGGTGTCGGTCGAATCCGAAACCGCTACGTCCGGTGCCCCGTCGCCGGTGAAATCGCAGGTCACCACCGATCTGGGTTTCAACGGCGTCACATAGTCAGATTGCCCGAACACGTAGCGGGCCGCCGCTGGCGCCTGTGTCGTTGTGGTCGCAGGCATTCCGTTCGGGCCGGAATCCCCGCTGTAGGTTGAAGCAACACTCCCTGCCTGACGGTTCTGAATCACTCCCGCATGAGGAGCCTGCACTTCTTCGGACGGCGCCCCACTGTTTCCCGGTGCTGGCTTTCGAATGGTCGACTCTTTCGATCTTGGCTCGCGCTGTTGAAGGCTTGAAGTTGCTTCCTTGTGCGAGCCCGGCGCCGCCATCGCACGGTCGCGATTCTCGCCCTGAAAGATTTCCTGAGAACTGGCAATTACTAGAAGACCAAAGATGAGTCCTAAGACTGCAAAACCACTCTTGCGCATGGATGCAACCCAGGGAATAAATTAAAGACAGGAACTAAGCATCATTACATAGGTATGCGAGCTAGGTCATTGTTCTTCAACAACTCGAGTGCCTTAATGGGAAAAGCAGGACTATGCCAATACCAGCGCGCCGGATCTTGCTCCCCACTCGTATGAGCCACGCACCGGACTCGTCTGATCAGAATTCCGCTTTTGGGAAAACCTACGACCTTCGTAACCTTCGCTCGCTGACTTTTTCCGTGCCTTATAGTTCAGCAATATATAAACTGTCTGGAGGACCGCGAAGAGGTCCGCTCCACCCGCCGTCCAGACGGTCGGGCACTAAGTCCTTTGAAATGTATTAAGTATCCGTAAACCGCTGCGGCTCAATCATTTGCACGATGAAAGTAGTCTATATCATTGAAAACAAAGCATCGCAAAACGTGATTTTTTGTGATGTGATGTTCAAAGAAAGGCAATTGGCCCCAGCGCCCACAGCCGCAATCATGCAAAAAGCCGGAGCATTGCGCTCCGGCTTGGCGAACCCCCAGTGATCTTAGAACACCTTGCGGCGAAGCACTCCGAGTCCGCCGAGGATGCCCGTGCCCAGCAGCATCAGGCTTCCCGGTTCAGGGGTGACATACACGCCATTGGAGAAGTTGGGGAAGGTGTACGGCGGATTGGTATTGTCGGCGTTGGTGTAGTTCCAGCCGAAATACGCGCTGTTGGCAAACTGCAGGTCTGAGTCTGATGTGCCTACGGCATTCAGCCCGAAGGTGTTGCTGTTGAACGAACGGCCATCGCAGGTGGTGCACATCGGAACTACTGCGAACCAATACTGCCCGACAGCCAGGCTAACGCTGGCGGAAACCTGCAGGCTGTATTCGTCATATCCGGCACGGCTGCGGCCAGTCGGAAGGTTGGTGAAGTTGGGATCGGTCCCGGAAGCGATCAGCGTGCCTCCATTGCCTTCGGAAAGGCCCTGGCGGATTTCCCAATAGGCCGAATCCGGGGTGAAGCTTTCCAGGTTGTTGCTGAACAGCGCGGTGGTCGTTACAGCCGAGCCCTGAACATAGAAGTTCTGGAACGTGGCAGAACCGTAGGGATCGCCCAGGACCGTGGCGTCGTTCTCGTTGGCGAGAGCGCGAGAGTTCGGATTGTTGGGTTCCATGTCGCCGCCGTAGAAGTACAGAATGTCGGCACTGGCAGCAACCGTGACGAACAACAGAGTAAACAGGGACACCAGTGTGAGTTTCCTCATGTTTTCTCCTCAGGTGATTTCGAGACAGGCAGACCTTTGCTCTGAGCCCGTGCGGAGCTCAGAAACTATGCTCCTCGTTTCTGACACAAGGTCAAGTCAAAAGTTGTACTACTATACAGGTTTGAGCTGTTTTTCCCAAAATGGGACCGCTGAACTCCCCGATGGAGTATCCCGGGCGCTGGTTAGTTGGTCGGAGAGGGCGCGGCGGCCGTGTTTTCTGTAAACCCCACCCTTCCTTTGCGGATGATGCTGGAGAAGTCCGGGCAGTCGCCACAGGCTTTAGCAACGGGGTTGATGTGGGCCTGGGCCTTTAGTTCAGGCAGAGGCAGTCCGCCGGTGACCAGAGTGCCGTGCTCGTACATCATCTCGTCCATCTTGCCGTTGAGCAGGATGCGGTAATCCAGGCGCATGCGTACCTGGCGGGCCTGGTCGGCTGAGACCGCGATGTTGGTGGTGCAATTGTTGGTGATCGCGTTGTACCACTCCGGCTGGCGATGCAGTTCGTTGGCGCGCTGCAGATAGTCGAGAAAAATCTTGCGCGCCATCGCGGGTTTCACCGTGGTGCGAAAAATGTAGACCTCTTCATCCTTGCGGTAGTTGGTGCGCAGGCGGATGACGTCACGCTCGTCGCTGGCGATGTAGGTGAGCGCGTACTGGCGAAAGAATCCGCGGATGGCGGAATAGCTTTGGCCAACCACGTCGCGGGTCTCAATCGACATGGCCACATGACCCTGGTCGCCAAAGTCGAAGCTGGCGATGGGATGCGCGATCCACGGCGAACCCCACCAGGTGATGAAGATGTCGGCCTCGCGCAGGTTAGACAGGTTGTAGGAACGAGTTTCCCACTGGCAGGTGTAATCGGTTTCGGTGACGTAACTACAGTTGCGAAAGTTGTGAATCGTAACCTGGTCGCCGTTGATGTCGGCGTAGGCGGTCTTGGCGTTGTCCGGCTGCCAATCAGCGGTATTGGTCGGCTTGATGCGCAGCCACCACGTCACAACGATCACGAAAGCTACGAACGCAATCACCAGTCCGGCGTGGCCGCGGCGCAGCAACAACAGCGCGCCGAAGATCACGAGGAGGTACACGATCGCCAGCACCGGTCGCAATGCCGGATATGGCGAGTCAAAGAAGAGCGCCGCAGCCGCCCAGACCGTCAGCAGAACCGCAATGATTGTCAGCAGTACCAGCACGAGCTTACGCAGCCACCGCACTCGACGAATCCTTTCCTGGCAAGATCACGTCGAGACCGTGCTTGCGCTGTCTCATTGTCCCACGACCTGAGCGCGCGTCAATTCGCCGACGACTTTGGAGCCTCCGCGCAACAAGCTGTCGGATTTCAAGCGGGCAAACAGATCGAGAGTGCGAGCAATCAGTCCTGTCCACCCGGTCTGGTGACTGGCGCCCAGGCCAGCGCCATTGTCGCCATGGAAGTATTCATAGAACAAGATGTAATCGCGCCAGTAGGGATCGTCCTGGAACTTCCTGGTTCCACCGTAAACCGGACGCTTTCCGCTTTCGTCGCGGGCAAAGATGCAGGAAAGGCGGCGGCTGATTTCTTTGGATACTTCGAACAGTGTCATATATTTCCCGGAGCCAGTCGGGCATTCAACCTTAAAGTCATCGCCATAGAAGGCATACATGCTCAGCAGTCCGCGAAGGATGAGCACGTTCACCGGCATCCAAATGGGCCCTCGCCAGTTGGAGTTGCCGCCGAACATTCCGGTATTCGACTCTGCCGGCAAGTATTGCACCTTATACTGCTGGCCGCCGAACTGAAATTCAAAGGGATGATCGAGGTGATATTTCGACAACGAGCGGATGCCGTAAGGGCTGAAAAACTCGTTCTCGTCGAGCATGTAGTGGAGAATTCGCTCCAGTTTCGCCTTGCTGCAAACGGAGGTCATCCTGCGGTCTGCATAACCTCTGAAGCCGCCATCGAACACCGCAATCTGTTTGACCACCTCCGGATGCCGCTTACGGAACAACTCGACCAACTCGAGAATTCTCGGATGATTGGCAATGGCGCCCGGTTCGAAGATGGTGGCCGCGCACAAGGGCAGCAGGCCGACCATGGAACGGATCTTCAAACGCATGGCATCGCCGTTCGGGAAGTGGAGGAGATCGTAGAAGAAGCCATCCTCGGTGTCCCACATTTCATCCTGGTTGGCGCCGATGCGATCCATGGCATAAGTGATCCAGGCGAAATGCTCGAGGAAGCGGAAAGCAATCTCCTCATACATCGAGTCGTATTCGGTGAGGATGAGCGCGATCTCAAGCATGCACTGGCAGTAGAACGCCATCCATGCGGTGCCGTCAGCCTGATCGAGGTGCCCGCCGGTTGGCAGCGGCGAACTACGGTCAAACACACCGATGTTGTCCAACCCAAGGAATCCGCCAGCGAAAACGTTGCGGCCCTCGGGATCCTTGCGATTGACCCACCAGTTGAAGTTGAGCATCAACCCCTGGAAGGAGCGCTCCAGAAAACGCAGATCAGCGCGGCCCAGCTCGGTCTCAACCCGGTACAGAAACAACGTGGCCCAGGCGTGAACCGGCGGATTCACGTCGCTGAAGTTCCATTCGTAAGCGGGGATTTGTCCATTCGGGTGGGCGTAAAGCGTTCGGAGCATCAGGAGCAGTTGGTCCTTCGCGAAGTCGAAATCGACAAGCGAAAGAGAGATGGTATGGAAGGCCAGGTCCCACGCCGCGTACCAGGGATACTCCCACTTGTCGGGCATGGAGATGACGTCACTGTTAAGCATGTGGAACCATTCCGGATTGCGCGCTCCACCTTTGCCCGTTCCCATCAACGGATGAGAGTCATGCTCGGTCAACCAACGATCAAGGTCGAAATAGTAATACTGCTTGGTCCACAACATGCCCGCCAGAGCCTGGCGATGAATGCGGCGCTGATCTTCGTTCAGGTTGGCCGGTGTAATTCGCTGGTAGAACTCATCTGCATCTGCGAGGCGGGCTGCGAAGACTTTGTCGAATGTCGTGAACGCGTCGGCCGCCGGTTTTGCGCTGAGCCGCAAACGCACAACCTTCAATTGTCCGGCGGGAACGTCGAGTACGTAATGTGCAGCCGCTTTGGTTCCGGACTTCGCCGGGTTCACCGCACTCCTATTGCCGGAGATCACGTATTCGTGGAAGGCGTCTTTGACGTAGGGCGAAGGATTCGGTTGTCCCCAAAGCCGGCTGGCATTCGTTTCGTTCTCGGTGAACAGCAACTCGGCGCCGCCGTCGCATTGCAACGTGTAGTCGCCGAATTGCGGATCAGAAGCGCGTATTGCGTTCTCGCCCGCCTGGTGCATGGCGGGCTTCAGTTCGTGTTCGTCCCAAGACCAGACGTTGCGGTACCACAATGTGGGAAGCAGGTGAATCTGCGCGGCTTCCGGTCCGCGGTTGAAGACCGAGATTTTGATCAGCACATCTTCAGGATCGCCTTTGGCGTATTCGACGAATACATCGAAGTAACGATCGTCGTCGAAGATGCCGGTGTCAATGAGTTCGTACTCCATCTCTTCGCGAGAACGCCGTTTGTTGGTCCCAATCAGATCGCCATAGGGATATTCGCGCTGTGGGTACTTGTACAGATACTTCATGTAGGAATGCGTCGGAGTGCTGTCGATGTAAAAGTAGTATTCCTTTACATCTTCGCCGTGATTTCCTTCGCTGTTGGTCAGGCCGAACAAGCGCTCCTTGAGGATGGGATCGCGACCATTCCAAAGCGCAAGCGCAAAGCAGAGTCGCTGCTTGTCGTCGGAGAGTCCAGCCAGTCCATCTTCGCCCCAGCGGTAAGCGCGCGAGCGGGACTGGTCGTGCGAGAAGTAGTTCCACGCATTCCCATCCTTGCTATAGTCCTCGCGCACCGTGCCCCATTGCCGCTCACTCAGATAAGGCCCCCATTTTTTCCAAGGAATACCTTGTTCGCGAGCATCGTTCAATCTCTGCTGCTCGGCGACCTGTACGTAGTCCAATGGCTTAGTGTTCGAGGCTGAGACTGACATGGAAATTCTCCTTTACTGCATCATGGCGTTCGCTACTGAATTTCACGTTCGGTGTTCTCGGGGATGTGGCAGGCTGACAGGGTATGCACATGCGGCGCACAAAGCCGCCAAAGCATTCCCAAGCATCCGTATCAGACAGTGTGGGACAGGACGAGGCGGCTGGCATGGGCGCATAACTCCGCAGAATAAGAATCTAGCGCTGCCGCAAGGGAAGACCAAGCAGGAACCCTCGGCGCACAGAAATCTTACGCCTTTTTTCGACTACGCGTATCCGCTGCACCGACAGGTCAGCTTTCGATCGTGAGGGAACGAGAGTAGAGGCGGGACTTCAGACTAGCGTCGCCGGCCTCCGCCACCGCCCATTCTCGCACCGCCGCCCATCCTCGCGCCGCCGTAGCTGCCCGAGTTAAAGGTTTGGCTCCTTTGCGCGCCTTGTGTGCGCATCTGCTGCTGCCGCTGAATGTTGGCATCTGGCTTAGTGGTGGATTGCCAACCGCTACCGCTGTTGCTGGACCAATCGCCGGAATTGCGATTGTAGCGGTAGACCGTGCCATCTTTACCGGCATAGACATTGTTCTTGCCGGCTGCGACGCCCGCGTTTGTGTTGGTGTTGTAGGCGAAGCCGCCGCGACCGGCAGTGCCCTGGCCGCTGTAGATGTTGCCGGCATAGCCGGCTCCGCCGCCGGCGACGATGCCGGTGTTGGGGTTGTAGGTCGCGGCTCCGCGATATCCCGCCGTGTTGCCGGTGTAGATATTCGTGTTCGTGCCGCGCCCAGCAACGGTCGAGCGGCCGGTCTGCGTGTTGTAATACGAGCCGCGGGTCGCCGCGCCGTAGTTGCCGGTGTAGGGATTGGCCCAGGCTGCGCCCGTGCGCGAGTAAGCGGTATTGCCCCACACCCCGTAGACGTTGGCGACGGCAGCGCCACCCCATGCTCCCCAGCCGTAATAGGGATACCAGCCATATCCGTAATAACCCATTGGTCCCCACCACGGGTAGTACCAGGGATAATACGCATAGCCGTAACCGAATCCGAAGCTCCAACCGGTTGTTGTAGTCCAGGTGAATCCGGCTCCTACGCCATACGTGTAAGGCCATCCGTACCACACTGTGGGACCAATGTACGGCGGGTAATACCATCCCGTGCCGTAGACGACAGTTGTCGTGTTTGCCGAAACGACAGTGCCATAGTATCCAGGCGTGTAGCCGACGTAGACCACGTCGGGCGTCGACCCATACACCTTTACATAGGTCACGTAGTAGATCGGCGAGCTCGGGGGAATGGTATAGATCTCTGCCGGCACGGAATCTGCCACACGCCACGGTCCCTGCGGAGTGGGGGCTTTGAACCATACGCCGGCTTCCACGCAGTAGTAATTGTTGTCAGAGACCTTGATCACCGGAACCGAGGTGTTCTTGGCGTAAGACATTGAGGTGCCTTCGACGGGAACGAAGGTTGCCTCACCGTCATAGACAACCGTCAGCTTGGCTTCCGAGCGAGTGATGGTGGCGGTTTGCGGAATCGAGTTCGCGATCAGGCCCTCAGCGGATTGCGGTGTTCCCGGCACAGAAGCGAGGACAGTTGCCTTCGGGCTATCAAGCGGGATCTTCGCGAAGTCGGGCGGCATATCGGATTTGCCGACGTAGGCCCAAGGCCCATCGAGCGATGCCGCCTTGAACCAGCGGCCGGAGATGAGAACGTAATATTCACCGCTCAGTCGGAAGATGTCCCCGTTCGTGTTCTCGACGTACTGCAGCCCAGTACCGGAGATCGGCTTGTATACGGGCTCGCCACGCGTCTCGATCAGTTCGGCCGGACCGAAGGAGACATAAACGGTGGGAATCTTTGCTTTCTTTCCTGCTTCTTTCAGCGAAGGCTGCGCTTGCGCGGGCGGTTGCGTTTGAGAGCTGTTCCCTGTTTGTTGCTGGCCCGCCTGCTGCGTCTGCAGAGTCTGAGCCCCGGTGTTGACGATGTATTCTTCCGCCTTCTTCATGTCGTCGGGCAGTTTCTTCGCATAGGTCCACGGACCCTCCAGCGCAGGCGCCTGCAGCCACCAGTCCGACACTCGCAGGTAATAGGTCTTCTTATCGTTTTCGAAGAGCAGAACAGCGCGGGTGTTGATGACCCGCTGGAGCTTCGTTCCCTGGATCTCACGCAACTGCGCAGGCCCATCAATCAAGACCAGGACCGACTCGGCAGTTGAGAAGATAATCTTTGGCGGATCGTTCTTGACCTCGACGCCTTTGGTCACCTCGCCCTCCGCCTCAAGCGCTGCTTCCAGCCGATCGAGTGCCATGGTCTTGGTCGCGCCGGGCAGCTTTTGCTGCACGAGCGCGGCGAGCACAGGCTCTTTGTCGGGAGCGACTGGGAACTTCACTTTCGTGAGCTCCATGTTGTCGAGTGTCACCAGCCGATTGATCTTGTCCACCTCGGTGCGGGCATTAAACCAGATCACACCGTAGGTCGGCTTGTTACCCTTTGCCGTTGTTTCCTCGACAGCCGAGTACAGGTAGATGCGGTTGCCCTCCCACTTGTCCACCTGCGGCTGATAGACCAGGAACTTGTCGGAACCGCTGGTGAACGTGCGGGGCCATGTGCCTTCCGAAGTCTTGGCGGCTTGGGTTTTCGCCTTTTGCGCGCTGGGAGCGTTCGACAGTGTTTGCGCTGCGCTGAAAGAGCCAGCAAAATTGGAGGCGCAGAACACGATAAACAAAACCGCGCAGAATGGACCAGTCACTCGTCGTTGCATCGAAAACCTTTCTACTTTTGGGGCGCGGTCGCTGCCGCGGCTCTCGTATGTTAGAAGATTCTGCCCACCTGGAAGAAGAACTTGGCGTGACCGTAATTGCCAACGGCGCCGCCTATTTCAACTGGTCCGAACAAGGTGTTAAGTACGAGGCCCGCGGCTATATCGCCAGGCAAATATGGCGGAGGAGGACCCTTGGGCAACTGGTAGGTCTTCCCGACCTCGAACTTAGCAAGAAAGTCGATGGTGCTACCCAGAAGGGGTGGCAGCTTCTTCAATGTCCTGATGTAGCCGGTCTGGAAAAGGAAGTACTGGTTGGTAAGCAGTTCGTTGGTGCCGTAAGCGGCGAAGCGCAATGGGCCGCCAAGCGCAAAAGCCGGAATGCCGGTTTTGTATCCGAAGCTGGTTCCCCCCGATGCGTTCAGGAATACGCTCGAAGGCTTGCTTATGCGGAAGAAGTTTTGAACCTCCAACTCGGAAAGCGGAAATCCTTCGGGAGCCCCGGGGTTGGCGTTGTAATACTTGGTGTAGAACTTTATGGCTTCGCCCTGGCGAGGAACTACGGGCTCATCTAACGTGGTAAGGGTGTACTGAAGTCTGACGTCCCCAGTGCCTCCTGAGACCGTCGGCAAAACGCTACTGTTCCCGATTTGTGGCGAGTAGCTGGTATAGCCCCCTTCATACCCGAGTCGTAATTCACCGGTGCGCCCAAACGCATAACCGAAGTCGAGGCCGCCGAGGGCCTCACGGTCGCGGTAGATGGAGAGCAGCGTATTCCCGTTGTAAAGCGGATATTGCTGGCTGTTCAAGTTTATGCGGGGAGCGACAAACCATTCGCTGATATCACTGAAAGGCCTGTAATACTCGCTATAGAGCTGATACTGCGTACCTACCATGACATCGTTGCGCCACTCTCTGCGGTAGCCGCCGAAATTGAGAAAAGTGATCCTGGCGCCGAGGCTGAAGGTGACTTCGTTGTAGTCGGAGCCGTCGATGGAAATGAGTGGACGTACGATTGGTGGCGAGTAGGGCTTCGGCTGCGCCTCAATCTGTAAGCCTGTCTCACCGTCCTTTTGTATGACCGAGTAGGTCAAGCTGGAGAATGCGCCCAAGCCGTTGAACTGCAGAAGCTGTTTGTCCAGAGCTGCGATGTCAATCGGCTTGCCGATGAAGCTGTTCATGTCGCGAGCCATCGACTGGGCTACGTCTGGAGCAACGCCGGTGACCTGCACAAACTGCGGAGCCGCGGTTGCTCGCAATCGGCGCGCATCGCGCTCGGCGAGATATTTTGCCCACGAAGCTTCATCCACCGACAGTGGTGCAAGTTTGTCTGCATTGGCTGCCGCCGCATCGTATCCCGCCTTAATGATCGCGTCCGCGTCGTCGTAGCTCATCGCGGTGTACTTCAGCAACGGTACTTTGACCACTATGTCGGCGTCTTTGAGCGCCTGGCGTTCATTCGCCGCGATCATTACGGAGATGGACGCACCCAATACACCAAAACTTGAGAGCGTGGCGTCCGGCTTCAGCGGTTCGGTCTGCAGGTATATGCCCAGAACGAAGTCGGCTCCCATCTCCTTGGCAACACTGACCGGGAAGTTATTCATGAGCCCGCCATCCACATAGATGTGTCCGTCGTGGTGCACCGGGGTGAAAATGCCGGGCAACGACATGGTAGAGCGCAACGCCAGTTCCAGCGGCCCGCTGCGGAAGACGTGCTCCCTGCCCTCAACCAGGTCGGTGGCGACACAGGCGAATGGGATAGGCATATCGTTGAAGCTTTTCATCTCCGAATACGGCAACGAAATGCGGTCAAGGATCAAATCCACCTGCTGGCCGGAATTGAATCCGGAGGGAAACTGCAATCCTTTGTGTAAGCCGAATTCCAATGTACTGGGAAAGTCGCGGGCGTCCTGTTTACGGCGATAGGAGAGATCGGTAAATGGCGTCTGCCCGCTGATGACCTGGTCCCAGTCAATGCCCTTCACCACGTCGCGCACCTCGGCCGCATTACGGCCGGTAGCGTAGACACCGCCCACCAGTCCGCCCATGCTGGTTCCCGCGATGTAGCTTACGGGGATGTGGTGCTCTTCCAGATACTCGATGACTCCGATGTGCGCCAGTCCGAGCGCACCACCACCTTCGAATACCAAGCCGAGCTTGGGGCGATTCCCGGGAGTAGGCGCGTTCTGCGCGAGAGCTATGGTGGTTGCGAAGCAGATCAGAAGGAAGGGAACGAGGATTCGCAGCGGACGCATCATGAGGTGCCAAACCTTTCGAGATTGCTCATGCGAGCTAGCAACGTCAAACGAGAACGGTCCTCGCTCGCCGCTGTTAGTGGTACTGGGACGGCATGGCAGCCGTCCCAGCGAGTAAGTCTGTGGGTGTTACTTCTTCGTTTCAGGCAGCGGTAGCTCGGTGCCGGCGATGCCCTTATTCAGGAGGGCGCGGACAACCACGCGACGGTTTTCCGCCTGTCCCTGCTCGGTCTTATCGCTGCCGATCTGGCGGCTCTCACCCATCGCCCCGGGAGCCAGCATGTTGGTAAGCGGAACGTGACCCTGCTGTACCAGGATGTTGGTTACGTTGTCAGCGCGGTCCTCGCTCAGCTTCTGGTTGAGCGCAGCACTGCCGGTCGCGGAAGCATAGCCCTTTACCTGGATGTTGTAGCCGTTGTATTCCTTCGCTTTGGCGACCAGATCCATCAGCGGCTGGATGTATTTCGGATCGACTTTGACCATATTGTTGCCAAACAGTACCGTCACTTCGTCGAGGATGTAATAGTCATCGAGCTGGCCAAAGCGAGCACTGGTGGCCGCGATTTGGGCCTTGTTAGCGGCGATTTCCTGCTGCTGCTTGTCGAGTGCAGCCTGCTGCTCTTTCAGAGCTGCGTTCTGCGCTTTCAGCTCAGCCTCGTTGGCTTGGGCCTGCACCTGTGTTTCATGGACGCCGGCCTGAATTGCCTGGGCCTGCTCGAGATCGTCACCCTTGAACAAAACGGAAGTTGCCACGAGCTGGTTTTTCTCGTTGTAGTTGCCCTGTACCTTGATGGCGAGGCCGGGGATCAGCGCTGCCATGGACATGTCCTTCCGGCGAGCCTTAAGCGCACCCTGCACCTGCTGCACCTTGGTTGAGTCGGTTAGCAACACCACAAGTTTGGGTTGATCCGAGGTCTGCAAAAGTATCTCGGGGCCGGTGCGGCCCTTGATAATGCCCTCGACCTTCACCTTGTCGTTCGCGAAGGCAACGGTGCTGAAGCTGGCAACGACAAGCACTGCCATGATTGCCATGGAGGCGCTACGTATTTGGAACTTCGTCATATTTTCTCTCCTTGACTCGAAATCGAAATCTTGCACGAAAGAATCTGTTGGTCACTGACACGACGCGTGACACATGAGCTGGTTCGGGATGAATGTCCCAGAAGGGCGGCATAGGTCGGATCGGTTGGAAGCTGGCGGATTTATCTCAATCCACAGTCCTTTTCCCTGTGCCGACGCTGAGCTACGCCCCGGTAAAGTAAAATGTAATCGTAAATACTTGGGTATACATCATCTTACACTTCCGGTAAATCGTTCGGTAACGAATCATCGCCAACTATAAGCGTCGCACGGGATTGCGCCAACCCGAAGAATTCCTGGTGTGGCCTCGGCTAATGCACTGAGAAAAATTGGCCGCCTACTACTAAAGTGGGATAGCTGCCCAACGGTCTAACAGGCGTGCGTCGTTTACTACGTTGGAATAAGCGGACGATTCCACAGCGTGCCTGTTTAAATAGGAACGCTATGAAGATTGCTGCCTTGGCGGTGTTGTGCGGACTGCTGCTCACTACGCCCCTGCTCGCTCGGGACAAAACCGACATACTGGTCATGAACAACGGCGACCGCCTCACCTGCGAGATCAAAGGCCTCGACGCTGGGATCCTCTACGTCAGCTTCGACTACATCAAGGGGACCACCGAGGTGAATTGGCTCAAGGTGAACCACCTGGAAAGTAAGCAACTGTTCCTGGTCAAGACCCAACAGGGCAACTCATACATCGGAACTCTTTCGACAGCGGAAACCGCCGAGATGAGGCCCATTTACATTCAAGTGGTCGACCAACAGGACCACACCACCGAGCTTCGGCGCAAAGAGGTCGTACAGATCGACCAGACCGATACCAGCTTCTGGCGCCGGTTCAACGGAGAAATTAATTCGGGCCTTATCTTCTCCAAAGCCAACAATTCCACGCAGTACACCGTCAGCTCGAATGTGGCTTATCCCCGGGAGCGCTGGACCGCTGGTGCATCCTTTACTTCTTCGCTTACCGGAAACACCGGGGCGCCGACCTCGACGCGCAACGATGGATCTGTTTTTTATCGCCGTCTCATGCGCTGGAATAACTGGTTTTACACGGGCGTTGGCTCGATGCTGCAGAGCACGGAGCAGGACATCGCGCTGCAGTCCAACATCGGCGGGGGCATTGGACGTTATGTGAAGAACAGCAATCGTGCCCGCATCGCTGTCTATGGCGGTTTGGCCTACCAGAACACGCGATATAACCAGACAACAGCGGATCGCTCACAGAACACGATTGCCGGGCTGGTCGGTGCATCCGCTGAGCTGTTTCGCTTTAACAAGACGAACCTGACCATCGCGACAACGGTAATCCCAGCCTTCAATCAGCCGGGGCGCGTCTTCACCACCCTGAATACCACCTACTGGATGAAATTCTGGAGCAATTTTACCTGGAATGTATCGTTCTATGGCAACTGGGATAATCAACCTCCTCCAACCTTCTCTGGAAGCGATTATGGCACCAGCACCGGGATCGGCTGGACTTTCGGGAATCGGTGATCGCGTATCTCTCATCGCATTGTTTTCGTCACAGGCCGAGCACCCTGCCAACAGTCTCGAAATGCGCTTGCCCTGAAGAATCAGAGGGAAGATAATTGGCCACGCCGGAAAAGCGAAGAGATCCCTCCAGGAGATAGCCTTGCCTTACGTCTCGTCCAATTACGACAACAATCCGGCGGCACCTCTCGGTAAATGGGTGGGGAGTCCACCCTATTACGGTGAGTGCGTTTCCTACGTGAAGGCAGTCGTGCCGACGCTACCACAAACCTCTCGCTGGAAGAAGGGAGCGTCAGTGAAAGGCAACACCACAATCAAGGCAGGCACCGTGATCGCAACTTTCAATGCAAGTGGCCAATATTACGGTCATGCAGCGATCTACGAAAGCCAAACTGTAGAGGGCATAAATGTCATTGATCAGTGGATTAAAGCTCCCGCGCAGCCAATTCATCGACGCATGCTCAGGTTCGGAGCTCATGGGGACGTAAATAACGGAGATAAGTTCTTTGTCGTTGAATAAGCTGATTGTCGGCATCGCCCTCTTGCTTGCGATGCGGATGCAGGCGCAAGTGGCGAAGTGTCCGTCGTACAAAGGAAAGAGTCCCCTTTCCAGCGTTACTGTATTTGATGGTCCGCCGGAACAGAGGGCCGATCTAATGCCGGATGTTTCGAGGGGCCGTGGCGATCATATTTACGCGTCCTGGGACGTAGGCTACATCTTTGCCGCTGGCCGAAACGTCTATCTGGTCTGCGAATTCGGGGGGACTGGAGATAAGGACACTACTACCGTAAAGGTCGAAAACAAAGTGGACCATTGTACTTACCGAACCCTCAAGGGTAAGCCTGCCGAGATGGCCTGTAAGTAGTCGGATCGCCAAATTTCAACGGCTGGTCGATGCATCCGCGGAGCTGTTCCGCTTCAACAAAATGAATCTGACGATCGCCACACTGTAACATCCGCCTTCAGTCTTCCCGGCGCATTATTATCACCCCGGCTACCAGCTACTGGATAAAGTTCTGGAATAATTTACCTAAAGTGGATCGTGCTACGACGACTGGGACAACCATCCTCCGCCAACCTTTCTACGGAATTGCTTACGGCTCCAGCACCGGTCTCAGTAATGTTTGGCGATCGATAATCGCATGTTTTTGTGACTTAAGTTGTAGGGCGGGGAGTGCAGTTTGGCAGTTTTAGTATCCCCTACCTGGAAGTTCTCACAGGTGTCTTCCGCGTCTGATGTTGTTATGGTTTTTGCTGG
>Ga0335083_10002361_pt1 | contig 24913 bp, 18 predicted proteins | sample Lox_Sample_42_FD_206716 | JGI IMG/M metagenome (GOLD analysis project Ga0335083, IMG submission 206716) | Soil microbial communities from Loxahatchee National Wildlife Refuge, Florida, United States - Lox_Sample_4.2 | ecosystem: Environmental > Terrestrial > Soil > Wetlands | place: USA...
CAGGCCGCGCTGATGGCATCCTGCGGACAGAATGAGCCGGCCCTGCGGCTGCTGAAGGCGGCCGTGCAGCAGAACTATTGCGCATATTCGGCGCTGCTGGAAGATCCGCTGCTAAAGGACTTGCGGAAAGACACGGCCTTCAACGAAGTGCTAACGGCATCGAGCAACTGCCAGGCGGTGTTCAAGGAAGGGCGGAGCTTCTAGCTTCTAGCTTCTAGCTTGGAGCTCTGAGCTTCGAGCTTTCCGGTTTTTGGTTCTTGGGCTCCTTTCCCTTTATGCGGAAACTTACGCGGCGCGGGCTGCTGAAGTCTTCGGTCGTTGGGGCGGCGGCGACGATTCTGCCCACGTTCTCGGCTGGTCTCGATACACCGGCGCTCAAGGGGCGCATTCATCAATCGGTCTGTCAGTGGTGCTATCCGCACATACCTCTCGATCAACTGGCGGAGTTCGCCGCGAAGATCGGGCTGCGGGGGATCGACTTGCTGCAGCCGGAGCAGTACGAACTCCCTCGACGCTACGGATTAGTCTGCACCATGGGATACGCCGGCGGCGGGGACATCGGCAAGGCGCTCAACCGCACTGACAATCACCCCGCGATCGAGCAGGCGTTCCGCACGAATATTCCACGGGCGGCGAAAGCGGCGGTTCCAAACGTCATCACTTTTTCGGGGAACCGGGCAGGGATGTCCGACGACGAGGGCGCGCGCAACACCATCATTGGACTGAACCGCGTCAAGAAGATTGCAGAAGATAACGGCGTGACCATCTGCCTGGAATTGCTCAACAGCAAGCGCGACCATCACGATTACATGTGCGACCACACCGCGTGGGGAGTCCGCGTGGTGCAGGAAGTGAATTCGCCGAACGTGAAGCTGCTGTATGACATCTACCACATGCAGATCATGGAAGGCGATCTGATCGATACGATCCGCGCGAACATGCAGTGGATTGGACACTTCCACACTGGCGGCGTGCCGGGGCGGCATGAACTCGACGGGACGCAGGAAGTGCAGTGGGATGGGGTGATGCGCGCGATCGCCGACTCGGGGTTCAAGGGGTATGTGGCGCATGAATTTGTGCCGACAGGGGATCCGATGGTGTCGCTGCGGAGGGCGGTGGAGTTGTGCGATGTGTAAAATCCGCGACACTCTGATGGCATGCACGCCGAGGGCGAGACGCCCTCGGGACAGCCGGCGGGGACGCCGGCGCTACGTTCCGTTTGCCGAAAGAATTTGCGTCAAACGGGGGGTAGGCCCCATCCTTGTAGCGTGAGACATTCCGGAACCCTTAGCCTGCTGCGGCTCAACCGGAGCCGCGCTTCCTTTCTTTTTCAACTCCTGCACTTCTCGCGGCTTCGATTTGCTTGTTTGCTTACACTTTGTACTTTGGTCGCGTACTCACCCACCCTTGCGCAAAATGCGCGCAAGGATGGGCCACCCTCCGGCGCGAACAGTTCTGCGGTGAGCCTCGACGTTCTGGCGGATCCTCCCGGACTGCTGTATCAAGGCGTTCCCGCGGAGATTCCGCAGGATGAGGGAATGGCCGGGCTGCGGCTGGAACTGCTGCGACTGGGGACGACTGCGCGGCTGATGCAAGCGGTGGCGCATCCGGATGATGAAGATGGCGGGATGCTCACGTTGGAAGCCCGCGGCCGCGGTGTGAGCACGTTGCTGATGACGCTGAATCGCGGTGAGGGCGGGCAGAACAAAATTGGCAGCAACCTGTCGGATGTGCTGGGCGTGCTACGGGCCGAAGAGTTGCTGGCGTCCGATCAGTATTACGGAGTGCAAGAGCGGTTCTCGCACGTTGCCGATTTTGGATTTTCGAAGAGTCCCGACGAGACGTTCCAGAAGTGGGGCGGGCACGATACGGCGCTGGCCGATATGGTGCGCGTGATTCGTACGTTCCGTCCGGATGTGCTGGTGGCACGGTTTTCCGGCACGGACCGGGATGGACACGGGCATCATCAGGCATCGAGCATTCTGGCGAAAGAAGCGTTTCGCGCGGCGGCGGATCCGAAACGATTTCCCGAGCAGATCGCTCAGGGGCTGGAGCCCTGGCAGGCGAAGAAGTTCTACATCGGCAATGTCTGCGGCTTCGGGGCGATGACTTGTGACGACGGCAAGTGGACGCTGAAATTAAACACAGGCGAAAAGAGCGACGCGCTGGGAATGTCGTATGTGCAGTTTGCGATGAAGGGTCTGCGGCACCAGGCATCGCAAGGCGCGGCCAACTGGACGGTCGATGACGGGGACCGGTTCACGTTCTATCGCCTGGCGGATTCGGTGTTGCCGTCGACGGTGGGCAAAGATGGGCACGAGAAGAGTTTCTTCGACGGGATCGATACGACGTGGCCCGGACTGGCGGCGCGACTGGGGGCGGAGGAACAGAAGCTACCGCGACTACGGACGCAGTTGACGGAGGTTGCGAAGGAGGCCGCGGAAGCGGCGGCAGTTGCCAAAGGAAACGACTCGGCGGCGACGGCGACGCCTCTGATGAAGGTTGTGGCTACGCTGAGCCAGGTGAGTGGCGAAGTCCAGGCCAGCGCGTTGAGCGCCGCCGCAAAGCTTGATCTGTTGTCGCGGATCGCCGAGAAACAACAGCAGGCCGAAACCGCGCTGAATCTCGCGTTGGGAGTGAGCCTGTCGGCCAATGTGCACGCTGTCGGAGACCGCCAACCGAAAGAAGCGAAACCACAGACCAACGCTCCAACGGCGCAGGACCCTATGGCGGCTGCTGAGAAACGCGCTATTCCTGTTCCGAACGAAGCGAACGCGCTGACCACGGTTTCACCGGGGCAGGAGTTTATGGTAGCGGTGACGTTTCACAATGGATCGAAACTTCCGCTGGTGATTGATCACATCAAGCTGGAAGTCCCCGCGGGATGGAATACGATCAGCGGTAAGACCAGGCCGGAGACGATCAAGCCCGGAGAGGATGAGCACGCGAACTTTCTTCTGCGAGTGCCAAAGAATACCAAATACACGCGGCCTTACTGGCACCGGGACGATCCGGAGACCGAGGCGGTGAATCATGTGGATGACGAGAAGTATGCGACGCTTCCCTTCCCGCCTCCGGCGTTGCGGGCGCGCGTGGAGTACATGATTGGCGGTTCGGGCGAGGTGCGGACACGAAGTGGAATCAACGCCGTGGTGGTTACGCCATACCTGGACGACGCTGGGAAACAGCGGGCGCGGCCTCTGGCAATTGTGCCGGCGTTTTCTGTGATGCTCGAGCCGGGGACGCAAGTGATCTCGACGCACAACGGTTCGACGTCGACGGTAGCCGTCGGCGTGACCAGCAACCTGACTCGCGAGATGCATGGCGTACTGCGCTTAGAGTTGCCCCAAGGCTGGCGCTCCGAGCCTGAGCAGTTTGCCGTGGACTTCAAAAAGCGCGGCGAGAAAGAAGATTTCCAGTTCAAGGTGCTCACCAGCGGATTGCAGGAAGGGCGGGCGACCGTACGCGCCGTGCTCGAATCCGAAGGCGAGAAATACAGTGAGGGATACACGCTCGTCACGCGTGAGGACCTCGGCAGTTTCTACTATTACCAGCCGGCGCGGCAGCGCGTGAGCATTGTCGACGTGCAAGCGCCCCGTGATTTGAGGGTCGGCTACATCATGGGCGCGGGCGACGACATTCCGACCGTGCTGCAGCAGGTGGGCATGGACGTCACGCTGATTCCGGCAGAAAAGATCGCCAGCCAGGACCTCAGCAAGTTCGGGACGATCGTGCTGGGCATTCGAGCCTACGACACGCAGAAAGATGTTGTCACCAATAACAAGAAGCTGCTCGATTTCGTGTATGCCGGCGGAACTCTGGTGGTGCAATACAACGCAGGCGTTGGCGACTTCAACGGTGGCAAGTTCACTCCCTATTCGGCGGAGCTAAGTCGCGCCCGAGTTTCAGTGGAAGAGGCTACGATCGATATTCTGGCGCCGAACGATTCCGTCTTTCACTATCCCAATACCATCACGGCGAAAGATTTCGACGGATGGGTGCAGGAACGCGGGTTGTACTTCATGGATAAGTGGGACGACCACTTCACCGCGCTACTGTCGTGCCACGACCCGGGGGAAGACGCGCAGAAGGGCGGGCTGTTGCGGGCGCAGTATGGCAAAGGAACATACATCTATGCTGCCTATGCGTTCTTCCGGCAGTTGCCCGCGGGCGTGCCGGGAGCCGTTCGTCTATATGTCAATTTGTTGAGCGCCGGACACGAGAAGCGGTAAGCGGTTGGGTGGTTCCCAGTCCAGCCTTTGCTTTGGAAAGGTGCGCATGCGCGCGATTCGCATTCACTCCTACGGCGGTCCGGAGGTGATGCAGGTGGAAGAACTCCCCACGCCTGCTCCCGGTCGTGGACAGGCGGTGGTTCGCGTGCACGCGGCAAGCGTGAATTTCCTCGACGTGCAGAAGCGTCGAGGCGAGTTGGTTGGGCAGGCGTTTTATAACCGGGCGGGTATGGGCGGACCGGATCTTCCTACTACTCTGGGCAGTCAAGGCGTTGGCGTGGTGGAATCGCTTGGGCCTGAAGTCAACAATGTCGCGATCGGCGACCGCGTCAGTTTCGTTGGAGAATCCTATGCCAGCCATGCTTTAGTCCCTGCCATACGGCTGGTACGAATTCCCGAGGGAATCAGCTTTGAGCAGGCGGCGGCTGGAATGAATCAGGGATTTCTCGCCTACGCCTTCACGCACTTTGCTTATCCCGTCAAAGAGGGAGAATGGTGCCTGGTCCAGGCAGCGGCCGGAGGCATTGGTCTGTTGCTTTGCCAGATGGCGAAGATGCGCGGTGGTCGTGTGATTGGAGTAACTTCGTCGGGGGCGAAAGCAAGGTTCGTCCAGGAGGCGGGCGCGGACGCCGTGATTGTTTCCACGCAATCTGACACTGCGAAAGAGGCGCGGCGCATCACGGACGGCCGCGGCGTGAGCGTGGTGTACGACGGTGTAGGCAGAGACACCTTCGCGGCGAACCTCGACAGCCTCGCGCCGGGGGGATATCTGGTGATTTATGGGCAATCGAGCGGATATGTGCCGCCGTTCGATCTGATGACACTGCAGGAAAAAGGCTCCCTGTTTCTGACTCGCACCAACGGACTGCCGTACATCAAAGAGTATCCGCACTACCTTGAACTTTTCGCAGCCTGGATAAAGCAAGGAAAACTCTCCATCAAGATTGATCGCACATATCCCTTGGCCGAGTCGGCGCGCGCGCACGAAGCCTTTGAGCAACGCCAGATCAGCGGGAGGGTCCTGCTTCTGCCCTAGCGGTGCCCCTCAAGCATGTCATCTCCCACACAAAGCAGTTCGGGTTCTCCCAGTCTCATCCGCGGGATGGGGCTGTGGAGCGCGACCTCGCTGAACATGATCGACATGATCGGCGTGGGTCCGTTCATCACCATGCCGCTCGTGGTAAGCGCTATGGGCGGGCCGCAGGCGCTGCTGGGATGGGTGGTCGGCGCGCTGCTGGCCGTGTGTGATGGGCTGGTGTCGGCAGAATTGGGCGCGGCACTGCCGGCCTCCGGCGGATCGTACCGCTATCTACGCGAGATGTATGGGCCGCAGAAATGGGGACGGCTGATCTCGTTCCTGTTCATCTGGCAGGTTTCTTTTTCTGCGCCGCTCTCTATTGCGACCGGGTGCATCGGGCTGGCGGGATACGCGGCATACTACTGGCCCGAGTTGGATACGGTTCTCGCACACCATGAAGCGGCGGCCCATATTCCTTGGGTAGGAACTCTGCAGGCTAGTACTGTCGTCACCCCTGGAACGGGCGTTGCTGTCCTGATCTGTTTCTTCACCGTACTGCTGCTTTATCGCAATATCACAGCAATCGGGCGGCTCTCGAAAATATTGTGGTTTGGCGTGATGGGGACGATCGGCTGGATCATCTTCGCCGGGCTCACCCACTTCAACGCCGCGCGGGCCTTCGATTTCCCACCGGGTGCGTTTACTCTTTCCGGCCACTTTCTGACCGGGCTTGGCGGAGCGATGCTCATCGCAACCTACGATTATTGGGGATATTACAACGTCAGTTTTCTGGGCGACGAGATCAAAGACCCGGAAAAGAATATTCCGCGGGCGCTGTTGCTTTCCATTCTTCTGGTGGCCTGTCTATATCTCATGATGAATGTGTGCGTTCTCGCCGTGGTGCCTTGGCGGGAAATGCTGCAGGCCGGACAAAACAACACCGGCTTGTATGTCGTGTCTTTGTTCATGCAGAGGGTGTACGGCGCGTGGGCGGCGCGCCTGGTAACGGGACTGGTGATCGTGACGGCGTTTGCTTCGGTCTTCTCGTTGATGCTGGGATATTCGCGCGTTCCCTACGCCGCCGCGAAAGACGGCAACTACTTCAAGGCCTTTGCCAAGGTGCATCCGGTGCACCGATTCCCTCACATTTCGTTGCTGGCGCTGGGAGTGGTCGCAGCGGCGTTTTGTTTTCTGCGGCTCAAGGATGCCATTGCGGCGCTGGTGGTGATCCGGCTGATCCTGCAGTTCTTGGTGCAGGCCGTGGGCGTGATTGTGCTAAGGATTACGCGACCCGAGATGCGGCGGCCCTTTCGGATGTGGCTGTATCCATTACCGGCGTTACTGGCATCGGCGGGCTTTCTCTTCATACTGTTTAACCGGGAAAACTGGCAGAAGGAAATGCGTTATGCGGCGGTCATTCTGCTGACAGGCGTGATTATTTATTTGATACGCGCGTGGAAAGACTCGCAGTGGCCGTTCGGGGCAACTTCAACGGCTAAACCTTAACCACTAAGGACTCTAAGGTTCACGAAGGAATTTCTTTTCTTGGCTGATCAGATTTCAGTTCCGATACCTGGCACTGGGATGCGGCGCGCGGATCCGGCGTGGGCGCCGTTGGGCGAGCCCGTGTTCCGGTCGTTGTGGATTGCCGCTGTCATCTCTTATACCGGCACCTGGATGCAGAACGTGGGTGCAGGCTGGTTCATGACCCAGCTCACCACTTCGCCGCTGATGGTGAGCCTGGTGCAGGCGGCTGCTGCGGTTCCTGTGTTTCTTGTCGTATTGCCCGCTGGAGCGCTCGCCGACATGGTCGACCGGCGGAGGCTTCTGCTGTTTACACAGACCTCGATGGTAGCTGCGTCGGCTGCCCTGGGCGTGCTCACGCTGCTGCATGCGGTGAATCCGTGGGTGCTTTTGATATTCACGTTCCTGCTCGGACTGGGCGCGGTGATGAACGATCCGGCATGGCAGGCGATCACGCCGGACGTAGTTTCTCCAGCGCGGCATGCTTCGGCCGTGGCACTGAACTCGGCGGGATTCAACGTCGCGCGCGCGGTCGGTCCGGCGCTGGGGGGAATCGTCGTTGCGGCGGCGGGGGCGGGCTGGTCGTTCTTGCTGAACGCCGCGTCCTTCTTCGGCGTGATCTTCTTTTTATGCAAGTGGCGGCAAACGCCCCACGAGCCGTTGCCTCGACAGCGAGTGCGCGATGCCATAGTCGAAGGATTCCGCTACGTGCGGGGAGCGCCGGAGGTCCGCTCGGTGCTGATTCGCACGGGAGCCTTCAGCGTGGGAGCGGCGTCGCTGCTGGCGCTGCTTCCAGTGGTCTGCCAACCTCACGGCGCGCAAGGATACGGCTTTCTGCTCACTTGCTTCGGGCTGGGAGCACTATCCGGAGCGGCATTGTTGCCACGGCTACGTCTGAGATATTCCGTCGACGGCCTGGTGGCCGGCGCAACTGTCGTGTTCGCCGCCATGACGTTCCTCGCTGGACAAGCCCATGTCTTTGAATGGCTGTGTTTGGTATTATTCACCGCGGGCGTAGCCTGGATCGGCATTCTGGCCTGCTTTAACGTGGTAGCGCAAACTATGTGTCCGTCGTGGATGCGGGCGCGGGCTCTCTCGATGTACCTGCTGGTGTTACAGGGAGGTATGGCCATCGGCAGCGCGCTTTGGGGATGGCTGGCTGCGCGCGACGGAGTGCCGGAAGCGCTGGCATGGTCGGCGTTGGCGATGATTTTGGGGCTGGCCAGCATCGGGCGGCATCGTTTGACGGCAGCGGAGTTGAAGATGGCTCCGGCGGTGGTAAGAGACTAAGGGGGAACCATGAAGACGAGACTGAGTCTGGTTGCATGCGGTCTGTTGACGCTGACTTGTGCGATGGCGGCACAAGCGCCGCCGAAGCCGAAGGAGGAACACCGCAGCGTCACTCAGGTGCTGGACCGCACGGTCCTTAATATGGAGCACGAGTTCATCCCCGCCGCAGAAGCTATGCCCGAAGAAAAGTTCGGATTCGCTCCCACCAACGGAGAGTTTAAGGGTGTACGTACTTTTGCCCAGCAGATCAAGCACGTCGCGGCCGTGAACTACGAACTCGGGGCCGCGTTGATGGAACAAAAGCCTCCAGTCGACATCGGCGACGAGTCAGGGCCAGCATCGATCACGAGCAAGGCTGACATTCTCAAATTCCTGAAGGAATCCTTCGAGTACGTTCACAAGGCGATCGCAACCATCAACGAGAAGAATGTTGTAGAAACCGTGAAAAGCCCGTTCGGAGAGGGCTCGGTCACGCGCCTGGGCCTGGCGACCGCGGTGTCAGGGCATGGCTTCGACCACTACGGTCAGATGGTGATATATCTGCGTATGAACGGAATCGTGCCGCCAGCCAGCCGGATGTAATCACGACCTCGCGAATGAGGCGCGTGCTCCTCGCAGAGTAATCGACGTAGGAAGAAGTTCCGCAATCAGGCCGCGCTGCGAAAGATAAGCCGCAACCCGTTTGCGCACTTTTTGCTGCGATGCGCGAGGATCAAGAAACATCAGCACCGACGGGCCGGCGCCGCTGAGAACTGCTCCGAGAATGCCGTCCTTCCCTTTCAAGTCCTGCAAGCAGGGCAACAACGGGCACAGCTCCGCGCGATACGGCTGGTGGATGCGGTCTTCCAAAGCGGAAGAAAGAAGGCCGGGGCGTCCCTGCGTAAAGGCCGCGAGCAGCAGCATGGAATTCTGCACATTGGTGACCGCGTCGGCGCGGGAATATTGAGCGGGGAGAACGCGGCGAGCTTCTTCAGTCGGCAGGCTCTGCTCGGGAATGGCGAGCAACAACGGCCACTTCCCTTTCGGCCGGACATTGACAACCTGCGCCTCGGCTTGCCCGGACATGCGCGCAACGGTGAGACCGCCAATCCAGCAGGCGGAGGCATTATCAGCGTGGTGCTCACGGCGGGACGCTTCGCCAACGATTTGCGCGTCCTTCCAACGCAACCGGCCGAAATGCACGGCCAGAGCGATACCTGCCAGCCGGGCGGCGGCGGACGAACCGCATCCTTTGCCGATCGGAATGTCATTCGCAATGCGCAGGGAGAGTGGCGTGACCTCCCGGCCCGCGGCCTGCAGCACTTCACGGTAAGTGTTCAGGATGAGGTGGTTCGGGACAGCACTGCAAATTTCAACGGCGCGGCCCGTCGCCGAAATGGAGAATTCTTTCGCCGCGCTCGCATCGATCTTGATGTAGAAATCCATGGCGAGGGCGGCGGCATCGAACGCGGGTCCCAGATTCGCCGACGTAGCCGGAAGCGACAGCCGCAAGCGAGGGAGAGTCGAATTCTTGCTTTTAGAGGGCATGTTCTGAGTTCTTTACGTAGCGCCGGCATCTTGCCGGCTGTCGCGAGGGCGTCCCGCCCTCGCAGGTGGCGACGAAACAACAGCGGCTACTTTTCCGCCTGTTCCAGCGTGCGTATCACCGCATCCAGCGAGGCATCTAATACGATCGGCGCCCGACGCAATTTCTCGAGTTCCGCATGCTTCGCCGCGTCAACTCCGCCCTTAAACATGTCGCCGCGATGAAATTCCATGGTGAAGTCGGGATCTTTCAGCAGGCTTCCGGTTAGCACGAGCACCGCGGTCTCTTCCGGCTTCACAAAGCCCTGCTTCACCAGCTTCTTCAGTCCCGCGAGCGTAACGGCTGACGCTGGCTCGCACCCAATGCCTTCTGCGCCGATCTCAGCCTTGGCTAGCGCGATCTCGACCTCCGACACTTGCTCGCAGGCTCCCTCAGTGGCTTCGAGCACGTGCGCGGCTTTCTTCCACGAGGCGGGGTTGCCGATTCGAATCGCGGTAGCGCGTGTCTCGGCCTGCACGCTGACCAGTCTTTTTCCTGCGGCTTCGCGCAACGTACGGACCAGCGCATTCGCGCCTTCGGCCTGGATCACCGACAGCTTCGGCAGCCGCGAAATGAGGCCGAGGTCGCGCATCTCGAGCAAAGCCTTGCCAATCGCGGAACTGTTTCCCAGGTTGCCGCCAGGAACAATAATGTGGTCCGGCGGCTGCCAATCCAGCTGCTCCAGCAGTTCGAGCGCGAGAGTTTTCTGGCCTTCAAGGCGAAAGGGATTGATCGAATTCAGCTGATAGACCGGCGCGCGCAGAACTAGTTCCTGCAGCAGGCGCAGACAGCCGTCGAAGTCAGTGCGCAACTGGCAGGTGACGGCGCCGTAGTCGAGGGCCTGGGAAAGCTTGCTCCACGAGATCTTTCCCTCGGGAACAAGCACCAAGCTGCGCATCCCGCCGCGAGCCGCGTACGCAGCCATCGACGCAGATGTATTTCCCGTGGAGGCGCACGCGACCCATCGGAATCCCGCCAGGCGCGCAAAGGTGGCCGCGACGGTCATGCCGGCGTCCTTGAACGAGCCCGTGGGATTCATCCCCTGGTGCTTCGCGAAGAGGCGAGGCACGCCCGTGATGCGCGCGCACCGCGGCAGTTCATACAGAGGAGTGTTGCCCTCGCGCAGGGTGATGGCTTGGTCATCACTGTCGAGCGCGGGAAGCACATCGCGAAATCGCCAGACGCCGCTTTGATCGGCAGCCGACTGGGAAAGCCGCCGCTGCCGCCACATTGATTTCAGGTCCTGCGAGCCGGCTTCCTTCCACCGCGGATAAGTGATCTCCAGCAGGTCGCCGCAATGCTGGCAGCGAAAATTCTGGCTCGCGCTCTCACTCGAATCGCCGCAGCCAATGCAGCGGAACCGGAAGTTCGCGGGACGCACGCCCAGCGTCGAAGTGGTGGTCGAAGGCATGGGCCCGTTCTATTTCTTTCCCCGGAGATACTGGTCGGTTTTATTGACCCAATCGGCGCGCGGCGGGTTGAACACATCCAAATCGACCGTGTCTTCGAGGGCCTCGGCCTTGTGCGTCATATTCGAAGGAATGCAGAGCGTTTCACCGGCGTGCACCACAATTTCCTTGCCATCGATCCAGAACTTGAGAGCACCCTCGAGGATGTAGGTGAGTTGCTCGTTGTGGTGGCTGTGCTCGGGGACGATGCATCCCTTCTTCAGCAGTACGCGCGCCACCATGATTTCCTGTCCGACGACAAACTGGCGCTGCAAGAGCGGAGTCAGATCCTCGAGCGGAACGCTGTTCCAGGGAATGTACTGCAGCACTGCTGGCCGGGCAACGCTTCGCGAGACGGTGTTGCTCAACGCCGTGGCGGACTTCGATCGGGCGCGCGAACTGGGTGGCGTGCTCTTTGACTTCGACACGGCTTTCTTTTTCGGCTTGCTCTTGCCGGGCTTACTCTTCCTGGTCAATTCAGGCCCTCCACGATTCGTATTTCGCGCTTCGCGCCGTTTCCTAAGAGCCGGAAGGCGGCCTGGTAGGCAGCGCTCTCGTAGGCCGCGATTGCCTTCTCCACGCTTTCGAACTCAATGACCACCACCCGCTGGGTCTCTCCTGCTTCGTACGTCTTGGACGGCACGCCTCGCGCCAGCAAGCGGCCACCGGCGGCCTCGATCGCCGGCCCAGCATGTTTGGCGTACTCTGCGAGTGCGGCAGCGTCAGAAACAGAATGATAGATCGTGAGCCAGTATCCCTTGGCCATCGGCGTCTCCTGGAAAGCGTCCTGCGGGTTTCGAGAGTGCGTCTAGAGCATGCTGCAGCGCCTGTTCAGTGCACTCGTCCTTCGTACAGCTTGACAGCGGTGTCGTGCAGGTAAGCGTGGGCAAGTTCCAGAGCCCGAGCCTCAGTGATTTCGTTCTCCGAAACCATCTCCGCCAGAGCCGCGGCCAGCGCGGTGCGCGACGACTGCACGCCCAGCCAGTAGCTCTCTTCCGCCCCCAGAACTTCATTGTAAGGGAAACAGTCGGTGCCAAAAGTGATCTTGTCGGGAAAAGTTTCCAGCCACATCTTCAGCGTTTCCTTGAATGCCGCGGGATACTGCGCCAGTTCGCCGAACGAAGAATCGAGGTAAACATTTTTCATAGCGGCCAGCCAGATGGCTTCGCGCTCGAGCGGATAGCCTCCGTGGATCATCACGAAGGTCGTTGCGGCGTAGCGTGGGTCGCGCAATACGCTCTCCAGATTCATGATGTTGCTTTGCGACAGATTGAAGTAGTCGCCGATGCCGACCGCCGTGTGAATGTGTATGGGTAAGTGCAGGCGACCGCCTTCGGTGATGAGATAGCGGAAGATGTAATCCTGGAACGTGCGGTAATCCTTCTCGCTGGGAATTCCGCCCGTGACGTAGCGCTCATAAATATCTTCCGCCTGGGCGCGGGAGGGATCGCTGAAAGTCGTGGGACGGAAATAGGCGACTTCAAACTTGATGGCAATGCCGCCGCGCTTCGAATTGTCCTCCAGCACATGGCTGATGAACTTGAGATATTCGCCGAATGTCGCGGGAAGTTTGCCGACATTGACCTGCTGCATCCAGCGGTGCAGCATCTTTTCCTGCAGCGGGATGAAGACACCTTCGTCGGGATTGCGGGCGGTCTCGCGCTGATTGTTGAAAGGCCACAGGAACGAATCGCCGAAGAAGACCCAGGGGAAACGTTTCGGGTCAAGGTAGTCGGGCATCATGGCGCGATTCGCCACTGAACTCTCGGTGTTGATTTTGTCGAGAATGGCGTTGAAGTAGGCGGTGCCGGCGAGTTGCTTCTTGAGTTCTGTCTTTTTGGCGAGCAGCCACTTCGCGTGCTCGGGAGTCAAGTCGGCGTAGGGATATCCAAAGAGCGCTTTGGCCGCTACGACGAGTTCAGGATTGTCGTCCCGCGTGCGCAGAGCTTCGCTGGCGTTGGGAGGCGCAGCCATGGCGTCGACATCGGGATCATCGGCGTAGCCGGGATGCGCGTGGTGGTCGAATGCAGGTATCTTCTCGATCTGCGGGAGCAGGCGCTGGTAAATCTGCTGCACGTCGGGACCCGGGAAGGGGCGGGCCTGGGCGTTCGAGAACGAAGAGACGGCGACAACAGCGGCAAGAAGTAATCCTTGAATTGCAGGTCGCATGCAGTTCCTCAGGGGCTGAAGCCCAAGTTCATTTGTAGCTGCTATCGCAGCGCTGAAGCGCTGCGCCACCCAAAAGCAACACTTCTTCCGAGCGGCGATGATCTTCAGAATGATGATCGATATCGCGCGCACTTATGCGGCTACTCAGCGAGCGACCGCTGTTCCTTGCCAGGCGCTTGAGACTTTCACAATCCGGTCCACCGCCTCTTGCAGAGTTGCCGTCGAAGAGGCGAAAGAGAAGCGGATGAACTCTTTGCCGGCCGGTCCAAAAGCCGCACCGGGAATTGCGGCAACGCCGGCGTCTTCGAGCAGGATGCGACACAAATCCTCGGCAGACGTGCCAGTCCCGGTGATGTCGACCCAGGCGTAGAACGCGCCTTCCGGAGGAAGGCAGCGGAATCCCGGTACGCGGTTCAGGTCGCGGACAAATTGCTCGCGGCGGCGCGTGAATTCGCCGACCATATAAGGAGTGTTGCCCTCGCGGTCGCGCAGGGCGTCGATCGCGGCGTATTGCGTGAACTCGGCGACGCAGGTGTAGGTGTTCACCGCCATCATCGCAAGCGCGGCAACAACGTCCGGCGGAGCGACCGTATATCCCAGCCGCCATCCCGTCATAGCGAAGCTCTTGGAGAATCCGTCGATGATCAGCGTGCGCTCGTGCATGCCGGGATAGCGCAGCATCGAGAGATATTCGCCGTCGTATAGAATGCGTGCGTAGATTTCGTCCGAGAGCACCCACAGGTCGTGCTTTACCGCGAGTTCAGCTAGCGCACGCTGAGCGGCGTCGGTATATACGGTTCCGGTGGGATTGCCGGGAGAATTCGTGATCAGCATGCGCGTGCGCGGCGTGATTTTCGAAGCGATTTCCGCCGGGTCCGGCTGAAACTGATTGCGAGCGGAGAGCGTAAACGGCACGGGCACCGCGCCGAGTCCCAGCGTGATCGAGGGATATCCGGGAAAACCGGGGTCGGGATAGAGAACTTCGTCGCCGGGTTCGAGCAGCGCCATCATGCCGAGGAACACCGCGATCTTGCAACCAGGCGCGAGCACGATGTTGGCCGCCGAAACCGTGATGTTGCGCGTGCGCGCCAGATAGGCGGCGATCTCTTCGCGCAATGCCGGAAGTCCGGCGACGGCGCAGTAACGGTCCTTGCCATCCGCCAGCGCCTTTGCGGCCGAGTCGATCACCGACTTGCCGGGATGAAAATCGGGTTCGCCCAGTTCCAGGTGGATGATGGAGCGGCCCTGCGCTTCCAGTTCCTTGGCGCGAGCGAAGACGGAAAGCGCGCCTTCGCCACTCATAACGGACATTCTTGAAGCAATTGATCGCATGATTAGTCCTGAGCTACGAGCCGTGAGCTACGAGTTACGAGCAACGGCTGGTTGCTCACAGCTCGTAGCTCAAAACTCACAGCTCTCACAATCCTTTATACATGCCGCCATCGACTAGCACGGTCTGGCCCGTGACGTACGACGCGCGGTCCGACGCCAGCCACACAACGGTATCAGCCAACTCGCGAGGCTCCCCCAAACGCTTTAAGGGAGCGTCAGCCGCCCAGCCGTCGAAAATCTCCTGCTCGTTTTTTCCGGACGCGGTGGAGCGCGCTTTCGCCAACTCCTTCAGGCGATCGGTGGCCGTAAAGCCCGGGCCGACATTGTTCACCAGGATTCCATCTTTTCCGAACTCGTTCGCCAAGCTCTTCACAAGGCCCACTACCGCGGCACGAACGGCGTTCGACAATACGAGATCAGTGACAGGCTGCTTGGTGGTAATCGATGTGATCGTGATGATGCGTCCCCAGCGATTCTTCTGCATGTGCGGGATGACTTCGCGCGCGAAATAGACCGTACTCAGAAAATTCAATTCGATGGCGTGTTGCCAGTCGTCGAGCGAAGCGGCGAGAAATCCCTTCGCGGGAGGGCCCCCGGCATTGGTCACGCAAATGTCGACGCTCCCGAACTTCGTGGCCACGGCTGCAACGAATCGCGCGACAGCAGCCGGGTCGCCGACATCGAAGGTCTCGGCAATCACTTCCACTTTATGCTGCTTCCTGATCTTTTCGGCGGCGGCCTGCAGCGTTTGCGGGTTGCGCGCGCACATCGCCACGCGGCAGCCTTCGGCGGCAAAGGCTTCGGCCGTAGCCAGCCCAAGTCCCTGACTGGACGCGGCTACCAGGGCAACGCGGTTTTTCAATCCCAGGTCCATTGGAGCGGTCAATTATAAATGGATGGAGTCTCGAACAACGCAAGCAAGAACCTTTCACCACTAAGGGCACTAAGGTTCACTAAGGAACCCCAGAACCGCTGCCTTTTGCTTGCGGAGGCTGGTGCGCGCCATTACTCTGGAGGAATCATGAAACGGAACACCCGCCGTCCTGAAACCGCTGCCGTTCACGGCGCGGCCGATCTGAAGAAGAAACACGGCCCGGTCGGAACTCCGATCTATCAGACCACGACCTTCGAAGTCACCGACAACGACGAGCAGCAGCGCGTCACGACGACCGACCGCTACTACACGCGCTGGGGGAATCCGACGAATACCGCGGCCGAGCAGGCCGTAGCGGCGATCGAGGGCGTCGAAGCTGCGCGCACGTTCGCCTCCGGGATGGGAGCGATCACCACTACGATCCTCGCGTTTCTGAAGACAGGCGATCACATCGTCGCGCAGCGCGAGGTTTACGGCGGCGTGATGAAGTTCTTCTCCCAGTGGCTGCCGAAGATGGGAATCGCAGTGACGTTCTTCGATACCAATGATTTTGAGCAGGCTGCGCGAGCGATCCGGCCGAATTCGCGGATGCTCTATCTGGAATCGCCAACCAATCCATCCTTGCGCGTAGTCGACGTGAAGAAAGCCGCGGCACTGGCCCGTCAACACAAACTGCTCAGCATGATCGACAGCACCTTCTGCACGCCGATCAACCAGCATCCCTCGGAACACGGCATCGATCTTGTGATGCATTCCGGCACGAAATATTTGAGCGGCCATGCCGATCTGACCTGCGGCGTGGTCTGCGGGAGTCAGGAGTTGATGGACCAGCTCTGGGAGACGCGGACGACGCTGGGCAACTGCATGGACCCGCACGCAGCCTGGATGCTGATTCGCGGGCTGAAGACGCTGGCCGTGCGGGTGGCGCGGCAAAATGAGAACGCGCTGCGGGTCGCCGAGTTCCTGGAGCAACATGCAAAGGTGCGGCGCGTGCACTATCCGTTCCTGAAGAGCCATCCACACTATGCCATTGCGCGCGAGCAGATGAGCGGCGGTGGCGGCATGGTCACGTTCGAGGTCGAGGGAAGAGGCGACGACGCGCGCCGCGTCAGCGAGGCGATGCGTCTGTTCACGCTGGCGACGAGCCTGGGCGGTGTGGAGTCGCTGGTATCGATCCCGGTGCTGACGTCGCACGCCATGATCTCCGCCGAGCAGCGGGCGGAGATGGGCGTGAACGAGCAGATGGTGCGACTGTCGGTGGGGATCGAGAGTGTCGAAGATTTGATTGCCGATCTGGAGCATGCGCTGGAGGCCGTAGGGAGCCGGCAAACGGTGCAGGTGGGGTAGGAAGCTTCTAGCTGCTAGCTGCTTTTAGCTTCTGGCTCTTAGCTTCTGGCTCTTAGCTTCTGGATTTCCGCTGTGCTTCCACGGCGCTTCGTGTTTGCAGGCGGCCGTTCCACATGTGCATCTTTACGACTTGGACTTCTTTCGCTACCCGGATAAAAAATCCCGGCCTCCTAGGAGGCCGGGATTTTCGCTTGGAATGCCGATTGGTTAGAAGAGGAACTTGGCGCCGAACTGTAGCACGCGGGCAAGGTGCGCACTATTGATTTCCAGGAAGCCATCACTTCCTAAGCCTCCCGAAGCTGCGCCACCCCACTCCGTGTGGTTGAAGATGTTGAAGGCTTCAGCCCGGAATTCGAAGGACATGCTCTCTTTGATGGGGAAGTGTTTGAAGAGCGCCATGTCGAAGTTGGTCCGGGTGGGATTGCGCAGGGAGTTTCTGCCCACATCGCCGAAGGTCAATCCGGTCGGAGTGGCATAGGCGGCCGGGTTATAGAAATAACCGGCGTACGCGTTTGAGGTAACCTGACTCGGCGGAGGAACGTTTGCCTTGGGATCTCCCACCAAGTCGGGGTATGACCCTGTCCCCACAGCGTTGCCGACACCGGCATTGTCGCCGTATGTCGTGCCGTTCGTCACGTTCAATGGTGTCCCCGTCGAGAACGCGAAGATCCCCGACCACTGCCAGCCGCCGATCAGCGCACGTGTGAGACCAGGCTTTCTGAAGAACGGCAGGTCGTAGACATAGCCGACGTTGAGCATGTGGCGTTGGTCGAAATTCGAACTCGCGCGGTTCATCGAAGGATCGTACGAGTTGACGAACGAACCATCGTAACGATCGGACGAGTCGTCGATGGAGTGGCTGTAGGTGTAGGCTGCCGTCAGACTCAGGGCCCCAACGTTCTTGCGTCCCGAAACCTGAAGCGCGTTGTAGCTGGAGGAGGCCAAGTTCTCCAGCCGCGTGATCGTACCGATACCGTAGTAGGGGCGATAGGGGTTAGCGTCATTTGCGCACGCGGTCTGCAGGTTGATGGCTGCCTGACCGGTGATCGTCTGCCCGTTGACCATTCCCGTTACATTCGGATCTCCGATGTTCGAGAGACTGTTACAGTCCGCAGCGCTGATGGCCTGTCCGGGCTGGTAAGGATTGGCGGATGCCGAGAGCGGGGCCAACTGGTTCAAATCGCGTTGACGCCCCAGTTTCGTGCCCTTACTGGCGACATACGAAACCGTCATCACGGTGCGATCAGGCAGTTCATGCTGCACGTCCAAGTGCCACTGCTGCATGTAAGGCCACACCACTTGGTTCGGAATGGAATAGAAGCTGGCCGGGAAGGCCGGTGCGAATCCCAGGCTCGCGTTACCAATATTCAGATATCCCGGGACGTTGTTCTGCGATTGAGATTGCAACAGCGGAGAGGTTTGGCCTTCCATACCCTCTGTGTTGGCTTCGTTTCCGTTCGCGTGTTCGAAGAATATTCCGTAACCGCCGCGGATCGCGGTCTTGCCGTTGCCGAAGACGTCCCACGCAAAGCCGACACGTGGTGCGGGATTGAACAGGTGGCCCTTGGAACAACCGGCAGGAATGCCGCCCACGCCGCACTGAACCAATCCATCGAGCAGGTTCGCTGCTTGTCCAGCTGAATTGACGAACTGACCACTGGGATCGGTAACCAGGGCACCCGCAACGCCCCCCGAGAGTATCGCGTTCGCGGGGGCATTGGCGGGAGCATTTCCGTTGGCGTCATAGATGAGGGGTGCGGCGGCAGGGTCGAATACCGCCGGATCCCAGTTATAAGCGTGCTTATAACGGTCGCGATAGGTTCCTTCCAAGCTGATCCTCAAACCCAGATTCAAGGTAATACGGTCAGTGACGCGCCAGTCATCCTGGAAATAAGGTTCGAAAATTTTGTACCGGTTGTAAAACTTCAGCTGGTTGCTGCCTTGGCTGTAGCTCGCAATATTGCCCATCAACAAATCTGCGAAAGCGTTCCCCGTGCTGAGGGTTGAGCCGGTGTCGAAGGTGAGCGCGCCGTTGACCTGAACGCTGCTCAATTCGTTCTTCTGGGCGGCGACAAAATAAGCGCCAAACTGTAGGTTGTGGCGTCCGACGATCTTCGTCAGGTTGTCGCGATAGGTGTAGGTTGGATTGGAATTGTAGGCTCCTTCCGGCCATATCCCGTCCGGGTCTTCATACAATCCATCGTACTTTCCACCACTGAGCGTAATCGCCGGAAGTTTGCCGCCGAAGCCATTGTTGAAGATAGCGCCCATCTTGCTTGACAGGTCAGAGGGACGCTGCCACGCGCCTACCGACTGGAACGAGATGTGGTCGGTCGTATAGCTCGCCACAAATTCATTCAGCAGGGTGGGAGTCAGGTTACTCGTAAGCCGCGCCACCACGCTGACACCGGGGCCATTGAATGCCGTTTGGACGGTGGGGAAAGAAGATCCGGTCCAAATCGAACTCGGCTCGATGGTGTTCCACGAATCGTGAATGTAGCGGAAGGTCAGGCGGTTCTTGTCGTTGATGTTGTGGTCGACGCGGACTAGTTCCTCGCGCCAACTGGTGGGCAGCGTAATGTTTGCGTTATATGCCGAGGCACCGGGTTGATCCAAGGTACCGACCGGGATCAGAGGCAGAATGTCAACCGCCGCCGCGGAGACCGGAACCTGGTTGTTCGGGAAGGGTAATCCCGTGGCGGGATTGACTGGACAATCGGAGCCTGGACAGAGGTCGTTGAAGTTCCCCGTACGCTCGAGGCTATACGGCACCACGGTGTTGAACGAGCTGGGCACGCGCTCGCGGCGCCATTCCTGAGACCAGAAGAAGAAGGTCTTCTGCTTGTCTTTGTTGTACACGCCGGGGATATACACCGGGCCACCGATGGTGTAGCCGAAATCGTTCTTCTTGTAGGCAGGAACGACCCCCGTGCCGCCAAACGCGGGATTGTTGAAGTAATTTTGCGCGTTGAACATGTCGTTCCGGACGAATTCGTAGGCGTCGCCGTGGAATGATTTCGTTCCGCTTTTGGTTTCGACTTCGACTGTGCCCGATCCGTTGCGTCCGTATTGGGCGCCGTAGTTCGAAGTCAGCACCTTGAACTCGGCGATGGCGTCAATGCTGGGGTACACGTTCAACGTGCCGTTGCTGCCGTTGTCCATGTTGTCGCCGCCATCGAGTTCCCACGCGTTGTACTCGGTGCGGCCGCCATTCATGCTGAATGCGACGCTGCCGTTGATGCCAACCTGAGGCTCATCCATGCCGGTCTGATTACTGACGCCGGGAACGAGTGAAACCAGCGTAGTAAAATTTCGCCCGTTCAGGTTCAGCTGAGTGATTTCCTTTCCACTGACGGTGCCGGCGAGTTCAGAGGATTGAGTCTCCACTTGCGCCACGTTCTCGCCCTGGACAACGACCTCTGTGCTGATAGAGCCCACTTCGAGCGAGACGTCGACGCGAGCCTTTTCGCCCACGTCGAGCTTCACTTCTTTGGCTTGATATTTCTTAAAGCCGGTGGCAGTGACTGTGACGTTGTAGGAACCTGGAGACAAGGCGGACTCGTTATAGTCGCCGGCCGAGTTCGTCGTCGTTTGGCGGTTGATCCCGCGGTCGGGACTGGCAATGACCACGGAGGCCCCGGAAATCGCGGCACCGGAAGGATCCTTCACCGTTCCCGTAATCGACCCATTTTGAGCCCAGGCGGCTCCGCAGAACGTTACGACCAACAGCACGACCTGTAACAGGACTCGATGAGATTTCATGGTCACGCTCTCCCCGTGGAGCGCAGGCATTTCCCTGCGCCGGTTCAGTCAGCTTTGCCGTATTTCTTCCGAGCCTCGCGGCTCGGGGCTTCGTTTTCGACGAACGCTTGGACCCGCCAGTGGATTGAGACCCAGGACGGGCGTATTAAAACGTATGAATAGTGCTTTTATGGAGCGTCTGCTGTCAAGAAAAAAGCGATGCCTGTTCCACGGAAACGTACTTCCGGCTGCAGTGGGGGCCGGAACAAGAGCAGAGATTGCTGCCCTGCGGTACTTTACAGCAGGCTGCGAGTCGACTCGCGAACCACCAACTCCGGCGCTACTTTGCGATGACTGGCGGTGATTTCGCGCTTTTCCAGCACGCCGTTGATGCCGTCCACGACGATTCCCACGGCTGACGCCCCCATGGCCTCCATGGGCTGGCGGACGGTGGTAAGCGAAGGTGTGTAGAGCGCCGAGGTCGCGACGTCGTCGAAACCAATGACCGAACATTGATCGGGAACGCGCACCCCCGCGCGGTTCAGCGCGCGGATGGCACCGAAGGCGCTCATGTCATCGAAGGCCAGAAGCGCGGTGAAGGGACGCTTCTGCCGGATCAGCTCTTCCGTCAGCTTGTGTCCCGATTCAAAGCTCGACATGGGATCGCGCGATTCGGGCAGATCCATGATCAAGCGGGAGTCGAGTTCCAGCCCGCATTCTTTGGCGCAATTGCGGATGCCGCGCCACCGCGGAGAGCTGTCCGTCAGCGCCTTGGGCCCGCGGATGAATGCAATCTTGCGGTGTCCAAGAGAGTGCAGGTGTTCGAGCGCCAGGTAACCGCCGACTTCGTTGTCGACGATGATGGAACTGATCGTGTCAGTTTTCAGTTCGCAACCGATCATCGCTGTGGGAATGCTGCTCTTCTCCAGATCGCCGAGCAGGTTGATATCGAGGAACAGCCAGTTGGCCAGCACGATGAGAGCTTCGATGCGGCGGTCGAGCAGCATCTCCAGGTAGCGCTCAAAGCGGCTGCGCTCGTTGTGCACGTCGGTGAGAATCGGCAGGTACGATGATTGGTAGAGCGTATTCTCGATGCCGCGCAGTACCAGCGTGCAGTAGGGATCGGTCATGTCGAAGACCATGACGCCGACAGTATGACTGCGCTTGCTGCGTAACGAGCGGGCGAACTGGTTGGGACGATATCCGAGCTTCTGCGCCGCACGCTCGATCCGCTTCTTGGTGACCGCGGGAATGTAGCGCGCTAACGGCGCATTGTTGAGCACGATCGACACCGTGGTCGAGGAAAAACCACTCTCCTTCGCCACGTCACGAATAGTCACCATCGCAGCCTTTACGAACTTATGTGCGGACAGCCGCGCTCGGCTATCTCCACACACAAGCCATCACTGAACCAAGAGATTTCGGGTGCGCTTCCAGACTCAGCGTCGCCGCTTGTATGGAAAGCGTACACTGGCGGACACTACAGCAGAGAGTCATACCAGTGTCAAGCGCGCGAATGACAACCAGATGTTTGGTCTTGCTTCTGCTGGCGGGCATCACAACCGCCATTGCAGCACAGCAAACGACCTCTGCGCCTGCCGGAAGTGGGCGCGGCAGCGCTGCTTCTGCCCCATCCGGAAGCGCGCGTCCCAACGATCCGGCAACGCTCTTTCAGCGCGGGCAGGATGCCCTTACTCATGGCCAGTTAGACGACGCGGAACGCGACTTCCGCCGAGTTCTGCAACTGGATCCTCGATCCGGCGCCGCCTACGCCAACCTCGGCGTGGTCTACATGCGGCGCAAACAGTGGAACAAGGCCCTCGAATCCCTGGAGAAAGCCGAGCACTTGATGCCTCAGCTCGCCGGCATCCGGCTCAATATCGGGCTGGCGTACTACCGGCAGAATGAATTTCTCAAGGCGATTCCGGCATTCGAGTCGGTGCTGCACGATCAGCCGGACTCTCTGCAGGCACGCTATCTGCTGGGCCAGTGCTATTTTTTTGCCGACCGTTGGGTGGACGCGGTGAGTATGCTCGAGCCGCTCTGGGCGCAGGAGTCGGGACAACTGCCATACCTGTACGTGCTCTCGAACGCGGCCCACCGTGCCGGCCGGCAGGAACTGGACGACCGCGCCACGGCGCAACTGATCAAGCTCGGCGACGGTTCACCTACCTACCATCTCTTCGTCGGCAAATATCATCTGAATCTCGATCAATACGACGAGGCTCTGGCGGAATTTCAGGCGGCCGCGGCCGCTGATCCGAAGCTTCCCTTCGTGCATTTCAACCTGGGATTCACCTACGTGAAGAAGGGTGATTACCCGCGGGCTCTCGACGAATTCTTGAAGGACTCGGCAATCGAACCGGATCTCGCCCTCAACTATGACGCCCTGGGCGACGTCTACTGGCTGCTCGAAGACGACAAGAACGCCGAGAAGAATTACCGCGAGGCCTTGCACCGCGATCCGCGGCTGCTGAATTCGCATCTGGGATTGGCAAAAATCTACCAGCACCAGGAAAAGTACGCGCTGGCGCTCGCGGAAATTGATGCCGCGGAAAAAATCGACGCTCAGCGCCCTGACATCCATTACCTGCGCGGCCGAATCCTGCTTCAGATGGGACGGAAGGACGAAGCCAAAAAGGAGTTAGACACGGCGCAACAAAACCAGAGACCGGAGGCGACTTCCGTTCCCTCCCCAGAGATTCTGCAACCTCCGCAGTGATAAACTCGCTTCTAGAACACCCCGCCACTTACGACCGCAGATTGCCGTTCTGACAGGAGGTACGAATCATGAAGCTCACCCTGAAAATCATCGCGCTCATCGTCGGCCTGCTGATTGTCATCGCCATCGCCATTCCCTTCTTCATCGACGCCAACACGTTCCGCCCAACCCTGGAAACGGATCTCACCAGTGCACTGGGCCGCCAGGTGAAGGTGGGAAATCTATCGCTCTCGCTGCTCTCCGGCAGCGTATCGGCGGACGACATTTCCATCGCCGACGACCCTGCATTCAGCAAGTCGCCCTTCGTGCAGGCGAAGTCGCTGAAGGTAGGCGTGGAGTTGGTCCCGCTGATTTTTTCCAAGACCCTGAACGTGACCGAATTGACTCTGAACCAGCCGGAGATCAGCCTGGTGCGTTCGGACAACGGACAGTGGAACTTTTCGAGCCTGGGTGGAAAAAATGCCTCCGCGGCCAAGCCCGCAGCTTCGCCTTCCTCAGCGAATCCGAATCTGTCCGTCAAGAAATTGAATGTGAACGACGGACGGCTCACGGTTACGCGCGGGACGTCGAAGCCTCATGTGTACGATAAAGTTAATATTGAAGTAACGAATTTCTCACTCACCGCCGCATTTCCCTTCAAAATGACGGCGCAATTGCCTGGTGATGGAAGCCTGAAGCTCGAAGGCAAGGCAGGACCGATCGACGAAAATAACACCGCCCAAACGCCTTTGCAGGCGAAAGTGACCCTGCAGAAGATGAATCTGGCAGCTTCCGGTTTTCTCGACCCCGCAGCCGGCATCTCCGGGGTTGCGGACTATGACGGATCCGTCGACTCCAACGGTCATGAAGCCAAAACCAGTGGCAAGCTGACAGCCACGAATTTACAGCTGGTCCAGAAGGGATCGCCTGCCGGCAAACCCGTGCAAATCACCTACACGGTGATGCATGACCTGGCCAAAGAGACGGGCACAATTCCGCAATGCGAGATCACCATGGGCAAAGCCGTCGCGCATATGACCGGAAGCTACGACGCGCACGGCAAGATCACTTCCATCAATTTGAAACTCAATGGACAGGGCATGCCCGTCGACGATCTGGAGGCCATGCTTCCCGCCGTGGGCGTGATCTTACCTCCGAAGGCAACTCTGAAAGGCGGCACTCTTGCGACCACCATGGCCATCGCTGGTCCAGTTGACAAGTTAGTCACCATCGGAAATGTGAAGCTGGAAAACTCGACGCTCGCCAATTTCGACCTGGGCTCGAAACTCTCCGCCATCTCTGCGCTGTCCGGCAAAAAGACCGGCAACGACACTTCGATCAAGAATTTCAGCTCGGATGTCCGGGTGGCTCCAGAGGGCACGAAGGCCGACAACATCAATCTCAATGTGCCGGCGATCGGCGTCGTCACTGGGGCGGGGACAGTGAGCCCGGCCAACGAACTTGCATTCAAAATGAACGCGGATGTCGGAGGAATGGGGATCCCGTTCTCTGTCGCGGGAACGAGTTCCGACCCGAAGTTCGTTCCTGACGTGAAAGGCATCGCCACTGGGCTCTTGAAAGGCCTCGGCAAGGGCAATACGAACCAGCAGAACACGGTGAACAGCGTGATGGATATGTTCAAGAAGAAGCAGTAGGCGTCAAAACGAAGCGCC
>Ga0335083_10002364_pt1 | contig 24901 bp, 16 predicted proteins | sample Lox_Sample_42_FD_206716 | JGI IMG/M metagenome (GOLD analysis project Ga0335083, IMG submission 206716) | Soil microbial communities from Loxahatchee National Wildlife Refuge, Florida, United States - Lox_Sample_4.2 | ecosystem: Environmental > Terrestrial > Soil > Wetlands | place: USA...
GAGCGGCTCGCGGCCAGCTAATCCAGGTGACCGGCCTCAGGGAAGGTCGAGCGCGTCGAACATGTGCCGCTCCCACAGCCGCATCGAGGTCTCCTCGGGATAGGACGCGACGTCCGGCTGCAGGTCGTAGACCCGGGTCGTCCGGTGCTCGGTGCCATAGGGTGCCCAGCCTGGGTCGCCGCAGGCGGCGAAGGCGAGCCACTCGCGGCGCATCAGGTCGCCGAGCGCGACGAATTCCGCGGGCGGCTCCGCGCCGGTCAGCATCGGGCCGATGCCCTCGCTGCGGGCGCCGAACAGCAGCGGTATGTCGAGCGCGTGGCAGGCGCCGAACGGGCCGCCAGGTGCCTGCGCGGTCAGCTCGTACAGGCGCGTGGTGCCGCCCGCGGCCGCGTGCGCCTGCGCCAGGTGCAGCGTCGGCATGCGGAACAGCCAGTCGGAGAAGGCCACCTCGAACAGGCCGCCCGCGTCCAGGTCTGGATAGGCCTTCCGGTACCCGGCCGGGCCGTCAGGCGCGGGCGCGAAGTAGTCGAGCACCGTGTTCGCTTCGAACTCGGTGATCTTGCCCAGGCGCCCGGATGACGCGATGAACAGCCGGTACTCGTCCCTGTTGTGGCCGGTGAGCAGGTCCACGTCGCGGGCCGCACCGGACACCAGGGCCCGCCAGGGGGTCCGTGGCAGCACCTCGCCGTCCACGACAGGGGAGAACGGAGTGTCAGTGATCCGCAGCGCACCCCACTCGGTGTACTCCTGCATCCGCGCCGTCACGCTGGTCTGGGCCGCGACGAGGCGCATCGGGTCGGCCGCGCTAAGCGCCTCGTGCGTCGGCGGCAGGCCCGCCACGGCCGCGATCGACTCGGTGACCGCGGCGGCGAGCTCGGGCGCGAAGAACGTGCCAGGCACCGACTGGGCGATGGCGCGACGGAACAGGCCGGCGGCTGCGGGCATGGCGAGCAGCGCGGCGATCACGCCCGCGCCCGCCGACTCGCCGAAGACCGTGACGTTGGCCGGGTCGCCGCCGAAGCGCTCGATGTTGTCCCTGACCCAGCGCAGCGCCGCGACCGCGTCGAGCAGGCCGCGGTTGGCCGGCGCGCCCTCGATGTGCGCGAAGCCCTCGACGCCGAGCCGGTAGTTGCAGGAGACGAAGACCGCACCCCCGGTCGCGAACGGCGCGCCCGCGTAGCTGGCGCCCGAGCCGAACAGGTACGCGCCGCCGTGGATCCAGACCATGACGGGCAGCGTCCGCGCTTCGGTGTCCGGCGTCCAGACGTTCACCGTCAGCCACTCGCCCGTCTCGTCCGGCGGCGGCTCCGGTGTGCCGGGGAAGGCCGCCTGCGGCGCCTGCGGTCCGCACGCCGCCGCGTCGCGCACCCCGTCCCAGCGTTCCGTCGGTTCCGGCGCCAGGAACCGACGCTCGCCGAGCGGCGGCTTCGCGAACGGGATGCCGCGGAAGACGGCGTTCCCGTGCTCGACGCGGCCCCGGACTCTGCCGGACGTGGTGGAAACCTCAGGCTCGGCTGGGCCCATAGGGTCGACCTCCCGCTACGACAATGGAGCGATATTTCATGACATTACCGGCTCAAGCACTACCACGGGTATCTTGCGCGGCGCCGCCTTGGACTCGTACCCGCTGCCGCCCGCTGCGTGCCCCGGTATGGTGCAGCAGGAGCATGCTTAGTTTAGGAATGGAAACGTGAAATCACCACGCGATGTCGACGACTTGCCGTTCAGCAGGCAGCTTGAGCCCTTCGACGAGGCGGAAGAGCTTGAACCCGAGGGTGACTACGACCGGGTGCTGTTCTCCCGTTGCGCGTTCTCAGACGCCGACGCCTCCGGGGCGCGGTTCGCCGAGTCGGCGTTTGCCGGCGCAGCCTTCGAGGGCGGGCGGCTGCGCCGGGCGCGGCTGTCCGACGTGTGGTTCGGCGACACCCGGTTCGTAGCGGCGGACCTGGCGGAGGCGTCGCTGACCGACGTCTGGTTCAACGGCAGCGTGTTCGCCGGGGTGCAGGCCTTCTCCGCGGTCGGCCGGCGGGTGCTGCTGCGCGGCTGCAAGCTCGACTCGGTCAACTTCCGCGACGCCCAGCTGACCGACGTGACCTTCGAGGACTGCGTGCTGCGCGACGTGGACTTCGGCTCGGCGAAGCTCGTCCGGGTTCGGTTTTCCGGCGCCGTGCTGGCCAACGCCGACTTCACCAGGGTCAGCTGCAAGGACGTCGACCTGCGGGGCGCGACGCTCGGCTCGGCGAGCACGCCGGGCATCAAGGCGGGGTACGACGCGCTGCGCGGCGCGCGGATCGACTCGCTGCAGCTGATGACGATCGCCCCGCTGCTCGCCCACCACCTGGGCATCACGGTGGCGGACTAGCGCTGGCCCAGTGTCCGCATCGCGGCGGCGAACTGGTCGCCGCGATCACGGTAGTCGCGAAAGCGGCCGAAGCTGGGGGCCGCGGGCGACAGCAGCACGATGCCGTCGGGCCGCGCCCAGCGGAACGCCTCGCCGACGGCGGTCTCCATGTCCTGGCACTCGATGACGCCGGAAAACGCGGGGTCCCTGCTTGCCCGGGGGGGCGACCCCCCCAAACCCCCCCGGCGAGTCACCGTGGCGGTCGCCGCGAAGGCGTCGGCGATGCGCGGGCCGCTGTCGGGCAGCGTCAGAACGAGTGTCGGTTCTTCTCTGCCCCGCACGCCCTGCGCGAGCGGGGCGTAGTCGATACCGCGGTCCTGACCGCCGACGATCAGCGCCACCCGCAACCCGGGGAAGGACTCGAGGGCGGCGAGCGTCGGCAGCACGTTGGTGGACAGCGAGTCGTCGATGAACGTGGCGCCGTCCACCGTGCCGACCGGGGTCAGCCGGCTGGGCAGCGGTGCGAAGCCGTCGGCCGCCGCGGCGAGCCTGGCGTCGTTGTCCGCGCCGGGAATGCCGAGCGCCAGCAGGACCCGGCGGGCGATCAGCGCGTTCCTGCGGTTGTGCCTGCCCGGCAGGCCAAGGCGGTCCATCCAGGTCGCGCCCGGCTCGTCGGCGTCGCTGACCCACTCGACCTTGGGCCCGAGCAACGCGGCCCGCTCACGGAGCAGCGCGCTGTCGCCGTTGACGACGGTGAGCGCGGCGCCGGGCTGCGCGGTGGCGGACAGCTTGTCGGCGTAATAGCGCTCCACGCCGCCGTGCCAGGGCAGGTGGTCCGGGTGCAGCGACGTCACTGCGGTGACCGGCGGGGTCACCGCGAGGTCGGCCGCCGTATAGCTGGACACCTCGATCACCCAGAAGTCGAACTCGCCAGCCTGCTCCGGGTCGTACGGCGCCGCGCCGAAATTGCCGCCGACCATCGCCTTGCTGCCAAGACCGCGCAGCAGGTGGCCGATGACCGAGGAGGTGGTGGACTTGCCCTTAGTCCCTGTCACGTACACGACGCGGGACAGGTCCGCCTCGTTCGCCCACAGGCCAAGACCGCCGGCCAGGGTCACCCCCGCCAGCCGCAGCTCGTCCGCCTCCCGGCGATAGGGGCTGATGCCCGGGGTCTTGATGACCACCTCGCAGGCCCTGAGCGCGTCAAGACCTCCGTCGGCGGTGGGGAGTACGCCGCTCTCGTTCGGGCTATCGTCGACGAGAACCGGCGCGATGGCGAGCGTGCGCAGCTTGCGTACCGTCGCCTGGCCCTCCTTGCCGAGGCCCCAGACGCCGACCCTCCGCTCTCGCAGGTCCGACCAGCGCAGTGTGGTCCGGCCGGCGCTCATGCGCCCTCGAGTGAGTACTCCGCGGGGACGAAGCTGCTGCCCACCGGGCGGCGCATGGCCTCGATCTCCGCCTCGGTGGGTGCGTCGGGACGGCCGGTGATCTCGGCGGCGAGCTCCTGGAGCAGCGGGGTGGCGGCGCGGTCGGCGCGGCGGGCGGCGAGAATCACGGCGGCACGGCACTCGGTGATCTCGCCGACGCATTCGAACGGCTTGGTGCCGGCGCCGAGCAGCGCGTCGAACTTCGGCTTCAGCTCCGGCTTGCCGAGCGGCTCGTCGCCGCCGCCGTCTTGCGCGAAGACCGCCTCGAGCTGGTCTTTTGACATGAACGGGGCCAGGATCAGGTCGATGAAGGCGCACTTGTCGCACTCGCCGCACCAGTGGCCCAGGCGGCGGCCGGTGTCGAGGTGGAAGGCGCGGTTACAGCTGCGGAAGGTGGCGTGGTACTGGGTGAGCGCGGCGAACTGCTCCCCCACCCACAGCTCGGTCCTGTCGCGGAGCGCGGAGAAGTACCCGGGCAGGCCCTCAGCCTTCAGCAGGTCGCGGAATTCGGCCTCGAAAGCGGCGGACTTGGACCACTGGTGGTTGATCTGGCGTCCGTCGTGCTCGAGCGTCGGGACCGAGGCCGACCACTCGTTGGACATCACCACCGTGTCCCGGCCGGCCAGGACGGCGGCGAGCACCGCGATCGCCGAGATGATGCCGGTCACCGGCACGTGGCCGTTGCGGAACCCGAGTTCGGCGGAGCGCAGCAGCTGCGGGTCGATCTCCCTGCCCGCCCGCAGCACGGGAAGGCCGCTCACGGCGGCGGGCCGCTCGATCGCGGCGAACCGGTCGCCGGGGCGGCTGACGACGAAGAGCGCGATGTCGTCGGTCCGCCTGCGGATGCCCTCCACCGTCACGATCGAGTCGATGCCGCCGCCGAAGGGGATCAGCGGGCGCAGGCCGCCGCGGGTGTCTAGTGCCGGGCCTTGGCCTGCGTGGGCGTCCGTGTGGTCTGGGGCGTCTAGGACGTCTGGGGCCTCTTCCGCCTCGATACTCAGGTCGCTGAGGTCGAGGCCGTTGCGGTAGGCGTACTCGCCGAGGCCCGACCGGTAGAACTCGCGCAGGAAGGTGCGCTCGCGTCCGGTCAGCGCGATGTGGCCGAGGTCGATCACCGGCGGCGCGGCCGTCTTGTAGTAGGAAACGCCTGCCAGCAGGTAGACGAGGCGCGCGGCGCCGCGGGCCGCGGGCGAGTCCCAGGCGGGGCCTGGCGCGAGCGACACCCGTTCCGTGAACTCCCGGCCGTCGAGCGAGTACCGGCAGGTCAGCAGCCCCCGGTCGGCGTCGGCGGCGAACCCCTCGTACCTGAAGACCTGCCCGCGCGCGGGCGCGGGCTGCTGGGAAACATCTGGCGGAGTCATCGCCAGCGAGTCTAGCGAGGCCTGCGGCCACTGGTTCACCGATGCGTGCCGCCTGCCCGGTGCCCCGGCGCCTCGCCGGGGCGGCTGGGCTGGGTCAGCCCAGCCAGTCGGCGGCGATTCGCTCGCCGAGCCGCTCGACGAGCGGTCCTGCGTCCGCGAAGCAGCGGGCCACGTCGGGCTCGATCTCCGTCAGCGTGTAGGCGGCGGCGAATCCGGCGGCACGCAGCTCTTGGGTGGTCAGCGTGCAGCGGCCCGCCACGGCGACCACCGGGATGCCTGGATCGCGCGCGGCGACGGCGCGGGCCACGCCCGCCGGCGTCTTGCCGCGCAGCGTCTGGGCGTCGAGCGACCCCTCGCCGGTGATGACCAGCCGCGCCCCGTGCAGCCGGGTGCCGAAGGACACCAGGTCGAGCAGGTATTCAATGCCCGGACACATCCGCGCGCCGAGGAACGCGAGCGCGGCGAAGCCGAGTCCGCCGGCCGCCCCGGCGCCAGGCGCGTCCCGGTACCGCGTTCCTGTGACGCCCTCTGCGACGTCGGCCCAGCGGGCCAGGGCGGCGTCGAGCAGCGGCACGTCGGCGGGCGACGCGCCCTTCTGCGGACCGTACACAGCGGCCGCGCCCGACGGGCCGAGCAGCGGATTGTCCACGTCGGAGGCCAGGATGAACTCGATGCCCCGCAGGGCGCGCAGCGTGGCTAGGTCGAGCTTGGCGAGGCGTCCAAGCGCCGCGCCGCCCGGCGGCAGCTCGTGCCCCGACGCGTCGGTGAGCCGGGCGCCGAGCGCCTGGAGCAGGCCGGCGCCGCCGTCTGTGGTAGCACTGCCGCCCACGCCGAGCACGATCCTTCTCGCGCCCATGCCGACCGCACCGAGGATCAGTTCCCCCACTCCCCTGGTCGTCGCGGTGAGCGGCGCGAAGCCGCCGCGCGGCAGCAGCGCGAGCCCGTTCGCCGCCGCCGCCTCGACGACGGCGGTCTCGCCGCGGATCGCGAAGGACGCCAGTACCTGTTCCCCGGCCGGCCCCGTCACCTGCTCCTCGACCCGCTGGTACCCGGCGGCCACGGCCGCGTCGACCGTGCCGTCGCCGCCGTCCGCGACGGGCACTCGCACGGCCTCGCCGTTGAAGCCGGCGCGTCGCAGGCCGGCGGCAACCCTGGCGGCCACCTCCGCCGCGGTCAGGCTCCCCTTGAACTTGTCCGGGGCGATCACGACATGACCGCGTGTCTCTGCGCCCGCTACTGGCGGGGTCTCAGGGACAGCCATAGGGCGAGCGTACTGGAGTAACACGGGAGGAGGGGCGCCTGTGGGACTTGGCGCCGGGGCGGGGTTAGGAGTTCGCGGCGGCGGACTCGGCTCCGCGGAGGGCGCGGAGGATGTTGCCGCCGGCCAGGGCCTGCAGGTCCGCCTCGGACCAGCGGCGGTTGCGCAGCTCGGCGAACAGGGCCGGGTAGCGGGAAACGTCCTGCAGGCCCTCGGGGAGGACCGGGGTGCCGTCGAAGTCGGCGCCGATGCCCACGTTGGCGATGCCAGCCACCTCGCGGACATGCTCGATGTGGTCCGCCACCTGGGAGATGGTCGCGGGCGGCAGCGGGTTGTCCTTCTCCCAGTCCGGCAGGACGCCGAAGACCATCGACAGGTTGTCCGGGTCGAGGCCGCGGCCGGACGCGAACTCCTTGAGGCCGTTGAACCAGTCGGTGCAGGCCTGGGAGACGAAGAACGGTACGAAGGCGACCATGCATACGCCGCCGTTGCCCGCCAGCCTGGCCAGCACCTCGTCGGGCACGTTGCGCGGGTTGTCGGTGATCGCCCTGGCGCTTGAGTGGGAGAAGATCACCGGGGCCGTGGCGATGTCCAGCGCCTGGTTCATGGTGGTGACGGCCACGTGCGACAGGTCGACGAGCATGCCGAGGCGCTGCATCTCGGTCACCACATCGCGGCCGAATGCCGAGAGGCCACCGCAGTCGGGTTCGTCGGTCGCCGAGTCGGCCCAGCCGACGTTGTCGTTGTGGGTCAGCGTCATGTAGCGGACGCCGAGGGCGTACAGGGAGCGGAGCACGCCGAGCGAGCTGTTGATGGAGTGGCCGCCCTCGGCACCGAGCAGCGAGGCGATCTTGCCCGCACGGAACGCCGCGTCCACGTCGTCGGCGGTCAGCGCGAGCTGGAACCGGTTCGGGTAGCTGGCGATCATCCGGTGCACCAGGTCGACCTGCTCGAACACCGCGGTCACGGCCGCCTCTCCGGCCAGCGATGACGGGACGTAGACCGACCAGAACTGGCCGCCGACGCCGCCCTCCACCAGGCGCGGGATGTCGGTGTGCGTGTTCGCCACCCGGCCGGTCAGGGCGGCGGCGGCCGGGTCAAGCCCGAACTTCTCCCTGATCTCCCACGGCAGGTCGTTATGGCCGTCGATCAGCGGGAAGCGGCTCAGCATCGCGCGGGTCAGGGACAGGGAGAGGGCAGCGCCGTCAGCAGTAACCACGGGGATCAGGGTACACAGGCCGCCAGGTGCCCTCAGGCAGCTTCTGGGAGGGGCGGCGGGGTCGGGGCCTGGGCCGCCGTCTTGCCCGCCATGGTCGGCGCGGCGGCCGCGTCGTCGACGAAGAAGCTGCACACCAGGCCCACGGCCATCAGGCCGGCCGCGGTGAGAAAGGCGAGCCGGTAGCCGGCCAGATCGGCCGCGCCCGCCCCCGTCGCGGCGACGACCGTGCCGAGCAGGGCGACCCCGGCGGCCCCGCCCGCCTGCCTGACCGTGTTGAACAGCGTGGAGGCGTGCCCGGTCTCCGCCGAGGTGATCGTGGCCATGTTGGCGGCCTGCGACGGCGACATCGCGAAGCCGAACGAGCAGCCGGTGCAGCACATGAGGACCGGGATCAGCCAGTTCGCGTCGGACGGTCCGGCCAGGGCCATCAGGCCGATCGAGGCGATCGCCCCGCACATGCCGGCGATCATCAGGCGGCGCGGCCCCGTCCGCTTGTACAGCCGCGTGGTGATCTGCACGCCGAGCATGCCGCCGAGCGCCTCGGTGAAGGTGGACAGGCCGGAATGGACCGCGGAGAAGCCGAGGCCGTTCTGCAGCAGCAGCGGTACCAGGAACAGCGTGCCGAGGAAGCCGCCCGACGCGGCGGCGGACTGCAGGCCGGTGATGCGGAACAGGCCGTCGCCGTACAGGCGCAGCCGTAGCAGCGGCTCAGCGGCCCGCCGCTCCACCAGGAGGAAGACGGCGAGCAGCACGAGGCCCGCCAGCCCGGTGGCGAGCACCGCGGGCGAGCCCCACCCGTCGCTCGCGCCGGTCGACAGCGCGTACATGAACAGCGGGAACCCGGCGCCCGCAAGCAGGAAGCCGGGCACGTCGAACCGGCCGGCCGGGTGCTCGGAGCCCGCGGGCAGGAACAGCAGGCCCACGACGATCGCGGCGACGCCGACCGGCAGGTTGATGTAGAAGATCCAGCGCCAGGACAGGCCGTCCACCAGCGCGCCGCCGACCACCGGCCCGAGCGCGGGAGCGAGCAGCGTGGGCACGATCAGGATCTGGTTGGCCTTGATCCGCTCGGCCGGCGGGAAGGCCCTGGTGATCATCGTCATGCCGACGGGGACCAGCATGCCGCCGCCGAGGCCCTGCAGCGCGCGGAACGCCACGAGCTCGGGCAGCGACTGCGCCACACCGCACAGCGCGGATGCCACGGTGAACACGGTGATCGCGGCGAGCAGCACGTTCCTGCCGCCGAAGCGGTCGCCCACCCAGCCGGACGCGGGCATCGCCACCGCCAGCGTCACCAGGTACGCGGTGACCACGCCGCTGACCGAGCCGATCGGCACCGCGAAGTGCCTGCTCAGCGTCGGCAGCGCGACGTTGACCACGGTCCCGTCCATGATGTTCATGAACATGGCCGCCACGAACACCGCGCTGACAATGATCTTTTGATTAACGGCACGGACCGGGAGGGAAAACGTCACGAACTACTACAAGACCGCCGATGTCCCGCATCTTCCCGGTGTGCTGGCGCCCGATGGCAAAGAGCGCCATCGTATCGGGCGCCAGCACACCGATATCTCCCGGGGGGGGACGACCCCCCGTACCCCCCGGGACAAAATCCAGCGGTCAAGCGCGTGCGGGGCTAGACCCCCACCGGGCTAGATCCGACCCCGGCGGGCGGGGTCGCACCGGAGGCTGACGCCGACGCGTGCTTGCGCCTGCGCGGGCCGATCGTGGCAAGCCGCAGGCGGGCGATGACGACCCAGATGACGCCGATCACCAGCAGCACCACGATGTTGATGATCCACTGCCTGGCGCTCATCGCCCACAGCGCGTCTGGCGGGGCCGGCTGGAGCGGGTTCGGCGGGTTGATGACGTTCAGGTTGACCGTGTCGGCGAGCGCGCCCATGCCCCAGCGGGCCGGCGCGATCATGGACACGAACGTAACAGGAGACTGCAGCGGGAACATGCCGCCGGACAGCGCCACCTGCACCATGGTGATGCCGACGAGGATGGGCATGGTCTGGTCGCTCTTGGTCACCAGGGTGGAGACCGCCAGGCCGAGCAGCATCGACACCACGCAGAGCACGGCCATCGCGACGAAGATCTCGATGAGCGCTGGCCCCGGAATCACCAGACCGCTCGACGGCATCTTCTGCCCGACCAGGCCCACGACGACGATCAGCAGCACCTGCAGCACGCAGATGACGCTGAGCACCAGGATCTTGGAGAACAGGTAGGCGGTGGCCGACAGGCCCGCCATGCGTTCTCGTTCGAAGATGTCGCGTTCCTTGATGAACTCGCGGATCGACAGCGCGGTCCCGGTGAGGACCGCCGACATCACCAGGATCATCAGCAGCTGGAGGGCGTTGGTGTTGGGGTGGTGCGCGTCGCCGGTCAGGCCGAGCTTGTCGGGCATCGCGCGGATCAGCACGCCGAGCAGCACCGGCATCAGCAGCGTGGTATAGAGGAAGGCGCGGTCCGCCCACATCACCTTGCGGTACCTGCGCGCCATGGTGGAGATCTGGCTGAGCAGGGGCTGCTGCTTGGGCTGCGAACCGGTAGGCGCCGGCCGCTCCGGTGTCCGCTGGCGCACCGAGATCGGCGTGGCGACGTACTTCACGAAGTCCGTGGAGTTCCGGTACTCGCCCGACCAGTCGCGGGCCGGCTCGTCGGCGAACCGCTGGAAGACGTCCGCCCAGTCGTCCTTGCCGAAGTACTTCAGCCCGTCGGCCGGCGAGCCGAAGTAGGCCATCTTGCCGCCGGGCTGGAGCACGATGATCCGGTCGCACATGTCGAGCAGCTTCGACTCGACGTCGTGCGTGATGACGATGACCGACTGGCCCTTGTCGCCGTGCGGGTCGGCCATCTTGCGCATCTGGAGGAACATCTCGCGCTTGAGGTGCGGGTCGAGCGGCGAGGTCGGCTCGTCAAGGAACAGCAGGGTCGGCCTGGTCAGCAGCTCAAGGCCGATGTTCACCCGCTTCTTCTGCCCGCCGGACAGCCGCTCGATCCTGGTGTTGGCGTGCGGCGTCATGGACAGCTCGTCGAGCACCTCGCCGACCCGCTGGTTACGCTCGTCTTCGCCGGTGTCGGACGGGAAGCGCAGCTCGGCCGCGTAGCCGAGCGCCGTGCGCGCCGTGAGCTGGTCGTGGGTGACCGACTCCTGCGGCACGAGGCCGATGCGGTGCCGCAGCTCGTCGTAGTTGTCGTACAGGTCACGGAAGTCGTAGTAGACGCCGCCGCTGTTGGCGGGCCGCTTCCCGGTCAGCGCGTTCAGCAGCGTGGACTTGCCAGCGCCCGCCGGGCCGATGACCGCCAGCATGGAGCGCTCGGCGAGCGGGAACGTGATCCCGTCGAGCAGCACCTTCTGCTTGCCGCCTTCGCCCACCGTGACCCGCAGCTCGTGCGCCTCGAAGGTGGCACGCCCGTCGTCGACGTACTCGATCAGCTCGCCGCCGGTCAGCCGGAACGTGGCGTGGCCGATCGCGATGATGTCATTGTCGGACAGCTCGGCCTGGTTGACCCTGGCGCCGTTGACGAACGTGCCGTTGTGGCTGCCCAGGTCGATGATCTGGTAGGTCCCCGTCGCCGACTTCCGCAGCTCGGCGTGCTGCTTGGACACGCCAAGGTCGGAGACAACGATGTCGTTGTCCGGGCGGCGGCCAATCTTCATCACCTTCGACTGCAGCTGAAGGCGCGTGGTGGGATCGCGGAGAACGCCGGGCATGAACGTGGTGTCGCCGTCCACGGACTGCCGCGGCAACTGCGGCGGCTCCTGGACGCGATCCGGCGTCGCAAGCTCGAAGCGGAGCACCGGGCCGTCTTCCGGGTGCCCGAAGTGCAGCACATACGGGCCGTTGATTTCCAGGCGGCCGACCCGCTCGGAGCCGAGGAAGGTGCCGTTGCGGCTGTTGCGATCCTCAAGGACCCAGGTCGGTCCCTCCGCGCGCAGCACCGCGTGCTCCCACGACACCCGTGCGTCGATGAGCGGGATGTCCGCCCGCTCGTCGCGGCCGATGCGATATTCCTGCCCACTGTCTAGCCGGTGGGTGTTACGCACCGTGCGTACCAGTAGCGGAGGTGCGGCATGCGAACTTTGCGCCACTTGATTCCCCACCGCCGAATTCCTCCCGCTCAATCCGCCTCATCGGCAGCTTTATGTTTCCGTCGCGCACCTGTAGCGTCCCGGTTATCAGGTGAAGACCGGACGCGCCCCGCCGCCACGAGCCTCGCTGCACTGAGTCTAGGGCTTGGGCGTGAAATCCGTAATCTGGTGAACTATAACTACGACGAGACGATTTCACGATTGCGTCGATATCTGTCGATACTTGTATTTGGCAGCGAACTTGGGGGCGAGCCATGAGCACCGATCCGACCCAGCCGGCGCCGTCCGCGGACGACCAGCCAACGCAGCCGGCTCCGCCGACGGTGCAGTCGCCCACGGCGTCGTCGTGGGGGCAGGAGGGGGTCACGCAGGCCGCGCCGCAGTGGGCGCCGCCACCGCCACCGCCACCGCCGCCCGCGAAGCCCTCGTTCACGCCGACCCCGGGCATCGCGAAGCAGGACTCACCCGCCCCGGCCCAGCCCGCCCAGGCTCCTCCGGCCGACCAGCAGGCCGGGCCCGCCCAGCCCGCCGGTCCCGCGCAGGGCCCGGGAGCCGGGCAGCGGCAGGACGCGCCGACGGCCAGGTGGACGCCGCAGGAGACGCCGACCGAGCAGTGGACGCCGCAGGACACGCCGCAGGCGGCGGCCGCCGCCGCGGCCCCGGCCGCGTGGCCGCCCGCGCCCCAGTCACAGCCGCAGGACTCGCCGCCGCAGCAGTGGGGGCAGCAGCCGGGCCAGCAGTGGTCGCCGCAGCAGCCCGGCCAGCAATGGTCGCCGCAGCAGCCGGGCCAGCAATGGTCGCCGCAGCAGCCGCCACAGCAGCCACCGCTGCGGTTCGGCAAGAACCGCAGGCGGCGCCGCGTGCGGCGCTCGTTCATGGCGGTCTTCACCATCATCGTGCTCTTGATCCTGCTCGTGATCGGCGACCGGGTCGCCAACGCGATCGCGGAGAACGAGATGGCCAGCCAGTTCGTGTCCAACGGCTTCCCCGTCAAGCCGAGTGTGTCGATCGAGGGCTTCCCGTTCCTCACCCAGCTCGCCGCCAAGGACTTCAAGACGGTCAACATCTCGGCGGGCAACGTGCCCGCCGGCCCGGTGACGATCACCAGCGTCCACGCGACGATCAACGGGATGCACATCAGCTCCCTGTCGAGCAACGCGAGCGCCAAGGTCGACCACGTCACCGCGACCGCGTTCATCTCGTTCGGCGCGCTTGCGGCCGCGGGCTCGCTCGGCGGCAGCAATCTGATCACGGTCACGCAGGACGGGCCGAACAAGCTGAAGATCAGCGTGGGCGTCGGCGGCGTCCTTTCCGACACCGAGGAGGCCTCGGTCACCCAGACCGGGCCGCAGACCATCAGCATCAAGGTGCTCAACAACGGCGGCGGGATCGGCTCGCTGCTGCCGAGCTCGTTCAGTTCGTTCTCGTTCACCCTGCCCAAGGGCGTGCCGGCCAGCCTGCGGATCACCAGCATCGTCGTCAACTCCCAGGGCCTCACCCTCTCGGCCGCCGCCTCCAACGCCACGTTCAGCAAGTAGCCCGCGCCGCGAAGTCGCAACCCGGCCCCCGGACGGCGCCACGCGCCGTCCCGGGGCCGGGTGTTGCGCGGTGCGGGTATAAACGATGGCAAGGCATGCCGTGCCGGGTCTCGCGGGCCCGGAACACGAGTCGATGGGAGCCTCGCGGGTGAGCGATTACCAGCCGCGTCAACCAGGCGGGTGGCCGGCGCAGCCGCCCCAGCACAGCGGCGGCAGCCAGGACCGTGACGGGTACGGCCAGCAGGGCTACTCACCGTCCGGTTACGGGCAGCAGGGCGGGTACGGGCCTGGTTACGGATCCCGGGGCCGGGCCGCGCGGCCACGGCGGCGGCGCAGGGGCTGGGTCGCCGCGACGGTGATCGTCGTGGTGATCCTGGCCATCCTCGCCATCGGCGATCAGGTCGCCAAGGGCATCGCGGAGAACCAGATCGCGCAGAAGATCGAGACGTCAGGTCTCAACACCAAGCCGTCGGTCGGCATCGAGGGCTGGCCGTTCCTCACCCAGCTCGCCGCCAAGGACATCAAGGCGATCGACATCAACGCCACCAATGTCAAGACCGGCAAGTTCGAGATCTCCAGCATCAAGGCACGGGCCACCGGCGTGCACCTGAGCAGCCTGTCCGCCAACGCGAGCGCCAGGATCGACCACATCAACGGCACCGCGACGATCACCTACCAGTCGCTCGCCAACGACCTGGGCAACGCGATCAACCTGCCGGGCGTGAGCTCCATCGGCACGATCGCCCCCGATCCGTCGGCCGGACCTGACGCGGTCAAGGTGGACCTGGGCATCGCGAGCGTGGACGCGACCGTGAAGCAGACGGGGCCGAACACGATCACCATCCACTTCGGCGCGCTCGGCGGCCTCGGCGCGCTGCTCGGCGGCAGCGCCGCGATCCCCGACCAGGTCATCACCATCCCGAAGCTGCCCGCCGGCCTCGCCGTCAAGTCCGTCGCGGTGGAGCCCCAGGGCATCGTTGCCACCGCCTCCGCCACGAACACGACCCTCAGCCAGTAATCCCCCCAAATACGGCACTAGAGGCGCCATCTGTCACAGTAAACGCTGCGCTCAACGGCAATCTATGCCATATTGCTACATACAGGACAAAAGGGAAGAATCGGAAGCGCTCTCAGTTGTAGCGTTCGTTGGCCCATAATGAGCGGGAGCGCGCCGTGCACATACTTTTCAGGAGTCGCCCGTGACAACCGGCAAGAGGGTCAGCCGAAAGGCACCGCCGGCGAGCGTGGAATCCATCGAGACCAACACGTCGGTGCGAACCCTTATTCTCGGAGTCGACCGTAACGGGCGCATTGTTCAGCACGATCGCACGGCTCCAAAGATTCTCGCACGCTCCACGGATGATCTGCTCGGTGTTCACCTCAGTGACATCACCGCCAATCCGTCAGATAGCGTCACCGGCCTTTCGATCAACATGATGCTCGACGCGGTGCGGGCGGATCGCGAGGGCAACGCCGTGCTAACGATCGCACTCGCGGGCGGCCTGAGCGCGGATGCAATCGTTACCGCGAAGCCGATGCAGACCGGATCGAGCGATGTCGCCGCCTTCGTGATCATGCAGATCCCGATCCCGTCAGCGGAACGGTTCGTCGACCCCGCCCTGATGCGGGAGATCCTGCTGCGCGATGCGAGCCCGGTGGAAGAGGACACCCTCGACTTCAGCGAGCTCGCGAAGAAGATGACCGCCCAGCTCGTGCCCGCCTTCTGCTCCACCGCCGAGGTCCTCGTCATCGAGTCGCTCATCGGCGACAACGAGGTGCCCGCGCACCTGCCCGACGGGAACATCCCGCTGCGCCGACTGCACGTCAGGCACGACAGGGAGCACCCTGCCTGGCAGTCCGCCTTCCCCATCGGCGAGATCCTGCGCTTCCCGCAAGGCTCCGCGTACACCAAGAGCATCGAGAGCGGCGCGGCGGTGCTCGAGCACTCCGTCTCCGCCGACTCGGCGAAGAAGCTGGCCAAGTCCTGGCGGCGCAAGCCGGTCGGAGGCCTGTTCACCGACGTGTCCATGCTGGTCATCCCAGCGGTCTCCAAGGGCACCGTGCTCGGTCTCTTCTGCTGCTTCCGTGAGGCGGGCGCGCGCAAGTTCGACCGCTACGACCTGGAAATGGGCATGGAGTTCGCCACCAGGTCGGCGGTGTTCTTCAACCACGCCACCCGGTACAACAGGGAGCACGCCACCGCCCTGACCCTGCAGCGCGCGATGCTGCCCACCGGGCTCACCTATCCGTCGTCCGTCGAGGTCAAGCACCGCTACCTGCCGGGCAGCGAGCTCGTCGAGGTCGGCGGCGACTGGTATGAGTCAATCAGGCTGCCTGGCGCGCGGGTCGCGCTTGTCGTCGGGGATGTCGCGGGACACGGAGTCCGGGCCGCGGTCACCATGGGACGGCTGCGCACCGCCATCCAGACCCTCGCCATGCTCGAGCTGCCGCCCGCCGAGTCGCTGCAGCAGCTCGATGAGCTGATGCGGACCATCGGCGAGCGCGAGCCGCACTTCGCCACCTGCGCCTACGCGGTGTACGACGGGGTGACCGGTGAGATCGAGCTGTCCGTGGCCGGGCACCTGCCGCCGCTGCTCGTCCACCCGGACGGCCGCAACGAGTACCTGGAGGTCACGCCGTCCCCGCCGCTCGGCGTCGGCAACGGCGTGGTGGACACCAAGGTCATCGGGGTCGAGGACGGCTCGCTCTTCGTGCTGTACACCGACGGCCTGGTGGAGTCGCGCGACCGCGACATCTCGGAGGGGCTCGACCGGCTCAGGGTCGCCTTCGGCGAGGGCGCGCCGGAATCGGACCTCGAAGACCTGTGCAAGACCGCGCTCGACGGCGTCTACTCCGACGCCAAGCGCGACGACATCGCCGTCCTCATCGCCAAGCTGCGGCGCATCCCCGAGGATCACCGGGTCTGCTTCCAGCTCGAGCCCGAGCACTCCGCCGTGCGGCACGCGCGGTCGCTGATCCGCGACCCGCTCAAGCGCTGGGGGCTTGAGGACCTGATCGACAGCAGCGAACTGCTCGTCTCCGAACTGGTCACCAACGCGATCAAGTACGCCAACGGCGAGGTGACGCTCCGGCTCATCCTCGAGCCGGAAAGCCTGGTGTGCGAGGTGCACGACTCCTCACCGGCGCTGCCCCGGGTGCTCCAGGTCGACAAGGACGCGGAGAACGGCCGCGGCCTGCACGTGGTGTCCCAGATGGCGTCCCGCTGGGGCGTGCGGCGCACGCCCGGCGGCAAGGTCGTCTGGTGCGAGCAACTGGTGCCCGCGGAGGTCACCGAGGCGATGCGCGCGGCGCTCGAGGCGGAGACCTCGCCCGAGGTCACCCCGGATGCGGCGGTCGCGGTTTCCTGAATCGCGAAGCTATTCCACCGTGACGCTCTTGGCGAGGTTGCGTGGCTTGTCGATGTCGCGGCCCAGCTTCGCCGCGGCGTGGTAGGCGAGCAGCTGAAGCGGGATGTTGAACAGGATCGGCTCCAGCTCTGGCTCCGTCCGCGGCACCCTGATCAGCGCGTCCGCGAGGCCCTCGGGGATGTCGGTGCTCGTCACCGCGATGACGGGGCCGCCGCGCGCCTTGATCTGCTCGATCGTGGAGATGTTCTTGGCGACCAGGTCGTCGGACGGGATGACCACCACGCTCGGCATGTCGCGGGCGATGAGCGCCAGCGGGCCGTGCTTGAGCTCGCCCGCCTGGTAGGCCTCGGCGTGCACGTAGGAGATCTCCTTGAGCTTCTGCGCGCCCTCGCGGGCCACCGGCCAGCCGCGGACACGGCCGATGAAGAACATGTGGTCGGCGTCGGCGAACTCGCCGGCGATGGCGGCGATCTCGTCCTCGGCGTTGAGCATCGCGGTCACCTGGGCCGGCAGGCCGCGCAGGCCCCTGACGATGCGCTCGCCATTGGCGGCCGACAGGTCCCTGACCCGGCCGAGAAGCAGCGCGAGCAGCGCGAAGTTGACCGCCATGTTGGTCAGCGCCTTGGTCGAGGCCACCGCGACCTCCGGGCCCGCGTGCAGGAAGATGCCGTGGCCGCACTCGCGGCCGATGGCGCTGCCGACGACGTTCACGGCGCCCATCACCTGGCCGCCCTTGCGCTTGAGCTCCTGCACGGCCATCAGCGTGTCGCTCGTCTCGCCCGACTGGGAGACGGCGACGTACAGCGCGTCAGGGTCGACCACGGGACTGCGGTACCTGAACTCGCTCGCGGGCTCGGCGTCGGCGGGGATACGAGCGAGCTCCTCGATGAGCGCGGCGCCCATCTGGCCCGCGTAGTAGGCGCTGCCGCAGCCGAGGAACTTGACCCGCTTGATGTTGCGCAGCTCGCGCGGGTCGAGGTTCAGCCCGCCGAGCTTCGCGGTGGCGAACCGCTCGTCCAGGCGGCCCATGACCGCGCGGCGGATGGCGTCCGGCTGCTCGTGGATCTCCTTGCGCATGTAGTCGCTGAACGGGCCGAGCTCGTAGTCCTCGGCCTGCGCGTCGACCGTGGTGGGCGTGCGGTGGCCGTCGCCGCCGGCCGACGGCCCGGTCAGCGTCGTCGTGCGGTAGTCGGTCGCCCTGATCGTCGCGACCTCGCCGTCCTCCAGGTAGATGACCTGGCGCGTGTACCTGACAAGCGCGGCCACGTCGGAGGCGACGAACATCTCGTTCTCGCCGAGCCCGAGCACGATCGGCGAGCCCTTGCGCGCGACCACCAGCTCGTCGGGGTTCTTCACGTCGAGCACCACGAGGCCGTAGGCGCCCTCGACGCGGCGCAGGGTGCGGATGACCGCATCCGCGAGGCTGGCAGACTCGTTCGCCGCGAGCTCCGCGGCGATCATGTGCGCGAGGGCCTCGGTGTCGGTGTCGCTCACCAGCTTGACGCCGGCGTTGGTGAGCTGGTCACGGAGCTGGTCGGCGTTCTCGATGATGCCGTTGTGCACCACCGCGATCCGCTGCTCGGTGTCGATGTGCGGGTGAGCGTTGCGCTCGTTCGGCTCGCCGTGGGTGGCCCAGCGGGTGTGGCCGATGCCGACCGTCGCCTTGATCTGGCGCGCGTCAACCTTGTCTCTTAGGTCCTGGACCCGGCCGGCGGTCTTGGTGATCTGGAGGCGGCCACGGCGCACGACGGCGAGGCCCGCCGAGTCGTAGCCGCGGTATTCGAGCCGGTGCAGCCCTTCGAGCAGCACCGGGGTCGCGTCCCGCTTGCCGATGTAGCCAACGATCCCGCACATCGTTTCGTTCTCCTTTAGCCGGTCAGCCGTACACAATGCGGCGCAGCTGGCGCTCGGACAGCTCCTCCGCCTTGAACCTGCGAGTCCTGAGTTCCTCCGCGAGCTGCGGCCAGATCGCGGCGTTCTTCCGATTGCGGTCCTTGAGCTCCTGGTGGCGCCGGGCGACGTACTCGTCGGCCGTCTCGCCGAAGTAGGCGAGCACGTCGGCCACGACCCGCGCCGCGGTTGCCTCGTCAAGCCCCGTGCTTAGCGCGACGTGGCGGACGAGATCGTGCGGGTACGGTGTGCTCCGCGGGTAGGCATCATCCATAGCTGTCGATGATTCTGCCAGGAGCCTCGCCCTTGGGGCAAATTCCTGCCCGATTTAGGGCAGGAATTTCTGCAATCGGTGCGCCTCGCCCGGGCTCCGCCCACCTGGGGGCCGCCGGGCATGCGTGAGGCCGGCCGTCGCTGAGTGGGCGGGGGAGCATGCGACGGCCGGCCTCACGTACAAAACCGTCAGCGGCCGCGAAAACGTTACGCTCGCCCTGAGTTAGGTTTCTTACGGGCCGATTGCCCGCGCGGAAGCCAGGCTGCGCCGGGCTTCCCGGACCGATCAGAAACTGGACGACTGATCACGAAAGTAACGGGAATACTGCTGCTGGGACCAATGAGTCCCCTGAGGCGGTCTGGGGATGCTTCTCCCGCAAGGACCGCCCTGGGGCAGAGGGGGAACAATGATCGGCCCGCATGACTGCTGGTGACCGTGGCGCCATTACTGATCAACAGTAAGGCGCGGCCGGAGCGCCAGCTCCGGCACCGGACCCGGACACCGGACTCGTGCATGGAGCCTCGTCTCCGCTTCTAGGCAGCAGTGCTGCCAACCAAGCTCGCGGGATCTCTATCCAGGCTGCTTTATGCCTGCGCACGACCCGGTCGTCAAGTCATCAAGACCGAAAGGCTGTGGAGGGCGTCATGCCCACCCACCTTCTTCATTCCGGCAACCAACAGGCAATCGCTTTCCTCACCGTCATCGCGGTGGCGGTAGTCGTCAGGTTCTGGCGCGTCGTGCTAACCGGATTCGCGCTCATGCTGATCGTCGCGGCGCTCATCGTGTTCAGCGTGATCCTGGACCTGCACGTGGTCCACGAGGTCGCCACGTACCTGCGGAACCTCGTCCACGAGCTAACCGGGTTAGTGGGGCCGTGCCCCGCCGGCGTAACGCCGGCGGGGCACGGCCTTTCGTGCTGACGGACCGCCAGGATCACCAGCCTGATGCAAGAGCCACCCCACTTTTCTTAGCCCGCGACCACTCTTTGCTTAGCTGGTGACCACATTTTTCGACTTTGCTTAGCTGGCGACCACTCTCAGGCCCGATTTGCGGCAAATGTCGCACGCTCGGTTAAGCAAAGTCGCGGCGGAAGGGCTGACGGCCTGCGCCGGGGTTGCGGCGCGGAGGCCGGTGGCTTGCGCCGGTGCCGGGGCTAGGGGGACAGGAGTGCGCGGGCGGCTTCGCGGCCGGATTCCAGGGCGGCGGCGAGCAGGCGGGCGTCCGTGGTGAGGCGGGTCACCTTGGGAACGGAGGCGGGCGGGAAGATCATGAACGCCTTGCCCTCGGCCTCGAGCAGGGCGATGCGGGCAACGTCCGCCGCGGTCCTGGCGGGCCGGGTGAGCAGGGCGGTTCTCAGCGCCAGCGACTCGTTGCGCAGCGTTGTTCTCGCAAGCAGCCGGATCGAGCGGGGCGGGCGCGGGGCAGGAGAACCGTTCGCGTGCGGGACGGGGGTACCGAGCGCGAGCGGGCGGCGGGAGCGGAGCACCAGGATGTGCGTCGCGCCCTGGGCGTGCGGAGTGCGGAACGGGATCGACTCGGCGACGCCCGCGTCGAAAAAGCGCTGGCCGCGCAGCTCAACGGGCGGGCCCGCGAGGAGGGGCAGCGACGCGCTCGCTCTCAGGGCAAGCCGTAGCTCCGCCGGGTCACCGATCAGCGGGCGCAGGTCGGTCGACTCCCCCGTCTCGGCGTCCGTGCCGAGCGGGTGGTACTCGACGGGGCTGGCGAGGATCGAGGCGAAGTCCATCGGGAACTCCGTCTGGTACACGTACTCAACCAGCGCGCGCACGTCGACGACCGGGCGGCCGCGCAGCAGCGCCGACCAGCGGATCAGCGTCTTCGCGTAGTCCGGGTCGGCCCAGCCGCGCAGCCGGTCAGGTTCCGAGCTGACCAGCCAGGCTCCGGTGATCGCCCCCGCCGACGAGCCGTAGACCGCGTCGAAGGCGGAAACCAGGCCGAGCTCGTGCAGCGCGAGCGCCATGCCGGCCGACACGGTGCCGCGCATGCCGCCGCCCTCGACCGACAGCATGATCCGGTGGTCGTCGGTCCGCTGCCCTGGCCGGCTTCCCGTCCGGGCGCGCTCCTCGATCAGCTTCAGGACTTCGTGCACCCTGGCACGCTACCCGGTGCCCAGAGAGGCCAGCGGTGCGGGCAGGTCGCCCTCGTGGACGACGGTCAGCCGGTGGGTCGCGCGGGTGATGGCCACGTACAGGTCGTGCGCCCCGTTCCCTGACTGGGCCAGGATGCCGGCCGGGTCGGCCACGATGACCCGGTCGAATTCGAGGCCCTTGGCCTGGGAGACGGTGAGCAGCGCCGCGGCCGAGTCAAGGGATTCCGGCTTGTCACCGGGTATCGCCTCGGGAACCGCCGCGGCCAGGACGGCGACAGCCGCGTCCGGCACGATGACTGCGAGCCGGCCATTGTCCGGGCCGCCGATCTCGGCCAGGTCAGCGCGGACCGCCTCGGCCACGCATGCGGCCAGGGCCTGCGCTCCCCCGCCCGCGGGGACGCGGATCGCCCGGGGGCCGACGCCCTCGGAGCGGACGGAGTCCGGCGGGCGCTCGCCGGAGACGGTAGCGAGCACGGCGGAAGCGACCGCCATGATCTCGGCCGGGGTGCGGTAGTTGACCGTGAGGCGCTCCTCCCGCCAGCGGTGGCCGACCAGCGGGTTGAGCATTTCCTTCCACGAGGTCGCCCCGGCGGGCGAGCCGGTCTGCGCCACGTCGCCGACCACGGTCATCGAGCGGGCCGGGTTGCGGCGCAGCACCATCCGCCACGCCATCGGCGACAGCTCCTGCGCCTCGTCGATGATCACGTGGCCGTAGGCCCAGGTGCGGTCGGCAGCGGCGCGCTCCGCGGTGGAGAACGCCACCCCGCCGGTGGTGTTCCAGTCAGACAGCCGCTCGGCGTCCAGCATGCCGAGCTGGCCGACCGTCATCGAGAACTCCATGCCCTGCACGATCGCCGAGTCGATGACCTCCTGCGCGTACTGCTGCTCGGCGCGGCGGGCGCGTTCCGCCGCGCGCCGCGCCGCCTTCTGCGCCGAGTCGTCCACGCCGAGCAGTTCCGCGGCCTCGTCGAGCAGCGGGACGTCCGCCACCGTCCAGCGAGACGGGTGGGCGGTGCGAGTAAGCCCCTCCCGTTCGGGATGATCCAAGACGGAGCCGGCGGCCGACCTGAGCGCCTGGGCTGATCGGAACAAGCCGGAGAGCAGCATCTCCGGGGTGAGCAGCGGCCAGAGCGCGTCGAGTGCCGCGATAACGCCGTCGGTGTCCCAGAGGCGGGCGCGCGCGTCAGGCAGGTCTTCCTCGTCGAGCGGGCGGTTCAGCACCTTGGCCTCGGACCAGGCGAGCTCGGTGAGCAGCTCGGTGACGAAGAGCTTGCGCGCCACGTTGTGCGGCCTGCGGGTGGAGCGGGCGCGGTCGCGGGCGCGCAGGATCGCCTCGCGCCGCAGCGGGATTTCCACGCCGTCGGCGTTGACGATGACGTCCTGCTTCGGCACCGTCTGCCGGTCGCGGACCGCCTGCTGCAGCACGCGGACCATCCGCTCGTCGCCCTTGATCACCGCCGCCGGGTCGCGGGTGTCCGTCGCGTGCACGCCGGGGAACAGGTCGCCGAGGGTGTGCAGCACGACGTCGGTCTCGCCGAGCGACGGGAGCACCTGGCCGATGTAGCGCAGGAACGTGGCGTTCGGGCCGATGACGAGCACCCCCCGGCGCTCGAGTATGCGGCGGTGGGTGTAGAGCAGGTAGGCGGCGCGGTGCAGCGCGGCGACGGTCTTGCCGGTGCCTGGGCCGCCCTGGACGACGAGGACGCCTGGCAGGTCGGCGCGGATCACCCGGTCCTGCTCGGCCTGAATGGTGGCGACCACGTCGGCCATGCGCCCGGTGCGCGCGCTGGATACCGCCGCGATGAGCGCCGCCTCACCGGAGAGAGTGCTCCTGTCCTTGTCCGACAGCTTGTCCAGGTCGAAGACCTCGTCGTCGACGCCGGTGACCTTACGGCGCCTCGTGTAGATGTGGCGGCGGCGGACAAGGCCGACAGGATTGCGCGGCGTGGCGGCATAAAAGGGCCGCGCGGCGGGCGCGCGCCAGTCGATCAGCTTCAGCTCGTAATTGTCGTCGCGCAGGCCAATTCTGCCGATGTAAAGAGTGTCTCGCTTTTCGTCGTCGGTGCGGCCGAAGCACAGGCCGCGCTCGGTCAGGTCGAGTTGCGCCAGGCGCCTCGCCTGCTCGGACGCGGAGATGTCCCGCTCGAGTCGCGCCTGGTGGGTGCCGCCAGGGCCGTTCTGGGCGCGGACGCTCGTCAGCTCGCGCAGGCTGCGCTCTCGTGCCTGGTCGAGAAGGCCGTACAGCATCGTCACGTATTCCTGCTCGGCCCGCAGCGCGGCGGCGTAGCCGGTCTCGGTAATGCCGCCTTCCGTTTCGCCTTCCGCATTGGCTTCCGCTTCGCTTTCTGCGGAGTTTTCCGCGGTGCTTTCCCCTGTCTTTTCCGCGGCGTTTTCCGTTGCGGTTTCCGCGAGAGGTGAGCCGGAATCCGATTGACGAATCACCATAATGGCTGATATACTCCTGAGAGCCGGTGCGAACTGGCTTTTTTAATGTCCTAGCAGGATTAACAAGCCTACCACGTTCACTTTTCGTCAGCTCACTCGCCAATTCGGTGCGGACCGCGGCCGCGGTCCCGGGCCGTTCCGTGCGGTCCCCGCAGGCCATGCCTAGGATGGACGCCGTGGGGGGAGGAGATGACCATGCATGAGCGTGTAAAGATCATCGGCCCCATCGAGGAACGGTACGTCGAGGTCCTTTCGCCGAGGGCGCTCGAACTCCTCGTCCGGCTGCACGACGCGCTGGCGGACCGGCGGGCCGAGGCCCTCGCCGCCCGGCGGCACCGGCAGGCCGACCTGATCCGCGGCGGCACGCTCGACTTCCTCGCGGAGACCGCGATCATCCGCGCCGACCCCAGCTGGCAGGTGGCGCCGCCGGCGCCCGGACTGGTCGACCGGCGGGTGGAGATCACCGGGCCGACGACGAGGAAGATGACGATCAACGCCCTCAACTCCGGCGCCAACGTCTGGCTCGCCGACTTCGAGGACGCCAACACACCGCTGTGGTCGAACATGATCGAGGGCCAGCTCAACCTCAAGGACGCGCTGGACAGGACGATCGACTTCACCTCGGCAGAGGGCAAGGCCTATGCGCTGCGGCCGGACTGGGAACTGGCCACGATGGTCGTCCGGCCGCGCGGCTGGCACCTGGACGAGAAGCACATCCTCATCGACGGGCGGCGGGCTTCTGGCAGCCTGACGGACTTCGCGCTCTACACGTCCGCCTGCGCGCAGCGCCAGCTCGACAAGGGCAAGGGCCCGTACTTCTACCTGCCGAAACTGGAAAGCCACCGCGAGGCACGGCTGTGGAACGACGCGTTCAACCTCGCGCAGGACTACCTGGGCATTCCGCGCGGCACGATCCGCGCGACCGCGGCGATCGAGACCATCACCGCGGCGTTCGAGATGGACGAGATCCTCTACGAACTGCGCAGCCACTGCGCCGGGCTGAACGCGGGACGCTGGGACTACCTGTTCTCGATCATCAAGAAGTTCCGTTACCGGGGCAGGGAATTCGTGCTGCCCGAGCGGAACGCCGTCACGATGACCGCGCCGTTCATGCGCGCCTACACCGAACTGCTCGTGCAGACCTGCCACAAGCGCGGCGCGTTCGCGATGGGCGGCATGGCCGCGTTCATACCGTCGCGCCGCGACGCTGCCGTGAACGAGATCGCGTTCGCGATGGTGCGCGAGGACAAGAGCCGCGAGGCGGAGGACGGGTTCGACGGCTCCTGGGTGGCGCACCCGGACCTGGTGCCGGTGTGCCGCGATGCCTTCGATTCCGTGCTCGGCGCATCGCCGAACCAGGTCGGCAGACAGCGGCCTGAGGTCTCCGTGACCCCCGCCGACCTGCTCGCCATCGGCAAGACACCTGGCGGCATCACCCAGGCGGGGCTGCGGAACAACATCTCCGTCGCGCTGCAGTACCTGGCCTCCTGGCTCGGCGGCGACGGCGCGGTAACGATCTTCAACCTCATGGAGGACACGGCGACCGCGGAGATCTCCAGGGCCCAGATCTG
>Ga0335083_10002365_pt1 | contig 24896 bp, 15 predicted proteins | sample Lox_Sample_42_FD_206716 | JGI IMG/M metagenome (GOLD analysis project Ga0335083, IMG submission 206716) | Soil microbial communities from Loxahatchee National Wildlife Refuge, Florida, United States - Lox_Sample_4.2 | ecosystem: Environmental > Terrestrial > Soil > Wetlands | place: USA...
CCACGCGATTGGCGGCGGTCGCTATGTTTCCCGACGCGATCTGCACGATCGAGTCGACGAAGGCGGTGACGACCTGGATGATCTTCGAGATCTTCTCCACGAACACCATGATGGTGTCGTAGATCGAGATGATGGCCGAGATGAATCCCGCGCCGGGAATGAACATGCTGAGGATCTTCGGGATGGCCTTCTTGACGATCGACTCGGTGACGAACGAGACGATGCCGCTGACAACCTGATCCTTGAGATCGTTCAGCTTGTCCTTGATCACTTCCCAGGCCGCGGCCGGACCGCCGGTTACCAGCGCCTTGACGATATCGAAGGCATGCTCCAGGCCCTGCATGATCGCTTCGCCGTTCTTTCCGATGGCTTTGACGAACTTGGCGCGGATCTGCGGCCAACTGATGCCCAGGATGCTGAGCGCCATCTTGCCGAATTCGAGAAGCGTCAGCGCCTTGGGGATGTAGACGCCTTCCAGCGAGCCGGTGAGCCAGTCGATCAGCCCCTGCTTCAGGTGCGTCATGATGTTGTCGGCGAAATTGGTGAAGCCGAGCTTGGCCGCGGCGATCAGGTTGCCGAGGAACGGCAGCGGATTCTTGAGGATGCTCTTGAGCGCGGCGCCGGTCTTCTTGATGTAGCCCATCAGGCCGGGCTTGACGACGTCGAAGATGATCTGGAGCAGGTCCCAGATCGTCGACAGGCCCCAACTGATGAAATCGCCGGCGATGTTGAGGAAGGTGCCGGCGATCTTTCCGAACGCGCCCACGACCGTGACGATGTCCATGAACGTCAGAGAGTGGATCGTATCGGAGATCTTCTGCGGTATGGCGCGGACCATGCCCATCAGGCCGGACATCGCATTCTTGAACCAGGCGAAGGCGCGCGCCACCGCATTGCCCTTCTTGATGTTCTGCCAGATATCTTCCTGGCCGATCAGCTTCATGAAGCCGCCGAGCAGATTGTCGGCCGTGGCGGGCTTGGGTTCGCCGCTGATCGGATCCTCGCCCAGGATCACGCAGAGGATGTCGTAGCCCCGCGTCCCCTGCGCCAGCGCGGCCAGCGGCTTGAGGATGGCGTCCTTGACGATTTTCAACAGCTCGATCGCCGTCGAACCGGCGAAGGAAATCAGCCGCGAAATGGGTTCGGTGAAGATCCGCTTGGCGCGCTCCCACACCCCGCCCAGATCGAAGATGTCGGTCCAGCTCAGCGAATCCATGAAGCTCTTCAGCGCCGCGACGATGTCGCCGCCGATGTTGCCGAGCGCCGTGATCTTCTGTTCGACCCAGGCCGCGGCCTTGTTGATGATGCCGTGACTGTCGAGCACCTGGGTGATGATGGCGCCGCCCGGCATCAGTTCGATCAGTCCGCGCAGCAGATTGGCGGCGCTGCGGTCGGCCGAGCGCATGTTGATGGGATTGAATCCCATGATCAGGGTCAGCAGGCGGAAGCCCGGAATCGCATAGGCCCACTCGGCGAATTTGTCCAAGGCGTCCTGGACGCCCAGCCGCTGCACGGCTGGTGTGGCGGCCGTCGTGCTGGTCTGCGGACTATGTTCGACGGAATGGCCCTGCTGGATCGTGTGCGTCAGTTCGTGGGCGAGCAGGTGCTGGCCCTCGGTCGTGCCCGGCCGGTACTGGTCGCGCGAGAAGAAGATGTGGTTCTGATAGGTGAACGCACGCGCGCTGAGCTGATTGCTGAGACCCGCGGATTCCGCGTCGCGATGGACGCGCACATTGCCGAAATCGGCGTTGAAGCGCGGCTCCATGAACCCGCGCACGTCCGAAGATAGCGGCTCGCCGCCCGTCGTCTTGCCGTGGATCGCCGATTGCACCGAGTTGCTGGGTGACGGCGCCGATGCCGAGGACGGAGCCGCATCGCGCTGGAGCTTTTCCTCTCCGGCGGGGGCCTTCTGCAGCTTGTCGGGCTCGGCCTTCTGGATCTTGTCTTCCGGCTGCGCGGCCTTCTGGATTTTTTCGTCGTCCTTTTTCTGGACCTTGTCATCGGGCGCCCTGAGTATCTTTTCTTCCGCGCGATGCGGCGTCTTGTCGTCCGTAGCCGGAGCTTTCTGAAGCTTGTCGTCTTCCTTTTTCTGAACTTTTTCGTCGGACGCGCGGAGGATTTTTTCCTCCTCCCGGCGCTGAACCTTCTGCTCGTCGGCCGGCGCCTTCTGAATCTTCTGTTCGTCTGCGGGGGCCTTCTGGATCTTGTGTTCCTCGGCTGGTGCCTTCTGGATCTTTTGCTCCTCGGCCGGCGCTTTCTGGATCTTCTGTTCGTCTGCAGGGGCTTTCTGGATCTTGTGTTCGTCGGCCGGCGCCTTCTGGATCTTTTGCTCGTCGGCCGGCGCTTTCTGGATCTTGTGTTCGTCTGCAGGGGCTTTCTGGATCTTGTGTTCGTCGGCCGGCGCCTTCTGAAGCTTGTCGTCCGGCGCCGCGGCCCTGAGGATCTTCTCTTCCGCTCGGCGCTGCAGCTTTGCGTCCGGCTGCCGCTTGACCGGCTCTTGACCCGACGGCGCCGGCATGCGCATCACCGTGTCCGCCTTCTTGTCCGCCTCCTGCTCGAACTTGTCGCCCGGCTTGTTGACGGTCATTTTCGCCTGCACCGCGGGCGCGCCGCCGCGCGCGGGGGCAAAGAAATCGCCGCCGCCGGCACGGGCGATGAACGGAGCCCGCGCGGCCTGCGTCGCCGTCTGCGACGCGGCGGTCGAGGTCTTTTCCGCGCTCGTCCTCATGACGCTCTTGCGACCCCGCTCATGCCTGCCATTCAACCCACAGCATCGCCTTCATCCACGGCAGCCGGATCGCGGAAATGCTCCACGGCAGGCGGTCCAGAAGCACGTCGAAGGATTGCTTCTCGAGCTGCAGCACGGCGTCGCCGTCGGCGCGCAGCGTCAGCTTGCCCGGCCGCACCAGGAACGTGCCGCGCAAGGTATCGATCGAGATGTCGCCGAGCGCGTCCCAATGCCCGATCGCGCTCTTCAGAAGCGCGGCCGCTTCCTCCTCTTCGTCGGCACGCAGCATGACAGGCGCCGGCGACGGACTTTCGAGCGGCAATCCGCAGAGGAGCTTCGCCACGACGAGGGCGTATTCGGGAGCGCGCCGCTCTCCTGTGGCGAGGAAATGCAACAGGCACAGTGCCCGCTCCGGAGCGATCACGTCGCCGTCCTTGGCGATGCCGAGCGTCTCGAACAGCAGCGGGAGGAACGGGTGCAGCAGGACCACGCCTGCGCAATCGACGAAAATCCCCTCTTCGAGGGCCGCCTGCGCCAGCGCGCCTTCCGGCCGATCGGGTTCGGGGGTTTGGGACGGCTGATCCGCTGTGGCGCTTCCGGTCGAAGACGCCGGTCCCGCAGCGGCGCTTCCGGTAAAAGGCGCCGGTCCCGCCGCGCGCGACGGCCCGGCCGCAGACGACTTGATCCTCCTATCTGCGGTGGAGAGTTTGCGGCTGCCGCGCCCGGATGTAGGCGCCGCCATCGTCCTGGCGATGGCCGCGGCAAGCCGCCCTTCCCCGCCGTTTGCCGCCTCGGAAATTCCGCGAAGCAAGCGTTCGGTGCAGACCTCGACCGCAGAGTGTTCGCCGGATGCGGCGGACGCGAGCGCGGCCTGCCACAACGCCTGCGAAAACGATGCAACTTCTTCCGGCGCGTGCTCGAGCTTTTCCAGCGCCGTTTGAATCTGCCCCACGGCGCGCGCGACCTCGGGCGCCGCCTCTTCGACAAGCGAGCGCAGCAAGTTTTCCGAAAACTGCCGCACCAGGCGCGTGCGCATGACGGCGGAGCGGATGCCGTGAACGATGCGGCGCGCGAACTCCTGCGGCGGCCGCGCCCTTCGCCATGCCGCGACGACGGCGTCTTCGAGCGTCGTGCCGCCGGGAAGCGAAAACCACCATGGCAGCAAGCCGGTCGCGAGAAAATACAGCAGGGCCTCTTGTGCAGCTTGCGAGTCCGAGCGTCGCCGGAAAACGTCATCGGTTGCAGCCAAAGCCATGCCGGGCGTCGCGAGAGATTGCTCCTGCGCACTTGGCATCGCCTTCGCCGCTTCGGGCAGGCCGCGTTGCACGCCGCCGCCCAATCCAGCCGAACGCTCCCGCATCCGGCCCGCGACGGCCTTAGCCACGGCGCCGGCGAAATCGCGCTCGAGATGCGCGATGTCGAAGGTACCCGCGTCCACTTCGAGCCTGTCGACGGACCAGATCTCACCGTCAGGAACCACGCCCGCAAACGCGTCGTCGAGCGCCGGCGCCAGCCAGTCGCGGCAGAGTTCGGCGACCCTTCGCTGGACGGTCAGACCGTCGGCCTCGGTCCCCACGACATGGACGTCGAGCACTTCGCGGCGAACGATATGGCGCTGGATGCTGGTCACGGTTTCCGTCTCTCGATGCGCGCTCCCTGCGAATCGCTCTTTGGTTGTCATTCTAGGCCGGCGGCAACTGCACCTGAATTGTCTGGCTCACCGCGCATCCGCCGGTGTAGGCGGTGACGGTGACGAACTTGGTGGCGAAGCTGCGGTTGCCGAACTCCGTCGCGAATGTTGCCGCATTGCCCATGGCAGGATTCCCGTCCTGCGCTTCCCACAGGAACACGAGGTCGGAAGGGTGCGGCGACGCGGTGACGGCAAACTTGCGGGCGCTGCCGCCGCCCTCCTGGTCAATGTGGAGCGTGATCTTCGGCGGCGTCGCGCACAGTTTCACGGACGGCGCGCTTGGATTGCACTTGTCGGTCTCGCTGACCCCGGTCGCCGGTATCTTGATCGGAGAATTGCCGACTTTGATCGGAGAATTGCCGATCTGAATGGTAGTGCCCGCGGGCGCGTAGCTGACGGTCACGGTTTGCCTGTTCGCTCCGGCCATCGCCAGCACAAAGGAAATCTGGATGTCGAACGACAGGCATTTGAAGTATTCAATCCACAGAACGCCGAACCTGTCGGGCCCGAGAGACTCGTATCCAAGCGTCAGCCATTGCGCCTTGCCCTGCTGAACCAGCAAGGGGTCATTTGCGATGGCCTGATTGATCTGGCTCGTCCACGATTCCACGACGTTTTTGAAGTTCTGCGCCGTCAAGGCCTTCGGCAAGGCGAGGTTGACTTTGAGCGACTCGACCTTTTTGGGGTCCTCGTCCCATTGCACCGAGAATTTGAGCACCTGAAGTTCAAAGACTTGGTACGGGTTGTTCGGATCGATGTCGGGCAGCCAGAACCGGTAATTGCTGCGCACCGAGGCTCCAGCGCACGGCAAGGTGCAGGGCGGCGGACAGGTGTGCGTGAACTGCGCATTCGCCGTGCAGCCGTTGTTGTCCAGCACCGCGACCGACACCGGCGTGCCGCTCGCCACCGGATCGGTGGTGAAGGAGGTTCCGGAGGCCGCCTTGCCGTTCACGGTATAGGGCTGGACGCCGCCCGCGATGCTGATGGTCGCGGTGTAGTTCGTGCCCGTGCATTGATAGGTCGCAGCGGCGCCGATGGTGAGGGGATCGGGCACCGGGATCGATTGGGATTTGCTTTCGACACCTTCGGCGTCGCGCACCTTCAGGCTGTGCGTGCCGGCGGCGAGCGGCAACGGGCCGTTCAGCCCCTGATAGCCGTTTTGATCGACCGCGACGTCATAGGGCGGCACCCCGCCTTTGACGTCGATGGCGACGGACGCGTTCCCGTCGGGGCCCGTGCAGCCCATGTCGACGGTGAAGGTCGGCGGCGTCTTCGGCAGAACGAATTCCATTCCGGGAACGTCGCCCGAAATGCGATAGGGCAGATAAAAGTCGGCGATCACCGTGCCGTCGCCCAGTTCGCCGACGGCCTGAGAAATGATCTGCGCCGAAGGATCGTCCAGATTGAGCGAGGGGATGTTCACGATCGGGATCTTGCCGGTCAGCGAGCCGATCAGCAGCCCGATATCGGGGTTCTGCGCGAAAGACCTGTTGTTGCTGATCCGCGTTATGGCCTGACGGAGCGGCGTGTTGCTTGCTCCGGCAAAATCCACGCGCCCCGACGAGGCGACCGCCGACTGCGTGATCGGCATCTGGGAGGCGGCAGTCCTCGCGGGTGTCCGTTGGGCGACGCGCATCTCCATTTGCATGGGCTGAACGTCCACCGCCTGAAACAGCGTGGACTCCTGGAAGAGACCAAGATTCAACGACCCGGTCGATTGCGGCTCGTCGTGATAGACCAGAATGAAGGTTCCTCCGATCGGCACGCCGGCCTTGTGCTGAATCCCCGGATGCTGGGCGAGGAAATTCGACAGGAACTGCCGCTTCTTCAATTCGCCGATGCGATTGGCGTATTCGTCATGCACCGCCGTCAGCGCGTCGAGCTGGCAGCCGAACAGGATCTCCTCGCAGAGCTCGATCATCTCCTCCTGCGGAAGGAAATTCTTCAGATCGGGCGTGATCTTGGAAATCGCGTCCGAGCGGAAGAAGCGCAGCAGGCCGATCAGGTCCTGATACTTGTTCTGGAAATCGGCGAATGCGAGCGCGTCCAGCGTCGGCGGCAGGATGTTCGCGAGCTTGCTGATGTAATAGATCGCCACGACATGCGGATAGTTTTCCGGCGGAAGGCTCAATCCCGTGAACAGCTGACAATAGACCAATGCCACGGCATTGGCGTCGATGTTGTTCTGATCGACGTCGATATAGGACTGGTTTTCGAACCGGTTCAGGTTCTGCTCGTAAAAGGCCCCGACGGAATTCGCGGGAAAGCGATAGTTCGCAGCTTCCGCCTTCAACAGCGGCAATTGCGGCGTGCCCGCGGCGGCGGTGAATCCCGCCACGGCCAGATCGTAAAGCTCGATCGCGCCTTCGGCGAGCGATGCCAGCAATTCCCCCCGCAGCGCCTGATAGAGCACGTCGAGATCCTGGAACCGCGCCTGCTCGTTCGTCAGGTCCACGGGCTGCGAATCGTCATAGGCGCCGGTGCGCAAGGCGATCACGTCGATGGGAAGGCGGTATTGCGATTTCAGCGTCAGCAGCGTGCCGAGCGCGCGCTGGTAGTCCTTTCCCAGATGGCCTTCGATGCGCAGGAAATCGTAACGCTCGATGTCATAGCGCAGCGCATCGGTGACGAAGGCCGGCGCGATCGGGCTGTATTGATCGGCGTTGTAGCTCAAATTCTGGTTGGCGCGCTTGCGCTGGGTTTTTTCAAAGCTCCACAACCGATAGAGCGGCGGCGTGCCGTTCTGGGCGTAGTAATAGGGGATGGCCTTGGTGTCGAGCGGCGCGGGACCATAAGTGGTGGGCGTGATGCGAATCTGCGGATCGACCGCGGCCTGATCGTTGGCCGCGGGCAGTGCCGGCGCGTTGGTGAAGCGCGCCGTCATTTCCACCAAGCGCGCGAAAAGCTGCAACAGTTCCTCGGTCTCGGCGGTGCAGTCGTCGAGCGCCGGCGAAGCGAGGAAGGTCTGGCGATAGCGTCCCGGATCGGCGGCATTCTCGGGATGCAGCAGCCCCGCCATCAGGTGGCGCGGAAACATGTCGTCGGGAGGACAGCAGGCGCACAGAAACTCCGCGCCCTTCCAGCGGAATTCGTTGTAGGCGCGCAAAAGATCGTCGAACAAATCCGTATAGTATTGCAGGAAGCGCACTTGCGCGGTGTTGGCAGGCGCGCCGTCCAGGAACCCGAACGCGGCGCCGAAATTCGCGAAAGGGTCGCTGGGATATTGCTTGGCGAGCAGCGGCTTGAAGGCCGTGTAGGCGGCGCTCAACGCCGTCGCCGTCGCTTGCGCCAATCCCGCGACATGGAACACGCCGAGAAACCCCGCATACACGTCGTTCGAGGTCGCCGGATTGGTATTCGGCACGTCGAACCGGGGCAGCGCCAGATCCGCGAGATTGAGGCGCGCGGACAGGGCCTGGTCGATGTCGTCCGAGGTCAGCCCGCTGCCGAGCGCATTCGCCGCCGCGATGATTTTGTCCAGATCGCCGCTCGCGATCAGCAAGGGCCGCACCGTCGCCGTCACCTGCGAGCCCTTGTCGTCGCAATTGTTCGGGCTGCAGTTTCGAAGCGGCTGCTTGTTCAGTTCCAGGAACAGCAGCACCGCCTTGTCGTCCAGAAAGCCTGGGGTGGCGCCGAGCGCCGTGGTGTTCGGCTCGCCCGCGGTGAACAGCTCGAACAACGGATACTGGCCGCCGCCGTTCTTGAACGGGGGGTATTCGATGTCGGGCGGCAGCGTGTAGGGGCGATAGGCGACCAGCGTCAGGTCCTCGGGCTCGACGATCAGATAGCCTTCCGACGTCACGCCGCAGCCCTTGGCCAGCAGGACCGCGGGGCCCGCATTGTTGTCCAGCGTCACATTCAGACCGCACACGATCCCGATGCCGATCAGGTGCGTGCGCGACTGCCGCGTCTGCTGATCGAGATAATCGAAGACATCGTTCAGATGTCCGCTGGTCAGCACCTGGTTGGCTTCGAAGACCGGAAAATGATCGAACAGCATCTCCATGGACGGTCCCCTTGATCTAAGTGTTTATCGTCGTGCGCAGCGGGTAGTTGCCGAGCGCGGTACTGTCGAGACGAACCGGATTCACGTCGCCGCCGTCGTCGCAGTCGTGCAATGTCGCGCCCGGATAGGTGTTGCGCAGGTTGCCCAGCAGGCTGACCACGGCCCAAAGCCAATAGGATACCGGCGTGTAGGCGCCGTAGCGCTCGTTGAGCAGAGCCAGGATGGTGTCGGCGGTCCCCGCCTTGAAGTTCATGCCCTCGCAAAGCGTGACGGGACCGGCAACGAATGCCGCCAGTGCGTCGGGTGCGGTCCCTTGCGCGATGTTCGCCGTCATCCAGGCATAGAACTTGGTCCCGCAGTCGGTGACGATTCTGCGCGCGCATTGACACAGATCGGCCGTCTTGACGCCCGCCGTTGTGACGTTCGCGGCCAGGATGGCTTCGACGCGCTCGACGAGGCGTTCCTCGGTCCAGTCGATCGCGGCGTTGGCATCGAGCCACTGGCACCAGGCCCATTCGAACCGCTCGAACTGCCAGCCGTTGAGCGCGATATCGACGAAATGCGCGGTCATCGTGTCCTGGACGATCTTCCACAGCGCGGCGTCGAGCACCGTGGTGCAACTCACATCGCCGCTCTTGGGCGAGCCCTGGAACAGGGCGCCGATCAGCGTCTGGAGCGCATCCTTGTGGAGAAAGGCGTACTTCTTGTCCTCGAACCAGGCCGAGAACACCTGGCCGAACGCGTGATAGATCGCCTTCGCGCAATTGCAGGCGTCGGCGTCGTTCGGCGGCGTGCCGCCCGCGGTGAGACCCCGGCTCTGCAACAGGTCGGCCAGCGTATCGACGATCTCGTCGCAGGGATTTTCCACGAATCCGTCATTGCCGACCCAGCACGTCTTGCCGAGAAGATGCGACGGCGTTTCCTGCTGGATGGTGCGCTGGGCGAAACCGCGCAAATCCAGATCGTCCGTGAATTCCTCGGTCCAACCGGGCATCACGAAGGTGAGCCGGAACGAGTAGGGATCTTCGTTGCCGCACAAGACGCAGCCGCCGTCGCAGCAAGCGGGATAGCGCGCGTCGCCGATGAATTTGGGCCGCAGCAGCAGATGCTCGACCACGATCATGCGCTCGAGCGCGGCCCAGGTCAGCAGCTCGTCCGCCAGCGCGCTCGCCTTGTCCTTGGAATTGAACAGCGCCACGTGCCTGCCGAGCTCGTTGGCGGAGGCATCCTGCAGCACGAGCAGGAATTTGCTGCCGCTCGCGGAGATCGCATAGGCATCGGATACGATCATGCGCTCGATCAGCGTGCGCCAGGCCGTCTGCTTCGCATCCTCCGCATTCGCCGCCGCGACGGTGAGCGTGCCCTCGAGCCAGTGCGCGCCGTTCGCGTCCGCCAGGACGAAACCCACCGGATAATTGCCGCCGCCGGGATTTCCCACCGTCCAGGAAAATCCCAGATCGGGCTGGCCGAGCAGCAAGCCGATACGCTTCTTGAGGCCGGGATAATTGTCGGGCGCGCATGGCGCATGGGTGTAGTCGAAGGCTTTCGCGCGGTCGTGACTGACCGCGGGATAGCGCTTCAGGAACGCGATCTTGTTCTCGATCAGGCGCGGCTGCGCGACCTTTTCTCCCGCCGCGTCGGTCAGCAGCAGCGCGTATTCGGAAAACTGCTCGCCGAAGCGGGCCAGGAGATGATCCAGGAAGCGATTTCGCCGCTCCTGGAACTGCGGGACCGTTTCGATCATCGCCTCGACGGCGCCGGTCGTCATTCCCGAAACGATGTCGTTGAAGCCGGTGATGATCGTCTGGTCGAAGGCCTCGACGAAATAGGTGCGCAGGATCGAGGAATCGAGGGCGAACAGGTCTGCGGTGTGCGCGAGCTGCGCCAGTGCGTTGCCCAGCAGCTGCTCGAACACCATCAGATAGGCCTTGAGGTCGCGGGCCTGCGCGCGCCGCCGCGGCGATGCATTGGTGGGAAGTCCCACCGGGCCGACGCCATAGGTCAAAGGCAGGCTGTTCTGAACCGGATAATAGTCTTGCGGATTGCGGAACGTGCCCGCCGGAATGGGAAGGTCGTTGGGCGTGTCCGGATTCTTCGGACGGTCCGCCTCGCCGAGAAGCGCGTTCAGCGTGTCGGTCGCCTCGTCCATCCGGGGCAGAAACGGAAGACCGTTCTTGTAGAACAAAAACCGCGATTGGTTCAGATAGAGCCTGGGCTGGTGCCGGCTGCCGATGTAGAGCAGCCACGAGGCGCTGAGCTTGTTGGGATCGAAGACGGGCTGTCCCTGCGCGCTCCAGGCCGGATCGGCGGCGCCGTAGATGGCGTTGCCTTCGGAGTCGTATTTGGTGAGGCGCATCTGGTTGACGGCGATCACGCCCTCGATGGCCATCAGCCGGTTGATGATGTCGGAGACGCGAAGCACGCTCTTGAAAGAGGCCGTGGCGAGGTCGTCCGCCAGGATGAAGCCGTTGTCCAATTCGGGCCCATCGAAGATATCCTCGACCGCCTCGCCGGCATCGCGCAATTCCTGCAGCGTATGGAACGGCACCGGCGGACTGAAATAGTTTTCGATCTCGAACCAGATGCGTGCTTGCACCAGCTCGATGTCGGCATCGGGTTGGACTTCGACATCGGCGCAGACCGCGACCTCCTCGATCCCTACCGCGCCAACCAGACAATAATCCTCGTCGAGATTGCGGTGCGTCTGCAGCGCCGTCTTCGCGCTGCGGACCGCCGCCGCGGCCGCCTTCGCCTTGTTGCGGTAGCGCCGGACGAACCCCGCCGCGCCTTTGTCCTGAAACAGCGTCCGCCAACCCGCCAGCATCGCGGCATTGCGCACGGCGGTGTCGCCGAACACGCGCAAGGCGGCGTTACCGATCTCGATCTTGGTGCCGGACGAAACGATTTCGATCTCGAGACTGAGATAGAAGATGTTCATCCAATTGTCGTGGATATAGGCGTCCGGATCGAAATTCGGCTGGGGCGTGAGCGCGTTGAAATCCTTGGTTGCCCCCAGCCGCGTAAGGGTGATCGTGAATTTCGCCGGGTCGGCGAATGCCGCATCGTTGGCCAGGAAGCTCTGCCATTGATCGCGGTCGAGCATCGAGATGTCGGGAAAGCGCAGCTCCATGGTGACGGGATGCGCGCCGTCCGAGTCGTGATACGAATAGCTGTAGGAGATCATGCGATCGTTGAGATCGCCGTATTGCGGGTCGTCGTCGAGCTCGAGCAGGACTTCGTAGAGACCCTTCGCCCACACCTCCCTGGCCGTGAGCGTCGGATCCGCCGGCGGCGTGTAATCCAGCGCCAGGGCGTTGTTCTTGTCGCACCAGGCGAAATAGCTCGCCTCGCAGGCGCAGGTCTTGCAGACGATCCAGGCGTCGCGCACGCCGTCCAGATCGATCAGCAGCTTGCGGAAATCGTCCGGCGTATAGGGATTGACGGTCAGAATGTTCCGCGCCGTGAAGAATGCTTGATTGGGAAAGGGCTGCGCGGCATTCGCGGACGGCGTCTGCGGCGCGAGAATGTCCGCGATGTTCCAATCGAAGCGGTAGCCAAGATCCGTGATCGCGTAGCACAGCGCCTCGAGAATGGTGATGCCGGGATCGTGAACGTTGTAGTCCGTCCAATTGGCGCTGCCGGCTTCCTCGATCAGCTCCACGCCTTCGCGGCGCAGGCGGTAGAAATCCTGCGCCGGGTCCAGCACCGGCGTCTTCGCCAGCGGTGCGGGCGCCGCGCTCATGCTTCACACAGACAGGATTCGGCGAGCGCGGAGACCTGCTCGTCGTCGATGAGGGCGATCTTGTGTCTGCTCGCGGGCGCCGAAACCAGGATCGAAACCGCCGTCGAGCCCGTCACCTCGTCGAGGTCCGCGCTTCCGGAGACGCCGCCGATGTCCCGGAAGACCTTGAAATCGGTGACATAGTCGACATAGGGCTGCTGCTCGACGAAATTGATGAGCACCGACTTGTAGACCTTGCCGCCGAAGCTCGGAGATCCCGTGCCGCTGAAGGCCCAGGGCGACAGGAAGCGCGTGATCGACTGCTGCAGGAGCTGCGTGTAGTAGGCCTCGTCAAATCCCGGAAACAGCCGCAGCGAAAAGCTGAGACGGACGTCCTCGAACTGCGGATTCTTGACGTGCAGCGTGGTGAAACAATTGGTCCGCGTGCTCAAAAACGCCTCGATGTCCTGGAGCAGACCAAGGCTGGTATAAGGCTTGAGCGGATCGCGCTGCTGCTGGCCTTGCAGATCGGGAATGGTGACGACGGTGACGTGGCCCGGCGCAAGTTCGCGATAGATGCCCAGCCCGCTGTCGCTGGGCTCGTAGCAGGTGTGATTGAGGCATTTGACTTTATATATCTGCGGGAACGCCTCGAGGATCAGATGCTCGTAATCCCACAGGTCGATGGCGCGATCCTTGTGGCGCAGACGCTCGCTGACCCGGACATAGAAGTCCTGCGGCTCTTCGGCGCCGCGCCCGCCGAAACTCGCATAGGGCTGGCTGATGCTCTTGACCGCCGCATCGGGCGTCGCGAGCTTTGAGATCGTGCCGGCGGCAAGCGGCGTTGCGGAAAATCCCGGCGCGTTGCCGCGGTTCGAAAATACGGCGCGCAAAGCCTGCGCCGCCGCGAGTTGGAAGCGGCACACCGCCTCGCTCTTCTCGTGAACCGCGGCGCGGATCCAGAACAGCCCGGACGGCAGATAGGTGTTGTCGCTGCCGGCGTCCGCCGGCACGGAGAGCGTCACGATGCCGGACTGCAGCCACTCGCCGGTTCCGTCCTGAACTTGCGTCGGGCCGAACGCGACCCATCGGTTCTCGCGCAGATAGCTCCAGCCGATATGCGGCACCGGCTTGAGCGCGAGCGGATCTGCCGTGCCGTCGGAAACCTGAAACAGGAGCGACAGGTTCTGGGGCGGCGCGAGACCGGCGATGCCGATATAGAATTCGGCTTCGCTGTCGAGCGTCTTGTTGCCGAGCGCGAAGGCGAATTCGGGAAACAGCGAAACCATGTCGCCGCCGCTGAGATAAGGATGGCGCTCGGCGGTGCCGAACGGAGCGAGATGGAAGAACTGGCCGGGCCGCGTGTCGAACGCCGCTTGTTTTCCCGAGGTCAGGTCCAGAGTCGTCGTAGCCCAATAGCCCATGGTCAGCGCGCTGGCCGTCGGTCCGCCGGGCGGCGTGCTGGGCGGCTGTGTCGTGGTCACGCCCTTCAGATATTTGATGAGATCGGATTGATAGGTGTCCTGACCGAAATTTCCCGACAGGCTCAGGCGGACGAAGCCCTGCCGCGATTGCGTGCCGAAATATTCGTTGGCGCTGAAATCGGGCTCGTCCAGCACCGGCTTGTCCAGATCGGCGTTCAGCGCGAAGGTGGTGGCGAGAGGATCCGGGCCGGAGTTGGGTGCGATCGAAGCCGCCGGAAGATTGGCCTTCACCCACGAACCTTGATTCAAGAAGTAGGTACCGGCCGTAGGCGGCGCGCTGCTGCTCGGATACATCGCCGGCGGGATGCGCCACTCGACGTTGATCCACGCCGCCACGAGGCTCTTCTGGAAGATTTCCTTCGAGCCGATCACCAGGCTGCTCCCGGCAACCGGCGACGGTCCGAAGGGCTGAAACGGTTTGGAAGGATCGACCGGACCGAAATCGTTCGAGGCCGCGAGTGTCTTGACCGCGGCGGCAACCACATTGAGATCGATCTTCGAAACCGTTACGCCGTCGAAGCTGGAATAGGCATAGCGGCGCGTATCGTCCTGCTTGAGCTTGACGAGCAGCATCGGCAGATCGGTATCGAAGGTATACCCGTGCACCGCCTGCGAATAGGGCACCGCCGCCGGGTCCGCGCCGGTAAGCTCGACCAGGAGGTAGAACATATCCGGCGAACCGGGCGCGAAGATCTGCGCCGGCTTCTCCAGCCAGCCCTTGTCCGTCGTCACGAAGCAGCGGATATCGTCCTTGTAGTCCGCTCCGGTTACCGGGCCCGCATAGCCGGAAACGGAGATCGGCGCATAGATCCAGCGCTGGCCCTCGCCCATGAGCAGATAATGCGAGGCGACGGCGAAGCCGATCTCGGCTTCGGGCATCTTGATCGCGCTCAGCGCGCCGTCGGTGTAGACCTTGTTGAAGAACGGATCCCACGACAGATCGGCCGAGGTCAGCGGCGCGCCCAGGCCGTCGTCCGAATTGGCGACGGGCGAAGCATAGATGCGTCCTTGATCCAAACTGCTGGAATCGACCGGCTCGGTTCCATGCCGGTACAGGCTCTTGAGTGCGGCGACCTGGGCCTTGTTGGCCACGAAATCGGCAGCGTTGCTGAAGAAGGCGTCGTTGCCCTGGCCGTCCTTGCCGGCCTTGAACAGCTCACCGGCGGTAAAATCGCGGCTCGCGGACTGCTTCGCCAGCTCGGCCAGCAGGAAAACCTGCCCCGGTTCCGCGGCTTTCTCCTGCAGTCCGAGAATTGTGCGGAAATAGAAGTCGAGATGGCGCTGGGTCAAGGTGTTGCCGGCGGCGCGCGCATATTCGAAGAGCTGAAGGAACGCCAGGAACAGCGCGTAGTGCGGCTGATGCCCGTCCCAATCGGTCAGCGTGCCCTGCAGTGCCTGCTGCGCATCGGCAACCACCCGCGAGAACACCTTGAGGAACTGATCGAACACCGAGCGGAACAGATTGTTTGTCGAGCAGTGATTGATCTGCGTGAAGACGGCGCCGGCCGGCCCGTAGACCGAAGCGTCCGGCAAGATGCCGGCGATATAGCCGCTCCAGGCGGCCCCCGCGCTCCAATCCGTCGAGAGATTTCCGCTCAGCACGTCGACGAATTTGACGAAAGGCTGGCCCAGGATCTTCAACTGCCCGGCAGGAACCACGGCGCTGACGAGATTCAGCGTCTCGCCCGCCTTGTAATAGGCGATCAGCCGCGCGAGTTCGGGAGCGAGCTGCGTGCGAATGAGGTTCTGCAGCGTCGCCTTGAAATCCATGCCCGCGGGCAGCGTTTGCGCCAGCCAATCCAGGGCCCGCGCCAGCGTTGCGATGCTGTCGTAGAGATAGCCCAGGCGTTCGCGCAACCGCGCTTTCTTGAGCGTATTGGCGGGATCGTTGAGAAAGTCGAACCATTCCCGAAGCGCCGCCTGATAGGCGGCGATGTCCTCCACCGAGGCGACGGCCAAGGGGACCGCGACGTCGGCGCCGAACAAGGTCGGCCAGCCGTCCGGCGTCGGGTTGTTGTTGGCATCGTAGTGCTTCAGCAGCGACGCATAGTCCCGCGCGAACACGATGCTGTCGGCGATCGACCGCGCGTTAGCCGGCGCAGACGAAGGATCAAGCGCCGGCAGATACCGTGCGTCCTGGCTGGTGCCCTCGCGTACCAGCTTCAGGGAGTCGATGTTCTGCGAGCAGTCGTCGGCCATCGGTTCCGCTCAGCTTCCCTGCAGAGGATTGACGGTCGTGGTCAGATTGATGTCGGTGCCTTCGTCCTTGTAGTAGGGAAAGACGAAGTTGAAGCGCGAGTTGGTCGACTTGACGGTATAGACGACCTGGATCAGGACGACGCCGTCGGCCTCCATGCTGTCGTCGAGATTGACGCTCTCGAGCTTGATGCGCGGCTCGTAGTACAGGATGGCCGACTCCACCTTGTCCGCCATCAGGGTCTTCATGCGCGTGTCGAGCGACTCGAACATCAGTTCGCTCAGATTGCAGCCGTAGCGCGGCTGCATGACGCGCTCGCCCGGCGTGGTGCTGAGAAGGATCTCGAGGCTGGAGGCGACGTCGGCATCTTCTTGCAGCATCGCCACGCCAGCGGCCGCGACCGTGAAGTCGGGAGGGAACGACCAGCCTCGGCCGAGATAGTCGCGATTCATCTCAACCCCCGATCAGCACGGTCGGCGCGCCGGGCGCAGCCACCATGCCGCCGGCGCCGGTCGGATCGCCGATCCGCGCCGCCGGCAATCCGCCGATCAGGACCGTCATCGAGCCCATGATCACGGCGTCGGCGCCGCAAGTGTCGCCAAGACGCGCCGCCGGCATGCCGCCGATCAGGACCGTCGGCGCGCCCGGAGGCAGGATGGGCGTGGGCACGCCCATCGTGGCCGTGCTCACGATCATATCGGTTACGCGCGCCGCCAATGACATGCCCCATCCCTTCTTCCTCGGCGCCGAACGCGCCGGCTCAAATCCGGTCAGTTGATCTGCACCATTCCGCCCTTGATCACCGTCATGGCGTCGCCGTTGATCTTGGTCTGCGCGCCGGAGATCTCGACGGTGCCGCTGCCGGACGCCTTGAACGAACTCTGCGCGCTGAACTCCGTATTCAGGCCCGAGAGCTGCACGCCCTTCTTTGCCTTGAGAACCAGATCCTTCACGCTCTCGATGGTGATGCCGCTGTCGTCGAGCGTGATCTTGTTGCCGTTCTGGTCCTGGAGCGTGATGCCCTTGGCGTCTTCCGAGAGCGCGAACTGGTTGCCCGCCGGCGTTTGCAGGGCGATGATCTTCTTGTCGTCGTCGAAGGTCAGCTTGAGCTTCTCGCGGCTGACATAGCCCTTGTGATTGTTGTCGTCCTTGGCCGGCTCGGGCGCGGGTTTGGCGCTGCTGTTGCACATTCCCAGGATCACCGGGAAACGCGGATCCTCGCTCAGGAAACCGACGACGACCTCGTCGCCGATCTCTGGACGGAAATAGGTGCCGCGATTGTCGCCGGCATCGAGCGTGGCAAGTCTTGCCCACACCCCCTCTTCGCTGCTGCTGATCAGCGGCAGGCGGCATTTGATGCGGTCTTCGCCATCGGGATCGTTCTCGAGCGCGGTGACCACGCCCATCTGCAGCCCGCCGACGGGCGGCAGAAGCCCGCTGGTGGGAAGCGGCCTGAGGTTATAGGTCTCGGCGAACACCTCCGGACTGAGGCCGAACTGGATGTCGGTCTCCCAGTTTCCGCTGGCCACGGTATGGCGCACGCCGGAGACGTAGAGCCGTCCCGCGAAGCGATCGCCGACGCCGTCGATCTGCACGATCGTGTCCGGCAGGATTGCCGCGAAGCCCTGGCAGCGGGCGCGCCCGCGCAACCGCGCCAGGCGCATGCGCATCAGACGCGCGTCCGCCCAGGCCTGCAGCTCCGGCGTGTCGATGGCGCCGGCGTGCATGACCTCTTCGGTATCGTCGCCGAGCACCTGCGCCAGATCCGTCGCCGCGACATTGCCGGCCTGGGGAAGCGTCGGCTCGTTGGCATCGGCATCGAGCACGGCCTGGTCGGCGGCTTTCCAGCTCAAGGCCTTGATGCCCTTGCTCTGCCAGCGCGCATCCATCTCCGCATCGAGCTCGAGCACGGTCGATCCGAAGGCAAGCTGCAACACAGGCGATCCGCCAAACGACGGCTTGGCGACCTTGATCTTGTCGTCGCCCACGATCACGACTTGGCCGTTCGCCTCCGCGCGGCAGAGCACGAAGTCCCAGTCGCTGGAATTGTACTGGACCACCTCCTTCAGATCGGGCGCGGTCGGTTCGACGTCTTTGGGCAGCGCATGGGCGTCGAAGATCTGCTCCATGATGTCGCTGTCCTTCATGCCGATGAAGTAGCGGCTCTTGCTCGTCCCCGTGGATTTCACGGCATCGGCAAAGCAGTCGACGCTCAGCACGCTGCCGCTCTTGCCGATCTTGATGCGCTGCTTGACGATGGTGCCCTTGAACACCGTCTGGTTCTGCGAGCGGTACCCGAGCTGGATCTCGATCTGCTTGCCGGTCAGGAAGGTGTCGGAACTGCTCGCGGCGAAGGTGGCCTTCGCCGGTTCGCCGTCCTCGATCTGGATCGCGGCGGACGGGATGCGGTTGAGTTCGCGGCTGACGGCGAGCGAAAGCACGTGCAGCGTGCCCGGAATCTCCTGGCCGCCGATCAGGATCGCCATCGTGCAGACGTCGGGCGTCGCAGGGGTGGGAACGGTCGAGGGGTCGTTCACGTCGCCGCCCCCGTCTTCGCGATGGGCGGGAACTGCAGAGCCGCGCCCGGTTTTAGAATGCGGAAATTCGACAGCCCGTTGCGGTCGGCGACCTGCAGGTAATAGCTCGGGTCGCCGTAGATCTCGTAGCAGAGCTGCGGCAGCGTATCGCCCAGCTTGACCATCCGCGCCTGAGTCAAATCCGGCGAATGCTTGTCTTCCTTGGCGGCGCGCTTGGTCTCCTCGATGCTGCTCTTGATGGTCACCTTGGCGATGGCGCGGATCGGCGTGCCGTCGCTGTTGAACAGCTTGTAGGTGATGGTGAGGTCGGTGATGCGGCCCTTGATGATCGAGTTCTCGCCCCAGACGAGCTTGAGGTGCCTGGGCTCGTGCGAGTCGCCCTGGTAGTCGACGAGGACCTCCTGAAGGTGTTTGAGATCGTCGGCAACGGAGGCGCGGGGCTCGCCGTCGATGATGCCGGTATTGTCGAACAGGAACTCGAAGCTCATTTCCACTGGCTCGGTGGAGTCGTATTTCAGCTGCTTCCCGCTGGTGCCGTGGCCCTGGCCCGACTCCGCGTATTTGATCTTGTAGTCGACGGCATAGGTTTCGGGATTGATCAGCGCCTCGAACGAATCGTCGGCCTCGGCGATGCCGCCGCTTTCCGCCTTCGTCGAATCCGAGAAGGCGAGGATCAGCATCTTCCCGTGCTTGCCCGGCTGCGCCATCAGCGTTGCTTCCTCGCCTGGAGGAGCTCGAGCACCTGATCGACGCACTCGGCCACGATGGCGTCCTTGTCGGCGCTCGCCTGCGGCGGCTTGGCGCCGGCGGCGGCCGCCTTCGCGCCGGGCTGCGGCGGCGGCTTGGCGTTGACGGCGACGCGGATATGAAGCTCCTTGATCTCGACCGGCATGACCTCACTCGTCTCGTTGCGTCCGGCTACTGGATGGTGAAATAGCGATATGTCAGTTCCATCGTTTCGATGACGACGCTGTTTTCGTTGGCATTGAGATCGCTCACCAGCCACTTCTTCGGGACGGCATGGGCGACGTTCCAGGTGCGCAGGGGATCGCCGCTCTCGTTCATCAGGATGACGTTGAGATCGGCGGGCGAGAAGCTGCGGTCCCGGAACGCCGACACGAACCAGTCGATGACCGTCGAGTTCGTGAGCATGCCGCGCTTGAGCACGAGATCGGCGTATTTGGTGCGCACCGGAAGCTTGTGCTCGAAGCGGTTTTCACCGCCTTCCTTGTAGCTTTCATAGTCGTACTCCACCGACAGCCCCGAAACGGTCTGGAAGCGCGCGTCATCCGCCGGCGGCGGTCCGCCGTCGAGCACGAAGTCGACCCGGTAGTAGAAGCCCCAAGGCGGGTAATACGCGGCCATGAGCGCCTACACCTTCATCAGCTTCAGTCCTTCGTGCGCGACCTCGATGCTTTCCACCGCGATCTCGTTCGCGTCGGACTTGAGATCGGGCGCGGTGACCTTCACCGGAAAGCAGCGCGTCGCCGACCAGGCCGCGACCGGGGCGTGTTTCTCGTCCAGCAGCCGGATGACCACATCCCTGCGGCCGCCGTCGACGCGGTCGTTGGTGACTTCCTCGAACCAGGTATTGAAGTCGAAGTCCTTCTCGAACTTTCCGCGCTTCATGGTGATGTTGTTGTTTTTGAACAGACCCGGAATGGCGATCTTGTGGTAGTCCTTGCTGTCGCTGTGCCGGTAGAACGCCACCTCGCGCTCCATCGTCATCCCGGTGATCTCCGTGAAGCTGATCTTGGCGCCGCCCCAGTCGACCTGGAAGCTGAACCGCGGAAGCGGATATTGCTGCTGTGCCATCGAAACCTCCTATGGATGCGATCAGGAAACGGCCATCAACTGCGAGAACTGCAGGATGATGAATTCGGCGGGGCGCACGACGGCCATGCCGACTTCGACGATCATGCGTCCTTCCAGGATATCGTCGGCGGTCATCGTCTTGCCGAGGCCGACCGCGACGTAGAAGGCGTCCTCGGGCTTGACGCCCTGCAGCGCCCCCTGGCGCCACAGCGTCGTGAGGAAGTTCTCGATCATGCCTTGGACCTTCACCCAGGTATTGGCGTCGTTGGGCTCGAAGGTGAATTGCTGGGCCGCCTTGCGTATCGACGTCTCGGCGAAGATCGTGAAGCGCCTGACATTGACGTATCGCCACTCGTTGTCGTTGCCGGCAAGCGTGCGCGCGCCCCATACCAGGGTGCCCAATCCGGCGAAGTTGCGGATGGCATTGACGGATTTTCCCGTCGTGGGGTCGACGTTCATGCCGTCCTGGTCGGCGTTGGTGATCGGAATGGCCGGCTGGATGACGGCGTTGACGCTGACATTCGCGGGCGCCTTCCAAACGCCGCGGGCATTGTCGACGGCCGCGTAGATGCCGGCGACGGCGCCCGAGGGCGGCAAGGTGTTGCCCAGGTCCATGATCGCGGCCTTGGCGAGATTGTAGGCCTGGGTGTCGAATGCCGCCGTGTTGGTATGGTCGTTGAGGTCGGCGAGTTTCGGCGAGTTGGCGCCGATCGTGACCACGGTCGCGCTCTCGTCGACGGCGAAGTCCAGCACCGTTTCGATGTTGGGCGCGTAAGCCGCGCCGTATTTCAGGTTGTTGGCGCCGACCGCGGGCCGGAAATTGTTCATCGCATCGGTGATGGTCTTGCCCGTCGGCGTGTTGGGGATCGACAGCGAGACGGTGTCGCCATGCGCATCCATGATGACGAAGCGGTTCTGCAAAGTCGCGCATTGCGCAAGCGCACCGGTTTGCAGGGTGCCGAAGTCGCTGATGCCGAGGTATTGCGCCTCCGGAATGACGATCAGCGTCGGTTCGTCTTCCTTGGCCACCGCGTCGAGAGCGGCGTGGAGCTCGGTTTCGACCAGCGCCGTGCCGAGCGTCTTGTGGATTCCGGCCGAGACCACGTAGCACGGCCCGCCGCCATTGGCGAAGAACATCTGCATCTCGTAGAAGAGAATGTGCAGCGAACGGCTGACCTCGGCGAGCGTCGCCGTGGCGCTGCGCGTTCCGTCCGTGGCGGTGGCGATCGTCACCTGGACCGCCGTCTCGGGCTGCGCGCCGCCGAAATAGGTTTCGTATTCGACGAGCGAAGAGATCCGCTTCGGTTTGTTGACGAGATCGCCGGCGGTCACTTCCTGCGCGATCGCGGTATAGCCGATGAATGCCGGGATCGCGGTTTCGACCGCCGCAACCGAGGGCGGAAATTTCGAGATCTCCTCGACGTAGACGCCCGGTGTCTTGTAAGCCGTTGCCATGAGGTTTCCCTTTCACCTGAAGGATCTGAAGGTCCTAGACATAGATTTCCGAAATCAGCTGGGTTACGCGTTCGCCGCTTTTCTGCGCCTTCACGATGCCGCGCGACGGCTTCTGTTTGGTGCCGGCATTGCCGAAATATGTGAGCGGCAACGGGCTCGCCTCGGCGGACAGGACGCTTCCCGACTGCTTGTCGAGATAGGTCCACACCGTCGAGCGGTTCTTGAAGCGGACTTCATAGATCGGCGCGACCGGCTTGGGCGCGCCTGTGCCGTCGACGAAGCTGAAGGCGTCGTCGTCGGCGCGCACAGCCGTCAGGCTGATCACCATGAAGACGTTGTCCGCGACGTCCGCGCCGAGCGCGACGCCGCGCGCAGGCACGCCCGTGACGCCATCGGGCGGAACGATGGCCGGCACGTCGCCCTGATTGACGAAGACGGGAACGTCGCTCGCCTGCGCGGCAAGGAGCTGCGTCGCCGCGCCGGGATTGTCGCCGGTCAGCTGGAGCAGCGCGCCCGCGGATTGCACCAGGGACTCCACGGCATCGCTGGCGGCGGGCGGCGGGATCTCCCGCGACAGGAAAAGAACCGTGTCCGCGCCGAAGGTCCGCTTCGTCCCGCTGAGATTGGAGAGGACGGGGACGTTATCCTTGTAGCGATAGGTCGTCCTGTCCGGGCTGAAATCGGTCGGATCGAACAGTTCGTAGATCTGCTGGGGCCTGAAGGTCAGCGCGGTGTAATCGAAAATCTGTCCGTCGGCGATGGAGACGACGAAGCTGAACATAGTGTCGGCAGGGACGACGGCATCCGTCGGCGCGCCGACGACGAAGCCGAGCGGCGTCGTCTTGAAAATGCAATGCGCTGCGCCGAGCGCGGCCAAAGCCGATGGCGACGGCGTCACGGCGAACAGCGGCCCTGCGCCGTAGTCCAGCAGCCGCGCGTTCCTTCTCGCCGGATCCGCGATCTTGTCGAACACCACGCCGCCATCGTCGAGCCAATAGTGGTGAAGCAGCCGAACTTCGAACAGGCGCGTGTAGGAACCGGTGATGCGTTCCGCCATATCAGCCTGCCGCAGCGTTCTTCTGGTAGAAGTCGGTCACCACGTCGGTGATGAGCCCGCCCTCGGCCTGCGCGGCCTTGAACTGCATCTCGAGCAGCCTGAGCGTATAGAGAACGAAGGGATATTGTTTTCCGCCCAGCGTGCCCCAGAGGTGGTTCACCTCCTCCATGGTCGGAGAATAGAGGTCGAAGATCAGCTTGAAGGTCTCGAGCTGATCCAGCGCCTGGCCCGGCGCGTTGGTCGTCAGCGAGGCCGGCGCCACCGAATCCTGATCGAAGACGTTGCTCATCTGAAAGAATTTGATCGCGCGCGACAGCATGAGCAGCGCGTTGGAATAGCTGCTGTGGGTGGCAACGATGAGGACATGAAAATTGAGGAAGACCGGCGGATTCGCGTAGACGACGCGCAAGGTGGAGTCGTTGCGCGTCTGATTGGGCACGTTTTTCAGCGTCTTTTCCTCGCGGATGTTCACCATCGACACGGCGAGGATGTCGCGCGGGACCGATCCGGCATTGGCGGCGCCCGAACCCACGCCCTCCGCGATATTGCCGAGCCGGACCTGCGGCGAAACGTTCGGCGCGCCATAGACCTCGGAGAGGTGCCGCTCCAGTTCGTTGATGACGATCGTCAACGCATGCGAAAGCATGAGCCATCCCTGCCGGTCCGCGCGCATCCGGCGCGGCCGTTCGACATTCCAAAGCTGATACGCAGCACTTCGACGCGCCGGCGCGAACGCCGGCTTCTTTTCGCACCGTCAGACGGTCGAAAAGCACACCCACAAGTAATATGAGCGGAATTCGTGACAGAGTGGAGTCAATTCCAGCGACACTATGCGACGATTTCCATTTAACGGTGGATAAGTCCTGCCGCAGTGCACGCCGTTCGACGTTCGGCGCCACGCCCAGCACGAAGCAACCGAAAGGCCCCGATTGCTGAAATGGTGGGCGCGACAGGGATCGAACCTGTGACCCCTACCATGTCAAGGTAGTGCTCTCCCGCTGAGCTACGCGCCCTCAAGGGGGGAGGCGCTCTATAGCCCTCCCGCCCGAGGGCTGGCAAGGCGCCCGCCTGCACGGCGCGCCCGCCCATTTTCACCCTTAGCCCGCGTTGCGCAGGTTGAAAACGACGGCTGCATTCGTCTGGCTCTGCACCGGCGAGCCGCCCTGGATCGCGGGCTTGTAGCGCCAATGCGTGATCACCCAGCTCACCGCGCTCTGGTCGAGATCGGCAAAGCCGCTGGACTGCGCGACGTCCGCAGAGATCACCGCACCTTGCGGCGAGATCGTGAGCCTGAGGATCACCCTGCCCTGCTCGCCCAGCCTGCGTGCGATCGGCGGATAGGGCGGCGTGCTGTGCGTGTTGGCGATGCCTTGCGCGGCGCTATCGGCCGCGGTCGGATTGACCGGCTGAGCAGGCACCATACTGATCGGCGACGGACCTTGCGGCGCGATATCGACGATCGGCGGCGTCACCGTGTCTTGCTGCGGCTGAAGCGGCAACTGCGGAACCTTTGGCGGTGCGACAGGCGGCTGAGCCCTATCCGGCTCCTGCGTGATGGTGACTGTGAGATCATGCTGAATGGTCGTCACGATCTTCTGTCCGAGGCCCGTGACCAGCGCATAGATCGCGATGACATGCAGCAATCCGACGAACCCGACGCCGACAATGCGTTCGGTCGTCCAGCGCGACGGCGCGGCGCCGATCGCGTGAATGGGTTGTTTCATGCTCTCCTCCCTTCGGGCATGCGCCCCCTCCGGCAGGAACTGGACGTGCGCGATTGCAACGTCCTCCGGCCCATGCCGGATGGAGAAAAGCTAACGCAGGATTCAGGCGGTCAGCGGGCGCGAATGTGGCGGCTTGCCCAAGTCGACAAAATGTCAGGAGAGATCAAGCCGCGATCATGCGGTCGACTTCGGCGACGATCTCGCGCAGGTGAAACGGCTTCGACAGCACCTTGGCCTGCTTCGGCGCCTGCGACGAAGGATGCAGCGCCACCGCCGCGAAGCCGGTGATGAACATGATCTTGAGCCGCGTATCGAGTTCGGCCGCGCGCTTGGCGAGTTCGATGCCGTCCATGCCGGGCATGACGATGTCGGTGAGCAGCAGATCGAAGGGCGAGGCCTTGAGCTTCTCCCAGGCTTCGCTGCCGTCGCCGAAATCGGTCACGGCATGGCCGGCACGCACCAGGGCCTGCGCCAGGAATTTG
>Ga0335083_10002368_pt1 | contig 24893 bp, 18 predicted proteins | sample Lox_Sample_42_FD_206716 | JGI IMG/M metagenome (GOLD analysis project Ga0335083, IMG submission 206716) | Soil microbial communities from Loxahatchee National Wildlife Refuge, Florida, United States - Lox_Sample_4.2 | ecosystem: Environmental > Terrestrial > Soil > Wetlands | place: USA...
CACCCTCCCCAAGGATCGCCGCTCACAGCGATAGATCGTCCGCTCACCACCGAAACTGTACCTCTGGCAAGATTTCACGAACTTCGAAACAATAGTTCGGGTACACCTACACACAATGGAGCCTGCACCAATCAGAACCCTCGTCGTCGACGATGAACCTGCCGCCCGAAAGGTGCTTGGCGATGAACTCGGCAGTTTCCTCGAGGTCGAAGTTGTAGGGGAAGCTTCCGACGGCAACGAAGCCCTTATCCAGATCGCCAAACTTCATCCGCAACTCGTGTTCCTCGATCTTCAGATGCCCGGCATGAACGGCTTCGATGTGGTGCGGAGCCTCAGCGGACCCGATGTGCCCGTCGTGGTCATCGTCACCGCGTTCGATCAGCACGCCATTGAGGCATTCGAAGCCGGCGCCGTGGACTATCTTCTAAAGCCGGTCAGCGCCGCGCGTTTGCGCGTTGCCGTCGATCGCGCCAGGATTCTGTTGGGAAAACCGGCTGAATTGGCCGCCAATCTGAACAAAATGGCTGCCATCCCGCACCCCGGCGCCGCGCGCACCCGCCGGATCATCGGACGCGTCGGCGAGGAGTATTTTCTCCTCGATCTGGACGAGATTCTCGCCTTCCAGGCCGACCGCGAACTCGTCTGGATCATTACCGCCAAACAGCGGTTTCTGGCGACCCAAAGCTTGCGCTCCCTCCAGGACCGGCTCGGAGAACCCCGGTTTCAAAGGGTGCATCGCAATGCCGTCGTCAACCTGAACCACATTCGCAAAATGAGCCCCCTTAGCAGCCAGCGCTGGCTCATCACGTTGAGCAATGGACTGGAAGTTGTGGTCAGCAAGCGCCAGGCCCACCTGATCCGCCAGATCCTTCATTGGTAGCCGGCCCCGGGGTCTGCCCTGCTATCGACGCACCGGCTCCAACGCCATCCATCGTCCATCCAGCGATCCATTGGGATTGAAGTTCACCGAGTCGGCCACCACGTACGTATTGTCCGGACCAGCCCACGCACGGCCATAGGCGCCGATCAGCTCCACGATTTCGCCGGTCTGCGGATTGCGAAGCCTCCGCACGCCGCGTATGTACGGGCTCCAGCTCTCCATCGAATGCTCGCGGCCGGAGGAGGCGTTCGGGGAGGCGTCGTGCATCGTCTCGCTCATTCCCTGTCCGGCCGGGTTGGCGATGGCAGGCCGCTGATTGGCGGCGTTGATATCCTGCTGCGTCCGATCGGCGATCACTTGCCGCACTCGCGTCTCCCACTGCGGATCCACCCGCACCGTGCCCATCACCAGGCGGAAAAACTTCTCCTGCGCGTCTAACTGGCCCTGCTGCGCCCGCATCGCCAAAACGTGATCGGCGGAGCTGCTGTAGTAGGTCGTATGCCCGGCCCGTCCCGTCCTCGCGTTGTGCGCCGGACCTGCAATGCCGATGTTGGTCGTCATGGCGGTGATCCATTCTTCCACCGCTTGACCGCCTGACTGGTAGGCCAGCCGGACCCGTCCGGCGCTGCTGCGGATGTTCACCCGCATTCGATTCCGCGCAGCCGCCTCCCGCGCCGTCCGCGCTTCCTCGTGCAGCCGCGCCGCCGCCTCCGGCATTGCCTCCGACGCCATTTCGCGAGCGCCCGGCCGCGCGTACGGAATCACTGCGCGCCGCAGAAACTCCTCCGCCGGCAAAGGCGCCAGGACGTCGCACCCCCGCGCCCCCACATGAGCCATCTGCTGATTGCCGGCCATCAGCAGATTGCGCATACCGGGGTCGTCGGCCCACTGCCAGACGCTACCCGGAAGCAGCTCGATCGCCAGTTTCCCGTCTGGACTGGAGGCGCGAAACACCAGGTGCGCCAGGCTGGCATGACAGCCGGTGCCCCGCCCATACAGAACGCTGCCTTGAAACTGCCAGTCCACCGGGATCAACAGCGTCAGCGCCGTCATCGGCTGCTCGAACCCGCGCTCATCCACGATACGCGCCAGCTTCATGAGGAAGAAGCCGTTCTGGCGCGTCGAACTACGATTCGGGCTGGCAGGCGCTGCCGCCGGCGCCTTTGCTGCCCCCGCACGCTCTGTTGGCCCCACTGCCGGACCCTCGGCCGACTTGGGCTCGATCAGCGCGAAGCCCTGTTCGATCTGATCCAACTCACTCTTCCGCCGAGTGAAGTCGCTCTCCGGCGTCTCAGCCATCAGGACGTAGGTCAGATTCTCATCCACCATCGCCAGCAGTCGCAGCACCGCATTGGCGCCGGTCGGGCTTTTCCCCGAAAACATTACGTACTTTGCTGGACGCCCGCCGAAACTGCCATCCCCCCGGTCCGTCTCTTTGAAGTTCTGCCACTTTCCGGCGAAGGACTTACCCATTACGTCCATCGTCACGTCCGCATTCGACCCGGGCAGCGCCATCAGGCTGACAGATGCCGTGCCGCTCGAAAACTGCACCGAGTCCCGCGTCATTTGCACGCTGTTCCATCCTGCCGGAAGACGGAGCGTGTATCTTCCCTGAGGATCGCGATAGCCGGCCGCACTCGTGGAAGCTCCCGGCGCCGCGCCGGACGCGCCTTGGCTCCACGCCGCCGGGATCAGCGCCGCGCCGAGGAACCACGCCAGAAGCCCCGCTCGCATTACGTGCCCGTGACCACCCCGCCGTCGACGCTCAGAACCGTCCCCGTGACGAACGACGCCCCGTCCGACGCCAACCACACATAAGCGTTGGCGATGTCTTCCGGCTGCCCCACCCGTCCCAGCGGCGTATGGTCGCGCATACCCTGAAGAATCTTCTCGGGCATCCCCGCGATCATTTCCGTCGCGATGAAGCCCGGCGCCACCGCATTCACGCGGATCTTGTGCTTGCCGAGTTCGCGCGCCCACACTTTGGTCATGCCGATCACACCCGCCTTGCTGGCGATGTAGTTGGTCTGGCCGAAATTGCCATACAATCCTACGACGCTCGACGCGCTCAAAACGACGCCCCCACCCCCTGCAACCATGTGCGGCACGACCGCCCGTGTGCAGTTGAATACACCTTTCAGGTTCACCGCGATCACGCTGTCGAATTGCTCGTCGCTCATGATTCCAGCCAGCGAGCCCTCTTTGTATTTGACGAGTTGCCCGTCGCGCAGAATACCCGCGTTGTTCACCAACACATGGATCGCGCCCCACTTCTTCACCACTTCCGCCGCCGCGGCTTCCACCGAAGCCTGCGAAGTGACGTCCACCTGCTGAAACATCCCGCCCGATTGCGCTTCTCCACCCTTCACGTCCCAGGACGCCACGCGGCATCCTTCCTGCGCAAACCGCCTCGCCGTCGCCAGCCCGATCCCGCTCGCGCCGCCCGTGACAATGACAGTCTTATCCTGAAGCCCGGTTTCAATCATCGGAAATTATTGTCCCATGTAGCCTGTGGGGCAGGCTGGCAGCCTGCGGCCGACTGGCAGTCGGCCTGGTCGGCCTCCGCAATCAGCCACCCTCCGGCCCCGGACCGGTTTTTTGACCCTGCCAGGCGATTGTCAGCCGCTCCCGGCGAGCGACGCTCTCCCTCTCAGGCGGCCGCTGACCGCCCCGTCACCGCCCGCCGCACCATCCCCGCCAGCGCCCCGATGAACGCCGGCGAATCGTTCAACCCCGGCACCATCCGATACTCCGTGAATCCCAATCCCAACGCCTGCGTGCGATGCTCCTGGTCGATCTCGTGCAGAGTCTCCACATGGTCTGAGACAAACGAAATCGGAATCACCAGCATCCGCTTGCGTTCCTCCGCCGCCAGCCGCTTCACCGTCTCGTGCATCGACGGGCTCAGCCACTTAGCCGCGCCCACCTTGCTTTGATAGCAGAGATGGCGCCGTCCCGGCCATCCTCCGCGCTGCCAAACCAGATCCGCCGTATCTTCGATCTGCTTCTGATACGGATCGCCCTTCTCCACCACCGCCACCGGCACGCTGTGCGCACTGAAGACCATATCCACGTCAGCGGGATCCGCGAACTCGGCCAGCGACCGGTTCACCGCCTCCACCACCGCTGCCAGATAAGCCTCGTCGCGGTGAAATTCCTCGACAATATGGACCCGCGGATTCCATCCGTTCGGCTGAAACCGCCGCCGCCATTCGTTCAGGCTGCTTCCCGTAGTCGTCTTCGAGTACTGCGGATACAGTGGCAACAGCACCAGTTCATCCGGCGCATGGCGGGCCATCTCGCCGATCGCTTCGTCGGTGAATGGCCGCCAGTAGCGCATCGCCACCGCCACCCGGGCATCGAACTGTTCGCGCAGATTCGCTTCGAGCGCCGCCGCCTGCCGTTCCGTGAACTCGCGGATCGGACTGCGCCCGCCGATATCGGCATAGTGATGCGCCACGTGCTTGGCGCGCCGTGTCGAAATCAGCTTGGCCAGAGGCTGCCGCGCGATCCGCGCGAATGGAAAATCAATGATGTCCGGATCGCAGAAAAGATTGTAAAGGAACGGCTCCACTGCCTCTAACGAATCCGGACCGCCCAACTGAAACAGAATGACCCCGAGCTTCAAACCATCTCCAATCCAAGATGTGAGTTTACACTAGAATTTATGGCGTTCGAGCGGCTCGGCCCGCGCGGCTGGTTCCTTTTACTGGCGTTCCCGTGGGCGCTGGGAGCGCAATCGTCGCCCGAAATCACCGGGTGCGATCACGCGCCCACCTACACTCCCTGCGATCTCGTCATCACCCTCACCGATCGCGCCGCTTCCCAGCATCCCCATCCCTACACCGATGTGGAACTGCGCGCCGAATTCCGCTCGCCTAAAGGTCATACCTACGCGGTGCCGGCCTTCTGGGACGGCGGCCGCCGCATGGTGCTGCGTTTCTCGCCCACCGAAGCGGGCGATTGGGAATACAAACTCACCAGCAACCTCACCGGCCTCGACGCCCGCGAGGGCGCCTTCACCGCGGTCGCGACCGATTCGCTCGGCTTCATCCGGCCCGACAACGTCCACCATTGGTCCTACACCGAACGGCGCGTTCCGCACCTCTGGATGGGCGTCACCGAACTGCGCTACGCCTTCATGGACGGCGACGCCTTTCATTCTGTCGTCGACGCGCGCGCCGCTCAGAAATTCACCCACTTTCGCGGCCTGATAATGGGCCAGGGCCTCGATCCCGCCTACGCCGGGGCCGACGCTCCCAACCTGGCCTTCTTTCAGGAACTCGATCAGCGCGTCCGTTACATCAACGACAAGCACATGGTGGCCGACCTGATCCTCGCCGGCGGCGCCAACTTTCTCTACAACGCTTTTCCCGCGCCCGAAGATCGCCGCCGCTACATCCGATTCATCGCCGCGCGCTATGCCGCCATGAATGTCACCTGGCAGCTCGTCGACCGCTTCGAGGAGACCAACAACGCGCGCGACTTGCTCAAGGACCTCGGCGCCGCGCTGAAGGAGTTCGACCCCTACCAGCATCCTCGCTCCACCGGCGCCGCCGTCACCAGCGCGCCGCTGCTCGACGACGGATGGGAAACCTACACCTGCTACGGTCCTGCGGACGACGCTGTCGGCGCCATCGAACATCAGCTCTACGGCGTCCCCGGAGTCAGCGTGGAGGGCGCTCGCGAGGACTCGGGCGCCGGCCGTACTCTCCCGCAGGATGTCGATAGCGACCATTTCCGCCACCGTATGTGGAACGCCACCATGGACGGTCTCTACCCCGGTTTCACCAATACCGGCGATGGCGCGAAGTACGGCAACTCGCCCGGCGCGCGCGCCATGACCGTCTGGTACGACCTGATGACGCAAACCCGCCATTGGGAGCTGGAGCCGTACTTCGATGTCGATGGCGGACGCGCGCTGGCGCTGGAAGGCGTCGAATACCTGGTCTACATCGAGAAGCCCGGCCCCGTCGAAATGGATGTCGAGCAGCATGGCTACGACGTCATCTGGATCGACCCCGCCGATGGCAGCGTCATCCGCAGGAAGTATTCCGGCTCCCATTTCACTGCCGAACCGCCCTCGCGCACCCACGATTGGCTGCTGCACGTGGTCCGCGAAACCGAACTGGCCAGCATGGCCAAATCCTACAAGTTCGAATCCGTGGATGTGGTGCTGCAGGAAGTCGAAAGCCATCCCGACAAGGTGGTCTTCGAAGTCGTCAATCCCACCGGGCCGCTTTCCATTTCCAAAGCCGCGCCGTACGAGGCCAAGCTGACGCGCGCCTCGCGCGGCACCCGCAACATGATGTGGCTGTGGACCGGCGAAGTCTTTGCCGACCACTTGGGCTACCGCGTGCTTGCCACCGGCGCTTCCGGCGCCATGCAGATTCCATCGATGATTGCCGGCAATCTGCCGGCCACCATGCTGCTGCGCGTCTACGGCCTCAACGCGCTTGGCAAGGTGTACATGGTGAGCAAAGGATACGACCTCAACAAGTGACTGCTCCGGCGCCGCTCATTCTCGCCATCGACACCACGCATGAATCGGGCAGCCTGGCCCTGTTGCGAGGCGCCGGGACCCTCGAAGAAACCGCTCTCCGCGCGCCCACCGGATTCGCGCACGTCCTCTACGGCGAGTTGGCCGCGTTGCTCGACCGCAACGCCGTGCCGCTGAGCTCGATCGATTGTTTCGCGGCCGCTTCCGGTCCGGGATCCTTCACCGGCGTCCGCGTCGGATTGGCCTGTGTGAAAGGTCTCGCCGAAGCCGCGAAGAAACCGGCCGTCGCCATCTCCAACCTCCGCGCCCTCGCCACCTTCGGGCAATCGAAGCTGCGCGCTCCCCTCATCGATGCGCGGCGCGGCGAAGTCTACGCCGCCGTCTACGATGCCGCGGGTGGCGTCGTGGTGGATGAAATGGTGGTTCCGCTCGAAGTCTTCCTCCAGCGCTTGCCCGCGGGTGAAGTGGAATTCATTGGCTCCGATTTCTCGCCATTCCAGCCGGCCGTCGCCGGAACCCTGGCGCCCGCTGCGTTGGCCGCGGCCATCGGCCGGCTCGCACATCTCGAATTTGCCGCCGGACGAGCCTCGGATCCCGCTGCGCTCGACGCCAACTATGTGCGCCGTTCCGACGCCGAGCTGTTCTGGAAGGACTGAATCATTCCGCTCGCAGCGCCGGGACGTGGGGCAGACGATCGCTTTATGTCGTCTGCCGCCGAGCCGCTGTCGTGGGCTGCCGTGGGAATCGGGTAGGAGGGCGTCGCGTCCGATTCGTCCGCCCTACCGCCCCCCACACCGGAACATCCGCACATACGCGTTCGCAAACGCCGGCCGGTCTTTCCAGACCCAACTCCCGGCATCGCGCCACACCGCATCCGTATCCTTGGCGACGAATATGTCCACCGGCAATTGCCGGCACGCATCCCCAATGGCCTCCACGGCCGGCTGCCCTTTCACCGGATACAAGGTGTCCAGCACCCTCTGTATCGGCGGACACAATCCAGGATCGCCTCCGAAATTCGCCAGGCAAGTCGGCTCCGCCGCCACAATCTGCCGCTCCCCGTAAAGAAAAGCCGGCATGTCCTGCAGCACGACATGCGGGTTGAACTGGAATGTCGCCTTCGCCGCCGTATTATCATTCATCCACTCGTACGCCTCGCGCTCCGCGTAATTCCGCTCGCCCAGCAGACGATCCCGGGACATCCAGCCCAAGGTGGCCACCATCCCACGATCCGCCATCGGCGGATAGAACCGCTGAATCGCGACATCGTACACCGTGCCGGCGAAGCCCAGGATCAGCATTCCCGCGAGCACCCGCCGCGCCGGACGTTCGATTTCGCCGCCAACTCCCGTCAGCACGTCGACGCCCCACAGCACGAGCACAAACTGCGCCACCAGCATGCCGCGCCAGCCCAGGTCATTATTGCTGATCACCGACGATCGCACGAAAGTGCAAATCAACAGCGTCACCAGCAGCATTACCGCCGTCGCCAATTCGGCCCGCTCCAGCGGCTTCTTGCGGCGGGACCACCAGATCCGGCCGGCGGCAAAGAAAAAGCCCAGCTCCAGAAAATAGTTCAACGGCAGCATCAGCAGATTGGCCAGTCCGACCCGCCATCCGCTCTTGATGCCCACCGATTGCAAAAACGCGACGGCGGCCGCGAATGGCCGCACGTGCAATTCCAGCGGCGGCCCCGCAGCCCCGCCTGCCGGCCCGCGCAAATCCATCAGATACGGAAAGGCGCACACCAGCGCGACGGTTCCCGCGATCACGTATACCGCGGCTTCCGTCCACCACTTGCGGACCGCCGCGACCACTGTCCACACCGCCAGAAACGCGCCGAAGACCAGCACGATGTAAATGGCGATCCCCAGCGCCGAAGCCAGCGCCATACCGGCAAGCACCGCGTGCGCCGCACGGACCCGCCAGCTCTGTGCCCGCGCCGCCTCCCAAAGCAGCAGGAACGCGGTCACGCAGACCGCCAGTCCCGCCAGATAATGCGCCTCCCAAAGCGCCGACGAAACAAATCCACAGATCTGCGACGTCAGATTCCACCAATCCACGCTCGCCTGCACCGCGCGGTCCATCCCTTGCCACTGCATGATCCATCCCAGCAGCGCGAAGAGAATATCGAGTCCGGTCGCGGCCAGCAGGACGATGCCGGTAATTGCGCGCCGCCGGAACGTCTCCGGTCCGCGATACAACAGCAGCCGCAGACTGAGCGCCAGCGCCGCCATCAAGCCGATGCCGCTCCAGAAGGCCCCGCCCACCCAGGTGTGGCGCGGTCCCACCAGCCCTCCGCCCAGCCGTTCCACCATGGCGCCGGGAATCATCCAGAAGTAGTGGTACCGCAGCGCCGCCCCCTGGCCCGGGAAATAGAAAGGATTGTGCGGCGGAATCCCGGTCACCGCGATCGAGTGTGTAAACGCTGTGCGGATCGAGTAATCCAACGCCACAATCGGGTAATAATCGCGATGCCCGATCTGCAGATCGACCAGCGAGAAAATGGCAACCGCCAGCCACGTCAGCACCGCCGTCTTCGAGCCGAATGCCGGCCTCCAAGCGCCCTTCACCACCGCTAGAATCCACAGAATCGCCAGGATCGCCCACACCGCGCTGCGCGATCCGTACCGCTCCGTCAGAAAAATGCCGATCGGGCAGACTGCCATCGACAGGCAGATCGCCAGACAAATGCGAAACGGCTGCGTCCGGCGCCGGAAGTCGCACAAATCCAGCAGCCAGCCGATTGCATAACCAGGAAGCAACACCACCAGCGGAAATAGAACGATCGCCAGCAAACTCCGCCAGACGTCTGAGAGCATAAAAGCCGGCATCAGATCGCCTCGTACAGCGGAGCGTCCCCTGGTGGCCGCGTTTTCCAGCGGCGATGAATCCACAGCCACTGGCCGGGATATTCGCGGACAATCTCTTGCAGTTTATGTTGCAACGCCTGCGTGTCGGCGACGGCATCGCCCGAAATCGGCACCGCAGGATAGAAGCGCAGCACGTAGCGCCGTTCGTCCTCCATCCACAACGCAAACCCCGGTATCACGGCGGCGCCGCTGTGATGGGCTATCCGCACGAAGCCGCTCGCGGCGCAGGCCGCCATGCCGAAGAAGTCTACGAACACGCCTTCATTGGCCGAGACATTCTGATCGATCAGAACACCCACGGCCTGGTTGGCCGCCAGCGCCTTGAGGATCCCTCGTGCGTAGTCCTTCTTCGCCAGAATGCGGTTGCCCGAAAGCGACCGGCGGCGCTCCACCAGGCGATCGATCAGCGGATTGTCGAGGGGCCGCACCACCACGCTCATCGGCCCGGTGAGCAGCGCGTGCGCGAAGGCGCTCAGTTCCCAATTGCCGAGATGCGCCGTCGCAAACAGGACGCCTCGTCCCTGGCGCAAGGCTTCCTCAAAATACTCGGCGCCTTCCGTGCGAATCCACGAATCGACGGTTTTGCGGCGGATCGAGGGGAATTTTGCAAACGACGCCACCACTCTCGCCAGCGACCGGAACACTTCATCGGCGATGGCGGCCCGCTCCCCGGCTCCCAACTCGGGAAGGGCCAAAGCAAGATTGCGCATTGCCACCCGCCGCAGCCGCGGAATCGCTACCCGCAGCAACCATATATACGATCGCGAAAGCAGGTTTGCCAGAGGCAGCGGCGCCAACTCCAGAGATTTCACTGCCATCCACACGGCCGCATACTCGGTCCGGTTGCGCAATGCGGAGCGCCGGCTCATGAACTCGCATTGTAGCGTGATCGGTTGCTATCAACGGGTGGCGTAATATCGGACGCTACCCACAGTTAATATCGCCTTCAAATGGTCCGATATGCGATGATCAGCAACGTGTCACAAGGATTAGCCGCGCCCCCCGGAGACGCGGAAGGCAAAATGGCCGCCCAACATGCCGCCGTGTTTGTCTCGCTCTCCAAACTTCCGCCGTTTCATCCCAGCGCCCTGCGCCTGATGAACATATCGGTCGAAGGTGAGTCTGCCATGCACGATTTTGAGGACGCCTTCAAGGCCGATCCCGCGCTCACCGCCGATCTGCTGCTGGTGGCCAATTCGGCTGAATTCGGTGTCCGTTCCCGCATTGAGACCATCCGCCACGCCCTGAGCTTTCTGGGCCTGGACCGCGTCCGCTCTTTGGGGTGCACCATCGCGTTCAGCTTTTACGTGCGCAACGTGCCGCGCACGCAATACATGCGAACCGTGTGGTCGCACAGCCTCGCGACCGCGGTCATCGCGGAGGAAATCGGCAAGCTCAATGGGCAGCCCGGGCTGTACACCGCCGGTCTGATGCACGATCTCGGCCGCCTCGCCCTGTTCTTGAGCGTGGGCACGAAGTACGCCGAGTCGATGAGCGGCGAGTTTGCCGACTATGAGCAGGCTCTGGCGCGCGAAACCGAAGAGTTCGGCATGAGTCACGCCTCCGCCGGGACCGTCGTCTGCGAGAAGTGGCGATTTCCCGAATCCCTTAGCCTCTGCACCACCTCGCACCACGACCCCATTTCCGGCTCCATGAAAGAGGTGCCGAACGTCATTCGGGCCGCGTGCCTCCTGGCCGATGTTTTCGGCTATCCGGAAATCCGCGTCCAAAACCAGATCGCCTTGGAGCAATTGCCGGAAAACCTCCGCTTGCGTCCCGAACTCGCTCCCGAACGTCTGAGCCATCAAATCGAAAGGCTGCAGGCGCACATCTCCCGCATGTGATTTTTAACTCCTATCGGCGAATTACCTGCGAGCCGGACATGCGTCCGGCCACCCACAAGTTATAATCGACCTTTGACCCGGTCCGATTCCACATGGAAGACCCGTTACGTGGTCTTGCTGTGTCTTGCCGCCGTGGTTGGCGTGGCTGCGCTCGATTCGTTGTTGTTCCGTACCGGCCTGTACGAGAACGTCCTCGAACCCGACTCCTCCACCGGCCTCTTCGAGCGCATCCTTCATAACGAATTGGCGGCGCAGCGCCGTTACGGAGACCGCCTGGTCGCCACCTTCGGCAATTCGCGGTTCGCGTGGTCGCCAAAAGTGATGGACCAACGCGCCGGCCCCCACGAATTCGTGTTCCGTAACGCCGGCGTCGCCGGTAGCGACGCGCGAGCCTGGTATTTCATGATCCGCGATCTCGATCCCACTGCCCGCCGGTATCGCGCCCTGGTCTTCGGTGTGGACGATTATGAAGACGAAGACCGCTACTTCAATCCCAACGACGATATCCGCGCCCTGCATTACGTCATCTTTCGCCTGCGCCTCGCCGATGTTCTGGATTTCGCCCGCTCCTTCGACAGCCCGGAACTTCGCTTGACGGCGCTTCGCGGCGGCCTGTTAAAAGGCCTGATCTTGCAGAACGATGTGCAGGCCTTTCTGGCAGCCCCCAGGAAACGGCTCGATTACGTCAGCCTGTGCAATCGCGACTGGTCGAATTGGGTGTACGACTATCAGGAGACTGAGCACAGCATGGCCGGCCTGAAAATCGATTGGAATACTTTGCAGGTGACCTTTCCTCCTGGTGTGAACGAGGACCAGATGGCCACCACCAAGGCATTCCTGGCGCACGCCGCCGAGCCGCAAATCGGCCGCATTGCCGCCTTCAATCGCAAGTGGTACGGCCGCATTCTCGATCACTACCGTGGATCGCCCACTAAGATCGTCTTTCTGCGGCTGGCGCGCGGCCCGATTCCCCGGCCGGACAATTTGACGCACAAACTCAGTGCTTCCATCCGCGAGTTCGCCTCGCGCCCCAACGTCATCCTGCTCGACGAGCACGCCTTCGAGTCGCTGGAGCACCCCGAGTTGTATCGCGACGGCATGCACCTCAATCGCGAAGGAATCCGCCGTTTCACCTACATGCTCGAAGACACCGTGACCAAGACTCTCGATCCTGCCTGGCCCGGAGGCAGTCCTCTGCCGGACGCCGGCGGCGGGAGCCACTAGCCCATGCTCTTCAACACTGCCAGCTTCTTCCTGTTTCTCACCGTGGTGCTGGCGCTGTTCTATCTCAGCCCCCGGGTCCTGCGCCGCTACATCCTGCTGGCCGCCAGCTACTTCTTCTATGGAAGCTGGAACGTCAAGTTCATCGCCCTGTTGCTCACTCTCACCGTCATCGATTACACCGCGGGCCTCTGGATCGAACGCACCCAGCCCGGCGCCAGGCGCAAATGGCTGCTCATCGGCAGCCTGTCCGCCAACCTCGGGTTCCTCGGCTTCTTCAAGTACTACAATTTTCTGGCGAACAATCTCGCGCTCCTCATCGGCAAGCCCGAGGGAAGCTTCTTTCTGAGTATCGTCCTGCCCCTGGGAATCAGCTTCCATACCTTCCAGAGCATGTCGTACGTAATCGATGTCTACCGCGGCCAGCAGAAAGCCGTTCGCGACCCCATCAATTACGCGTTGTTCATCTGCTTCTTCCCGCAACTCGTCGCCGGCCCGATCGTGCGCGCCCGCGACTTCTTCCGCGACCTGCTCGATTGGCATCCGCCCGCGGGAGCCGACGTGGCCGAGGGAATGTTTCTGCTCATGCTCGGCCTCACTAAGAAAATGGCCTTCGCCGATCAGTTCGCCAAGCTCGCCAACGGCTACTTCGGCGACATGGCGTCAGCCCCCGGATGGCACGCCGCCTGGTCCGCCATGATCGCCTTCAGCATGCAGATCTATTTCGATTTCTCCGGCTATACCGACATGGCCATCGGCATGGCCAAGCTGCTTGGCTTCCACTTCCCGGTGAATTTCCGCCGCCCCTACCTGGCATCCAGCATCACCGATTTCTGGCGGCGCTGGCATATCTCGCTCTCCACCTGGCTTCGCGACTACCTCTACATCTCGCTCGGCGGCAATCGCAAAGGCCGCTGGATGACCTACCGCAACCTCATGCTGACCATGCTGCTGGGCGGCTTGTGGCACGGCGCCAGTTGGAATTTCCTGATTTGGGGCGGCTACCACGGCGGATGGCTGGCCGTGGAACGGTTCCTCCGTGGAGATCGTCCCCTCCGCGAGCAATGGACCTGGTATTACCCGTTCCAGGCAATCGGAACGTTCGTGCTGGTGACGATCGGTTGGGTCTTCTTCCGCGCCGCCACCCTCACGCAGAGCGTCGAGGTGTTGCATCGCATGGTCAGCGGACCCGCCGGGCACAGTCTGCTGAAACCTTGGCACGTGGGACTCATCCTGCTTGCCCTTCTCATCGCCATCTTCGAAGAGAAGTTCGAGTGGTTCGAGCGCTTGATGCGCGCGCCCGCGCTGGCGTATGCCACCTCGATGGCATTGATGTTCTTCTGCCTCGAACTGTTCGGCGTCATCGACGCGCAAATTCCGTTCATCTATTTTCAATTCTGAGCGAAGTTGTCTCCGGTGCAGTCCGGATTGCGGTAGCATTTATCAAGCATGAAATTGCTCGCAAAATTTAACCTGATACTGGGACTCGTGCTGGGTGTCGGGCTGGCCTTGGCCGCCTTGATCTCGCATCACCTCGCTCAGGAAAACGCACGGGCTGAAGTGGTTCGTCAGGCGCAGCTCATGATGCAGGCCATGACGGCCGCACGCAACTACACCACGCAGCAGGTGAAGCCGCTCCTCGTCAGGCAGCAGGAGCATCTGGAGAAATTCCTGCCGGAGACCGTTCCGGCGTTTGCGGCCACCGAGAGCTTCGCTTCCATCCGCCAGCAATATCCCGACTACGATTACAAAGAGGCGACCCTGAATCCCACCAACCCCCGCGACCGCGCCGCGGATTGGGAAGCGGATGTCATTAATATTTTCCGCAATCCCGCCAACAAGGGCCAAAAGGAAATCGTCGGCGAACGAGAAACACCCACCGGGCTGTCGCTTTACCTGGCGCGGCCCCTCGTGGCCGCGGCCCCCTGCCTGGAGTGTCATTCGACTCCCGACGTCGCGCCCGCCGCCATGGTTCGTCATTACGGGTCCGCCAACGGATTCGGCTGGCAACTCAACGAAGTGGTCGGCGCGCAAATCGTTTCCGTGCCCACGTCGGTGCCGGTAGCCATGGCCAACAAGGCGTTCACTACCCTGCTGGCTTCCCTGGCCGGCGTCTTTCTGGCCACGCTCGTCCTCCTGGATCTGGTGCTTCTGGTCACGGTCGTACGTCCGCTGCGCGCGCTCTCCAACATGGCCGATCAGATCAGCGTCGGCAAGTTGGATATGCCCGAATTGCCGGCTTCCGGAAAGGACGAAATCTCGGTGCTGGCCGGATCGTTCAACCGCATGCGGCGCAGCCTGGAACGCGCCATCAAAATGCTCGAAGGATAATCGAATCGCGACGCGCTATCCGCGCATCGCCGCCAGGAATCTCTTCCGGTCGTCTTCCGAGGGCAGTTCCGCCGCCAGCGTCTTCACCAATTCCGCTTCGCTTTGCGCCGATTTGGCCGCGCGGTTCACCACCACCTTGGCGATCGGCCCGATATGCGGCGCCAGCCACCGCGTCACCTTGTCCAGGAAAGCCGCGTCGATCGGTTTCCGCGCGGCGCTGCCGCTCTCGGTTCCCGCGCCCGCCCCCGGCACGCTCGTCGAATAGGTCGCGGGCGGCATGTTGGTCGGATAGTTCGGAACGCCGGTCGGATAGTTCGGAACGCCGGTCGGATAGGGCGGCACAGGCGTCGGATACGTTACCGGTGTGCCGGTGGGCGTATGCGGCGGCATCATCGGCGGATTCGTGCCCTGTGGAGACCGCGGCAGGGTGAGAGTAGGCTCCATCGAAGCCGTGGTCGCCCGCGACAAACTCATTCGCAGCGCCATCTTGAACTCCTGCGCCGATGCAAACCGGTCGGCCGGACGCTTGGCCATCGATCGCATGATGACGTCCGACACGCCCCTCGGCAGGCCGTGAATCACTTCCGCCGGCGGCGGCGGCATCAGCGTCAGTTGCGCATTCATCAGCGCGTAATCGCTCGATGCCTGAATCGGCCGCTGGCCCGTGACCATCTGGTAAAACGTGAGCCCCAGCGAATAGAGGTCGCTCCGCGCGTCTACAGGTTCCGAGCGGATCTGCTCCGGCGACATGTACCAGAGCGAACCCACCACCATTCCCAGACTCGTCAGCCGCCCTGCTCCCGCCGCCTGCGCGATTCCGAAGTCGGTCAGCTTTACCATCCCCGGATGCCCGCTGGCCGGGCCCGTCACCAGAATATTCGCGGGCTTGATGTCGCGATGCACCACGCCTCGCGAATGCGCGTACTCCAGCGCCGAAAGCACCTGGTCGATGTAATAGATCGCCGTCGGCATCTCCAGCGGACCTGCCTTCACGATCTCGTCCAGGCTGTCCCCGAGCACCAGTTCCATGATCATGATGATGCGGCCCTGCGCCCGCAGAGCGGTGCGCAGTCCGGCGATATTCGGATGATCCAGGCTGGCGTGGACTTTAATCTCGCGCATGAACCGGTCCGCCAGCTCGGGATTCTCATCCATGTCCGGCAGGATCACCTTCATGGCCTCTTCCCGGTCGGTGAGCAGGCTGCGCACCCGGAAGACCTTGCCCATGCCTCCCTTGCCCAGGACGCTCACCACCTGGTAATCGCCGAAAATGTCCCCTACCTGTATCAGCATTACGAACTCATTACACAATACCGCGATCAGCTCAGAAAAAGCCGGATCAACAGCAGACTACCCGCGCACAGCATCACGGTAGCGCCCGTCCCCGTGAGCACCGCGCCCCCGCCGGTCTTGGCCAGAAACCGGATGTTCACCTCCAGTCCCATGGCCCCCATCGACAGAGTCAACAGAATCTCTCCCAGGTTCGTCAGCAAATCCGCCAGCGCGAAAGAACCAAAGCCGAACTGCAGCATCGGCAACAGCGAGAACGTTCTCATCGCTGAAAGCGCCAGAAACCCGTACAGAAACGCAGGCACCAGGCGGGCATACGGAATGGCCAGCGCCTGGCCGCGTTTGCGCGCATGCAGAATTCCCAGTACAAACAAAAACGGCGCCAGCATGGCGACCCGGACCAGTTTTACCAGCGTCGCCAGCGCCCCAGCTCCCGCGCTGTACGCGAAGCCCGCCGCCACCACCTGCGGAACGGCGTGAATCGTGGTCCCCGCCCACACACCGAACCACTGGTCGCTCAGGTGCATCAGCCCGCCGGCCGCGGGCAGCAGGAACATCAACGCCAGGCCCAGAATATTGATCGCCCCGATGGACAGCATCAGGTCGGTGTCGTCGGCCTCCACCAGTGGTCCCACCGCTACAATCGCGCTGGTGCCGCAAATCGCCGTGCCCGCGCCGATCAGCATGGCCGTGCGATGCGCCACCCGAAACAACCGCGCCAGCCACATCGTCGATGCCATGGCGATGGTCATCGCCAGCAGAGTGATCATCAGCGCCTTCGGACCAACCGATGCTACTTGCCCCAGGTTCAACCCCGCGCCCGCCAGCACGATCGCCGGGGGAATCGTCCGCCGAGCCAGTCCCTTGGCGCTCTCCACCACCGCCTGTGGCAGCGGTAGAAGATTGCGCACAAGCACTCCCATCACCATGGCGATCATCGCCGCGCTCACCGGATATCGTGCGCTCGACCCGCTCACCACGCGAAACGGCGGAAACGGGAGATAGTGGACCGCGTACGATACGCCCGCAACCGCCATTGCCGGGAGATACCGCCACCACCACGCGGCCGCCGGCTTGCTCTTGACGGCTGTCTTCGCCCCGACACCATGTGGAAGCGCATGAATGCCCTCCATGGAATCGAGCGACAACAGAGCTTCATCGCTGATGTAGCCGTACGATGTGGTGTGGTTCAGGCAGCCCCCCCGGAAATGGCCGGAGCAACCAGTATACCGTTCGACGTAGGACAGGCGGCCGCCTTTTGCCCCCTGTCAACGTGTAACTCCTCGCTGATAATCTCCCGAAGTTGAATTGATATACTCGCGCTGTTATGCCTCGGCCTTGGTCCCTGCTCCTGCTCCCCTGCTGTCTGATCGCGCAATCCGGCGGTGTGCTCAACATGTCGCATGACCTGGTGGCGAAAGGAATCGCCGCCGCCAACCTCCAGCCCAATTCGCCCACCCTCGACGCGCGGCCTCTGTTCGAACAGGCGGTAGCCTACGCCGTGAAAAATGCAATCGCCACGATAACCGCCGACGCCGGCAGTTACTATTTCCTGTCGCTCCACTCCGGAACCACCGCCCACGCCTACCTGAATGCCGCCGCCAATCTCACCATCGACTGGCAGCATTCCGACCTGTACTTCGCTTCCAGCAACTACGCCGCCATCACCTGCTTCACCTGCTCGGCCGTCACCATGCAGAATTTCACCGTCGATTACCGGCAGTTGCCGTTTACCCAGGTCACCATCACCGCCGTCGATTCCGCCAATGGCAAGCTCAACTATCAGACCATTCCCGGCTATCAGTCGCCGTCCGATTTCAACGCCGCCCGCGCCGCGGACGGTTCCGACACCATCTGGATTTTCATTTTTCGCAACGGCGCGCCGCTGGCCGCGGTCGGCCGCCTGAGCGGCGCGCGCCAGGCGACCGCCAACACCATTACCATCGCCAACATCTCCAGCCCCTGGTCCGCACCCTCCGTCCTGGCGACCATACAGCCCGGCGACATCGCCGTCTACACCGATCGAAGCGGACCGCCCGCGCTCAATTTTTCGCAGGGCCAGAACATCGTCGTGCGCAATGCGTCCGTCTACGCTTCCGGCCAGATCGGGCTGTACTTCGGCCGCACGCTCGCGCCCACCGCCGACCACGTCCAGGTGATCCCGCGGCCCGGCACGACCCGGCTGATCAGCACCAACGCCGATGGCATCCACACCAGCTTCGCTAACGGAGCCAACACCTTCAGCAACAACATCGTGAGGCGGACCTGCGACGATGCCTTGGCAATCGCCGCCGAGTGGCTGGCTACCGTGTCGCAGACGCCCGCCGCCGCTTCGCCGGCCACGGTAATCGTGAACCGCAGCATCGTCGGCGTTCCGTTCCCCGAGGGAACCACCGTGTCCTTCGTCAATCCGGCCGACGCGACCGTGGCCGGCACCGCGACCATTCAGCAGGAATCGCCGCCTTCCGCCAGTCAGACGCTGGCCGCGAATGAAACCGTAACGCTGACGCTGAGCAAAGCAGTGCCCGGGCTCGCGGCCACCTTTGAAATGATCGATGCCGACCCCGCCAGACACGGTTCCGGATCGGTCATCCGCAACAACACCGTGCACCAGGCGGTCTTCTCGCGCGGCATCTGGCTGTCAGGAGTCCAGGGCGTGACGGCCCACGACAATTTCATCACCCAGACCAGTAAAATCGGGATTTTCGTGGAGCAGCTCACCGCGCCGCCCGGCAGCGGCAACCTGCTCGACACGGCGCCTTCTTCGAATGTCACCATCCAGAACAATGTGGTCGACAGTTCCATGAGCTACGGAGGCATTTCGGAAGGCCCGATTCTGGAGGGAGCGTCCATTCAGGTGCTCTCCCTGAGCGCCAACGACGGACAGGTCTCCACCACTCCCGATTCCAACATCACCATTCAGAACAATCTCATCAGCAACGCGCCCCGCTCCGCCATCCGCGTCGAGAACACCGCCGGCGGTCAGGTCAACGGCAACCTGGTGCAAGGCTACGGGACCGCCGCGACTACCGCCGTCTACTACGCGCCTTCCTGCTGTGAGACCGTAGCCCAGTACGAATCCGACTTCAAACAGTCCGTCCTGATGTTGAACAACACCGGCTTCCCATCGCCAGCCAACACCACCGCCGCCACCGCCGGAGCGTTGATCAGCAGCGTCTCGGCCGCGAGTTATTTTCCCAAAGCCGCGCCCGAGTCGCTGGTTACGGCATTCTGGAACAACCCCGCCGTGTCCACCGTGGTTGCCTCTTCTTCCGCATGGCCGAACACTCTTGGCGGCCTCACGGTGAACGTGACGGATAGCGCCGGCGTCAGCCGCCAGGCGCCGATTTACTACGTGGCGTCCACGCAGTTATCCTTCGAGGTCCCCACGGGCACGGCCGCGGGCATCGCGACCGTGGCCATCGGATCCTACACCGGAGGGCTCCAGGTGGACACCGTGGCTCCCAGTTTGTATTCGCAGAACAGCAGCGGCCAGGGTGTAGCCGCCGCCGGATGGGCGCTGTATGCGGCCTCGGGCGGAATCACCACCGGATTTGCCGCGAATTTCCCCTGTGCCGCCGGCAGTTGCGTGGCCGCGCCCATCAGTCTCGGAGGACCGGACGATTCCCTCTACCTGACGCTCTACGGCACCGGACTGCGAGGCTTCAGCGGACTCGCGAACGCTTCGGCGACCATCGGCGGCGTCTCGGCCCAGGTGGCATTCGTCGGAGCGCAGGGCCAATATCCCGTGCTCGACCAGGTGAATATCCTCGTCCCGGCCAGTCTCGCCGGCGCCGGCGAAGTCCCGGTTCTGCTCACCATCGATGGCCAAACCGCCAACGCCGTCACCGTCGCCCTGAAATGATGGCAGGTTCCTGTGGGGCAGGTTTCCAACCTGCGGCCGATTTTCAATCGGCCCTGGACGCCCGTCGCAATCGCTCGATCTCCTGCCGCCCCTCTACCCCGCTGCCTGTGCGGCCGCCCCTTCCGCCGTCGTCGGATCGATCATCGTCTTAATCTCGTTGATCTGGTTGGCGGGAAATCCACCGCGGCGCGCATGTTCGCGGATCATCTCCTCGTTCGGCGCGATGTACACGCAGTACAGTTTGTCGCCCGTGACGAAGCTCTCCAGCCACTGAATCTGCGGCCCCATGGAATCCAAAACCTCGCACGATTTCTTCGCGACTTTCACCAACTGTTCCTGCGTCCAGCTTCCCGCGCCCGGCACTTCCCGTTCGACCACGAACTTCGGCATGTCCATCCTCCTGCGAAATTATACCCTCCCCCCAAGTCTGAATGTCGGGCAGGCCGGCGGCCCGCCCCCGGAATACGGCCTGCGCTCGCAACGCGAATTCCCGCGGCCCGCATCCGGGAAATCCCCAAGTCCCGATACTCGCGATAACTAGCAACCATTCCTCTGATTGATCTATCCTTTTCTGGAGGGGAGCGGATCGCTTTGGACCCGCAGCGTTGGCAACGCATTCAGGAGATCTTCTGCGCGGCTTTGGAAATCGACGGGCCTGCGCGCGACCGCTTTTTGGATAGCGCTTGCGGCGACGACCCTTCCCTCCGCCACGAACTCGACACGTTCCTCCGCTCCGCCACCGATGACCACGACGACGTCGTCGCCGAGGCCATCCGCGCCGAAGCCGCCAGCGTGCTCCGCCCGGACGCCGCGTCCGAACCGGCCGCCGTCGGCCCGTACCAGCTCATTCGCCGCATCGGTCAGGGCGGCATGGGCGCCGTCTACCTCGCCGCCCGCGCCGACCAGCAGTACGACCGCCACGTCGCCATCAAGCTCCTCCGCTCCGAAACCGGATCCAGGCCCGAACTCATCCGCCGCTTCCGCACCGAGCGCCAGATCCTCGCTGTCCTCGATCACCCCAACATCGCGCAATTGCTCGACGGCGGCGTCACCGAAAACGGCACCCCCTACCTGGTCATGCAGTACGTCGACGGCGTTGCCATCGACGACTATTGCCGCGCCCATGCCCTCTCCGTGCCCGATCGCATCCGCCTCTTTCGCAAGGTCTGCTCCGCCGTTCAGTACGCCCATCGCAGCCTGGTCGTGCACCGCGATATCAAGCCCTCCAACATCCTGGTCGCCGCCGACGGAGTTCCCAAACTGCTCGACTTCGGCATCGCCAAGCTCCTCCAGCCCGGAAACATGCCCCACACCGTCGCCATGACCCGGCCCGCCGAGCGCCTGATGACCCTCGAGTACGCCAGCCCCGAACAAATCCGCGGTGAAGCCATCACCACTGCCACGGACGTCTACGCTCTCGGCCTCGTGCTCTACGAACTCCTCACCGGCCGCCGCCCGTTTGGCGCCGCCACGTCCGACGCCATCACTCTGGCGCGCACTGTCTGCGAAACCGACCCGCGGCGCCCCAGCGCGGCCGCCTCCGACGCCGGCGTTGCCTTTGCCGGCGAGCTTCGCGGCGACCTCGATGAAATCGTGCTCAAGGCCATCCGCAAGGAGCCCGAAGCCCGCTACTCCTCCGTCGAGCAGCTCTCCGAGGACCTCGGACGTCACCTCGATGGCTTCCCCGTCACCGCCAGCCGCGGCACCCGCCGCTACCGCATGTCGAAGTTTGTGCGCCGCCACCGCCTCGGCGTCGCCGCCGCCGCCGCATTCGTTCTCCTGCTCGCGGTGTTTGGCGTCACCATGAGCGTCCTCGCCGCCCGCGTCGCCCGCGAGCGCGACATCGCCCAGGTCGAACGCACCCGCTCCGAAAAAGTATCCGAATTCCTCATCGGTCTCTTTAGCAGTTCCGACCCGTTCCACCGCAGCGGCAAGAACGTCACCGCTCGCGAACTGCTGGATAGCGGCTCCGGCCGCATCGCCCTCGAACTCGGCGGCGAGCCCGAGGTGCGCGCCGATCTGCTCGAAACCATGGCGCAAGCCTACCAGCACCTGGGAGACTTCGACCGCTCCGCCGGCCTGTTCCGCGAGGAGATTCAGGCTTTGGATCAGGCCCACGGCCGCTCGTTCCAGAAGGGGCGGGTTCTCCGCGAACTCGCCGACGTCGAACGCCAGCGCGGCCTCCTGCCCGAAGCCGAAGCCCATCTCCGCCAGGCGCTCGCCATCCATGAAAAGCTGCCCCCCGACAACGACGTCGAGCTTTCGCATACCCTCAACAACCTCTCGCTGATTCTGCAAGTCAAGGGCGACCTCGCGCAAGCCGAACTGGATTCCCGCCGCGCCGTTGCCATTTCCCGCAAGTACCCGGTGCAGTACGCTCAGACCCTCACCATGATGAGCAACCTCGGAAGCGTCCTCTTCGATGAAGGCAAAATCGCCGATGCTGAGGCCATCCTGCGGAACGTCTTGAACGAACGCCGCCGCGTTTTGGGCGAAAAGCATCCCCAGGTGGCCACCAGCATGACCCGTCTGGCCCGCGTCCTGGGCGCCGAGGGCCAGTATCAGGAAGCCGAACAACTCTTCCGCGCCGGCGTGGCGCGGGATCTCGCCGATCTCGGCGGCAAGCACATCGAAACCTTGAATGCCAGGGCCAACCTGGCCGGCGTCCTGGTCGACGAAGGTGCCTTCGCCGAAGCCGAGTCCCTCTACCGCGAAACCATCCAAGCTGGGACTCAGGTTTTCGGCGAACACAGCGACATGTGCGGATGGTATGCCGGATTGGGATGGACCTTGTTCCACGAAGGCAATTCGGCTGCCGCCGAAGGTCAGATTCAACACGGTCTGGCGATCTGCCGCTCGCGCATCGGCCCGGGCAGCATTCGCGAAGCCCGCGCGCTCGAAAAGTATTCCCCGGTCGAAGCCGCCCTTGGCCATTACGACTCCGCCCAGTCCGCCATCGACTCCGCCCAAGCCATCTACCGCGCGAAGGTCCCCGCGTTCCATTCCGGATCGCCCGACCTGATCTTCCAGCAGGCGCAGCTCGATTGGAAAAGGGCGCGCAATTCCCAAGCCGACAGTCTCTTCCGCCAGACCCTCGACATAGATCGCGCCGACGGCGCCCCAGCCCGATTGCGTACCGCCGATCATCTCCTCGGATACGCCGGATTTCTCGCGGCCACCGGCGCGCCCTCCCGAGCCGAACCGCTCGCGCGCGAGGCCGTCGCCATCCGCGAACGCGACTTGCCCGCCGGTTTCTGGACCATCGATACCGCCAAAAGCTCGCTCGGCGGCGTGCTCACCGCGCTCGGCCGCTACTCCGATGCCGAGCCGCTGCTCGTGGCCGCTTACGGCAATCTCGACCGCAAACTCGGCCTTCGCGCTCCCGATTCCCAGTCCGCTCGCGACCGCCTGGTGCGCTTGTACGAGGCCTGGGGCAAACCGCGTCAGGCGCAATCCTACCGCGCCGCGCGGCCGTCCCCCGGAGGAGCCCTCTAGGGACCCGATGGCCACCGCCGATATCACGCAGTTGCTCCAGCAGGCCCGCCAGGGCCAGCGCGGCGCCACCGACAAGCTCATGCTGATCGTGTACGATCAGCTCAAGCGCCTCGCCGAATCCTATCTGAAATCCGAGAAATCCGGCCACACCCTCGCCGCCACCGCCCTCGTTCACGAAGCCTACCTCCGCCTCGCCGGTTCCGAGGTCGATTGGAAAGACCGCGTCCATTTCTTCGCCGTCGCCGCGCGCCAGATGCGCCACATCCTCGTCGACCACGCCAAAGCCCGCCACCGCATCAAGCGCGGCAGCGGTGGTGAGAAGATCCCCGTCTCCGACGTCACCCTGGCCTACGAAGAGAGACCCCTCGACGTCATCGCCGTCGATGAAGCCCTCGCCCGCCTCGCCGAATTCGACCCCCGCAAAAGCCAAATCGTCGAATTGCTGTATTTCGGCGGCCTGACGCTCGACGAGACCGCCGAAGCTATCGGCGCTTCCGTCGCCACCGTCCAGCGCGAGCTCAAAATCGCCAAGGCCTGGCTGCACACCCAATTGAAAGGCAATACAGGCGGCTCCTGACGCCCGCGCCGCCAATTGGACGCCCGGACGCATTCCTCAGGCCGCCGGCGGAACGCTCCCCATTTGCGGACCCTTTCTGCTCTCCTGCCGGCCGTGGCGTATCCCTGTCGCGATAACTCCTTATCGTACAGCCATCTACATATTGTTACAGGGGCTCGAAGTCAAACTTATCAAGTAACAATTTGTTTAGCCCCTCCTCGGAAATAGTTCCCAACCCGAAAATTCTTCAAAATTCGTGAACAAAAAACCCTTCAAATATCGCTTGTGTATTTGGAAGGGATGCTCGGAGGCACTCTCGGAGGAGTGACAAACCGCTGGGGATCCGCCGCGTGTAAATAGGAGATCTCGTGAATCGAGGCACAGCCGGCCCGCGTGTCATCACGCTGAGCCGAGCCAACCATTACAACTTCTCAGGCGGCCCTGGCGCCCTTCCCGAATCTGTCCTGGAGGAGACACAGCGCGCTCTCCTCCAGGCGCCCGGACACACCCTCGGCCTTCTCGGCATTAGCCACCGCTCGCCCTGGTTCCGCTCCATCGTCGACGAAGCCGAAGCCAATATCCGCCACCTGCTCCACCTGCCCCGCAACTATCGCGTCCTGTTCCTGCAAGGCGGCGGCAGCCTCCAGTTCTCCATGGTGCCCATGACTCTGCTGCGCGGCAGCAGGCGCCCCGCCGAATACATCGAGACCGGCTATTGGTCGCAAAAAGCCATTGTCGAGGCCCGGCGCGAAGGACCCGTTCGCGTCCTCTGGAACGGCAGCGCCGAGGGCTACCGCCGCCTTCCGCGCCCCGCCGAACTCCTTCACCGCCCCGACGCCGCCTACCTCCATTACGTCTCCAACGAGACCGTCGAAGGACTCCAGTTTCATCGCCTGCTCGGCAACCAGGACGTCCTCCGCGTCTGCGACATGTCCTCCGATTTCCTCAGCCGCCCCCTCGACCCCACCCCCTTTGCCCTGATCTACGCCCATGCCCAGAAGAATCTCGGCCCCGCCGGTGTAACCGTCGTCATCGTCC